>Ga0187859_10002938_pt1 | contig 10494 bp, 11 predicted proteins | sample June2016WEW_10_1_2_FD_133019 | JGI IMG/M metagenome (GOLD analysis project Ga0187859, IMG submission 133019) | Peatland microbial communities from SPRUCE experiment site at the Marcell Experimental Forest, Minnesota, USA - June2016WEW_10_10 | ecosystem: Environmental > Terrestrial > Soil >... | reverse complement strand
GTTCTTGGCGATATCCAAACCGATCGTGGTGACTTGCATGTCGATGGCTCCCTGATGTGATTCGATCGCAACGATCACCCTAGGGCACTTCGCTGCTGGGAGCGGGCACCGTCCACCACATCAATTTCGGACTCATGCACCGCAGCAAACGGCGTCTCTATTCGATCACCGCATCGGCCCGTGCGAGCAGCAACGGCGGCACGGTGAGACCCAGCGCCTGCGCGGTCTTGAGATTGATCACCAATTCGTACTTGGTCGGTGCCTGCACTGGCAGGTCGGCCGCCTTCTCGCCTTTGAGGATGCGGTCGACGTAGCCCGCTGCTCGCCGAAATTGATCGGTCGGATCAGGCCCGTACGAGATCAGGCCGCCGCTGGTGACGTAGTTGCGGAAAGGGTAGACCGCAGGCAACCGGTGCCGAGCCGCAAGCATGATGATTAGTTCGCGATGGACCGCCGCCCCCGAACTCCCCGTCACGATCAGGCCGCCCTTCGTCTCGCCCGCGAATGCAGCGACGTCGCGCTCGATCTCGCCGGCGTCGCGCACGTCGATCGGGCTCAACTCCACCCCGAATGACGGCGGCGCCATGGCCTGGATCACGGCGAACTGGCCGATCCCGGCGGCTAGTGCGGGATCGCGAAGGATGGCAATTCGCGTCAGGTTGGGCGCAATCTCTTTCAACAGTTCGAGCCATTTTCCGCTTAGGCTGTATTCGAACGCCGTAAACCCGGTGGCGTTACCGCCAGGGCGCGCCAACCTCGTGACGTAGCCCGCACCGACCGGGTCTACGACACTCGCGAACACGATCGGCACCGTACGGGTTGTTTGTTCCAACGCTGCTACGCTCTGGCTGCCAGCGGCCACGATGACGTCTGGCGCGAGCGCCACCAGTTCCGCTGCGTATGTGCGAGAGCGGTCGGCGTCGCCCGCAGCCCAACGGTAGTCGATCCGCACGTTGCGGCCCTCGGTCCAGCCCAATTCCTGCAGTCCCTGCACGAAGGCCGCGAGGCGAGCCTGTTCTTCCGGATCGTCTGCGATCCTGCTCACGAGCACGCCGACGCGACGCATCCGGTCGGCCTGCTGCGCGCGCGCGGCGAGCGGCCAAGCGACTGCGGCGCCGCCAAGAAGGATAATGAATTCGCGCCGTCGCATGTGTGACCCCTTAGAACACGCCTTGTCCGATGCCTAAAGCCTAGCACTTTGCGACCGTGCGGCGCGCGAGAAACGGCACCCAATCGGCCTCAGACGCGGATCAGGCCGAATGTCGCCTTCGGGTCATTCTCGACTGAGATGGTCAAGGCCCAGGCTCGTACATGTCCGCTTCAGCTCCGATAGCGACAGTCAGCCATCAAAACGTGATCCGGCGCTAAGGGCCAACAGGCGACGTCACCACTATTTGATGATTACCTCATAGCCAGCCGAGCTAGTCTACTTCTGAGGCTTTCAGCCTAGGCCGAATTGAACTGTCAAAAGAACATAACTTTGTACCAGCAGCCTTGGGGAAAACGCACGGGAAATCGAGCATGCCTGATCTTGACCCTGCCGGTGTATCTTTCCTGCGAAAGTTCGGTACATGAGACCTAATCCACTATTCGATGCCGCGTCGTTTCTGACGAAAGCCGAATGGACGACAGGAGTATTCTGGCTCCTGCTTCTCGGCAGTGCCGCAGCGGCTTTTTATTCTCGGCAGGGCGATCCGGCGCAACGCTCGATCCGCCACGTCGGTACCGGTGTGCTCCGCGTCCTCGTCGGCTGCATGTGGTGGCAGCAGTCGCTTTGGAAAATACCGCCCCACTACGATTGGGGGCTGATCCACTGGATGGAGGAGATGGGTCAGCACGCCTCGACACAGCTGCAAAGCGATCTCGTGCGCGACATTGTGCTGCCGAATATCGCGGTGTTCGGGCCGCTGGTATACGCGATTGAGGTGGTGATCGCCATGTCGCTCATACTTGGATTGCTTACACGGCTCAGCTCTGTGATAGGCGCATTGATGGCGATCAACCTTTGGCTGGGGCTCTACAACGCTCAGGGCGAATGGCCTTGGACCTACATGTTCTTGGTCGTCCTGGAGCTCCTCTTCTTGCTCGACCCGCCAGGGCGTAGCCTCGGTGTCGATGCTCTCGCTTGGCGGCGCGAAGGAACGTCGCGCGAGAGTGCATCGGTGCTCTCCCTGGTTGCTTGAAAAGTTGATCTGAGGTCCGTTGTGCCGGATGCATTGTTCGCGGCGCGAAACCCACAGTCTTAAGGCCTTCTGACCGCCCTTACTTAGAACCTATTTCAAATTTCTTTGCGAGCGAGCTGAGGATCGTCTAAGCCACGGCCGCTCGCCTTATGCGAAGTCTGCTGCGCGAGCCAGTCTCATGATCGACAATCCATTCGGATTTTTTCAAGGGACAGAGATGCCTAACGCCGGCTGGTGGGAGGCGTTGTGGCCCGATCCGGCAGGCGTGCTCGCAATGGTAGGCATCAAGTCAGGAATGGATGTGATCGACCTATGCTCCGGCGACGGATGGTTCACGCTGCAAATCGCCAAGCTCGCGCGACGTGTGGTGGCAATCGACATAAACCCGGCATTGTTAGAAGTAGCTCGCCATCGGCTACGCGAAAGCAACCTGAGCAATTGCCATTTCGTGGCGGGCGATGCGTACAACATTACCCGGCTCTGGACGCTGCCTGTTGATTTCGTGTTTCTCGCAAACGCCTTCCACGGGGTCCCGGATCAGCTGCGCCTGGCAAGTTCGGTCAGAGACGCCTTGAAATCCTTAGGACGGTTCGCCATTGTCAATTGGCATGCGCGAGCGCGTGAGGAAACAACCGTGTTGGGCGAGCCGCGCGGACCGCGAACGGAACTGCGAATGTCACCAGAACAGACAATCAAAGTCGCTGAGATTGACGGCCTCAAATTCCGCGAGCTAATCGGCGTGCCACCGTATCACTACGCCATCGTGCTTGAGCGAGTCTAATGCCGACCATTCTCGACAATAAAAATCCGTCGTCGCCATCCGTGTTTCGTCCCGCTGCGCTGTTGCGACAGGCGAGGCGGCAAAAGGCGCTCCCTACTGTCGATGTGCCTGCCGTCTGCATCCTCGATCCGGACGGAGACATTGTGCGGCGGCTGCGCAAGGAAGGCCGGTCAAGGCCGTTCGACGGCTGGCCTTGCTACCACACGCAACTTGATGCTTTCGAATTGGCCGGGCGAACGGCTGGCATTGTGGGTTGCGTGGTCGGCGCGCCATTCGCGGTCCTAATAGCAGAAGAAATGTTCGCGAGCGGTTGTCGCTTTCTGATAAGCCTGACTTCCGCCGGACAAATTGTAGCAGCGGGACCAACGCCATACTTTGTCATCATCGACCGAGCTTTGCGAGACGAAGGGACCAGCTATCATTACGCGGCGCCGACTGAGTACGCCGAGGCCGATCCACAGTTGGTTCGTACCGCAGCCGATGCGCTAAGAAACAAAGGCTTGCAGGCCATCGTCGGGCCGACGTGGACCACGGACGCCCCGTTTCGGGAAACCGATGACGCGATAGAAGCCGCCAAGCGAAGAGGTATCCTTGCCGTGGAAATGGAAGCTGCTGCGCTTTACGCTTTCGCCGCGGCCAACAAGCGTCGCGTCCTTTGCCTCGCCCATGTTACCAACGCCATGGGCCGGGTAGATGAGGATTTTGAAAAAGGCGAGGCTGATGGAACCGCCGAGGCGCTCGCCGTCTTTGAAGCGATCGTCGAGGCGAGCGGCGACTAACCAGGGTCTTCTGGATGTCTGCTGCGGGTCAACCGCGCCATATCGAGCACGCGCCAAGCACTTCCGGTTTACCTCCGGTTCCAGACGTATTGCTGCGTCGCGACTAACGTCGAATAGGGCCGCAAGCAGAAGTGATCGGCGGAAGTAGCCGGCGCCAACCAGTTCACCTCCTCGACGACGACTGGATAGATACGCCTTTGTGGCGCGTTAGCCAGAAGAGACTTAAAATTGCAGACAGGGTGGGAGCAATGGGCGAAGACCAAGAGGATGGCGCAGCATGAGCAGGGCCGAGAGGTTCAACTGGCGGACTATTTTCTTCGGCACATTCGCGCCCGGCTGGTCGATTCTCGTCCGCCTTCTCGTCGGCTTGGCGGTCTTTTTTCCGGAAGGGATTCAGAAACTGGCCTTTCCGGACATCCTGGGGGCTGGGCGCTTCGCCAAAATCGGCATTCCATATCCCGATCTCATGGGTCCGTTTGTCGGCGTGGTCGAGATGATATGCGGCGCACTCATCATTCTCGGCCTTTTTACCAGGCTGGTATCGATCCCGCTGATCGTCATCATGATCGTGGCGATCGTCTCCACTAAGGTGCCGATCTTGGTGGGTCACGATTTCTGGATTTTTCACGTGCCGCAACTGTCGCGCTACGGCTTCTGGAGCATGATGCACGAGGCGCGCACCGACTTCGACATGCTGTTGGGATCGCTCTACCTGCTGATCGCGGGCGCCGGCACATGGTCGCTGGACGCCATGCTGGCCCGCCGCGGTGCCCCATCTTGCGCGGGCCACGGGCCGACTGCGAAAGAAACGACACGATGACCCGCGCCGTAGGCAATGGGGTGGAGGGCCAGCGCATGGGCTCGCCGCTCGAAGTACTGCTCGTTTTCCTCAAGCTCGGAGTGAGCTGCTTCGGCGGGCCAATCGCTCACATCGGGTATTTCCGCGAAGAATTCGTCGTGCGCCGGCGCTGGCTCGATGAACAGGCTTACGTCGATCTGGTAGCACTCTGCCAGTTTTTGCCCGGTCCGGCTTCCAGCCAGGTCGGATTTTCGATTGGGTTGACGCGGGCCGGCTATGGCGGCGCTCTTGCGGCGTGGACCGGCTTCACTTTGCCTTCGGCAATCGTACTCGTCCTCTTCGCCTACGGCGCCAACGCTCTCACCGGGCCGGTCGGAACCGGGTTGCTTCATGGCCTCAAGCTCGTCGCCGTTGCCATCGTCGCACAGGCTGTATCGGGCATGGCGCGCACGTTATGCCCAGACCGGGAGCGAGCTTCTATTGCCGTCGCGGCGGCGCTGATCATTTTGTTCAGCACCTCTTCCGTCGCCCAGATTGCCGCGATCCTTCTCGGCGGCCTTGCCGGCCTGTGGCTTTGCCGCGGCTCGCCGCCAACGGCAACGGGCCACGTTGTGATACCGGTCTCGCGCACTGCAGGTGTGGCGGCCCTGACGGCCTTTTTTGTTTTGCTCATTGGCCTGCCCATCGTGCAGAGTTTTCAAATCTCGCCGGGTATTGCGCTTTTCGACGCCTTTTACAGCTCGGGCGCTCTGGTCTTCGGCGGCGGTCATGTCGTCCTGCCGCTGTTGCGCGAGGCGTTCGTGGCGCCAGGCTGGGTCAGCGACGATGCATTTCTTGCCGGCTATGGCGCAGCGCAGGCGGTTCCGGGGCCGCTTTTCACTTTTGCCGCCTATCTTGGCGCCGTCGTCGGCCCGTCTCCGCACGGGATAGTCGGCGCTGCGCTCGGACTCTTTGGCATTTTCCTTCCCGGCATTCTGATTCTTCTCGGCACGTTGCCGTTCTGGGACAGCTTTCGCAAGCGCGCGGACGCGCAAGCTGTGATGCGCGGAGTCAACGCCGCGGTCGTGGGTCTGCTCGGTGCGGCTCTCTACAACCCGGTCTGGACGAGTTCGGTCAAGTCGCCGGGCGATTTCGGCATCGCTCTTCTCGGCTTCGTTCTGCTCACGGTCTGGCGCACACCACCGCTGTTGATTGTCGTTATCAGCGCGCTCGGTGGAATTGCTCTGGCGCTGGGCAAATAGTGACGCGTCGTGAGTGAAATAGCGATCCATCGCTATTTTGTCGGCGGGAGCACGCCGGGCATCGCCTGTCAATCATAAGCGGCTTTATGGCCCCGTGATCTGATAACCGAGATACCATGAGAACAGGTTGGTGTCCGGCGCATTCTGCAGACCCGCCCCGACGGACACGAGCAAGTGGTTATGATCGTCGAAATCATAGATGGCGCCAATGTTGAATCCGGTGGTGGGCTTAGTGGCGGCGGGGTCGGTGGCGCCGAATGCGACTGTGGCGGTCTGGTGGAATATCTCGGCACCGATAGCTAGTTGCTTGGTCACCTGCCGTTGCAGCAGCCAACCGAAGAACCAGTAGTCACGATTGGCGGTATCGTCTCCGTGATTGATCCAGTAGCCGCCGCCGCCATAGGTCGTCCAATCACCGAAGCTTTTTTGAATCCAGAGCGGAAAGTAGGCGCGCACATAGCCGGCGCCGAGAGCGCGTCTCTCATCTCCGGTCGGGAGTTCGATGAACGGAAACACCCCGACCATCGGACGCGAGCCGTTCTTGTCTTCATCGATAAAACGATATTTGAAGCCGAGTTCGGTATCGCCAAAGCCGGTTTGCATCGGGCCGCCAGTAGGACTGTCGAAGGCTACCGGTACTATGATGTGGAACTGCCCGTTGGGGATAAGGCCATAGTTGAATTCCCATGCCGGCGCCTCGCCCTGGGTATCGCCGCGCACGGCCGTGCCGATCGAAAATGTGTAGAACTCGAAATGCTGATAAGGGACCGGTTCGGGATCGTCGGTCTGAAACGGAGGTCCGGCGATTACTGCACTTGGCGAAAACGCAGCCATTGCGGCTGCGACTATGGCGCCGCCCAAGAGGCCGTTTGCTCGCGTAGCCATTCTCCGCCTACCGCGATCCACTTTTGATTGTCTCAGCGTCGCACTCGCGCATCCGAAGTGCAAGCGCGCGATCTCAATTCGTACTGGAGCCATCCGCGCGGGCCGGCCCCACCGCGGCTGCTGTCGCAACTTCCGCTAAGGGTCATGAGCGCCGGATCAACAATGTCTATGTAATGTCCGTGCTCTCCGGTTTGGGCATTCGCCGGGCTAAGAGTGCTATCCTCTGATGCTTCTTGCCAGGAGCAACCGTAAAGCCCGGTCTTAAGCAAGCTGTTTAAGCTCCGCTTACGAATTCCGCTTTCCAAAAATGAGGAAATATTGCCTCGGTAGGAATTGAAGCGTTTCGATGAGCGAGTACCCGGCCGCGTTCAGTTCTTGCGTGACCGTTTCCGCCGACAGCCGATACTGCGGGGGCGGGCCGTTCGGCGAATCCGCCTTGAAGTCGACGATTGCGAGCTTGCCCTCGGGGCGCAGCGACGATTTCAGTTTCGCAAAATATTCGCGCCGGTTGCCGATGTGGTGATACGTATCTACGACAAGCGCGACATCGACGGGCTCGGGAAGATTGGACGCGTCCGCGTTGGCCAGCACCGGAACCAGATTGATCAAGTGGTCGTGTTGTGCTCGCTCCCCAAGGTAGCGCACCATGTCCGCCTCGACATCGGCGGCGAACACTTTGCCCTCGGGAATGCGCCTGGCGATTCTAACACTGAAATATCCAGTGCCGGCGCCGATGTCGGCGACAAGGGAAATCCGCTTAAGATGCAGGGCGTCCAAAATTTCTTCCGGCTTTTGCCATGCGTCGCGTGCCGGGTCGTCGAACTCTTTGGCCCATTTTTTCGCGTCTTCGAAACTGCGATGGAAGGCGCCATCCGATGCGCCGTCTGTATAATGGCCCGGATGGCCGCCACTATCCTCGTGTTGCATACCGGACGCCGTCTGCGCGGCAGAATCGCGCGTCGCTATCGCGCCCCATGCGATTACGAGGGCCGCCATAATCGGCAGTATCTTCTCTTGCACTTTGCACCTCCCTATGACGTGAGAGCCTCTATTGCGTTGCGCGGGCATTCGTCAGGGCAGCAATTCCTTGAGCGTCAGCGGAACCGAACGGGGAATGCCGTCCCGGATGATGCCCAAATGAACGACAGTACCGTCGGGGCGCCGCATAAGGCCGCTGAATTCGACTTGGCCGACGGAGGCGGCAGGTTTGCCGTCAACCTCAGTGATGATATCGCCGACGCTGATACCCGCCGCGGCGGCTAGAGAGTTGGGCATAACGGTAACGACGTGGAAGCCAGGACCGTCGCTCTTGACGGCTTGGAATCCACTTTTCCACTCAACAGTTTTCGCGCCAAAGGCGGCGGAGCGTTCGACCCAGAGTTCGCCACGCGCGTAATCGAAGGTGAGCACGAACTGCCGCAGGATTTGGTAGCCGATGCTGCCGTCGACGCCGGCGACGGGAAGGCCGCCTTTGCCGCCCGACGGGAACTCCGCCACGGGCCGTTTGATTTCCGTGTTGGCGATGGCGAAGCGGTCGAGACGCGCAGCTAACGTCTCGAAGACGCCATCCACCCCGCTCGTCTTCATACGGAGCCCACCCGGGTGGCGGACCTCGAAGCCGTGTTGATCGACGAACGCGCGCTGAAGCACGAGCGCAGTAGAGGAACCGGTGTCGATTTCGAATTTCCCCGCGATCCCGTCGGCAGCGGCGGGCACGACCGGAATTTTGTCGGCGAAGAAGAGCGGCACACGTGCGCAAGTTCCGTCGTAATGGAAATCGTTGTGCGAGATCAGCGTCAATGTGCCATCTTCATAGGCGAGCCGGACGGCAAATCGTTCGAGCAGGCCGTAACCGATCAATCCGGCTAGCGGCGGACGGCTGCCGCGGTCAGTCAAGAAACGCGGCAGCGGGAGCACCGGCACGACCAAATCCGGCAATTTCGCGCCGCCGAGGCGCAAGTCCTTTAGGTGGGTGAAAGCGACGGGGATTTTGCCTTCGCCGCTGCCCTGCACGGTGCCGCTTCCCTCGGATGTAAGACCGAGGGCAGTCGCGGCCTCCGGCGTTACCGCCTCCACGCCGCCCGTGTCGAACATCATCGGAAATGGTCCTTGACCGTTGATGCTCACGTTTACGACGATTTGGCCATTCTCGACAGAAACAGGAACGGCGATCTCGCCGGCTGACTGATGCAGATGTTTCGCGATTGGGGAAGAGTCCGAGGAAGCGTCGACGTTGCGCGCCAGTACAGACCCTACCGACGCAACCGCGAGAGCCGTCGACAGGCATATTGTTTTTGCAAGAACCGGCATTCACTTTCCAAGGGTCCGACTGATTATGCGCGGACGGAAACGCCTTTTTCGACCTTCTCTCGCACACCGTTTAATTCCCTGCCGAAGTTGGGTCAAACGCTTCACTTCTGCAATGTCCGAGTTGTGTCCGCTTTCCACCCGATAGCCACCAAATTGCGGACATCGCGGCATTTCAGTTTCGGGCCAATTCCAGACATGGTGGCCGTCTTACCGCGCGAACCGCACGCTATGGGATCGGAATTAGCAAGCCGACACTCACGCCAAGCGATTGTTCGTGCCCTTGGCTGAAAGAGTAGCTGTAGCTCGGCTCCAAAAACCACCCGAACTTTCGATCCGGCGTCGGCCAGAACATGAAATCCGCTGCAATCTCGCCAGCAACTTTTGTCCCGTCGCGTGAGAACGTCCACTCCGGCCCGACACCGAACATGAATTCCACTTTGTCAGACAGAGTGAATGGCTTTTTGAATAGAAGATCGGTGCTCCATTCCGGCTGACCGCCGCTAAACAGGGTCGAGATGCCCGCCTCTATTTCGAGCCAATCCTTGATTGGAGTGAATTCTACCGCCGCCGTTGGCCCTAACCTGCCGCTAGGAAAGTCCCATTCGCCAGCAGCGCCTAACTCGACAATCGCGGTAGGCTCTTTTTCTTCGGACCATGCCTTGCCCGCAAATAGCGAAAGCGCGACCGTCAAGCACAGCACTCGCATTGGTCGCCGGACCATGCCTCACGCCCCTCTTTGACCAGAAAGTACACGATTGCCAGTGAGCCGACGCCATCAATCCACCATGCGCCCACAAGCCATTGCGCGGTGAGGCTGACGACAACCACGAACGACAGCCATCCGCACGTCACGGCTTCCATGGCGTCGGCGCGGAGCGCACGGCTTCCGATCTTTTCGGCGATGGCGATCTTGCGTTGCGCCAGATAACGCATGGCCGGAATTGCGATCAGCGCGACGATGAAGCCCGGCCATGAGAATTCTTCGCCGGTTCCCTTCCACAGTTGCCACAAGGCCGCGACCGTGACGTAGGCCGCTAAGAGAAACAGCAAGCCGCCGCCGACGCGGCTGGCGATGCGCTCTGCGTCCTCGGAAAATTTCTGCCCGTGGCGAAGCTCGACAGACAAACGCCACATCAGCACACCTGCCGATGCCAACTCGATTACGCTATCGAGGCCAAAGGCGACCAGCACAAGGCTTCCGGCTGTTACCCCAGCTCCAATGGCAACGACGGCTTCAACCGTCATCCATCCGATTGTCAGCCATTCGAGCCGGAATGCCTCACGAATGAGCGGCAGCCGGTCGGATCGCGACGGTAAGAAAAGCGGTGGCGGGGCACAAGAGTCTGCCATGCGCGAAGGATATCCCGATCAGCTCCCAATGTCTGCTGCGGGTCTAGGCTGTGTGAAAACTCGACGCGGTATAACCACACCTGGAATTTTGAGCCCTGTGGTCATGCGCAGAGCGAAAAAACACAAAAATGCGTCCTCCGCTCGGCATTACGACCAAATCAGATTT
>Ga0187859_10002936_pt1 | contig 10511 bp, 10 predicted proteins | sample June2016WEW_10_1_2_FD_133019 | JGI IMG/M metagenome (GOLD analysis project Ga0187859, IMG submission 133019) | Peatland microbial communities from SPRUCE experiment site at the Marcell Experimental Forest, Minnesota, USA - June2016WEW_10_10 | ecosystem: Environmental > Terrestrial > Soil >... | reverse complement strand
TCTGCTGGAAACAAATCTTCCGGGCTTTTTCTGTGTGGGTGACGTTCGCTTCAACTCGATCAAGCGCGTTTCCAGCAGCGTAGGAGAAGGCAGCATGGCCATTGCTTTCGTGCATCAATATCTGTCGTTACTGCTCAAACCGGTTCTAGAGTGATTGCGGTCGCGTTTCAACCGTCGCTCCCTCTTGCTCGACTCAGACTAGTCAATTAAACGAACTAGCCTCTAAGCAAGCGATTCGGCGAGTGATATCACCGAATTCTCCAATTCGGAACTTCCCTGCGGAGTCGTCGCCGCTAATAGCGCGATGACGCTTCTGATCTTTTTGACGAGAGGAATGAACTAGTCGGAGATATCGCAGGATTGCCATCAGAACTGGTGGACGACGACCAGGAAGCCAAGCAGTTCGATCTTTTGATGTTGCGCCTGCAATTGGGTCTCTTGCGGCGCGAGAAGTCTGTTCCTCATCGAGAACTTACTGCCTTCCTCAGATCTCGGCACCCGGGCGCTTTGGCCAACGTCGTCATCTTTATATGTAACCCGGCCCTAAAACTGTTTGGAAGAAAGACGAGATTGAACAACATCAGGAATATCACGGTCCCTACCAACACCATCCACTCGCAACGCCGCAAAGGGAAGAGAGAAAGATGGTTGTCTTGACTCTGTCGTTTCGGGCCGAACGCATGCATGCTCCAAAGCAAGAAAACTGACAAGATTGCAGCCACGAAAACACGCGCAACATCTCGCTTCCAAGCGGTGGGACTTGACCAGCATTGCCAAGCTACAGACGGAAAGTAATTGCTGTAAGCCAACCTCGAACCTGTTATCGAAGCAATCAAGGCAATGACATACCACGCTGCCCAAAGAGATCTTCCGCCCAACTGCGCATATAACTCCTTGACGGGGGCTACAAGACGACCGTGTGTGAACAGATTGAGCAACATTTGCGGATCCTGTATTCAAATCTTCTACGTGCAGTTAATGGTGTATCTGTCGAATCGACTTTTTCGTCCTCGCCGGTGGCCTTTTCGTTGCGTGTACGGATAGCCCGATAAACCGATCTCCTCTTTCCTTGGAATTGCCCTCGACGATCAGCGACAAATGGTATTCGCAGCCGGACCGGCCGGTCTATACGTTTTTGACTTCGCTGGCACTCTGCTCGGGCGCATCATGTTCGACGATCCGGTCACTGGCGTAGCGACAGGGAACGATCAAGTCTATCTGGTGGTAGGCCACATCCTGTGCGCGCTCACCTTCGACGATGCCTTTTCTTCACATCCCAACACCACAAAAGTATCGGCCGTCACGCCAGTCACGAATGTCCTCGACCCAACCGTTAAACAACCCGCCGCGACATCTCGTCAGCCGACACCGTCTTCGAATAAATCTGCCCCGGGCAGGCATCTCGACCAAGAGCAGACTAACCCAAAGTCTTCTCAACAGCTACGCGCCAGACTTTGTGAAAGGAAGCGCAAGAGTAGTAGCAAAGGCCATAGATGCAGATGCAACGAGGCAGGGCGCGGGTCGTAGTTACCGTCGGGAACCTTTCAACAAGGACACGACAATTCTTCGCGACAAAACTCGTTCACCGTGCAGCCACGAAGTTATCGCGTACACCATATGTTCCGGGAAAAATGATTTCGGAAATCACTTGCTTATCGTCCAATGACTTACAAGTACTAAGAATGCCAACTGTGCTCGGTTAAGTGCTTTGTTTGCTATTTCAGGGCGGATTCGACTCACACACGCTTCCGCCAGTTTTCAACAACTTGCAAACCCACGAAAGGATCCGGAGATCATCGTGGTGCGGATCTCCGCGTGCCGCATCAGTTTTTGCTGAACGTCGAGCGATAGGTATCCGGCATCGTGTGCGTGCTAACGGGCGACGCATCGGTGGCCAGACAATCTCGGAACGTAGTATAAAAACTAAGTTTCTGTTCAGTTGTGCTCTGGCATGCCAAATCGCTATTCCCCACCGACGAAGCTCCAGGTGCTGGCGAGTTACGGGCTCGCGGTCGTGCTCGTATCGGTCGCGCTGTTGGTGTCGCTGGCGCTGCAACATTCGTTGGGCAATCCGTTTTGGTTTTTCTTTTCTGCCGCAGTAATTCTCAGCACATGGTTTGGCCGGTCGGGGGCTGGCTGGCTGGCGGTTGTCTATAGCACGCTGGCGGTGATGTATTACTTCACGCCGCCGCTTCATAGCTTTGCGGTGTCAGTCAGTGAAATGCCCCTCTTTCTTGCCTTCGTTGTCTGCGAAGTCGGGGTGACGCAGCTAATCTCATGGCGGAAGCGAACCGAAGACGCGCTTAGACGATCGCGTGACGAACTTGAGGCGAGAGTTGCGGAACGAACCACCGAACTGAGGAATGCCAACGCCGCGCTTGTACAGCAGATGGCGGAACAGAAGCGTACCGAAGAAGCCCTGCAGGTGACGCGGACGGAACTGGCTCGCGTAGCACGAATCACGACCATCGGCGAGCTGACGGCCTCGATCGCCCACGAAGTAAACCAGCCTCTCGCCGCGGTAGTCGCGAACGCCGACGCTTGCGTGGCCTGGCTTGCGCGTGAACATCCAGATCTTGTCGAAGCGCGGGCGGCGGCAGAGCGTGCCACGCAAGGCGCCACGAGAGCATCGGAGGTTATCGCTCGAATCCGTTCGCTGATTACCAAGGCGACGCCGGAAAAATCGCAGCTTCAAATCAATCAAGTGATAGAACAGACGGCTGCTCTGGCTGCGGGGCAAGCGTCCAGAAACGAGGTTGCGATCGAGCTCGAACTAGCACCAGAATTGCCGCCTGTGCTCGGCGACAGCATACAGTTGCAGCAAGTAATTGTGAATCTGCTGATGAATGGAATCGAAGCGATGAGCAGCGTGACCGATCGGCCCAAGACCCTGGTCGTCAGATCGGAATCACAGAAGGACGGGCAAATTCGAGTATCGGTACAGGACGCGGGTATTGGATTGAGTCCGGAGGTGATGGGCCGTTTGTTCGAACCTTTCTTTACCACTCGCGCAAAAGGAATGGGAATGGGATTGCCAATCAGCCGCTCGATCATCGAAGCGCATGGCGGCCGATTGTGGGCTGCATCAAATGGTTCTGGTGGAGCGATCTTTCAGTTCACTTTGCCGAGTGGAGATGGGCCAGCCGCATGAAGGAACAGGATCCGGTTGTATTCGTCATTGATGACGACAAGATGGTTCGCGACGGACTGCAGAGCCTGATCAGGTCTGTGGGGCTGCAGGTGGAGACCTTCGCTTCGGCGCAGGATTTTCTGGCGGCGAAACGTCCGGATGCGCCGGCGTGCCTGATCCTCGACGTGAGGATGCCGGGGTTGAGCGGGCTCGATTTGCAGCTCAAATTGAACGAGGCCGAGATCTACATCCCGATTATTTTCATTACCGGTCACGGCGATATTCCGATGTCGGTGCGGGCGATGAAAGAAGGCGCGCACGAATTCCTTACCAAGCCCTGGCGCAGCCAGGATTTGCTGGATGCCATTCAGAAAGCGATTGCCAGCGGTCGGGAACTGCGCAAAGAACGTCAGGAACTGAATGAGGTTCGCTCGCGATTCGATACGCTCACTCCACGGGAAAAAGAAGTGCTCGATCTGGTCGTTGCCGGCCTGCTCAACAAGCAGATCGCGGATCAGCTCGGGACGAGCGAACTGACCGTCAAAACTCATCGCGCGCACGTGATGGAAAAAACGAACGCCGACTCCCTTGCCCAGCTCGTTCGCATGGCGGAAAAAATCAAGAATTCTCCTCGAAGGTAACGACCGATCTCCTCCTAAAGCAGGATATGGTTCGAGCAAAAGCAGGATAGTTTTCACATCCCGAGGTTGGTAGTCTCATGCTCGCGGGTGATCAAACGAGCCGCGGATCGGGTGAATTGAAGTGAACGAAACACTAACCAAGACCGGCTTCATCGCCATTGTGGACGATGATGAACCGCTTCGCGAAGCGCTGGGAAGCGTGATGAAGGCCGCCGGTTTTTCTCCAAGAATGTTTGCCTCCGCAGAGGAGTTTCTTGCCTGTGACGATTGCGATGAGACAGCGTGTCTCATTCTCGATGTGCGCTTGCCGGGGATCAGCGGAATCGAGTTGCAAAGGCGATTGGCGGATGCGGGCAACCGGCTACCAATCATTTTCGTGACTGCCCATGGGGATGCGTCATTGCGCGACTCGCTGATGCGCGCCGGAGCCGCGGCCTTTTTCTATAAGCCGGTACGCAGCGACGCGTTACTCAAAGAGATTCATGCGGCGCTGGCCAAGGCCAGCACCGATCAACAGTGATGAATGGAGCTAAATATGGCCTCAACATATCTCAGGGCAAATGACGAGATTGCTGCGAACTTCTACGTTGCGGGACAGGCGGCGGCGCGCCTTTCCGCCGCGGATGGAATCGTGGGTGAAAGCGTGCGGTTGAAGTCAGTGCTGCAGCAGGTGGCGCTGGTTGCTCCCACGGACGCAACCGTTCTCATTCTCGGCGAGACGGGAACGGGGAAAGAGCTGATCGCGCGCGCCATTCACCAGCTTTCCCACCGTTCGTCCCGGCCATTTATACGGGTGAACTGCGCGGCGATTCCGCCGTCGCTGATTGCTTCTGAATTGTTCGGGCATGAAAAGGGTGCGTTCACGGGTGCGCTGCAACGCCGCTTGGGCCGCTTTGAAGCGGCGAATGGAGGCACGATTTTTCTGGACGAGATCGGTGAACTGCCGATGGAAACGCAGATTGCCCTGCTGCGCGTTATTCAAGAGAGAGAGCTCGAGCGCATCGGCAGCAGTCAATCCATACCGGTCGACGTTCGCATCATCGCAGCCACCAATCGCGACTTGGAAGCGGCTGTAACTGCGGGCGCGTTCCGCGAAGACATGTTTTACCGGCTGAATGTCTTCCCCATCCATGTGCCTGCGCTTCGCGAGCGCCTGGAAGATATTCCGCTGCTGATGGAACACCTGGTCGAGCGTTTCGCAAAGCGAGTCGGCAAGGAGTTCCGCACGATCAAGATGAATACGATCGAACTGCTGCAAGCTTACGATTGGCCGGGCAACATTCGAGAGCTGCAAAATGTGATCGAAAGATCGGTGATCTTGTGTGCGGGAGACGTCTTCTCTATCGATGAGACGTGGGTGCGGCGCGCACTGCGGCAGTCGCGGCCGATCACTCCTCTGGCTTCCTCGATGGCCGATCGCGAGAGAGAAATGATTGAAGCCGCGCTCTTGGAAAGTGAAGGACGCGTGGCAGGGCCGTCAGGCGCGGCCGCGAAACTGGGTATTCCACGTCAGACGCTGGACTCAAAAATCGCGAATCTGCAAATCAGCAAGGAACGCTTCAAAGTTCAGCGCGGCTGAACGATTATGCAGAACTGCCTGAGTCTCCCCGCAGAGTTCTGATGGTTCGGCATTTCCGCAGCCTTCGGAATTTTCTTCATCTGCAACTCCTCTAAATTCAACTGGTCGTGATGGACGCGCGATTGCAATCTCTGCGGGTATCCGGCAGACAGCCGTGTGTGAAATTCGTGGAGGATATGATGCGAAGAAATCTGATGCAAAGACTTCCGATAATTTTGGCCCTCATGCTCAGCCTGCTCCCATTGCAGGCGCAGGAGAAAACCTCAACCACAACTACACCCGTAAGAATGGCAGTGACGGTGCGCGCATTGCAAGACAACAAGCGTATGCCAGACGTCAATCGCGAAGACGTAATCGTCAAACAGGGGAAAGAGCGTTTGCAGGTGACCGGCTGGACGCCGGTCGGCGGAGATAAGGCGCCGCTCGATTTATTTATTCTGCTCGATGATGCGGCACACCCAAGCCTGGGCTCGCAGTTCGGCGACTTGCGCTCGTTCATCAATTCCTTGCCGGCGAACACTTCGGTGGGAGTTGGTTACATGCGAAATGGAACGGTGCAAGTCGCACAGAATCTCACCAACGATCACGAACGAGCGGCTAGAGCCATTCGGCTTCCTCTCGCTTCCAGCGGCGCGTTCGGAAGCCCTTATCTGTCGGTGATCGACCTGATGAAACGCTGGCCTGAGAATTCGAGTCGCCGGGAGATCGTGATGATTACCGACGGGATCGATCGATTCCGTAGCGAGCCGCGATATCGCGGTCTTCGCTCGATCAGCCCGGATGTGGATTCGGCAAGCGTTGTGGCTCAGCGTACCGGCACGATGATTCACACGATCTTCACGCGCGGTGTTGGCCGGCGTGGAAGCAACTTCTGGGAGATCACTAATGGCCAGAACAGTATGGCCAAACTGTCGGATGCAACTGGCGGCGAGTCGTTCTTTCTCGGAACACACAATGCCGTGAGCTTTCGACCGTATCTCGAGAGCTTGCAGCGAAGTCTCGATAATCGTTACCTGCTTGAATTCAACGCTGTGCCCGGCAATAAAGCGGGCTTGAAAAATGTGAAGCTGGCCACCGAAGTCGCGGGAGTTGAACTCGACTCGGCCGACAGCGTCTGGGTTAGAGCGCGGTAATCACTAACCAGCGGGTCTTTTCGGCGCGGAGCAGTCCGTCTGGAAAGACCATTTTTCTTTTGTGCTGCGCTCGCACTCCTCTTATTTGTTATTGGTTCTTGTCGGCGATCATTTGCCGGCGGTCGATTGCCTCGATTCCAACCTAAAACGTTCTGTGATCTTTGCGACCAGCTCTGCTTTTCTGACGGTTCGGCATTTCTGAAACGCTCAGCATCTTTCGTCGCCGCAAGTCCCGCATATTCAGCAATCCGAAGTGGCCGCGCGATTGCATTTTGTTAGCACGTGATGACTGGCAACAAAACAGCGGTCATCACCGGAGTGAGCACTCATGTGGAGATTTGGCCAATCGGCGAGGGCCGAGCATAGAGCTAGTGAAGGCCTAGCACCAAGCCGCAAACTTGGGCAGAACGTCCTGATCTGGATCGAAGGCACGTTGCTGGTGTCGGGCTTGACTCTGGCGGCAATCTACGGCGCGGCTCGGATTGAGAGCTATGTTGCGTCACGTGACGCGCTCAAGAAATTTGCGGCGATGGAGACATCTTCGGATTCGCGTGGCCGAAACATTGAAGAGACCGCGCCATTCGGTAACGTGTCGAGCGCGTCCGAGACAATAAATTTGCCCGAGATTAATTTCAGTCTCTGGGGCGACGGCCGAGTAAAGGCCTACAAAGAGAGCGTTGGCAAGGAGTCGGAAGCTCCGCTCGCAGTGCTTCGCGTTCCAAAGATCCATTTGGAAGTTCCGCTCTTTGAGGGCACGGACGATCTCGCGCTCAACCACGGCGTCGGGCGAATCGCCGGCACAGCACGGCCTGGCGAAGAGGGAAACATTGGCATCGCTGGCCATCGCGACGGATTTTTTCGGGGACTTAAAGACCTAGTCGTCGGTGACGCTATCGAGCTAAGGACGCTGAGGGGAACGGACACATACATCGTCGATCAGATCCAGATCGTGAAGCCTGACAAGATCGAGGTACTTCAGCCACGGCCTGTTTCTTCTCTCACGCTCGTTACCTGTTACCCGTTCTACTTTTTGGGCAGCGCACCGCAACGCTACATCGTCACGGCTTCTCTCTCACGGGAGATAAACGGCGAGGCTGAGAATCTGAAACTCAGCCGGCCATCAACAGCAAGCAATTCAATAAGGAGAAAAGAAATGAACAACGTTAGTAAGAAAACGAGTGTGCTGACCAAAGGCGTCAGCGTAATTGTTCTGGCAATGGCGGCTTTTGGAACATCGTTAGCCCAGGACTCAACCGTCACAACCATTCAGCATGGCCCCTCCTCCTTCGACACTCAGGTGAAGAATGCGGAAGTGGTCTACGTGGAAGGCAATGACCTGGTGCTCAAGCTGGAAAATGGCCGCGTCGAGCATCTCGTCGTGCCTGACAGCGACCGATTCACCATTGATGGGAACGAAGTCAGCGTGCACGAACTCGTGCCCGGAACCAGGCTGACTCAAACCATCACGACCGCCACCACGCCGAGGTATATCAGCTCGGTTAGAACAATCGAGGGCAAGGTGTGGCATGTGAATGCACCCAGGTCTGTGATTCTGACGTTACCGGACAACACCAATCAGGTCTTCATTGTTCCCAATCATGCGAAGTTCACAATCGACGGCCGCGAGAAAACGGTTTTCGATTTGAAAAAGGGGATGAAGATCAAAGCGACGATCGGCACTGACGATCAGCATACGGTGATCGAACAGAGCAAGTTTGCCTTCGGTCAGGCTCCCCCTGTCGTAGCGACGCCGCGCGAAGTTGGCGTGCTGCTTTTCCTGACGCCATCACGGCCGCAGGTCACGCTGGCCAGCGCAGAGCAACCCGCGGAAATGCTCCCAGAGACGGGCAGTTCGCTCCCGCTTATGGGATTGATGGGCACATTGGCAATGGCAATGTCGCTTGGACTGCGGGCTGTTCGACGGACCCGCACTATCTACCGCACTATCTGATGTCTTGCCGAACAGCCCGTCCGGCGGCGATCGAGCGGGACGGGCTTTTTTTATCCAGTTGCGCTGAGCGAAACAAACAATGAGGGCAGAGCGATGGAACCCAATCCGATTCTCTTCCGTGATCTTACCTACATATTTGTCGCCGCCGTATTTGGAGGCGTGGTGGCATGGCGTCTCCATCTGCCATTGATTCTCGGTTTTGTTCTGGGTGGCATCGCGATCAGCCCGTTCACTCCGGGGCCCCGTCTTTCGGACTTGCATACCTTTGAAGTGTTTGCGGAGGTCGGGGTCGTGCTGCTGATGTTTTCGATTGGCGTCGAGTTCTCGATTCCGGACCTGATGCGGGTGAAATGGGTTGCTCTCGTCGGCGGTCCAATAGGAATTCTGCTCATGCTTGGCGCCACACTCGGCGCAGGAACACTCGCAGGCTGGAGCGCAACCGAAAGCCTTGTCATCGGCGCAGCAGTTTCCGTGGCGAGCACCATGGTGCTGGCGCGGCTGTTGAGCGATTCGGGAAGACTGGCCACAACCTACGGCCGCGTCATGATCGGCATCACGCTGGTGGAAGATCTCGCTGTCATCTGCATGACGGTCGTTATTCCGGTGTTGGGCGATTCCAAAGACGGCGGCTTGCTCATGGCCGTCTGGATTTTGGGCAAGGCTCTGCTCTTTCTAATTCCACTGGTATTCGTGGCGATCAAGGTGATCCCGCGACTGCTGCGGCAAGTCAAAAGGACCTGCAATGCCGAGCTTATGTTGCTGGTTGCGATTGCGATTTGCCTCGGCACTGCGGCGCTGGCGCACGCTGTCGGATTTTCCGTGGCGCTCGGCGCTTTCCTGGCAGGAGTCTCCATCAGCAGCCTACCCGATCTTCACGACGCGCACACTCAGTTAGTTCCGCTCCGCGATGCGTTCGTCGCGCTTTTCTTCGTTTCGCTTGGGACTCTGATCGATCCGAGAGTGCTGGCCAACCATCTGCCGCTTCTCGCCTGGATGCTCTTGCTTATCGTCGCCGGGAAATTTCTGGTTTGGAGCTCCGTCGTATTGCTCTTCCGCTATCCGCTGCGCGCAGCGGTTGCAGTGGCATCGGGACTGACGCAGATTGGCGAACTATCGTTCGTGGTGGTTCAGGTGGCGCAGTCTGCCGGTTTAGTCGAACAGGAAGTCTTTAGCACGGTGATCGCCGCCTCGTTGATTTCGATACTGCTGAACGTTTTTATCGTGCGCGGTGTGTTTGCGTGGTTGGACCGAAGGCTCGAGCGGGAAGGCGTTTCTACATCGCAAGATCGTGCGCTGGTGCCGGCAGCGCTGTGAACGAACAGAGATTCATGCAGCGGCCACTGGATGCTGCGGAACGATGAGGACATTCGAATGATACAGACACTGATCCATAGCCCGATCGATTGCTTGATCGCGCTGCTCTCTCTCGTTGCTCTGATTTTCATAATCGACCGGTTGGGTTTTCTGGCCTGGGTCGCATGGGTCAATCTTCACGAGGTCAATCTTCACGAGGTCAATCGTCACGAAGGCAATCGTCACCTCGACAAACCCAAGGACGGAGAAGCGAAAGGATATGGGAGGGTACACCCGTGAACAAGAAAAAAAGATCGGCGGGAAGGCTCGCCCTCAACTGTGCTCTGGCTTTCGGGATTGCATGTTCCACGTTCGTGGCGCAGGAGGAATCCCATCCGACGCCGCAAGCCGACGACTCAGTGCAGACACAACAAGGCCCTGATCTGCTTTCTTTCGACGAGCTGATCGCGCTGGCTTCATCGGCCAAGCCGGAAGGCGCGCTGGCTGCGCGGTTCAATGCGCTGCTGAACACTCCGTTCGTGAACCACGAAGCCTCGAACAGTCAACCTCACCGGCCGCGAGTAGAGGGGCTCGGCGTCGTTCTCCGCGTGGGCCAGTGGAACATCGAGAGAGGCTTGAACTTCAACTTGATTCGCTCGGCGCTGTCCGATCGAAGCGAGTTTCTTCGCGCGACAACGAGTGCGCGCACAGACCCACGCCAAAGAGAGATCATCGAGTCGCAACTGGCGACGCTACAAGACGTCGATGTTCTGATCTTGAACGA
>Ga0187859_10002932_pt1 | contig 10515 bp, 10 predicted proteins | sample June2016WEW_10_1_2_FD_133019 | JGI IMG/M metagenome (GOLD analysis project Ga0187859, IMG submission 133019) | Peatland microbial communities from SPRUCE experiment site at the Marcell Experimental Forest, Minnesota, USA - June2016WEW_10_10 | ecosystem: Environmental > Terrestrial > Soil >... | reverse complement strand
GCGTGCAGATGCTCGATGCCTTCGTAGTGCACGTCGTTGAGATGCACCGGCGTGCCGAACGCCAGCCGCGCGAGGATCGCCATCTTGGCGGCCGCGTCGCGGCCGCTGACGTCGTCGCTGGGGTCGGCCTCGGCGTAGCCGATGCGCTGCGCCTCGGCGAGCGCCTCCGCGTAGGTCGAGCCGGCGGTCATCTCCGTGAGGATGAAGTTGGTCGTGCCGTTGACGATCCCGTGGATGCGCTCGATCGGCGTGGCCGACAGCGACTCCTCAAGCACGCGCACGATCGGCACGACCCCCGCCACCGCCGCCTCGAAGCGTAGCCGCACGCCCTGCTCTCGCGCCGTCTCGAACAGCTCCTCGCCGTGCTGGGAGAGCAGCTGCTTGTTCGCGCTGACGACATCCATGCCCGAGCGCATCGCCGTGAGCAGGTGCTCGCGCGCGGGTTCGATGCCGCCCATCAGCTCGACGAGCAGGTCGGCGCCGGCGAGGATCTCCTCGAAGTCGCCTCGCGTGCGCGTCAGCACGCCGCTGACCACCGGCCTGCGGCCGTTGAAGCGCTCGATCTCATCGGCGCGTTCCTCGAGCAGCACCGCGAACGCCGCGCCGACGGTGCCGTGACCGAGCAGGCCGACACGAAACGGACGCCCGGGCGGGCGGGCACCAAACGCGCCGGCGCCGGGTGCGCTCTCTGGGCTAGCGGACATCGCGCGCGGTCAGGTCCTCGTAGCTCTCGCGCCTGACGACGACGCGCGCGTCCCCGTCCCGGCAGAAGAGCACCGGCGGCCGCGGCACGCCGTTGTAGTTGTTCGCCATCGCGAAGCCGTACGCGCCGGTGGCCGGCGTGACGATCACGTCGCCTGGCCGCGGGTCGTCGAGCAGCGCCCCGCGCAGGATCACGTCGCCGGACTCGCAGTGCTTGCCCGCGAGCACACACTCGGTCGCGCCGCCGAAGCGATCGGCCACGTGCGCCTGGTACGGCGCGCCGTAGAGCATCGGGCGCAGGTTGTCGGACATGCCGCCGTCGACGGCGACCCAGCGCGAGACGTTCTGCTTGACGCTCTCGACTGTGTACAGCGTCACTCCCGCGTTCGCGCACAACGCGCGGCCGGGCTCGATCAGCAGGCGCGTGTCAGCGCCCATGCCGTGAGCGTGCGCGGCCTGCACGATCGCGCCGACGTACTCCTCGATCGACGGCGGCGGGGGCTGCTCCTCGGTGTACTGCGCGCCGAGCCCGCCGCCGAGGTCATAGATCGAAAACCCGCCCACCCGCTCGCCGAGCTTCGCAAGCTCCCCGACCTCGCGGCGGAACGGCTCCAGCCCGAGCAGCTGCGAGCCGATGTGCGCGTGCACGCCGCGTAGCGACAACCCGTCGACGGCCTGTATACGCGTGATCGCCTCGCCCGCCTGCGCCATCGCGAAGCCGAACTTCGAGTCGGCCTGGCCGGTCGAGATCTTCTCGTGGGTGTCGCCCCTGACGTCCGGCGTCACGCGTACGAGCACCGGCTGGCCCTCGCTGCGGTCGGCCAGCACGCCCTCTGCCACGAGCCCCGCGAGCCGGTCGATCTCGTCGAAGTTGTCGACCACGATCACGCCGACGCGGTGGCGCAGCGCCATGCGCAGCTCGGCCTCTGACTTGGCGTTTCCGTGTACCACGATCCGCTCCGGCGCAAAGCCCGCCGCCAGCGCCACGTGCAGCTCGCCTCCCGACGCGACGTCGCACCACAGCCCCTCGCCGGCGAACAGCGCCAGAACGGCTGTGCAGGGACACGCCTTGGAGGCGAACACCACGTGAAGGTCGGCGTGGCCGGCGTCACGACCGGCTTGCACGAACGCGCGCGCGCGGGCGCGCAGGTCGTCCTCGGCGAACACGTACGCCGGCGTGCCGAACTCGCGCGCCAGCTCGATCGTGTCGCAGCCGCCCACTTCCAGGCGGCCGCGCTCGTTGAGCCGGCTGCCCAGCGGGAAGACAGTGGAGAGGCTAGTGCCGGTGACCATGGCCGCTGATTATCGCTTGCCGCGCGGTAAAGCCGGTGTCAGTCGCTCCACCACTCATCGGGCTGCTTACCAGCGACCTGGCCGATCCGCTCGAGCTCGACATCGGTGCGGCAATCGTCGACCATCATCTGCAGCGCGCCCGCGATGCTCCGCGCCGAGACTCGCCGCGCCGCAGCAATCTGTCTGGCCTCGCCGTCGAACCGCCTCCATTCCAGCTCGACCGCCAGCCGGCGCGCGAGCGGGGCGTCGGCGGGCATCGGCGCTCCCTCTCCGTACAAGGTGATGTGCGCCTGCCAACCATGCGGACACAGCTCGCCCATCACCGCCAGCGCCTGCCACTGATCACGCACCGGCCGCGGCCGCCGATCGCGCCGGCGCAGGGATCTGAAGACGATGACGCACGCGACCGCCATCACCGCGATCACGCCCACGATCGCGACCGTTTCATACCACGGCGCAGAGCTGCTGCCCCAGCGAAAGGCGTACGCCACGAATCCGGCCGACAGCGGGCTCAACGGACCTCCACGGAGCGGCCCGTGCCGGCCCGAGGCAGCTGATGCCGTCCGCTCGCTCTCATCGCCCTTCCACGGTAGCCGAGCAGCGCGCGGTGCTCGCGGCGCGATGACCTCAGCGTTGGCGGCGCCGCGCCCGCCGCCAACGCTGTCCTCGGCGCCTACGGGAGAAACCCGAATTCTTCGGCATCGCCCTGCTCGAGGCCACCGGCCACCGAGGAGGCTCTTCCTCCGGCGTCGTTGTCGTGACCGCCCTGCGTCGACGCACCGAAGCCTTCGGCGGAGTTGAGCCAGCCTCCGCTCACCGACGCGGATTCTCCTCCCGCTTTGTTTTCCTCGCCGCCGCTCACAGAGGCGAAGACGCCGCTCGCGTGGTTGGCGAGGCCGCCGCTCACCGATGCGTCGGCCTGGCTAGCCACGTCTTTGAGACCGCCGCTCACCGACGAGTTGGCGTTGCTCGCCACATTTTCGGCGCCACCGCTCACCGATGCGTATTCGCCGGAGGCTTCGTCGCTCTGCCCGCCGGTGACCGTGGAGCCCCTGCCCGCGGCGGTGTTGCCGCGACCCGCCAAGAACGTGTACGGGCCCGATGCGGTGTTTTCGGAGCCGGCGACGATCGAGCCGTAGCTCGTGTAACCCTGAGCGGCGCCGAGCACGAGGTTGTGAGAGCCCGTCTGCGCTCCCGGGCTTGCGTCGTAGCCGATGATCAGGTTCCCGGTGCCGTTTGCGCTTTCGGTGTTGCCCTCGCCGTTGACGATCTGCACGTTTGCGGCAGAGAACTGGATCGTCGGCTTGCCGTCGACCCCTTTCGAGACGAGCCTGATGTAGGGCAAGACCGCTTTCAGCGCTTCCTGTTCGGCGCTCGAGAGCAGTGACACGCCCGCTTTGCCTTCACGACCGGGGGCGCCTTCAATTCCCTGTTTGCCTTCTTTGCCTTCCGTGCCGGGCGTGCCTGGCAGACCTGGTTCGCCCGGCTTGCCGGCGGCCCCTTCCTTGCCCACAGGCCCTTGCTGGCCCGCAGGCCCTTCCTTGCCGGCAGGCCCGGGCTTCACCTTGCCGGCGACCTGGCTCTCGAGCGACTTCAGCGCGCTCGGGCTGATCTGGCTGGTCGAGGTGATGAGGTAGTGCTTGGCGGCGAGAGCGCTACCGCCCATGGCGAACACCAGCGCCATCGTGGCGACCACGTTCGCGTAGCTCAGATGCGTTCGGATTGCCCAAGGCATGCTCGAAACCTCCTGTAGGAACAGGGGCGACCGCGACGCCACCCACGATGGATCGGCGACTCAATCAGAAGCAGCGCGGCGCACGCGCCGTCAAGCCGCGCCCAACCGAGTGTCGACTCAGGCCGCGCTCGCACGCAGCCCCGCGACGCCGCCGCGCCGAACCATCGCGCCCAGCCACACAAGCCCGATCGCCAGCAGCACGAGGCTCTCGACCTGCGGCGCGGTGAGCCCCACGAGCACCTCCTTGTTGCGGCGGATGAACTCGACGAGGAAGCGCTCGAGCCCGCTGCCGACGAGATACAGCGCGAACACCACGCCCGGGCGCACGCGGTCGCGCAGCGACCAAAGCAGGTAGGCGAGCAGGCACATCGTGACGGTCTCGTAGATCGGCGTCGGCTGCACGCGCACGCCCGGCGGCGTCGGCACGGTCCCGTGGGGGTAGCCCATCGCCCACGGCAGGCTCGAGCGGATCCCGTAGTCGCCGTCGCCGGAGACCTGGCAGCCGATGCGACCGATCGCATAGCCGAGCGCGAGCGCCGTCGCACACATGTCGAGCATGCGCAGCTGCAGCGCGTCGCGCCAGCGCATCCACGCCAGCACGGCGATCGCGCCGCCGATGGCGCCGCCGTACCAGACGAGCCCCGAGCCGGAGAAGATGCTGCCGAGCAGGTCGTGCTTGACCTGGCTGTAGTTCTGGATCAGGTAGTAGCCACGCGCGCCGATGACGCCGCCGAGCAGCGCAGCGAACGTGATCTCATAGGCCCAGTCCACCGGCTTGCCGAGCTCGCGCAGCCGCCGCGCGACGACGCAGCCGCACGCGAGGAAGCCGAGCGCGAACACCACGCCGAACGTCTTGATCGAGATGCCCAGCAGTTCGACTTCGGGCTTCACGACCGGCGCGGTCTCCGGCGGTGGCGGCGTGGCTCAGGGACGGGCATCGTTCGCGCTCGAACTTTAGGGCACCGCTATCCGCTTCTGCGACAATCAGCCTCATGGCTACACGACGGTCGAGCTTCGGCAAGGACACCGGCTTGCAGGCGCGGATGCTGTTGACGATGTTCCTGCTGGGGCTGGTGTATGTGGCGTTCGTGGGCGCGCTGTTCGCCGCGGGCGCCGCGGCCAGCTTGATCGTGGTGGTCGCTGTGGTCCTGCTGCTGGTGCAGCTGTTCGGCTCGGACAAGATCGCGATGGCCACGATGGGCGTGAAGGAGGTCTCCCCCGCGCAGGAGCCCGAGCTGCACGGGATCATCGAACGGCTGTGCGTGCAGGCCGACCTGCCCAAGCCGCGCGTGTGCGTGATGGAGACCTCGATGCCCAACGCGTTCGCGATGGGCCGCTCGAAGAAGTCGACGAGCGTGTGCGCCACGCGGGGGATTCTCGACATGCTCTCGCCGGCCGAGCTCGAAGGCGTGATGGCACACGAGCTCACGCACGTGATCAACCGCGACGTGATGGTGATGACGCTGGCGAGCTTCTTCGCGACGCTCGCCTCGCTGATCATCCAGTTCACGTTCTTCTTCGGCGGCGGCTTCGGCGGCGGCTACGGGCGCAGCCGTGACGAGGAGGAGGGGCTGTTCTTCGTGCTGATCGTCTCGGTGCTCGTGTACGCGATCTCCTTCCTGCTGCTGCGGGCGCTGTCGCGCTACCGCGAGTTCGCAGCCGACCGCGGCTCTGCGGTCCTGACCGGGCGCCCGAGCGCGCTCGCCTCAGCGCTGCTGAAGATCAGCGGCACGATGGAGCGCGTGCCCAGCGAGGACCTGCGCAGAGCGGAAGGGATGAGCGCCTTCTTCATCGTGCCTGCGCGCACGAAGAAGTCGCTCATGAACATCTTCGCCGACCACCCGCCGCTGGAACAGCGCCTGGCGGCGCTCGAGCGGCTGGAGTCCCAGCTGCAGAGCAGCGTCTGACACCGTGGGCCTACGCGACATCCTCACGGGCCGCCACGAGGTCAAGGGGCCGGCGCCGGATCGCCTGTTCGCGATCTCCACCGCCTACGTGACGCTGCAGGCCGAGCACCAGATCGACCCAGCGGGCAAGGCCGCGATCGTCTTCCAAGCGCTGGCCACGAGCGATTTCGAAACGACGCTGCGCGAAATGGAAGAAGTGGTGACCGCAACCGGCGGCGAGAGCGGCACGAAAGTCTCCTCTCAGGACGACAGCTATGGCTACCGCTGGATGGTGCTGCAAAACCCCGACGGCGCGCCCAGCGTCGAAGACCTTGCGGTCGGCATCAACGCCGTCTCCAGCTCGATCGAGACCGCCGGCTACGGCGCGCGCCTGCTGTGCGCGGTGTTCGCGTTCGTGGACGCTCGCAAGCAGCGCGTGTACTTCATCTACAACTACAAGCGCGGCTACTGGTACCCGTTCGTGCCAGCGTCCGCCGGTGAGGAGCGCTCGACCGAGCGCGAGCTGCAGATCAAGGCGCAGATGGCTTCAGAACTGCCGATCGAGCCGGAACTGGAGCGCTGGTTCCCGCTGTGGGGGATCCCGATTTGACGGGATCCCAGCTCCGCGTCAGGAGCTGACGGCTGTCTGCCAACCGGCGATCGTGACCGCGATCGCGGCGGCGACGGACACGGTCGACTCGATGTCGACCCACTCGTCGGTGCCATGGATCGCGCCGGCTACGGGTCCGTAGCAGACACACGGGCCGGTGACCGACCGCGCGTCGGTGGTCGCGGGCAGGACCTGACGCACGGGCGCTGAGCCGTGCAGCAGCTCGTGTGAGCCGCTCAACGCCGTGGCCAGGTCGTGCTGCAGCTCGTCGCAGTAGGCGGGCGCACGAAAGCCTTCGAACACGACGTCGACCTCTGGCGCCGCCGCCTGCACGGCTTCGGCGAGGAGCCGCTGTGCCTCCGTCGGCGTCAGCTCCAGCCCGAAGCCCAGGCGGATCCGAGCCTGCGCTCGAGCTGGCTCAGACGATGGCCAAGCGCCACCGGACAGGGTCCCGACGTTGAGACGAAACGGATGCTCGTGAGCCGCGAAGAACACCTCGTCGCGGCGCGCCTGATCGATCTCGCGGGATCCGCCGGCGCGCTCGTTGATGCGCCGCTCCAGCTCGCGCAGCCCGTCCAGCGCCCGCAGGATCGACGCGGAGCTCGAGCCTCCCGTGCTGAACCCCGGATGTGCGCCGCCGCTGCGCGCCGTGAGCCGTGCCCAGATCACGCCGACCCCGGCGTGCATCAGCTGTAGCCCGCTCGGCTCTCCGATCAGCGTGCCGTCGGCATCGAAACCGGCGGCCAGCACCGCCTTCATGCCGTTGCCCGTGCACTCCTCCTCGATCACCGAGCTGAACAGCAGCTCGCCCAGGGGCTGACCGCATACCTCCAGGAACGCGGCCGCGCCGATCAGGTACGCCACGAGCCCCGCCTTCATGTCGCCGGCACCGCGTCCCCACACGCGCCCGCCGGACACCTCTCCCGCCCACGGGTCGTGATCCCATTGCGCCGCCGACTCGACCGGCACGACGTCGACGTGGCCGGACAGATGCAGCGAGCGCCCGTTTCCGGTCCCGTCGATCCGTCCCACCACGCAGGTCCGCCCGCCGTAGTCCAAAGGCGGGTACCCCCACGTAGGGTCGCTGTCGTCGGCGGGCGGGTCGATCTCGATCCGCTGCACCTGAAAGCCGAGTCCCGTAAGCCTGTCGGCGATCAGACGCTGCGCCCCCTCCTCTTCGCCGGTCAGCGAGCGCTCGCCCACCAGCGCTCGCGTCAGCTCCACCAGCTCCTCGCGCCGGGCCACGACGGCCGCGCGCAGGCGCTCGAGCAGCCGGTCATCGGTGAGCAATGCGGCGCCCCTGTCACCCGGTCGCGCGCCCGCAATGCGGGCACGGCGACTAGTCCGGAATCAACCCCTCGCCGGTGAACTCCCGACCGGCCTCTTCGAAGCTGAAGTCGGCGGGCGGGAGGATCACGTCTGAGCCCTCTAGCTCATCGTCGCCGAGTAGGGCGCCGTGCGCGCGCACGTAGTCGAGTAGCGCGGCGAAGGCATCCTCGAAGCCCTCCTCGTTGCCGCTGTCGACGATCGCGAGCGCTTTGCCGCGCAACTCGTCCACGCGCTCCGCCTCGCCCTCATCGAGCCGGTACTGACCCTCGCCGGATATGCGGACGATCATGCCTGGCCCCCGGTCTCGCTTGGCTGCGCCTCGCCGGCAGCCTCGCCGGCAACCTCGCCGCCGGCAGCGTCGCCGCCGGCCGCGATCTGCGGCGCGGGTGGCTGGGCACCGGATCCAAGTTCGCTCTTCATCTTCTCCAGCTCGCTGTCGACAGCCGGCTGGCTCGAGAGCTGCTTGAGCTGGCGGTCGATGTCGTCTTCGCCGCCACCGAGCTGGGTGATGTCGTCGAACGTGCCCGCCGCTTCCAGCTCTGACACCGCGTCTGCGCGCGCTTTCATGTTTTCGGTCTTGTCGACCGCGCGCTGCATCGCCAGCCCGACGTCGGCCATCTGCTCGCCCACGCCGGTGGCGGCCTCTGAGATCCGCACCTGGGCCTCCGCTGCGGAGTACTGGGCCTTGATGACCTCCTTCTTGGTGCGGAACGCTTCGATCTTCGCGCGCAGTTTCTGCTCGGAGTCGGTCAGCTTCTGCTGCTGTTCTTCGAGTTCCGCGACCTGCGTGTCGAGGCCCTGGAGCTCCGTTTGCGCGACGTTCTTGCGTTCGAGCGCCGTCTTGGCCAACGCTTCGTTGCCGGAGGCGAGCGCCTGACGCGCCTGCGTATCGAGCTTGACCACGCTCTGCTGCAGCGAGCTCTCCTGCATCTGCAGACGCTTCTTGGCGGTCACCACGTCGGCGATGCCCTTCTTGACGTTCTGCAGCTGTTCGACCTGCTTCTGGTAGCTGTAGTCGAGCGTCTCGCCCGGGTCTTCCGCCCGATCCAGCAGTTTCGAGACCTTCGCCTTCACCACCGTAGACATGCGTCCGGTCAAGCCGGCCATCTGATCCTCCTATCGCCGTTCCACGAGACGACCGACCTGAACTCGGCCAACACCGTCAAGCGTAGCCGACCGGGGAGCCATCGCCGACCGGCAGCGCCCGAGCGCGACCAGGTGGCCGTCAGAGCCCGAGCGGGTGGCGAACCGTGAAGCCGGCGTTGGTCTGGCGCAGCGGGCGCCAGCGCGGGCCCTCCAGGTTGGCCGGGTCTTCCGCGGGGCTGGTGTCCAAGCGCAGGCCCGCCACGGTCATGTATGCGTGACCGGGGTTGGCGAAGATGGCCACCCAGCGTCCGGCCCCATGCGACCCCCACACCTCGAATTCGGAGGAGTCCTCAGGGGTGACCAGCAGGCTGGCGCCATGGAGAGCAAACGACACCGTGCCGGAGCAGTCGTAGCCGGGCGAGATGAACGAGCCGTGGCCGCCGCCATAGATGTAGGGCAATCCGATCAGCTCGTTGCCAGCCCAGATGATCTCCTGGATGACCGCCGGAACCCCCATCGGAGCGGCAGCAAGGCCGTCGATGAAGCGCGCGGTGGTGCCGGGGACCAGCAACTCCGGCCGCAGCGTCGGGCCCGTCGCAGAGGTCATGCCGTCGCCTGTAGTCAGTTCGCTGGGAATGCCCGACGCGAGATCGCTCGCGGCCGGTTCGCTCGGCGCTGCGGCGATACCGCCAGCGCTGTTGCTGGCAGCCGTGCCGGTCGTGGTACTGACTTTCGCGGGCGCCACGTAAGGGACGACTTCGCCGGTCGCCGTCTTCTCGTAGACGGGCCCCTTGTAGGCGATGTTGGGGGTCTTGGCGGTTATGGGCGCCAGGTGGAGCGGCGCGGCCGGCTTGGTGGTGGTGGTGGTCGTGGGTTCCGCCGCCGCGACGCCGCCGGCTTCGCCGGCCAGCGCGGTGGGGGCGCCGACTGCGTCGACTGCCGCAATCGACAGGCTGCAAAGAATTACGCTGAGGGTACGAACCCACACAAAAACAACCTCTTTCGTCGGCCTCCGGGGTTAGCTGACGGGCTAGCGCTGAAAGAGCCTGCGCTTCTCACGGTCCTACCGTGGGATTCGCCCCAACAACTTGGGTCCCCCGTTCCCTGACACCTGGTCAAGGACTCGGCATTCGGGCGGGCACGCTAGCAGAGTGCAAGGACGCTTGCAGGACGTGCATGGCTTTTCGCAGGTTTTCCCGCAAATGCCGCGCTTTTCTCGGGCCGGGACCGCTAGTGTGCCGGCCATGCGCACCGCCGCGCGAGGACCGCTTCTGGCCGTGCTGGTGCTCGCCGCCGCGGGACTGGCCGGCTGCGGCAAGGGCGGAGCCGAACAGCCCGGCAGCACCAGCTCGGCGCGCAAGCTCGCGCCGGTTACCGCCCAGGGAGCCGTCAGCGTGGCCACCCGCAACACGACGCGCCTCGGCGGCGCGGACGTGGCGGCCGACGCCGCGGCGGTCGCCCGCGCCGTGTATCCGGGCCTGACGGCCGCCACGCGACCGCTTGCGGTCGTGCTCGTCAACGACCGTGACTGGCTGCCCGCGCTCGCCGCGTCGGTTCTCTCGAGCGCTCCGGCCGGCGCTCCGATCCTCTACAGCGAAGGCGAAACCCTCCCTGCGGTCACCCGCCAGACGCTCGAAGCGATGCACCCGCTCGGCGCGCCAGCTCTGGGCGGCGCGCAGGTGATCCGCATCGGCACCGCAGCTGCGGTGCCCGACGGCTACCTGACGCGGACTGTGAACGTGGGCATCGGCGTGCCGACGGTCGCCGCCGCAGGCGTCGAGCGGCTGACGAGCGCGCTCGACCGCGCCAGCGCCCCGCACCAGGTGATCGTGCTTGCCGCCGACGCGGCGCCGGCGCTGGCGATGCCCGCCGCG
>Ga0187859_10002931_pt1 | contig 10516 bp, 9 predicted proteins | sample June2016WEW_10_1_2_FD_133019 | JGI IMG/M metagenome (GOLD analysis project Ga0187859, IMG submission 133019) | Peatland microbial communities from SPRUCE experiment site at the Marcell Experimental Forest, Minnesota, USA - June2016WEW_10_10 | ecosystem: Environmental > Terrestrial > Soil >... | reverse complement strand
TGCGAAAACAACCTCTACACCGAGTACACCCACTTCACTGAAACGACAGCGGGCGATATTCCGGCGCGGGCGGCTGCCTTCGGATTGCAAGCGGAGGCCGTGGACGGGCAGGACGTGCGTGCGGTGTACGAAACCGCGGGGCGACTCGTTGATCGCGCGCGTCGAGGCGATGGCCCATCATTCCTGGTTTGCAACACGTATCGGTACACCGGTCACCACGTCGGCGATATCAACCGCGAGTACTACCGATCGAAAGAAGAAGAGAAGCATTGGAAAACGGAGCGCGATCCCCTGAAACTGCTGGCCGATTGGCTGGTCGCGCAGGGTATTGCCGATTCCAGTCAGTTCAAGGGGATTCAATCAGAAGTTGAAACGGAGATGAAGAAGGCAGTCCAGTTTGCCGTGGCCGCTTCGTATCCCAGCGTCTCGGAAGTGGAGCAGGATGTTTATGCCTGAAACCCTTACTCGGGAGCTAACGTTCGGTCAGGCAGTGCGCGAGGCGCTGGCCGAAGAAATGCGCCGTGATCCCCGAGTCTGCATCTTCGGCGAAGATGTGGCTGAGGCGGGCACACCCTTTAAAGTGCTTTCGGGGTTAGTGGAAGAATTCGGAACTGAGCGCGTGCTGGATACGCCGATTTCAGAAGCTGGATTCACCGGGATCGCGGTTGGCGCGGCCATGACCGGCCTGCGGCCCATCGTCGACATCATGTTTGGAGATTTCATCACACTCACGATGGACCAGATGGTGAACCAGGCGGCCAAGGTCCATTACATGTCCGGCGGAGCGTGGAAAGTTCCCATGGTGATGCGTACGACTCTGGGCGCGACTCGCCGGTCGGGCGCGCAGCATTCGCAATCGCTGCACGCTTGGTTTAGTCATGTTCCAGGATTGAAAGTGGTGATGCCGTCGACGCCGTACGACGCCAAGGGATTACTGAAGACCGCGATTCGCGATGAGAATCCCGTCGTGTTCTTCGAAGACAAGATGATGTACACCAAATTGAAAGGGCCAGTGCCGACGGAGGAATATACGATTCCATTCGGCGTGGCGGACGTGAAGCGCGTGGGCCGCGATATTACGCTGGTCGCGACCAGCAGCATGGTGCAAGTGGCTCTGGGCGCGGCAGACTTGCTGGAACAGACTGGCGTGAGCGCTGAAGTCGTCGACCCACGAACTATGTGGCCGCTTGACGAGAAGACTTTGATCGATTCGGCAAAGAAAACATCGCGCGTGATCGTGATCGACGAAGGTTATGAACGGTACGGGGTCACGGCCGAGATCGCCGCCGTGATTGCCGAAGGCGCGTTTTATAACCTGGACTCGCCGGTCAAACGAATGGGGGCGATGCATATTCCGATTCCATTTTCGCCTCCGCTGGAAGACGCAACCGTGCCCACGGAAAAATCGGTGTTCGAAGTGGCGCGCAGGCTTTGCGGACAAGCGTAAGAAATAGCGCCAAGAGTTACGAGTTGAGACAGGAGGTGCAGCGTGGCACTACCGACGCATGGAACGATGGCGGTGGATTGGGAGCAGCGGGTGGATTTTGACCGCTTGCGCAAAGAGCGTCTGGCGCGAGCGAAGGATTTGCTTGCCAAGTCGGAGATGGGTGCGCTCCTGTGCTTTGATATGAATAATGTGCGCTATCTGACGTCGACGCACATCGGCAGTTGGGCGCAGGACAAATGCAATCGCTTCACGCTCCTGCCACAGAATGACGAGCCTATTCTGTGGGATTTCGGATCGGCGGCAAAACATCATCAACTGCACTGCCCCTGGTTGGGCGAGCGCTCGCGGCCTGGAATTTCCATGCTCCGCGGTGCGATGTCGCCGGAGATGGGGCGAGCCGAGGATGTGGCGAAAAAAATCCGCATCGAACTCGAGATGCGCGGCCTGCACAAAGAGCCCGTCGGAATTGACATCATCGAACTGCCGGTTCTTTTTGCTTTGCAGCGCGAGGGAATCACGGTCGTCGATGGCCAGCAACTAATGTCTGATGCGCGCGTGATCAAGACGCAAGACGAGATTGCGCTGTTAAATACTTCCGCCATGATGGTGGATGCGGCTTACGACGAACTGTACCGCGCGATGAAGCCTGGGATGCGCGAAAACGAAGCGGTCGGCCTGGTGAGCAAAGTACTTTACGACCTCGGCTCGGAGTATGTGGAAGCGGTCAATGCGATTTCCGGCGAGCGCTGCAACCCGCATCCGCATGTGTTTTCCGACCGCGTGCTTCGCCCCGGCGACCCCGTCTATTACGACATTCTGCATTCCTACATGGGATATCGCACATGCTATTACCGCTGCTTCACGGTTGGTTACGGTTCGCACGCGATGGTAGACGCGTACAAGCGTTGCCGCGAATATCTGGATGCGGCGATCGAACTGGTGCGGCCGGGACGCACGACCGCGGAAATCGCCGCTGTATGGCCCAAAGCCCAAGAGTTCGGCTTTCCCAATGAAGAAGCGTGCTTCGCGCTGCAATACGGACACGGCATCGGCCTTGCGATCTGGGAAAAACCTGTGATCAGCCGTTTGGTGTCTTTTGATCATCCACATGAGATCAAGCCGGGTATGGTTTTTGCGCTCGAAACATTCTGGCCTTCGACGGACGGCTGGAGCGCAGCCCGCATCGAAGAGGAAATCGTGGTCACGCCGACTGGGCACGAAGTCATCACGCGTTTTCCAGCGGAAGAACTTCTGGTGGCAGGAGCACATTACTTCACGGTTAATGGACCGTTGCCGACGACGCGCGAGAACGAATCCGCTCCGAGCCGGCGCGTGGTCGAGATGATCGAAGAGAGTTCCAGAACCGAGCGAGTCGGAGTGTCGGATTAATTGTGGCCTTTAGCGTAGTCATGCCCGCTCTCGAGATGGCGCAGGAAACCGGCAAGCTTGTGGCTTGGCGGAAGGCGGAGGGCGACAGTGTGACTAAGGGTGAGCCACTCTTGGAAATAGAGACGGACAAAGCCGTGCTTGAAGTCGAGTCTCCCGCGGACGGCGTTCTAGCGGGCGTGAAAGCCCGGGCCGGCGACGTTGTTCCTGTGGGAAATATCATCGCGTGGATTGTTCGCCCGGGTGAAGCTACTCCGTCGGAAGTTGTTCTGTCCAGCGCTCCCCTCGTTGACGAGGCTGAACGTACGCGTGCGGCCGCGCCAGTAATTGCCAAATCGGCGCCAGGGGCGGGCCCGCAAATTTCGCCCAAAGCTCGTCGCCTCGCGAAGGAGAACGGAGTCGACATCGCGAGCTTGCGAGGATCAGGAGCGGGTGGCGAGATTCTTGCCTCCGATGTTTTGACCGCGGCGGAATCAAAAAACTCCTCCTCGTCAGCCCCCGTACCTCCGCCCAAGGATGTCGAAACACCAAGCTCGATCGGGCGACTGATGGCGGAGCGCACCACGCAGAGTTGGACCACGGTTCCTCATTTCTTTGTAGTGCGGGAGGTCGATGCAGGCGCGCTCAACGAGGCACGCGAGCGCTTAGGATCGGCGATTCAGCAGTCACGAGGAATCAAGCTCACCCACACGGATTTTCTTGTTGCGCTGATCGCCCGTGTTTTGGTCAAGCACCCTCGCATGAATGCGAGTTGGAACGATGGCGTCATTCGCCTGAATCAGGAGGTTAATGTAGGCGTGGCCATGGCCGTTGACGACGGGGTCGTTGCCACGGTGATCCACAACGCCGACCAAACCGAACTCGGCGAAATTGCGGTTCAGCGCCGTGACTTGACGGAGCGGGCTCGCGCCGGCCGTTTGCGTCCGTCCGATATTGCAGGCGCAACTTTCACTATCAGCAACCTCGGCATGTATCAGGTCGATGCTTTCAGTGCGATTATCAGTCCGCCGCAGGCGGCGATTCTCGCCGTGGGAAGCATTACCGACCGGGTCGTGCCTATCGGAGGGCGGGCAGCGATCCGCCCAATGATGACGCTAACCCTCTCGTGCGACCACCGTGTAGTGGATGGTGCGCGGGCTGCGGTTTTCCTGAATGAGGTTGCTGAATCAGTTCGCGAGCCGGAAAAGTGGCTGCGATGACGATGCCGGTGCGTTCGGTGCGCGTACGCGCCGGCATCGTAGAATCAGACTCATTGTAGCCAAAAGCTCTCGAGCGTGTACGCATACGCCCGCCTTGCACGGAACCATCGTAACCTTGCTGTCATCTACTCCGCCACGGCAGATTAGTGAGACGTGCTATACTGACGTTACGCTTAATACTTCGGTTGTATGGTGCGATTACTCTGGTGCAGCGTTTGATCTGAGAATTCCCGCCTTCAGTTTCCCCTCCGTACGTCTTCAGCGTAATCAAAACATAAGACTGGCAAGACCGGTTGCCGCACGCGCTGGAAATTAGTGTGCGCGCCGCGACCGCTTATGCCAGAGAAAGCAAAATGCAGAATTTTTCAGAACTCCCGATTTCCCTTTACGTCAAAGATCGTTTGTCGTTCGCTGGTTTTTCCGTACCTACGCCGGTTCAAGCCGCCGCTATCCCGCAGGCGCTTGCGGGCAAGGATGTGCTCGCAACCGCGCAGACGGGCACAGGTAAAACGCTCGCTTTCCTGATTCCAATCATAGAGCAACTGCTCAAGCAAAATACGCCAGGAATTGCAGCTCTGGTGTTGGTTCCGACGCGTGAACTGGCGATGCAGGTTGCAGAGCAATATGACGCGCTGCGTGGCAAGCAACTCAAGCCTGCCGCTCTAGTAGTCGGAGGCTTGTCCGAAGGACAACAGCTTCGCGCAATTCGCAACGGAGCTCGCTTAGTCGTGGCTACTCCGGGCCGGTTAGAAGATTTCCTTGATCGCAGGCTGGTGAATTTTCGCGACCTCCGCGTGCTGGTGCTCGACGAAGCTGATCGCATGCTCGACATGGGATTTCTTCCCGCGATTCGAAGGATAGCCGCCGTTCTACCCAAAGATCGCCAAACCATGTGTTTTTCCGCGACGCTTGAAGCTTCGGTCGTCCACCTGGTGAACGACTACATGAGAAATCCGGTGCGGGTCGCACTCGGGTCAACGCTAAAACCATCTGAGAATGTGCGGGTGCAAGCCTTCGAGGTTGATGCCGATCGCAAACAGGAAGTGCTGCATCGATTGTTGGCGAATGAAACGGGCCGATGTCTGGTCTTCGCGCGCACCAAGCGAGGAACGGAACGGCTGGCCAAGAATCTGAATCGCGAAGGATTCGCGGCGGCCATGATTCACGGCGACCGCTCACAATCGCAGCGCACAGCCGCGCTCACCGGCTTTCAACAGGGACGCTATCGCATCCTGGTTGCCACTGATCTGGCCTCGCGTGGCATTCACGTTCAGGACATCGCCCACGTCATCAACTACGATTTGCCCGAAGTGGCGGAGAACTTTATCCATCGCGTTGGACGCACCGGCCGGGCCGGCGAACGCGGCGTGGCTTCTACTCTTTTTGGCAGAGATCAGCGGTCCGATCTATACCAACTGGAGCGTACGCTTGGAATTCGGATGGAGAGAATGAGTTCCACTATCGACGGGCAAAAGCATCTGGCTCAGAAACAGGATACGATGGCTGCCGCTCGCGTCGAATCCGGTTCCCGGTCAAGAATGGTCCGGCTGCCCGGCGAAGTTCTGCAAGTTCAAATGCAGAATTAATCCGAACAAAATTCTTGTAACAGACGCTAGGGACCGTCCGCAGGCGCCACCGAAGAAGCTTAGGCTTACGCAACCGCCCCGCAGCGTACTCGCTTCAACTCCTGGCTGAGCTGCGCGACAGTCACGATCCGAGCGAATCGGCGCCGCAGGGCATACTCGGTTCGCCCGCGTATAGCGTCGACGCCCAGTTCCTCACCCGGTTTATCCCAGTTCGGAATTGGAAAAGTCATGGTCGCATCAGTGACGAAGTCCACTGCATATCCGAGATCCGCCGCAACCCGGGCGGTGGTTTCGCAGCATTGCTCCATCTGAATGCCTGTAATGGTGACTCGACGCACGCCTTTCTCGATCAGATAAGGTTGCAGCGCCGTGCTGGTGAAACAATTGCGAGTGTTCTTGATGAAGACGGGTTCGCCAATGCGTGGCTCGCTGAAGTCCATCAGCTTAAAAAAAGGGCTGTCCGTGGCGAAGCCTTCGTCGCTGTCGGTATGAAGAAAAAAAATAACTGGCAGCTCTGCCGCACGGTAAGCCGCGATCAGTGCGCCAACATTGTTTTCGAAGGCAAGATTGTTGCGGCGCTCCCAGTTCGCGCCGACTTTGAAAGAATTCTGCGCGTCAATGACCAGCAGTGCGGATTGTTCGATAGGCACTTGATTAGAATCGAGCATGAAGCCTCCCTGCTGAATTTGATGCTACACAATCCGCTGGCGGCTGACGAGTAGAAGAGTTAACGCGAGGCGAGCAGTTGCAGGGCGAGCCTGGCATTGCGATTTCTGTGAGCGGCCGCCTTGCGCAGCCACTTCTCGGATTCATGCAGATCGGCGGAAACCCCGTCGCCATCGCGGTAGCGGAGCCCGAGGTTGTACTCGGCGGCGGGACTGCCCGATTCGGCGGCCATTTTCACCCAGCGCGCAGCTTCGGCACAGTTCCGGCGCACGTAGTGTCCCACCTCATAAGCCATGCCTAAGGTGAAGGCAGCGGAGTCGTCTCCGTATTTGGCCTGGCGCCGCAGTCCGCTAATTTCAAAACGGCTTAATTGCGCCACGACCGAGGAAGTCGCTGGATCCGTGATTTGGTCATGACTGGCCGCGAAGGGAGGAATTGATGTGGGCTGGCGCGATTCAGTGCTCTCGATCCTTTTGGCGGGCTGGGATAAGGTCCGAGTCGAATGGACCGGCGCTGCTGCGTTCGCGGTCACCGCTGCCTCGGCGATTGAAGGACTCGGCGCTGACATCGCCCGCGCTCCTTGAAAAGGCTGATGCAGCCAGGTTTCGAGAAGCAGCAAGTTGGCGATCACTACCAGCAGCCAAACCGGGGTGGCAATGGCCACAGCGCGGAGCGACCGCAGAGTGAAATTGATGCGGAAAGTCGAGGTACGCGGCGCACAAGCGTCGCGCAGACGTTTGAGAGCGGTTTCGAAATTGAATAATGATCCACGCGAGGCCAGCTCTTTTTCGATTCGAAGGCGGAAAGCAGCCTGCCAGCGAGCGAAGGAATCCCGGAGGCGCGTGACGGTATTTCGAAGATTGACGTGGGTTGTAGTGGTTATGGTGCGAAGTGTTTGCAAAGCGGCTTTGGCACGGCTGGTCGACACGTGCCGCGTGAGAATGCCGCGGAGGCGGTTGAGGCTGGCTCCTAGATCGAACGACGACGCACGCGGTGCCGGACTGCTTTGATCTGGTGGCTTCTGCTGAACGGGGGCCGGGTTGATGAGTTCGGGCTTTGCTGCAGGTTGCGCCGGGGGCATCGGTTTGAGCGCAAGAGGCGTTAGCCTGAGCGGCGTGCGAACAACCGGAGTGAGTTCGATCGGCGCGAACTCGCGCGCCGCCGACCCATGGGCAAGTTTGGGCGACAGCGACACCAAACGCTTCACGGTGACGTCCAACTTCGAGATGCCGCTCTCGATTGCTTGTTGCGTCTTGACCAGTTCGGTTCGGGTTTCGTCAGCGGAAGAGCGAGCATTGCGCGCGTTGGGTTTGCTGGCGTCCTCGATCTCTACAGGTGAGAGTTGAATCTTTGGTTTGATGATCTCGCGCCTGGTGATCTCCAGCGGTCCGGAACTTCCCCTTTCTATCTTTTCTCGGGACGTGACTGGTTGAGCGGCGACTTTGCCATTGTCGGCCAGAGGATGTAATTGATCGTGCAGACATTGCAGAACCCATGCCGCTGCCAACAACTTCTCAAACGAGGAGTAATCGAGGGTGAGTTGCTGGTTTGTACCAGAGCTCGATGCCGCAGCCATTGGCGGACGAACCTCGCAAAAGGGGATAGTAGCCGGGCGCGGATTCCCGAACCCGCGACCCATCGGGAAATCATACACCCGTTTGTTCCTCCCCGAACCCGGGAATTGGCTGCTAACAGGGTTGGGACGACCTTTTCGGGGTCGAAAGCTCGAACCCAGAGGGCCCTTGGATTGTTAGTTGAGCAGCTGGTGCACAACAAAATCCCTACCATTCGAGAAAGGGTTCTTTGTCTGCGGTATTCTTTCAGGGTGCAATGCTTTTCACCCTCCCGGGATCACGCGTTGGTTCAGATCGTGGATGCTGCCCTGGCCGATGCCACTCATAGAAGCGGGAAATGGCTAGTCTGCCGGCCCGGTTGCACGCAATGTTGTGTGGGCGTGTTCCCCGTAAACCAGCTCGATGCTGCCCGACTCCGGGAAGGACTTGCGCGGCTAAAAGAGTCTGCACCGGGACGTGCTGCTGGCGTCCGCCAACGGGCTCGGGAAGCGGTTTCCCGGCTTTCGAAAGATTTTCCTGGCGATCCAGATAGCGGCTTGTTGAACGAAGGCGAGGAGGCGGAACGACGTTTTGCTGAGTTCGCTAACGAGGAGCCCTGCCCCGCGCTCGATCCACTGACCGGGCTCTGCGAGCTTTATGAGGCACGGCCCATGACTTGCCGCGTCTTTGGACCGCCAGTGCGCTCGGAAGATGGGCTAGGCGTTTGCGAACTTTGTTTTCAAGGCGCTACCGACGCGGAAATTGCAGCGTGCGAAATGTATCCGGACCCGAATAATCTCGAATCGACCCTGGTTGAAGACATTGAAAAGGCGACCGGTGTTCACGGCCAGACGATCGTCGCATTCTGTTTAGCATCTTGATTCTCTTCGATCGCTCTGCGGTGTGATGAACCGCTCAATTCAGTGATTCGAAAATTTGATGACCCAGCAATTTGACGCGTTGGTCCTCGGCGCCGGTGCTGCCGGGTTAATGTGTGCGCTGGAGGCTGCTAAGCGGGGACGCCGAGTTGCCGTACTCGAGCGGGCAGAACGCGCCGGCAAGAAAATCCTCATCTCCGGCGGAGGACGATGCAATTTTACCAACCTGCATTGCCGTCCGGAAAACTTCATCTCGGGCAATCCCCACTTCGCGAAATCAGCTCTGGCTCGCTACACGCCCTCGGATTTCATCGCTCTTGTCGAGAAGCATCGCATCCCTTACCACGAGAAAACGCTTGGTCAACTTTTCTGTGATCGTTCCGCTCGCGACATCACGGATATGCTCGAAGCCGAATGCAAACATGCCGAAGTTCATGTTTTCGTAGAGACTTCAGTTAAGGAAGTTTTGAGAACAACGGAATTCATCGTGCGTACTGGAGGAACGGAATTTCGTGCTCCAGTACTGGTGGTCGCAACCGGAGGCCTGTCGATTTCGAAAATGGGTGCGACCGGATTTGGTTACGACCTCGCGCGGCAATTTGGACTGGCGATTCGCGAACCTCGGCCTGCCCTGGTGCCGTTTGTGTTCGATGAGGAAAACCGCAGCCAGTACTGCGATCTGGCCGGAGTCTCCGCCGAGGTAGGCGTGTCCTGTGGCAAACCACGGTTCCGGGAAAAGATGCTGATCACGCATCGAGGGCTAAGCGGGCCGGCAATTCTACAGATTTCGTCCTACTGGAAGCCGGGAGAAGCAGTCGCGATCGACTTGGCGCCCGGCGGCGATGTAACGGCGGCGCTGCGCGAGCCCAAGGCTGCAAGAAATATCACGACGATGAAGTCAGCACTCCACAAGTTCCTGCCGAGTCGTTTTGCAAACCGATGGCTGGATCTGCATACTCCGGCGACATGGACAAACTCTGGACTCGCGCAACTGGAGCGCTTAGCACATGAATGGGCCGTGATTCCTGCTGGCACCGAGGGCTTCGACAAGGCTGAAGTCACCGCAGGCGGAGTAGAAACCAACGAACTCTCGGCGAAAACGATGGAGAGCCGCACGGTGCCCGGCCTGTTTTTCATCGGCGAAGTCGTCGATGTGACCGGCCACCTCGGCGGATTCAATTTTCAATGGGCGTGGGCATCCGGCGCCTGCGCCGGACGGGCGTTGTAACTCATCGAATGAGAGAAATATTTGGGATCGTCTAAACCTTTCCAAGACGGATACGTCTGTTCCAAGCAGGGGAGTAACCCATGGACCGCAGGGATTTCATCAAGCGTTCACTCATGGCGACTGCCGCTTCCGCGTGCTCGTCCTTGTTTCCACTTCCGGCATTGGCGAGCGCCGGCCCCAAACGCATTTTGGTTCTCGGGGGCACATTGTTCCTGGGCCCGGCAATTGTAGAGGCCGCACTAGCGGAGGGACACACGGTTACGTTGTTCAATCGTGGCATTACCAACCCGGAGTTGTTCCCGCACCTTGAAAAGGTCAGAGGATTTCGCAGTAGCGATGCCGGAGACCAGGATTTATCTTCGTTAGCGCACAGACACTTCGACGTAGTCGTGGACGTGTGGCCAAACGATCCTGCCATCGTCGCCTCGGCAGCGGAATTCCTAAAGGACCGCGCCGCCCACTATCTGTAAGTCTCCTCGATCGCCGCATACGACAGCAAAGAGTTCACCAAAGCCGGTATCGAGGAAAATGCTCCTTTAGAACCTTGGGACGGTCCGGGCCGGAAATACGACC
>Ga0187859_10002924_pt1 | contig 10527 bp, 7 predicted proteins | sample June2016WEW_10_1_2_FD_133019 | JGI IMG/M metagenome (GOLD analysis project Ga0187859, IMG submission 133019) | Peatland microbial communities from SPRUCE experiment site at the Marcell Experimental Forest, Minnesota, USA - June2016WEW_10_10 | ecosystem: Environmental > Terrestrial > Soil >... | reverse complement strand
TTGCAGGATGGTGGCTTCAAAATCCTCGTCGATCTGCTCGCCTCAAGCGACGGTCCAGTCCGGCTCGGCGAGGTCGGCTACCGTTTCCGCGACCGCACCTGGGGCCACAGCAAACTCGACGCGAACGCGGCGGTCGAATGTCTCTTCCTTATCGTCAACAAGTTTCTGGGCGGTCTTGTGCCACCCAGATTTGCCGCCTTTGCTTTGGTTGGCGCATCCGGGCTGGCGGTGCATCTCTCATGCCTCGCATTTCTTTACCGCGTGCAACACTTCAGTTTCGACGTTTCGCAGGTGCTGGCCACGTTCGCGGCGATGACGGTGAACTTCTTTCTTAACAACCTCATTACCTATTACGACCGCCGTTTGCGGGGTGGTCGCATGTGGGTCGCGTTGCTTACGTTCTGGTTCGCCTGCTCTTTTGGTGTGTTGGCAAATGTGAGCAGCGCTCACTCGCTGCTCCGCTTTCACATGCCGTGGTATCTGGCGGGGTTGGCCGGAGCCGCCGTCAGTTCTGTGTGGAATTACGCCGCCAATCAGATTTTGACCTGGCAGCACCGGCATCCGTATCACTCATCGCCGTCTCTGCGTGGAGGATTCCGGTTGACGCCGCCGGACGGTGTCTTCGACGGCGAGGTCGCGACACTTCCAGAGGATGAAGAAAAGGTGGTCGCCTAGAGATCGCGGACTGCGAGCCCGGGCGTGGAAAAGGGGGAGAACAGTTCTTGTCTATTCGTGAGCTAGCTCAGCGCGGAGTTATTCTTCGCTTCGTCTGGTTGGCTGCACTATTCTCGCTCGTCGGGCTGGCACTGAGCGCCACCAAAACCGAGCCTTCCGTCTGGCTCACCCCCGGCCGCGGATGGGACGTCGATATTTACTCCCGCGCGATGCAAGCGGTGCGCACCGGTCAGGATCCTTACGCCGTTGGACTGGCTCGGCAAACTGCCGCCGAGGCCACCGGGCATCATACGTTCACCTACGTTTATCCTCCGCTAACGCTGCTCGCCTTGCGCGCGTTCAGTCTCTTGCCCGTATCAATGGCCGCCGCCTTCTACTGGCTAATGTACGCCGCGGGTTTTATCGGAATTGTCTGGGCCGCGGCTCAATGCTTCCTCCCGCAAGACCGCCATGTAATGCAATTCATCGTGCCCCTTGTCGTTTTCTTCCCCGGTCTGATGGCCGATGACGTGATCCTAAGCGGCAACATCGCCTACCTCTTCTACGGATTGATTTTCACCGCAGCGGTCGTGGGTTGGAGGCGCGGCGTCTGGCGCTGGTTCTATCTCGCCATACTTGTGGCGTCCTGTTTCAAACTTCCATTTCTAACGCTGCTGGCAATTCCACCTCTCGCCGGCGAGCGGCAATGGCTTAAAGCCACCGGCGTTGGAGCCGCGGGCGTCGGCCTCTTTGCGGTGCAATACTGGCTCTGGCCACTCCAGTTTCGCGAATACCTGGAGAGCGTTCGCCTGCAATTCCAGTTCAATGGCGATTTCGGATTAAGCCCCGCAGGAGTCTTTGGCCGCTTCCTCTACGAGCACCGCTTGCCTTACTCCACGCCGTCAACGTTAGTCTTTCTCGTCTATGGCTCTGTTCTCTTTATCGCGCTCTATTCCTTCAGCGCACTCCATCGCGATCGCCGTATTCCGACCGAGATATGGATTCCGGTTCTGATGGTCGGAACCATCCTGCTTAATCCGCGCATTATGCAATACGATGCGCACGCCATCGCCTTACCCATGGCCCTAATCGTGGCCCGCTCGGTCGCCACCCGATCCAGGGCCGGCATCACGGTTGCCGTCTCGGTGCTGCTGTTAATCATGGCTGGGTTCGTCGCCGATATACCTGCCAGCCTTGATCGGCTGCGCAGCATGTTCGTTCTAATCGCCGTCATGGCCCTCGGTTTTCAGCAGTTGGCGGTGGAGGCTCGCCGCACCCGCGCAGAAAGTTTGGTTATCCTTCCGGAATTGTCCGCCACATCCGAGCCTGCTCTGGTTCTAGTTGACATTTATCAATCGGAATCTCGAACGTAGTTCAAAGAGCTTCACTCGAAGCTCAAGTTCTGATTGCCCACTCGTGTAAAGATACCTACGTCAAAATGCCGAATGAGCAATGGTTGGGACCACTACACCATCCTGATCTGCCACGGACTGAAGCGACCGATCGCCGAGGCATGGCCGCATTTCAAAGTGTGGAATTGACGGCCCGGTTTATCTACAGCTTTTCCTGCCTGACTCCGGTAAAATAAAGACAAATGTCCAACCGCACTTTCACCCTCGACGAAGCGCAGATGTTGCTGCCGATTTTGGAATCGCTCCTCAAGCAGGCTATCAACGGCAAGAAACTGATCGACGACGTTGACGCCGAGTTGCAGGAGACCGCGCACCGCGTTTTTCTCAACGGCGGCACCATGCTGAATGTCGTCCATCTGGCCCGCCGCAAGGCCGAGCGCGAAAAAGCGATTCGCCGCATCAAAGACGCCCTCGCCGAAATCGACGCCACTGGCGTGCAGGTTAAAGATCTAGACGTAGGACTGCTCGACTTCCCCTGCAAAGTCGAGGGCGAAGTGCTGCTCCTATGCTGGAAGCTAGGCGAGACCGCGATCCAGCATTGGCACAGCACCAGCGAAGGTTTCGCGGGAAGAAAGCCGATCGATACGCGAATCGCCAACGCCGGCAAGAAGCGCGGAAGCAAGAGCTAGCTCTCAGCTGTCAGCTCTCCGTCGTCGGTTAAGGCGCGGCAAAATCGCGCATGCTGTGCTTCCCATTGACAAAATTTTACGCGCTCCGGCAAACGCCGAGCGCAAGTTCCCCCATCCACCCCGTTCCTTGTAGTCGAGAACGCTCGCCGCGCGAAGGTGCGGGTGAAGGTAATGACCCAAGCCATGCACTATCGGCGGTCGAGCGAAGGCGTCGCGTTCTGTTAAAATCACGCTATCCGAGGCACTTTTCTATGTTGAGTGGGCGCAAACTGGCGTTGACGCTTGTTTTCACGGGATTGGTTGCAATAGGCGCTGGGGTCAGCTGCCGGGGATTTTTTCAGAATCCGACTATCAGTTCGATTGCGATCCAACCTCCAACTCCGAACGTTGAGGTTGGCGCCGCGAATGCTCAGACCTTACAAGCTTGGGGAACCTACAGTGACGGTTCGAGATCCCAGATTACGAGCGGTGTCTCATGGTCAAGCAGCGATACCGCAGTAATAGAAATCAACCAGAACACCGGCTTGGCCACGGGAGAGGGCAGTGGTGGCTCAGCCACAATAACAGCCGCTGCGCAAGGTCTCAGCGCCACGGCGTCAGCAACTGCGTATCTTGGCACTATCGCCAACTTTGAACTTTGCATGGGTACATTCGCCGCTCCGACAAATTGCTCCGCCAATCTCACCTGGAACGCAACCGGCGCCAGTTCGGGCAACCCGACCGAGACCTTCATCGCGGAGGGTAACTCCGGCGGCACAGAGTTTGACCTTACGACTGGGTCGACCTGGACAGTGGTAACGCAGCCGACACAGGGGTTGATTTCTTGCACAAACAACGGGGCATCTCCAGAGACCTGCATTGTGAACGAAAGCTCGACGTCGGGTACCTATGCTGTGACCGTGACTTACGGCACTACCTCGGCAACACTGACCATAGTCGTAACGCAATAAGGCCGGCCGGAGCAGAAGCCCCAGGTCTCGCCCTTTCAAGGCCCGGGAGCCGAGAAATCGGCGCCATCCAGCATGAGGCTCGCGTTATATTGGAGAGCGAGCCCGTGAGACGCACCCTCCATCAATTTCTTTGGCTGCGCATTTTGACGTGCGTTCCAGCCTTCTTTCTCCTGACAATGTCAGCCTGCAATCGCAGCGGCAGTCGCGTGCTCGAGGTCGCCTACGTTTCCGGCGTGCAGGCTATCCTGCGCGATCGCGTTGCGGCGGTCTATGAGAAAGCCGGAGTGGTAAAGAATGGCGATCGCGTCGAAGTCCTCGACCACGATCGCCGCTTCGTAAAAGTGCGTACATCGACGGGCGTCACAGGATGGGTCGAACAGCGGTACCTCGTCGGCCAGCAAGTCTACGATCAGATTCAGAAGCTGACTGCAGAGAACCAGAACGATCCCGTGCAGGCCCAGGGCACGACGCGCAACGACACCAATCTTCACGTCGAACCGGGGCGCGACACCGAACACCTCTATCAGATTTCGGCCGGGGAAAAGCTCGCGCTGTTGAAGCGAAGCACTGCCGAAAAAGCGGGAGCAGTTGTTGCGTCCGCGCACTCCGCTAACCCCGCCAGCAATAAAAAAGAGGACGAGAAGAAGCCGGTTCCAGTCGTCGAAGACTGGTGGCTGGTGCGCGACTCGCACAGCCGCGTCGGCTGGGTGCTTGCCCGCATGATCGATCTCGACGTCCCGCTCGATATCGCGCAGTACGCCGAAGGCCAGCGCATCGTCGCATTCTTCGTGCTCGATCAGGTCAAGGATGGAGACAAGCAAGTGTCGCAATATCTAACCGTTCTCACCGAACCGAAGGATGGCTTGCAGTTTGACTTCAACCAGATTCGTGTCTTCACCTGGAACGTCAAGCGCCATCGTTACGAAACGGCCTATCGCGAACGCATGGCGGGAGCGCTGCCGGTAACGGTGTCACAAGAGAGCTTCGACAAAGAAGGAACGTTGCCCGTTTTCACGGTGCGCGTGCAAGACCAGAACGGCCAGGTGAGCGAGCGCAAGTACAAGCTCAATACGCCAATCGTTCGTCGGGTCCTCGGGCCGGGAGAGCAACCGGTGCGCTCGACCGCCAAGCGCTCGGCAAGGCGAAAAAAATAGGCCCTTACTTTAGTGATCTTCACTGGCGGCTCCAAGAGTAGGTAGAACTTAGAGTGGGCGCATTGCGGCTGTACCTATTCTCGGGTGGAAAAGGCTTCCGGTTGAAGACACTCATCGTGCTGCTCGGGTCTGTTCTGTTTTGCGCGGACACTGCGTTCGCTCAGTTGGGGGTCAATTGTGGCGAGCACCCCGCCATTCTGCGCGACAAGTCTGGACTTGTCTGGTTCACTACCGAACAGCTCGAGAAAAGGGCAATCAAACAAGTCAAGCCAGTGATGCCCGCGAGGCTCGCAGGGTTTCATTTCGAAGGTTACGTCTCATTTAAAATCCTCGTCGATGACCACGGTGACATTGGCTGCATCTGGGAGGAGGTCGGGAATCCCGTATGCGCAGCCGCAGCCAATGAAGCCCTGCAATACTGGAAGTTCAAGCCGATGGTCGTCGATGGCAAGCCGGTCGAATATGTCGGTGTAGTGAAGTTCCACGTGCGCGCCGACTAGCCAAAGTTCCAAGCAGTTTCGAGAAAATCAAGCGTCCCGGCGGCGAAGGCTTTTTAAGAATAAAACTCCGCGATGCTCTCCACCACTCGCCGAATCTCAGCCTCCGTAAACTCCGGGAACATCGGCAGCGCCAATACCTCGCGCGCAGCCTGTTCCGAGACCGGCATATCTCCCGCTTTCAGGCCGAGATAAGAGAAAACCGGCTGCAGGTGCAGGGGCAGCGGATAATAAATTTCCGAACCCACTTTTCTATCCGTGAGGAATTGACGCAGCTCGTCGCGCCGTCGCGCACAAATCACATATTGATGAAACACATGCTTGGCTTGCGGACTCCGCGTAAGCAGACGCACCGGCGCGTCGCTTTGCCCGGAAGCCTGATTCAAACTCTTGGCCGGGATCAGCCCAGAGGCGGCAAACAGCCGGTCATACGTGGCCGCGTGTTGGCGCCGTTTCTCGTTCCAGTCGGCGAGGTGCGTCAATTTCACCCGCAACACCGCTGCTTGAATCGCGTCCATGCGTCCATTCCAGCCAAACTCGTTATGGTAATAGCGTCGCGGACTGCCATGATTTCGCAGCTGCCGCATATGCTCGGCCATTCGCGGACAGGTCGTCGTCACGATGCCCGCATCTCCATAAGCGCTGAGGTTCTTGGTCGGATAGAAACTGAAGGCCGCTGTCACGCCAAGCGCCCCGACTCTTCGACCGTTCCACTCCGCGCCGATCGCCTGCGCAGCGTCCTCGACAATTGCAACTTCGAACTCTTCCGCGATACGGTCGAATCGATCCATGTCAGCGCACTGCCCATAAAGATGTACGGGAAGAATGGCGCGAACTCTTTCTGGCGGCGAGCCAAACGCCGTTCGCTCGCGAAGACGTCGGCCAACCAGCCCAGCGTCGAGATTCAGGGTGCCAGAATCGACGTCCACGAAGACCGGCGTCGCGCCTGCCCGCACAATGGCGCTGGCCGAGGCAAAGAAGCTGAAGGCAGTAGTGATGACCGAGTCTCCCGGCTTTACGCCGGCGGCAACCAGCGCCAGCCAAAGAGCCTCTGTTCCGGACGCGCAGCCAACGGCGTGACCCGCACCAGTGAGCCCCGCAATCTCACCTTCAAGCGCTTCGACCTCCGGCCCAAGAATGAAGCTCTGCGAATCGCAAACGCGTGCGATAGCGCCCAGCACCTCTTCGCGGATGGCCTCATACTGCCGGCGCAAGTCGAGCAGGGGAACCGACGGCACCGTCGCACTAAGCGGTAGCGTTGAGGTGGGTTTCACGTGAATGCGATTTTAGCAGGTAGCACTCTTAGTCTGGAGAGATCGCAGGCTGGAACAGGCCGAAAGTGAAACCGCTTACGACGTGCGCTTTACGACGTGCGCTTGCGCGGAGTGATCTGCGGATTCTTCGGCCGTGGTCCGACGCCTGATAGATGCCGAAGCCAATCCGTGGCTCCGGAGCGCAGTTGCTCGAGATCAAGATCGGGAAACGATTCGTCGGCGCTTTCCAGATTGCGCAAGGCGCGCTCGAGTACCGAGCGCGCTCCCACATAGTTTCCAGTGGACTCATGATGAAAAGCCACCGCCATTTGAACCAACCCTTGGACGTGGCGACGCAGGTATCGACTAGCAGAGTGGCCGCGAGATCCTTCTCCATCCAACTCTGCTCGATCCAGAGCCCGCCAAACATCCTCAAGAACCTCATGCGCGTCGAAGAAATGGGCGCGGTTGAACAGCTCGACTCCCCTGCGGAATTCATCGTGCTTGTCGGGCGGCAAGGTCATAATCTAGATAGGTTTAAAGGCACTCGGAACTATGGAAGCTTAGAAGTTTACAAGTATCTGACAGTCAGGGCCCGGGAAAACCTCCGTCGCATTGCTTCAATACCACACCTGAATTAGCCGCTGCGACTGTTTTACGGTGTTGGCGACTCGCGAAGAGGAAATTTCAGTGAGAGCATGCGGATCGGAGATCAGTTCTACCAAAAAACATAGAGAAGATGTCTTGTTCCCTATGGATTTCGGTATCTAACCCAATCGTCCTTCTCGCAAATCATTGAAAAGTATAAGCAAGACAAATGTTTCGTTGTGGGGCATAACTTGCAAACTCTTTTTGTTCCCCGAAACTCGTGTCGGGACAAGCTGTGCCGAGTTCTCGGGTGGATCAGTTTCACTGGTATCGCGGTTTTCGATAAGCCTTTAGGAGAAAAGAATATGAAACAGGGCGTGCGTAGCTTTAGAGCTCTCGTTGCTGTCTTAGCGTTGTTCAGCCTTTTGACGATTCCGTCGGTGATGTTTGCACAGACGACGACTACCGGCGCAATTACCGGGATAGTCACGGACACGACGGGTGCCGTGGTGAAGGGCGCTACCTTAACCTTGACACATGCTTCCACGGGTTCCGTGCAAACGGCGACAAGTGACGCGGGCGGGCGATTTGTTTTCCCGGTTGTCAATCCCGGCGATTACAAGCTTAAGGCCGAGGCAAAGGGCTTTCGCACGAACGTGACAAACGATCTCGTGGTTGAGGTCGATAAGTCCCTCAACGCCGAGGTGAAATTAGAGGTGGGTGCGTCGTCGGAAGTGGTGGAGGTTACGGCCTCGTCCATGACCGAAGTACAGACGCAGGATGCCAGCGTCGGCGAAGTGCTGAGCGGGACGGAACTCAATCGCCTGCCAGTGAACGGCAGAAGCGCCGCGCAATTGATTTTCCTCCAGCCGGGCGTTGAGCCTGACATGGGTCATCAGAACGGGATGAACAGCGACGATGCCGGCGGCCAGATCGGTGGGGCTCGCAGTGACCAGGTGACGTTCGGAATTGACGGCGGCGACGCCACCAGCGACCTGGAAGGATCGAACAACTACAACAAACCCGATAAAGAGTCGCAAGCGCTTTCAGCCGTGGTTCCAATCCCGCAAGATGCGGTGGAAGAGTTCCGCGTAGCCACCAACAACGCAAACGCCACGTTTGGCGAGGCTTCGGGTCAGATTTCGGTGCTCACCAATTCTGGCACCAACTCGATCCACGGTAAGGCGTACGAGTACCATCAGGACAACGGGTTGAATGCCAACGGATTTAATAACAACTTCTCTGGAATTACGAAGCCGGTCGTTGTTGACAATCGCTTTGGCGGGGGACTAGGAGGGGCAATCATCAAGGATAAGCTCTTCTACTACGGCTTTTACGAGGGACGCATCTTTCACGATTCGGCGAGCTTTAACGACATCGTCCCCTCAGACCAACTTCGGAGCGGCATTATTGAACTGGGTGGAGTGTCGTACAATCTAAACACGGCTAATGGGCCATTGACCACTGCTTGCGGCGGCCCGTGCGATCCTCGCGGTCTGGGCATGAGCCCGGCGGTCGCTGCGCAGTTCGCCCTTCTTCCGCACGGAAATGACCTGACTGAAGGAGATGGCATCAATACCGTAGGTTTCGACGGCAATTTTCCGACTCCAATCACTACCAACGTCGGCAAACTGAAGTTGAACTACAATATCAACACCAAATGGTCTGCGTTCGCGAGTTGGCAATATTCGAGCACTTCGCGCACCGGAACCGAGCAATTCAGTATTGCTGTCCCAGGAACGCCGACATCGGTGAGCGGAGACCCGTATTTTGCTAATTTCCTCACCTTCCAGATACAAGGCCAGATCAGTCCAACCTTCCTTTCGGTAACTCACGGTTCATTCCTGAAGAATTGGTGGGGATGGTCGCGAGCCACGCCGGTGTCTTTGGTTGGCTCATTGTCGGATGCGGCGTTACAAATTGGCGGCGAGGATCCGGGGAGTGCAGCTAGCTATAGCGGGTCTGGCGAGTTGTTTGCCAATCCTATCAACATCAACACGCAACAGGCTCGCCCCCGTGTCTGGGATGGCCATGACTGGTACATCGCTCAGAACTTCACTAAGATTCGCGGCAGCCACCAGTTCCAATTTGGTGGAGAAGGCAGGGTGTGGCACGATTACCACTTCCGCACAGACGACGTGCTCGGTGGCTTGACCACTGCGCCGGAGTACAATATTGGATCGGCAAGTTTGGCTGAAAACTCCTATGCCAGCGCTGGTGCGTACGTTCCGACGGCTCTGCCGGCCAGTCTGGCAAATTTCTGGGCGGGCTACTATACCTCGCTTCTCGGAATCGTGGACCATTCGTCGCAGGTAGAGACGCGCAATGGAGACTTCGTAGCGAATCCGCTCGGCACAGCAACCATCGCGCACACTACTCTTCCGTTATTCAACGGTTATTTCAACGACGTGTGGAAGGTGCGCCGGAACCTGACCGTCACCTTGGGATTGGATTGGGGCGTGACTCTGGCGCCGCATGAGCAAAATGGTCTGCAATCTGTGGCCGTGTATGCCGATTCCAACGCGCCCATCAACATGCAGCAGTTCTTGAAGAGTCGCGCTGCGGCCCTGGAGTCAGGCCAGAACTATAATCCAACAATTGGTTTCAGCCCCGTGAACTCTCTGTCTACCCCGTTCCAGGGCAAGATGCGTCCCGCCCAGTGGAAGAACATCGGGCCGCGTTTTGCGGTTGCCTGGGAGGTGAAACCGGGTATGGTCGTGCGCGGCGGCTATTCGCTGGTGTGGGACCGGTCGAGCGCCGTTTCCAGCGTGCTCGGCGGGTTGCTGGCCGGTGGACTGGCCGATGTCGACAGATGCGGTGGTCCGACATTTAATGGCAGCGGCACGGCGGTATGTTCCCAAGCCACCACGAATCCGACCACGGCATATCGCATTGGACCGCAATCGGGAGGTTGGGACGGGGCCAGCGTTCCCGTGCCAGCGGGCACAAATCTTCCCATTCCGAGTGTGCCTAACGTAAGCAACCAGGCTTTCGCGTCGTTCGGTTCTGATGCATACATCACGCCGGGGTATGCGCATGTAATAGATTTCACCCTCCAAAAGGCACTGCGAGACAAGTACTTTCTGGAAGTGGGATACATCGGACGTTTCAGCAGAAATATAACCAACGACCAGCAGCTCAATGCGCCTGACTATCTGCAGAAGGATCCCGCCAGCGGCCAGACCTATGCCCAGGCCGACGACGCGGTCCAAGCGGCCCTCTTTGGAGCAGCTCTACCTCCGCAGCCATTCTTCGAGAATCTGGGGAATGCCGCCGCCTGCAACGCTTATAATGCTGCAATCTTCGGGGCGTCGCCAGTGGCAACAGGAGCTTGTACGTCGGCCGCATTTAACACCATGGCGTTCATTGGAGGCCCCGGCGATCTCGGCT
>Ga0187859_10002921_pt1 | contig 10537 bp, 10 predicted proteins | sample June2016WEW_10_1_2_FD_133019 | JGI IMG/M metagenome (GOLD analysis project Ga0187859, IMG submission 133019) | Peatland microbial communities from SPRUCE experiment site at the Marcell Experimental Forest, Minnesota, USA - June2016WEW_10_10 | ecosystem: Environmental > Terrestrial > Soil >... | reverse complement strand
GGGACGCCGAAGCCCACGTGCAGCACGTCGGCGGCCATGGTGCCGAACACGCCCACCATGCACACGGCCAGCCAGTACGTCCAGGCGATGTAGCGGCGTACTGAGAACTGCAGGACCAGCGCGGCCACGAAGAAGACGAAGCCGAGCAGCACGGCGGGCACCGGATTCAGCGCGTGCACCAGATAGTCGGACGTGGATTCGCCCATGGCGGTGGACAGGGCCTTGATCACCCAGAAGTAGACGGTGATCTCTGGCACCCGGAGCGCGCCCGGTGTCGTCAGCCAGCCGCGGGAACGGCGATCGGTAACCACCCGGCCAGTGTAGGTAACCACCCGGCCAGTGTAGAAGTGTTGTAGAAGCACAGGGACCAGGTCCCGGGAAAGGCGGCGCCGCGGATCGGGCAACTCCCGGTAAATCGGGGGCGCTCAGGCCAGTGCGCTCAGGACAGTGCACTCAGGACAGTGTGTTCAAGACAGTGTGCTCAAGACAGGCGGCGGCGGACCCACCAGAAGCAGCTCCAGACCAGCAGCACGGCGGCCGTGAGGAAGATGCCCAGCTCCAGCCACTGGAAGGTCCAGTACCGGCCCGGGGGCTCATAGGTGACCACCGACTTGAGGTCCTTCTGCGCCAGCGCGCTGAAGCATGCCTGCGGACCACTCGCCGAAGGCGGCTGGCACGCCTGCGGGACAGTGCCGAGCGACGTCGAGCCGGACGCCGTGGTGACCTGGTTGGAGATGATCCAGGTCCCCGGCACGTCGGGCGCGGCCACCATTATGTTCTGAATCTGCTGGTTGCCCGGGTTGACGCCGAGCCCCTGGATGTTGCCGGCCGTGACCGTGGAGACAGCACGGACCGGCGCGATCAGGTGCGGCCGAACCCACAGCGGGAAGACGATCTGGACCGCGGCGATCACGGCCAGCGTGATCCCCATGGCCGGGATGGTGCGGCGGATCATCAGCCCCACCAGCACACCGAGCACGAACGCGAAGGCCGCGTAGCCGATGGGCGCGATCCCCCGCGTGCCGAAGACTACCGGGAAGAACCGGTTCTCGAAGCCCCCGACGGGCTGGATGGTGGCCGCCTGGTCAATGGGGCTGGCCCACCAGCCGAGGATGAGGCTGAGCAGCCCGGCGGCGGCCATGCTGGCCAGGGCGACCACGCTGAGCTTGACCGCCAGCCAGCGCTCCCGGGTGACGCTCTGGTTCCAGGCCAGCCGGAAGGTGCCGGTCTCCAGCTCGCGGGCGATCAGGGGCGCGCCCCAGAACAGGCCGATCACCGCGGGCAGCAAGATGATCAGCAGCGCCCCGAGCAGGTAGACCAGATGGTAGGGAGCGCCCGAGTTGACCGTGGTCAGGAACTCGCCGGCCTGCGCCCCGCAGCTGCTGTGGCAGGACGCCAGCGCGCTGTCCCGGTACAAGGTGACCAGGTGCGGGCCGGTGACCAGGAGCAGGATGGCAAAGGCGGACAGTCCGGCCGCCACCACGACGGCCTGCGGGCGGAACTGGCGCCAGGTCAGCCAGATCATTGCTGTACCTCCAGGACGGGACGCCGGCCGGGCGCCGCGTCGGCGGCCTGGCTCATGTAGGCGAGGACCAGGTCTTCGAGGCTGAGCTGCTCGACGGTCCAGGCGGGATCGAGGATGGGATGGCGGCTGTGCACGATCAGCGTGCTCTGCCGGTCGGTGTGCCGGGCGTGGATGACCTGCTGGTCGGCCGGCAGCGAGGCCTCGTCCCGGCGGGCGCCGATCAGCCGGTGGTGGCTGGCCAGCAGCGCGTCGACGTCGCCCGCGATCTGCACCCGTGAGGCCGCGAGCACGACGAGGTAGTCACAGACCCGTTCCAGGTCAGCCACCAGATGGGAGGAAAGGATGACGCTGATCTCCTGGTCCGCCACCGCCTCCATCAGGTCCTGCAGGAACTCGCGGCGGGCCAGCGGGTCGAGGCTGGCCACCGGCTCGTCCAGGATGAGCAGCCGGGGCCGCTTGGCGATGGCCAGGGTGAGGGCGAGCTGGGCGCGCTGTCCCCCGGACAGCTTCCCGGCCCGCTGCGCGGGATCGAATCTGAGCCGGTCGATCCGGCGCTGGGCATAGGAGTCATCCCAGCCGGGGTTCAGGTGGGCGCCGAGGCGCAGGTGGTCAGCGACGCTGAGTCCCGCGTAGACCGGCGTGTCCTGGGCCACGAAGCCGACCTTGGCTAGCTGGTCCGGGCCGCTGGCGGGCTCACCGTCAAGCACCGTGATCGCGCCCGTGGTCGGCGCGAGCAGGCCGACGGCCAGCTGGAGCAGGGTCGTCTTGCCGGCGCCGTTCGGGCCGACCAGGCCGGCCACACGTCCCTCGGGAATCTGCAGCGTGCAATCGCTGAGGGCGGGGCGGCGCCGGTAGCGCTTGCCGAGCGCGCTGGCGTGCAGGGCGGTCATGCTATGTCCTCCTCGGAAGCGGACCGAAAGGTGCTCAGGAAGAGGGCCTCGATGCTCTCCTCCTCCAGGCCGGCCCGGCGCGCCCGGTCCAGCCAGCGCCGCAGATCCCGGCGCAGCGGCTCGTACGCGGCCAGCGACGAGCCGCTCAGGGTCCCGGTCACGAACGTCCCGCGGCCGGGCCGCGCGGCCACGAGGCCCTGGTACTCCAGTTCGCGGTAGGCCTTAAGCACCGTGTTGGGATTGATCGCCAGCCCGGTGGCCACGTCCTTGACCGTCGGGAGCTGATCACCCAGGCGCAGCAGGTCCAGCCGCAGCGCGTGCCGCACCTGATGGATCAGCTGCATGTACGGCGCGACACCGGAGCGGGAGTCCAGGTGGAACTCAATCACGTAGCCCTCTATTCATCTAGGTTCCTAGCACATTAGAGCCCTACGGCGGTCGGGGTGTCAAGGGGGCGGCCGCCGGTCATAGAGGGGCCGCGGGGAGGCGGCCCGCGCATGGGGGCCAGGGGGACGAGGCAGGGCGGCTCCGGCGGGTTAAGATCCGCTGCATAGGAGCCGAACGATGCGAACCGGAGCAGGGTGGTCACGAACGTCGGCAGGAGGCTCGTGGCGCTGACGGCATCCGTGGCCGTGCTCGCCGCGGTGCTCGTCACCGGGGCCGGGGTCCGCACGGTCATGCACACGTCCCGGGCACCCCGCCTGCTGACTGAGGGCATCGCGGCGCAGCCGTGCGCACCGCAGGACGTCATCATCGTCGCCGCGCACCGCGACGTCCGCTACGACGGTGCGAGCAGCGTCCTGCTCCCCGCGGCCCGGGCCACGCCCGGCTGCACCGTGGCCAGCGTCGCGGCGAGCCAGCGCTGGCTCGCGGCCGGGACCGTGCCGGGAACCGGGCCGGCGATGCGCTCCATGGCCGAACGTGCGCTGCTGGATCTGCACCTCTCGGTCCGGCCGGACGGCGCGGTGGTGGCGGGCTGGTATCCGGGCTGGGATTACGCGTGGCCGCGTGATTCGAGTTGGGTGGCCGTGGCGCTCGCGGTCACCGGGCACGGCGCGGACGCCCTGCGCGTGCTGACCTTCCTGCAGAAGGAGCAGAGCCGGGACGGCACCTGGGCGGCGCGGTACGAGCCGGACGGCGGCGGCCCGGTCCGCGACGGCCGCCCGGTCGAGCTGGACGCGGTGGGCTGGGTGCCGTGGGCGGCGTGGTCCTGGTACGAGGCCGACCGCTCCCCCGCGGCGCGCCGCGAGCTGGCCCGGCTGTGGCCAATGGTCAGCGCGGCAGCGAACGCGGCCGAGCAGTCGCTTACCCCGGGTGGCCTGCCCGTTGCCGCCACCGACTACTGGGAGCACGGCACGCAGGTCACGCTGGGGACGGCCGCGCCGCTGCTGACCGGCCTGCGGGCCGCGGCCGATATCGCGGGTGCGCTGGCCCGGAAACCCGCCGCTCAGGACTGGTCTGACGCCGCAGCGCGGCTGTCAACGTCGGTCCAGGCTTCGTTCGGCTGTTATGGATTCAACCGGCTGCCGGACGATTCCAGCGGTCCGGACGCCTCGGTCACCTTCCTCGGGCCACCGTTCGGGCCGGCCAGCGCGGCACTGGAGCGCGCGGAGGAGGCCACCGAGCGCGCGCTCACCCTGCCGGGCGGTGGTGACCTCCCCGGCGCCGATTGGCCGGGCGACACCGCCACCGCCTGGACCGCGGAGACGGCCTTCTTCGCGCTGTTCGACGCGGCGAGCGGCGAGGACCGCCGGGCCAGCACGCTGCTGTCCTGGCTAGCCGCCCACCGCACGGCGCTCGGGGCGCTGCCCGAGCAGGTGACCGCCGCGGGCCGGCCCGCCTCGGTCGCCCCGCTGGCCTGGACTGACGCCGCGGTCCTGCTCACCCTGGTCGCGCAGGCGCGACCGCTGCCGGCGACGCCGGTGCCACCGGGCGGTCAGCCCGCTCCCGCGGGCGGTTGCCTGCTGCCGCCGCTCACCGTCGTCGGCCGCTAGCCGGGCCTATTTGTTGGCGACGACCGACGAGCAGCCTGGATGCAGGGCTCCGTCGAACGCGGCTGCCATGAACCGCTGCAGCGGCGACCCGTCGAAGCGGAGGCTGGTCGTGCTGGCCGCGGCGACCAGGCCGGTGATGTCGCTGTAGCTGGCGGTCGTCACTCCGGCCTGGGGCTGCCAGGTGGCTTGGGCCAGGTAGCCCTGCGCGGCGCGGCCGGGCGGGCAGTACGCGGACCTATAGGCGTCGTACAGGGCGGTGGGTGCGCAGTTCTTCGCGTCAGCACGGCGCCTTGCGGTGTGGCAGCCACACAATGGACAACTTCGTCGTTACTGCCGTTCGCTATCATCGCTGACTGGCGCCCACCGGCCCGCTTGGTTCTGTTCGCGGCCGTCAGTACCCGCCGTGGTGGTGGTGATGGCCGGGGAACCCGCCGGCCGCCGTGGCCGGTGCCGGGGACGTGCTGGCCGCCGGCGCGGCGGGGCTGGCCGCAGTGCCGTTGCTGTTCCAGGCGACGGAGAAGGCGTTGCCGTTGGCGATCGCCGACGGGGTGGCCTCGGTGACGCCGCCGGCCGAGACCATGGTCAGCCCGGCCGCGTTCGCGTCGCCCAGCGGCGCGGTGTCGACGGCCACGTTGGTGAAGTTCACGGTGCCGAAGTTGGACAGCGGCAGCACGCCGTTAGTGCCGCTCGGCGCCTCCGCGATGATTTCCGCCGAGCCGAGCTGGGCGGTCGCCGACGTCTGGTCCGTGGTCTGCGTCCAGCCCCGAGTCTGGTCGCTCAGCGTCAGCGTGAAGGCGCCGCCGCCGTTCGCGACGACCGACGCGCTCATCGCGTCGCCGGGCGCGACCGGGTTGTTGTAGAAGACCGGGGCGTTGGGGAACATCTCGAACCAGCCATGGTAGGTGGCCACGCCGTTGTTGCAGTCCGCCTCGGTGCCGGTCTGCTCGACCGACTGGGTACCGTCGCCGTCGAGGCCCACCCAGAAGCTGGAGAACGTCTGCTGCGCCGTGCAGGTTACGCTCGGCTCGGTCCAGGACGAGGACACGCTGGTGAACGTGCCGGGCGTACCCGCTTCCGCGTAACCGGACCAGTTCTTGCTGGTGGCGGACGCGTTGGCCGCGCTGCCGAAGCTGCCTCCCGTGCCCTGACTGCCCGCTGTGCCCTGACTGCCCGCTGTGCCCTGACTGCCCGCTGTGCCCTGACTGCCCGCTGTGCCCTGACTGCCCGTTGCGCCCGGGCCAGCGCTGATGGAGCCGCCAGGGCCGGCTGCCATGGGGCCACCGGGACCGCCGAGCGCGCCGGAGGCGGCCCGGGCGTCGTCGGCCACCCGAACGGTCCGGACGGGGCTGGATGGCCTGATGAGGACGGCCATCACCGCGAAGGCGACGCAGCCGACCGCCGCCACGAGCCATAGCACGTTCCTGGCCTGCCGCGGCCGGGCCGCGACCGTGCTGCCCGGCCGCCGGGTGACGGCGCTGCCGCCTGGCCGTCGGGTGGCCACTCTGCCGCCCCTTTGGGTTCCCTGATGCTTCACGGCTTCGAAAGCTCCCTTCTCCGCTCGCCGTCTCCGTCCGCGTTCGCACGGTTATCGTGCGCAGCCGGCGCCATTATCTGCCAGCAACATGGGATCCCGTTAGAGATCCTTAAGATCTGCCGCAAGATCTGCCGCGAAACATGGCGAGACGAATAGTTACCTGGCGTTAACGTGGCGGCGTTAGGGTTTCCGGCATGCTGATTTCGCCGCATGAGCAGGAACGGCTGCTGATTCACGTCGCCGCCGGGCTGGCTCGCGAACGGCGCGCCCGGGGACTTCTGCTCAACTACCCCGAGGCGGTCGCGGTGATCACCGCATTCCTGCTGGAGGGGGCCCGCGACGGGGTCAGCGTCGCGGAGCTGATGCAGTCCGGGCGCGGCGTGCTCAGCCGGGCCGACGTCCTGGACGGCGTGCCCGAGATGCTGACCGAAGTCCAGGTCGAGGCCACGTTCCCAGACGGCACCAAGCTGGTCACGGTGCACGGGCCGATCTTGTGATCCCCGGCGAGATCATCTCGGGCGACGGCCCGGTCGTGCTCAACGCCGGCCGCCCCGTGGTCACGCTGGTCGTCATCAACACCGGCGACCGGCCGGTCCAGGTCGGCTCGCACTACCACTTCGCGCAGGCCAACCCGGCGCTGGACTTCGACCGGGACGCCGCGTGGGGGCACCGGCTGGACATCGCGGCGGGGACCGCGGTCCGCTTCGAGCCCGGGATTGAGCGCGAGGTCGGCCTGGTCCCGCTGGCCGGCGCGCGGGTCGTGCCCGGCCTGCGGCTGGGCGGCCAGCGGCTGGGCGGGCCAGAAGGGGTGGCGATCCTCGACGAGGGCGCCAGCAAGGAGGAGCTGGGTGGCTGAGCTCAGCAGGTCCCGGTACGCGCTGCTGTACGGGCCGACCGCGGGCGACCGGGTCCGGCTCGCCGACACCGACCTGTTCATCGAGGTGGAGCAGGACCTGTGCGCGGGCGGGGACGAGGCCGTGTTCGGCGGGGGGAAGGTCATCCGCGAGTCGATGGGCCAGTCCCGCGCGACCCGCGCCGACGGCGCCCCGGACCTGGTCATCACCGGTGCCGTGGTGCTGGACCACTGGGGCATCATCAAGGCCGACGTGGGCATCAAGGACGGCCGGATCGTCGCGCTGGGCAAGGCCGGCAACCCCGACATCATGGACGGCGTGCACCCGGACCTGGTCATCGGGCCGTCCACCGAGATCATGGCCGGGAACGGGCTCATCCTCACGGCCGGCGGCATCGACTGCCACGTGCACCTGATCTGCCCGCAGCTGCTGCCCGAGGCCATCGGCAGCGGCGTCACCACCATCATCGGCGGCGGAACGGGGCCGGCCGAGGGCACCAAGGCCACCACCGTCACCCCGGGGGCGTGGAACCTGGCCCGGATGCTGGAGGCCACCGACGGCTGGCCGCTCAACATCGTTCTGCTGGGCAAGGGCAACACGGTGTCGGAGGAAGCGCTGTGGGAGCAGCTCCGGGCCGGGGCGTCCGGGTTCAAGCTGCACGAGGACTGGGGCTCCACCCCGGCCGCGATCGACGCCTGCCTGCGGATCTGCCAGGAGGCCGGGGTGCAGGCCGCGCTGCACACCGACACGCTGAACGAGGCCGGGTTCGTCGAGGACACGCTGGCCGCGATCGCGGGACGGCCGATCCACGCCTACCACACCGAGGGTGCGGGCGGCGGGCACGCCCCGGACATCATCACCGTGGCCGGGCAGCCGAACATCCTGCCGTCCTCGACCAACCCGACCCGGCCACACACCGTCAACACAATCGACGAGCACCTCGACATGCTGATGGTGTGCCACCACCTCAACCCGGCCGTGCCGGAGGACCTGGCCTTCGCGGAAAGCCGGATCCGCCCCGCCACGATCGCCGCCGAGGACATCCTGCACGACATGGGGGCCATCTCCATGATCGGCTCAGACTCCCAGGCCATGGGGCGGATCGGCGAGGTCATCATCCGGACCTGGCAGACCGCGCATGTCATGAAGCGGCGGCGCGGGCCACTGCCCGGCGACGGCGGAGCGGACAACCTGCGCGCCCGCCGGTACGTGGCCAAGTACACAATCTGCCCAGCCATCGCGCACGGCCTGGACGACTCGATCGGCTCCGTCGAGACCGGCAAACTCGCCGACCTGGTGCTCTGGCAGCCGGCGTTCTTCGGGGTCCGGCCGCACGCGGTGCTCAAGGGCGGCCTGGTGGCGTGGGCCGCGATGGGTGACGCGAACGCCTCGATCCCCACGCCGCAGCCGATGCTGCCCCGCCCGATGTGGGGCGCGGCCCCGGAGGCGGCCGCCTCGACGTCGGTGTCTTTTGTTTCTGAACTGGCCCTGCAGAACGGGCTGGACGAGCGGCTGGGGCTGGCCCGCGCGCTCGTCCCGGTGGCCGACGTGTCGGGGCGCGGTAAGGCTGACATGATCAACAATGACGCGTTGCCCGACATCCAGGTTGAGCCGGACACGTTCACGGTGCGCATCGACGGTGAGGTCATCGAGGAGGCTCCCGCCGCGGAGCTACCGATGGCGCAGCGCTATTTCCTGTTCTGATGACGCTCCCCCCGGTCTTCACCGGTTCCCTACCCGGAAGTCCCCCCGCGCCGGAGCGGGGGCCGGATGACGGACAGCCGCGCGGCCGGGAGCTGGACACGGCCGACCGTCCCAGCACCGGGCGGGGGCCGCTGAGCGGGCAAGCGGATGACGGGAAGCGCCCGGACGACGGGAAGCGCCCGGACGACGGGAAGCGCCCGGACGACGGGAAGCGCCCGGACGACGGGAAGCGAACCGATCCGGGGAAGCGGCCCGATACCGGCCGGGGGCCAGACACCGGCCGCCGCCCCGACACCGGCCGGGGGCCGGACACCGGCCGCCGCCCCGACACCGGCCGGGGGCCGGACACCGGCCGCCGCCCCGACACCGGCCGCGGGCCGGACACCGGCCGCCGCCCCGACACCGGCCGCGGGCCGGACACCGGCCGCGGGCCAGACACCGGCCGCCGCCCCGACACCGGCCGCGGGCCAGACACCGGGAAAGGCCCCGACACCGGCAAGAGACCGGACACCTCACGGGAGGCCAGCGACCGGTCCGGCCCGCCGGGTCCCGCGGGCTCGCTGGGCCCGGCGGGCGCGGCGGTGCTGATGCTGGCGGATGCACGGTTCCCAGCCGGGGGACACGCGCACTCGGGCGGCCTGGAGGGCGCGGTGACCGGCGGTGCCGTCACCGACGTCGGCTCCCTGGATCTGTTTCTGCGCGGCCGACTCGCCACAACCGGAGTCATCGCGGGGGCGCTGGCCGCCGCCGCGTGCGCGGCGGCGCGGACCGTGGTGGCGAGCCAGCCCCCTGAAGAGGTCACGGGTGGCGTGGAAACCGAGGGCGGCCCAGTGCCAGGGGACCCATGGCCGGCAGGCCCCGGGCCGGCAGGCCCCGGGCCGGTGAACCAGCCAGAACTTAGTGCCCGGGCGGCCTCCTGGGTGAGGCTGGACGCAGAGGCGGACGCGCGGACACCTTCCCCCGCCCAGCGGGAGGCCTCCCGGCGGCAAGGCCGCGCCCTGCTGCGCGCCGCCCGGGCTGCGTGGCCCGGGCCGTGGCTCGCGGACCTGGCCGCGGCGCCCCAGCCGCCGCACCACGCCGTGGTGCTGGGCGCGACGGCCGCGGCGGCGGGCTGTTCCCCAGGCGAAGCGGCCCTGATCGCCGCGTATCTCACCGTGACCGGGCCAGCCAGCGCGGCGGTCCGGCTGCTTGCTCTGGATCCGATTGAGGTCAGCGCGACGATCGCCCGGCTGGCCAGCGCGATCGAAACGGCTGCGGCGCGGGGCGCTGCGGCAGAAACCGACGACCTGCCCTACCCCTCGGCGCCCGCGCTCGACCTGTACGCCGAGGCCCACGCCCGAGCGGAGGTGCGTCTTTTTGCATCCTGACCACGACGACACCCACGATCACTCGCACGATCACCCGGGCGCCGGGCCCGGGTCACCCGGCGTCCCAGCCCGGCCCGGGGCCGGCACCGCCCGGGCGCTGCGGATCGGTATCGGCGGGCCGGTCGGCAGCGGCAAGACCGCGCTGGTGGCAGCGCTATGCCGGGCCCTCGGCGAGCGGGTGCGGCTCGCGGTGGTGACCAACGACATCTACACGACCGAGGACGCCGACTTCCTGCGCCGGGCCGGGGTGCTGGACCCGGGCCGCATCCTGGCCGTGCAGACCGGCTGCTGCCCGCACACCGCCATCCGCGACGACATCGCCGCCAACCTCGACGCGGTGGAGGATCTGGAAGCGCAGTTCGGCCCGCTGGACCTGATCCTCATCGAGAGCGGCGGTGACAACCTGACCGCGACGTTCAGCCGGGGTCTGGCCGACGTGCAGATCTTCGTGCTCGACGTGTCCGGCGGGGACAAGGTCCCGCGCAAGGGCGGCCCCGGCGTGACCACGTCCGACCTGCTCGTGATCAACAAGACGGATCTGGCCCCGCTGGTGGGCGCCAGCCTCGAGGTGATGGACCGGGACGCGGCGCTGGTCAGGCAGGGACGGCCGGTGGTCTTCAGCTCACTGCGGGAGGATCCGCAGGCCACGGCGGTCACCGCGTGGGTCCT
>Ga0187859_10002918_pt1 | contig 10541 bp, 6 predicted proteins | sample June2016WEW_10_1_2_FD_133019 | JGI IMG/M metagenome (GOLD analysis project Ga0187859, IMG submission 133019) | Peatland microbial communities from SPRUCE experiment site at the Marcell Experimental Forest, Minnesota, USA - June2016WEW_10_10 | ecosystem: Environmental > Terrestrial > Soil >... | reverse complement strand
CTTCGTGACACTAACAGTAGGGATTAAAACCGGTACTGGCGTCGTACCTGAAAGGCTTAGGGTTAAATTGACACGTTCAGGTCGCTTCGCCATTTAGGAAGTGCCTTGTCGTTTCGTCCTCAAGACATCACCCCGAACTGCTCGGCCTTCTTCAATTCGCCGACCGTCAGCAAGAATGCATCGGTTCGCCGCTCGCCATGCCAGTTCGCGATCACGAATACGTTGTCGGCAAGCATAAACAGATCGGTTGCGCGTCGAGTGACGATAACCTCATCGTCTTTGATAGCAATGAAGTTAGCAGCGGACATATTTTCGGGTAGCTTACAAAGTGAAACTCTTCTCCCGGTCGTAGCGACTCGTCTGTAATCCTCATACGGAACATCTCCTTACGATGCATATCCTCAGGCAGCGATGCACACCATTACTATACCAGTCGTGTCGTCAAATGGTAACGCAGGGCTGGTGCGGTGAGGTTGGTACTGCCCTGAGATCGAAGCCGTCCAACGTTAACCCCAACCAAGGAGTGCACCCAGACATGTTGCTCGCAACGTAACCGTACCTCCAGGGCGAGAAGTCCATCCTATGCGCTGCACTGAACTGGCCAATCGTCACCTCGTTCGCGGCAACGAGGTGACGATGACTGATAGTTGTCCGGGCTGGTGCGCCAGGCCTCTGTCATAATGACCGACATCTATTCAAGATCTCCTAGGCAAGGTGCGTTAGCTTGCCTGGATGACGCCCCACATATCCATCGTACGCATCATGGTTCCGCGTTCCGCCAACCGTATCTTCGACCGCATGTACCGTGATTTCCGCCTCCCCGCCAAGCGCCTGCATGAACTCGCCAAACGTCCGCAGCGTCCAGTTCCCCGGGGCGCTGAGATTCCGAGACACCCAGGCCGGCTTGCGACCGAGAAACGCCGCGATGTCCTTCTGCCGCATTCCCTCCGCCTGGCGTCGCCGCCACAACGTTTGCACTGCGTCGAATGCCTGATCCCGCACTCGCGCGAAGCCGTAATCGCCTTGCTCCCGTTGCGTCAGCGGACGGAGTTCAGATCGGGAAGTCATGATAATTCTCCGAGACGTAATCGTGGATGGTATATCCGGTGAATGGCGGCAAACCAGGAAACAACCGTTCCCAACTCGACACGCACGCTGTCATCGCGTCGAGCCACGCCCGTGACGTTTTCTTCCCAAGATGACCACGCGTATGGAACGCGGTCAGAACCAGGGTGTCCGGCTCGACGAACCGCCCGAATAGTCTTGCCTCCGGATTGTGCTCAATCACCCGGATTTCCCAGACCTCAGGCGGCGGAGGTTCGAGCCGATCGAGGAAAAGCCCTCGCTTGCCATTGCCGTAGACCAGCCCTCCAGCCACCCATCGCGTCATCGCCGCCGCTATCGCACCTGCTCCGACCAACACGTTCACGGCAGGGCCTCGATCGTTGAAGTCGCGGATCGCACGTTCTGCCAGATACAGCCGACGTCGCGCCGGATACCGGCTGACCGGGCGGTAGAGTACAACCGTTCCGTCCGCCTCCAGCCCAGCAAGCCGCGCCGCTATGGAAATTGACATATAAATTAACTTCGCCCAGAGAGCAACCCAGATCGGCGAAGTTTGTTGAGTAATGGCTAAGCCATTGGGGACCCCTCCGGGATTACATCATCCCAACACCGCTTGACCATTTTTCACCCCCACCGATATGGTGCCCCGTCTTTCGGAAGCCACTTTCCAAGGAGAATTCGTTGGGCGGCCTCGCCAGTCCTCGTGCGGCTGAGCCCGTCCCCGCTCCAGCCTTACCGGCGCGCAACGGCGAAGATGCGCTCACCGCTCTGGTCGAGCTGGTCGGCGACGATCTCCCGGCCTGCGACCGAGCCATCGTCTCGCGGATGGACAGTCCGGTCGCACTGATCCCCCAACTCGCGGCGCACATCGTCGCAGCGGGCGGCAAGCGGTTGCGCCCGCTGCTGACCCTGGCGTCAGCGCGGCTCTGCGGCTATCCGGGCGCCACCGGTGGGGCGCGCCACATCGACCTCGCCGCCTGCGTGGAGTTCATCCATACTGCGACCCTGTTGCACGACGACGTGGTTGACGAAAGTCAATTGCGCCGCGGCCTCGCCTCCGCCAACGCGATCTTCGGTAACAAGGCGTCCGTGCTGGTCGGCGACTTCCTGTTCGCCCGCGCATTTCAGTTGATGGTCGACGATGGTTCGCTCGCCGTGCTGACCATCCTGTCGCGCGCTGCCGCGACGATCGCCGAGGGCGAGGTCCTGCAGTTACAAACCCAAAACGACCTCTCGACCACCGAAGACCAGTATCTGCGGGTCATCCAGGGCAAGACCGCCGCCCTGTTCGCCGCCGCGTGCGAGGTCGGCGCGGTGATCGCCGGACGACCGCCGCGGGAACAGGAAGCGCTCGCCGCGTTCGGAATGAACCTCGGCATCGCGTTCCAGCTGGTCGACGACGCGCTCGACTACGCCGCCAACCAGGCGACTCTCGGAAAGACCGTGGGCGACGATTTCCGGGAGGGCAAAGTGACCTTGCCTGTACTCGCCGCGTATCAGGCAGGGGACGAACCCGAGCGTCTGTTCTGGCGGCGGGCGATCGAGGATGGCGCCCAGGATGACGGGGACCTCGACAGAGCGCTGCATTTGATGGCGGAGCGGGGGGCGATCGAAGCCACTCTGGTGCGGGCGCATGGCTTTGCGACTGCGGCACGGGCGGCACTGGCAGTGTTTCCCGACAGCCCGGCACGCTGCATTCTGGCGGATGTCGCAGATTTCACCGTCAGCCGGGCCCGCTGACACAATGCCGCACCGCCGCTCGCGTTGCCGTTACGGGAACACTGGATTGGCCCGCTTGACTGCGGCCGGCTCCGGCAACGAAGTGGCGGACCAACCGCCACCCAATGCCTCAATCAGTGCCACGCTCTGAACCAATCGGCTCTGCTGCACCGCGAGCGCCGTCTGCTGATCGCCCAACAGCAAGGCCTGTTCAGTAATCACGCTGGTGTAGGCGACCGTGCCGGCACGGTATTCATTCAACGTGACGTCCACCGCCTTGCGCGTCGAGGTCACCGCGATCGCCTCGGCGGATGCCTGCTGCGCCAGGATACGCAGGCTGGATAACGCGTCTTCCACCTGCTGGAATGCGGTCAGCACGGTCTGCCGATAGGTCGCGACGGACTGATCATAGGTCGCCCGGGCCGCCGCCACCGCTGCGGGTCTGGCTCCGCCGGAGAACACCGTCTCTGCCCCGGCGGCCCCGAGTGACCACACCCGGCTGGCCGTGGTGAACAACTGCGAGACCATGGTGCTTTCGAAACCACCCAGAGCCGAAAGGGAAATCTCCGGGTAATATGCCGCAATCTGCACGCCGATCAACGCGTTCTCCTGCTGCATCTGTCGTTCCGCTGCAGCAATATCCGGGCGGCGTTCCAGCAGGGTGGACGGCAGGCCGGCCGGCACCACGGGCACCGCGCTGGTCAACGGCGCCGGCCGGATGGTGAGTTCCGAGGGGGCATGCCCGGTCAACATGGCAATGGCATGCTCAAACGTCTGACGTTGCACCCCAACGCCGACCAACTGAGCCTGGGTCGACTGCAATTGCGCCAAGGCGGTGACATAGTCGGCACTCGACGAAGTGCCGGCGCGATACTGATTCCTGGTAATGTCCAGCGCCCGCTGATAATTGTCGACCGTCTCCCGCAGTAATTGCTCCAGCGAGTCCTCGGCGCGCAGGTCGAAGTAATCGGTCGCCAAAGTCGCCTGCGCCGACAATTTCGCATTCGCCAGATCGGCCGCACTCAACTGGGCGCCGGCGACGTTGCTTTCGATCTGGCGACGCACCTTGCCCCACACATCGAGATCCCAGGAGACGCTGCCATTGATGCTGTACAGCGTGGTGTCACCGCGGCCACCACCGCCGGACGCCAGGCCCGACGAGCCCCCGCCGCCACTGCCACCGCCACCGGAGCGCGTGATGCCACTGTTCAACGTCGCAGTGGGAAACAGTCCGGATCGCGCCTCACCCACCAAGGCGACCGCATTGCGATATTCGGCCTCAAACTCCTTCACGGTCTGGTTGGAGACTTCCACCATCCGCTCCAGCCGATCCAGCTCGGGATCACGGTAGACCGACCACCAGGCTCCTTTGTCGAGCGCATCCTGCGGCGTACTGGGCTTCCATCCGGCCAGTTCCTTGAACGCAGGCGAAGCCGGCGCCTCGGGCCGTTTGTAGTCGGGCCCGACCATACACCCCGAGGCAGCGACGCAGGCCAACAGGGCAGCAGCAAAACCCCGACGGGTCATTCCGCCACTCCAGGCGCCGGTGTCGTGCCGGACAGGCCGGGGAACATCCGGTTAAACCCACGCCGCGCCCACAAACGGAAGCGATCGAGGTAAAGATACAGTATTGGCGTCGTGTACAGCGTCAGCAACTGGCTCAGCAACAACCCGCCGACAATGGAAATCCCAAGCGGCCGCCGCAGTTCGCCGCCGTCGCCAAAGCTCAGTGCCAAAGGTAACGCTCCCAGAATGGCGGCGCTGGTGGTCATCATGATCGGCCGGAAGCGCAGCCGGCACGCCTCGAAGATTGCCTCCGCCGGCGCCATGTTGTGCGAACGTTCCGCCTCCAGCGCGAAGTCGATCATCAGGATGGCGTTCTTTTTCACGATGCCGATCAGCAGGATAACACCGATCAGCGATATGATGCTGAATTCGATGTGTAGCATCCATAATGCCAGCAATGCACCGACCCCAGCCGAGGGCAACGTCGAAATGATCGTGATCGGATGGATGTAGCTCTCATACAGCACGCCCAGTACGATATAGACCGCGATCAACGCTGCCGCGATCAGGATCGGCTCGCTGCTCAACGAAGCCTGATAGGTTTCGGCAGTGCCGGCGAAACTGCCATGGATGCTCGACGGCATGCCGATCTGCCGCATCGCGTTGTTGACCGCCGTGGTAGCATCGCTGAGCGATTTGCCGGGCGCCAGATTGAAGGAAATCGTACTGGCCACGAACAGTCCCTGATGGTTGACTGCCAGCGCCGTATTTCCTGGGCCGAATTTCGCGAACGCTGCCAGCGGCACCATGGTTTCTATGCTGGTGCTGACCGCCGCACCGGACGACGCACTGCCTTTGCCAGTATTGGCCAGCGCATTGGTCGCCGCATTGCGGGCCGAACTGCTGGCGATGCTGGCCGCGGTGGTCGCTACGGCGCTCGTCTTCGTCGCTGCGGCGGCACTGACCGTGCCGATCACTGCGTTGCTCGATTCGGTGCCGCTGGCATTTCCCCCGGTGGTGCTGACATAGATGCCTTGCAATGATTCCGGCGACTGCCAGTAACGCGGCTCCACTTCCATAACGACATGATACTGATTTTGCGCGCTGTAGATCGTGGAAACCTGACGCTGGCCAAACGCATCGTACAACGTGTTGTCGATCTGGCTGGCGGTGACGCCAAGCCGGCTGGCGGTGGCACGGTCGATCACCAGATCGGTCTCCAGACCCTTTTGCTGCTGGTCGGAATTGACGTCGGTGAGCACCGGATCGTGTTCCAGTGCGGTCACCAGTTTTGGTGCCCACTCGTACAAGGCCGCGGTACTGTCGGCCTGCAAGGTGTATTGATAGGCAGCGTTGCCTTGCCTGCCGCCAACGTTGATATCCTGAATGGGGATCAGGAACAGCCGCGCGCCCGGCACCGCTGCCAGTTTGCGGCGCAGGCCGGCCATCACCTGATCGATGCCCTTTCGTTGCGACAGCGGCTTCAGCGCAACGAAGACCCGGCCGGTATTGGTCTGCCCGCCGGCGCCACCACTGCCCTGGCCGGTGAACCCGACCACGCTCTGCACCGCCGGGTCGTGCTGCACGATACTCATCAGTTGTGCAAGTTTGCCCTGCATCGCCTGGAACGAGATGCTTTGGTCGGCCTGCAGCCCGCCCATCATCCGGCCAGTGTCCTGCTGCGGAAAGAAACCTTTCGGAATGATCACGTAAAGCGCGACATTCAGGCCGATGGTGATCAGCAGCACCAGCATCACCAGCGGCCCATGCCGCAGCGCCACAGCCAGGCTGCGCTCGTACGCCGACAGTACGCGGTCGAACAGCGTGCGTCGTCTGGGCTTATCCAGCGCCACCCTCGGTTTCAGGAACAGCGCACACATCATCGGTGTTGTGGTCAGCGAAATCGCCAGCGAGACCAGGATGGCCAGCGACAACGTCATGGCAAACTCGCGGAACAGCCTGCCGACGATGCCACCCATCAACAGGATCGGCAGGAACACCGCGATCAGCGAAAAACTGATCGAGGTGACGGTAAACCAGACCTCGCGCGCGCCGAGCAATGCAGCCTGCATCCTCGGCATGCCCGCCTCGATATGGCGGGAGATATTTTCCAGCACCACGATCGCGTCGTCCACGACGAACCCGGTGGCGATCGTCAGAGCCATCAGTGACAGATTATCGAGGCTATAGCCCATCAGATACATCGCGCCGAACGTGCCGATGATCGAAATCGGCACCGCGATTGCCGGGATCACCGTGGCGCGAGCGCTACGGAGGAACAGGAACACGACCAGCGTCACCAGACCTACGGCGATCAGCAACGTTGCTTCGGTGACCTCCAAACTGGCGCGGATCGTCGTGGTGCGATCATTGGCGATCGTCATGTCGATATCGGTCGGCATCGCCGCCATCAGTTGCGGGATCGCCGCCTTCACGCTGTCGACCGTGTCGATGATGTTGGCGCCGGGCTGGCGGAACAAAATGATCAGCACCGCCGGCTTGCCATTGGCGAGGCCGGCATTGCGCAAGTTCTCCACCGAGTCCTCGACGTCCGCCACGTCGGCAAGCCGCACCGCGGCACCGTCGCGATACGCCACCACCAACGGCTTGTAATCCGCCGCGTGCGAGGCCTGATCGTTGGTGTAAAGCTGATAATGCAGCCCATCCGCGTCGATCGAGCCCTTCGGGCTGTTGGCATTGGCCGAGGCGAGCGCAGCGCGCACATCCTCCAGCCCAATGCCGTATTTGAACAGCGCTTTCGGGTTCAGCTCGACGCGCACCGCTGGCAGCGCCGAGCCGCCGATAATCACCTGCCCTACCCCGCTGATCTGCGACAGCCGTTGCGACAGCACATTGGTTGCGGCGTCGTACATCTGGCCGCGAGTCAGCGTCTTTGACGTCAATGCCAGGATCAGGATCGGCGCATCCGCCGGATTATACTTGCGATAGGTCGGATTGCTGCGCAGGCTGGCCGGCAAATCGGCGCGCGCTGCGTTGATCGCCGCCTGCACGTCGCGCGCCGCGCCGTTGATGTCACGGTCCAGGCCGAATTGCAGCGTCACCCGCGCCTGCCCGACCGAGCTGGTCGATGTCATTTCCGTCACGTCGGCGATTTGCCCGAGGTGGCGCTCCAGCGGCGCGGCGACACTGGTCGCCACCGTATCGGGACTGGCGCCGGGCAACTGCGCCATCACCGAAATGGTCGGGAAATCGACCTGCGGCAACGGCGAGACCGGCAGCTTGAAAAACGCAAAGATCCCCGCCAGCGCAATGCCGATGGTCAACAAAGTTGTCGCCACGGGCCGCGCGATGAACAGGGCGGAGACGTTCATGTCGGCGCCCCGCCGGCCGAGCCCTCCGGCGCGGGCCTGCCGGACAGCCGCACCGCCAATCGGTCGAACATCAGGTAAATCACCGGCGTGGTGAACAAAGTCAGCACCTGACTGACGATCAACCCGCCGACGATGGCGACACCCAAAGGCCGTCGCAGCTCCGACCCGGTGCCGTTGCCCAGCATCAAAGGTAGCGCTCCGAGCAAAGCGGCCATGGTAGTCATCAGGATCGGGCGGAAACGCAGCAGACAGGCCTGATGGATGGCCTCGCGCGGCGGCTTACCCTCACCGCGCTCCGCCTCCAGCGCGAAGTCGATCATCATGATGGCGTTTTTCTTGACGATGCCGATCAGCAGGATGATGCCGATAATCGAAATGACGTCGATGTCGTCACCGGCGATCAGCAGCGCGACCAGGGCGCCGGCACCGGCCGACGGCAGCGTGGACAAAATGGTGATCGGATGAATGAAGCTTTCGTACAGCACGCCCAACACGATGTAGACGGTGACGATCGCCGCCAGCACCAACAGCAATTCATTCGACAGCGACGCCTCCAGTGCCTGCGCCGCACCCTGGAACGCGGTGACGAAACTTTCCGGCAGATGGATATCTTTCTCGGCCTGGCGGATCGCGGTCACCGCAGCGCCGAGTGACGACCCCTGCGTGGTATCGAATGAAATCGTCGCCGCCGGGAATTGCCCGAGGTGACTGATTTGCAAAGGTCCAGGCTTTTGTTGGATACTGACGATCGACGTCAACGGCACCTGTCCGGTAGTCGAGGCCGCCGATGGCAAACGGATCGCCGACAGCGCGTCCAACGACTTTTGCAGCGACGGATCAGCCTCCATGATCACACGGTACTGACTGGATTGCGAATAGATCGTCGAAATGATGCGCTGGCCAAACAAGTCGTACAACGCATTGTCTATCGTTGCCGGTGTGATGCCGAACCGCGCCGCGGTTTCCCGGTCGATCACCAGGTTCACGGTCAGGCCTTGTTGCTGCAAATCGCTGGCGACATTGGTCACATCGGGCAGTTTCTTCAGTTCATCGAGCAGTTTCGGCACCCACTCGGTGAATGCCGACTGGTTCGGGTTCTCCAACACGAACTGGTATTGCGTGCGGCTGACGGCAGCGTCGATCGTCAGGTCCTGCACCGGTTGCAAATACAGCGACACGCCGGGAACCTCGGCCGTCTCCTGCTGCAAGCGGCGGCCGATCTGGGTCGCATTCAGCGAGCGGGCGTCTTTTGGTTTCAGGTTGATCAGCATCCGGCCGCTGTTCAGCGTCATGTTGCTGCCGTCAACGCCGATGAACGAGCTGACGCTGACCACATCCGGGTCTTTCAACACTGCTGCCGCCAGGTCCCGCTGGTGCTGCGCCATAGCGTCAAACGACGTGGTTTGCGCGGCAACCGAAATCCCCTGGATCAGTCCGGTATCCTGCACCGGAAAGAAGCCCTTCGGCACCACGATATAAAGCCAGGCAGTGACCGCCATGGTGGCCAGCGCAATGAACAGCGTCAGCGGCTGATGCTCCAGCACCACGTTCAGCGCGCGATCGTAACGGCCGATGATCCAGTTGAAACCGCGTTCCGAGGCCAGGTCGAACCGGCTGCGCTGCGCCTCCGGCCGATGCCGCACCAACCTGGCGCACATCATCGGCACCAAGGTCAGCGACACCACAGCCGAAATCACGATGGTCACCGACAACGTGATGGCGAACTCGTGGAACAGCCGGCCGACCACGTCGCCCATGAACAGCAACGGGATCAACACGGCGATCAGCGACACGGTCAGCGAAATGATGGTGAAGCCGATCTGCTCGCTGCCTTTCAGTGCGGCCTCGAGCGGCTCGTCGCCGGCTTCGACATAACGCGACACGTTCTCGATCATGACGATGGCGTCGTCGACCACGAAGCCGGTCGATATGGTCAGCGCCATCAGCGACAAGTTGTCCAGGCTGAAGCCGAGCAGGTACATCACCGCCAAAGTGCCGACCAGCGACAGCGGCACCGACAGGCTGGGGATGATCGTTGCCGGCAGATTGCGCAGGAACACATAGATCACCGCCACGACCAGAGCCACGGCAAGGAACAGCTCGAATTCCACGTCGCTGACCGAGGCTCGAATGGTCGTGGTGCGATCAGTCAACACCGCCACGTCGACAGCGGCTGGCAACGTGGACGTGAGTTCCGGCAGCAATTGTTTGATGGTGTCGACCACCTGGATCACGTTGGCTCCAGGCTGACGCTGCACGTTCAGGATCACCGCCGGCGTGGTATTGGCCCAGGCACTGAGCTTGGTATTTTCCGGGCCGGAGACGACGGTGGCGACATCCTTCAGGCGCACCGGATTGCCATTGCGATAGGCGATCACCAGGTTCAGGTAGTCCTGCGGGCTACTGATCTGGTCGTTCGCGTTGATCGTCGAGGCCTGCGCCGGACCATCGAAATTTCCCTTCGGCGTATTGACGTTGGCGTTGCCCAGAGTGGTGCGCAGATCATCGACGTTCAGGCCATAAGCGGCGAGCGCTCGCGGATTGATCTGCACCCGCACCGCCGGCCGCTGGCCTCCGCTGATGCTGACCAGTCCGACGCCAGGCTGTTGCGAAATCTTCTGCGCCAGCCGCGTGTCGCCCATGTCCTCGACGTCGGTTAGCGGCAGGGTTTTCGAGGTCAGCGCCAGCGTCAGGATCGGTGCATCGGCCGGGTTGACCTTGGCGTAGATCGGTGGCGCCGGCAGATCGGCCGGTAACAAATTGCCGGCAGCATTGATGGCAGCCTGGACTTCCTGCTCGGCGATATCGAGGCTCAGATCAAGGCTGAACTGAAGGGTGATAACCGACGCGCCCGCCGAGCTCGCCGACGTCATTTCGTTCAAGCCCGGCATCTGGCCGAACTGCCGCTCAAGCGGCGAG
>Ga0187859_10002915_pt1 | contig 10547 bp, 10 predicted proteins | sample June2016WEW_10_1_2_FD_133019 | JGI IMG/M metagenome (GOLD analysis project Ga0187859, IMG submission 133019) | Peatland microbial communities from SPRUCE experiment site at the Marcell Experimental Forest, Minnesota, USA - June2016WEW_10_10 | ecosystem: Environmental > Terrestrial > Soil >... | reverse complement strand
GAACCTGGACGCGATCTCCTGGAAACTGACGTCTTCGATGGCACAAAATCCGTGCGAGCGAAGGATCGCTGCAATGCCAGCCGTCTCGAAACGGCTCTCCGAACGTTCATCGATTTTCTTAAGCTGTTCGGTCCGCTCCGTTTCGAATTGCCTGAGCTCTTCGGAGAATGCCTCGGGAGGTTCCATGTAGTCGAACACCACCTCCGAGTTCTGGATGGACGCCATAGAGTCCAGAGTGCGGCTGATGGCCTCCTGTGTCAGATAGGGCACTACCCCGAGCCAGGTGAAAAACGCGGGCGAGTTCTGCTGAAAGCGTGCGGCGACGAGCTTCTCTCCCACATCGTCGCGCTCGAAATCGACCGGCACGAGAGTAAGCCATGGCGGAAGTGCAATTTGAGCTTCGGCCAGGCGCTGGTGTTTCCATGCCTGCGTCGCGGGTGGTCCACCTCGTAGATACGGATCTGGCGTGCGCCATGGGGATTCCGGAGAGCGAAAGTGTCGAGTCCGGCGCCAAGGATGACGATCTGCCGAACCCCCCTTTCGACTGCTCTTGACAAAGCATCTTCCGCAATCCGGCTTCGCGCGGCGGTGAACAGACGTCCGATGCTGGCCAAGGGGTGTTTGTTCGCAAATTGAAGCACTTCCTTTTCGTCTTCAGGCAGAATCTTCATGGCAAATGGGTCATAGAGGATTGAGCCATGATCGAGCATCTGGTGAGCAGCTCGTTGCCGGGCGATGATCAGGGCTGTGCGGCTGGGTTCATTCGGCTTCATGTTCGAGGTCTCCGTTCTCATCCATAGCGGATCGCGCGCGCGGTCGTATGCGCGACCTGCGCGGTGCGCACTCATTTCTTCCGCTCAATTCGATACCTCCCGAATCCGGTCCCAAGCAGGAAAAAACGGCCGCGGTTTATGGTTCGAGAGCGCCGCAGCGAAAATTCGCATGGGACTTGTAAGTGAAACTGAGCATACAGGCCGAGTCACTCGTGAAAGGGATTGCGTTTAGCTAGGTCGCCGAACAGCGTGAAGATGTGGGCGGCGTCAGCCGACCGTTTCGCGTAGGATGTCCGCGGGCTCGGGGCGCTCCGTGTAGTCCTCGTTCGCCGACGCGTAGAGCACGGTTCCATCAGGATCCAGAATGTAGGTCGCCGGGATCGGCAGCTCCCAGCTTTCATCTCCGTTCGCGAACGGCAGGTTGACGAAAGCGCGGCGATAAACCTCTGCCTGGAGCTCCGGCACGCGGTAGGTTAGACCGAACTGCCGGGCAACCTGGTTGCCGGCGTCGGAGAGCAACGGAAAACGCAACCGGTGCTGGTCGTGCATGAAGAACGATTGCTTCACCGTCTGTGGAGAGACCGCAATCAGCGTTGCTCCCGCTCGTTCGATCTCCGGCACGATCAGATTCATCGCTTCCATCTGACCGACGCAGAATGGGCACCAGCGCCCGCGGATGAAGCAGAGCACGAGGCGTCCCTCGGCGAGCAAGTCGGTGGCAGAGACGCTCTTGCCGTCGTGATCTTGAAGCTGGAATTCCGGAATCTTCGCGCCGAGCGGAAGAATGTTCGCGGCTAGATTCTTCCGCCGCAATTCCGCGATGGCCCGAGCGTGAATCGCCTGCGTCTCTGCCGGCACGTATTTCGCAATCAATTCCTTGCGCTCCCCGTAAATGTCTCGCAGCGGGCGGGCGTCAGTGTCTGGTCCAGATGCTTCGAGGGAGCGCCATTTCATAAGGCCAAGGCTCCGGGCTTCCGCTTTCGGGCTTCGGCAAAGGCAGAACGATGCAAGGAATGGGCCGCAGCCCAAAAGCCGCAGCCCGAAGCCCGCTCTACATCCCCGGCAGCTTCATCCCCGCCATCCTTCTGGCAAAGCTGGGCTTGCCGATCTGCTTGAACATTTTTTTCATCTGCGCATATTGGCGAAGCAAGTTGTTCACTTCCTGGACGCTGGTACCGGAGCCGCGGGCGATGCGTTTGCGCCGGCTGCCGTTGATCACTTCGTGGTGATGACGCTCGTGCATCGTCATCGAACCGATGATGGCCTCGACGCGGTTGATCTGCTTTTCGTCCACATTGTCGGCGGCTTTCTGCAGGCCGGAGAACGGGCCGATGCTCGGCATCATGCCGATGATGCTCTTGATCGAGCCCATCTTCTTCACTTGCCGCAACTGATCGCGAAAATCCTCGAGCGAGAAGCCGTCGCCGGTGAGGGCCCTGGTGGCCATCTCCTGCGCTTTTTTCTTGTCGATATGGGATTCGGCGCGCTCGATCAGCGAGAGGATGTCGCCCATGCCGAGGATGCGCGAGACGATGCGGTCGGGATGAAACGGCTCCAGCGCGTCGTACTTTTCGCCGACGCCGATGAACTTGATGGGCTGCCCTGTAACCTGCCGGATGGAAAGCGCCGCGCCACCGCGGGCGTCGCCGTCCATCTTGGTGAGCACGACGCCGGTGAGCGAGAGCTTTTTGTGAAACTCGTCGGCGGAGCGCACGGCGTCCTGTCCGGTCATGGCGTCGGCGACGAACAAAATCTCCGAGGGATTCAGAAGCTTCTTCAGCGACTGCATCTCATCCATGAGATCGTCGTCGATGTGCAGGCGGCCGGCGGTGTCGACGATCAGCACGTCGCACCCGGAGACGATGGCCTCGCGGCGGGCTTCTTTTACTAGCCGCTCCACGGTCGCGCTATTGGCCTCGCCGACTTCGCCTTCGTAAATCTGCGCTTTAACCGCCTGCGCCACAATTTTCAGCTGCTCGCGTGCCGCGGGACGGTACACGTCCACCGAAACCAGCAGCGGACGATGGCCGCCGATCTTGAGCCAATGCGCCAGCTTGCCCGAAGTCGTGGTCTTGCCGGAGCCTTGTAGTCCGGCCATGAGAATGACCGTGGGCGGCTGCGACGCAAACTTCACCCGCGCCGTATCTTGGCCGAGGGTCTCGACCAGTTCGTCGCGCACGATCTTGATGACCTGCTCGCCGGGAGAAAGCGCGGTCAACACCTCTTGCCCGACGGCCTTGGCCTGAATGCGGTCGATCAGCTCTTTGACGACTTTGAAATTGACGTCGGCTTCGAGCAACGCCAGCCGAATTTCGCGCAGGGCCTCGGCGATGTTTTCCTCGCTAAGCCGGGCCTGGCCGCGAAGGGACTTGAAGGCGCGCTGCAGTTTTTCCTGTAAGTTCTCGAACATAAGGGTAACGATGATTTTAGCAGGCAGGCGGCAGCCTGAGCTCTCTCGAAAGGTTCCCCAACGGAGGACAGAATCTGGAAGCGCGACAACGCTGTCGTCACTAGGCCTTCGCAGAGCGGTGGCCGACCAAGCGCCCTGCTCTGCAGCTTGCGTGATGCAGGGACGGCTGCGCCGTCCCCTTACCCAAACACTTCCTTCGCCGCGATCACCGTGTTGCAATGAATGCTCACGGTATCCTCGACATTCTGGGCGTAGCCGCCGGCAAACGTCACCATGATGGGAATGTTGCGGGCGCGGGCTACGCGGAAGACGAGTTCGTCGCGCTCTTTGAGGCCTTGAATCGAGAGCGAAAGGCCGCCCAACTGATCTTCACAATAAGGATCGGCGCCGGCTAGGTAGCACAGGAGATCCGGCTCGAACTGGCGCAGGCCGGAGCTGAGCGCATTGTCGAGCCAGGCCAGGTAATCGTCGTCGCCGAGGCCATCGGGCAAGTCCACGTCAATCGACGAAGGCGGCTTCCACAGCGGATAGTTGTTGTGCTGGTGCAGCGAGATGGTGAAGACATCTCCCGCATGCGCTCCGCGAATCTTACCGGGAAGCGCAGATCCTAGGGCCGGCGAATCGAGAGTCGATGCTCCGGCTGAGGGCAAAAGCGCACTCGCAGTTCGCGTCCCTGCAAAAATAGCCGCCGTGCCGTTGCCGTGATGAACGTCGCAATCGACGGTCATCGCGGTGTGAATTTTGTCGTCGCGCTGCAGTCGCCGGATGGCGACGGCCACGTCGTGAATCACGCAGAAGCCCTCGCCGTGCTCGGGGAAGGCATGATGAAAGCCGCCGCCGATGTTGAACGCCACGCGATCCGCCAAAGCCTGCCGCGCCGCTAGAATCGATCCCCCGGCCGTCAGCCAGCAGGCATCCATCAAGTCGCGCGAGTAGGGAATCTCCATCTCCATTTCTTCGCGCGGGCTGAGCGTGCCGGTCTTCAGTTTATGCACATACTCAGGCTTGTGAACCAGCAAAATATCTTGATCGGTGGCCGGCTGGGGTTCGAGAAAGTCGTGCGCGTCGGCAATGCCCTTGACGAGCAGCCGTTCGCGAATGCGCCGGTATTTCTCGGCGGGGAAAACATGGTCGCCGATGGGGAGGTAGTATCCGTCGCTGTAAATTAGCTTGAAGGGGAGCATCGGCACTCAGCATTCAGCACTCGGCATTCAGCCAGCCGGGTGCTGAAAGAACTCAATAGGATACGCGGGAGGAAAGCAATTGGCACTTAGTAATTGGCTCTTGCTTTTTAAAGGCACCGTCGAAGGGTCCGCCAATCGCTAAATGCTAAATCTTGGTCTTCACCGCTTCTTCCCCAACGGCACCGCCGGCACCATCGACCGGCGCACCGGCACGATCGCACCCTTGGCCGGGTCGGCTGCGGCGTGGGCGCGGGTAAGCACTTCCTGCTGGATGTACTGCACAAACTCCTGGATCTGGCGCTGCATCTCTTCCATGCGCTCACGCATTTGCAGGATGATCGCCATACCGCTGATATTCACGCCCAAATCGCGCGCCAGTGAGAGAATGAATTCGAGCCGCTGCAAATCTTCGTCAGTGTAAAGCCGGGTGTTGCCCTCCGTGCGCGACGGCTTGAGCAGGCCTTCGCGTTCATAGAGGCGAAGCGTCTGGGGATGGATGCCATACATCTCCGCCACCGCCGAGATCATGTACGCGCCCTTGGACTTGCGTTTGCTCATCTGTCGAGAACAGCTGCCGTCACTAATTTACTGCAAATTCGCACCGGCGGCCCTGCTGGTGCGATGCGAGCGGGGTTAGCGCCGCGTGCGCCGCGTGCGCGCCTTAGGACCTCCGCTCAGGTCGGGAACTGCTTCGCCCAGGGCAGTCGCCAAATCGATTTGATGGTCCTGTTCCTGCATGAGAATCTGGCGAATCTGTTCCGCCATCGCTATTCTCCCAGCGTTTCACATCGCCGGATGCGATCGCGGTAATTGCGGATGGTTCGTTTTCGTTATCGAGATCGTAGCGGAGCATGTCTTTCGCATGTTTCGAAGTGCGTACCGGCTTGGGAGTGACCACCGGCATTCTGCCGAGATCGTCGATCTGCTGCGAGAGAATCAGGGCACGATCGAGCTCCTGCTTGGCGTGAATTTCCAGCTGAGCGGCGATGTCCCTAGATTCGGCGCCGGTGAGCACTTGGGGATAGACAACGTAGGCGATGATGGCTTGACATTCGCGGGCAAGGTCTTCGTTCAACAGCTCCGCGAGGCGGTCCCGAGAAGTTTCGTTTTCGTTTGCGGCAGAATTCGGTTCAGGCATTTTATCCCTCGTCTTGAATGTACTCTCATCCGACCGATTTTAGAGTAGGACAGCTTTTCTGCCCCATTCACCAAGCGAAATTCCACCAAACCTTTACCCGTCGCTGGCATCCAACCTTAGGAGGTTATTTCATGGACGAAAAAAATGCCATCAGCGTAATCGAAGACCTCATCGAAACCTGCAAAGACGGCCAGAAGGGCTATCAGGATGCCGCTGCGCACGTGAAGCGGTCCGATCTGAAAACTTTTTTCAACGAGCAGAGCCTGGAGCGTTCGCGCTTCGCTGGAGAACTCGAAGCGGAGCTGATTCGGCTGGGCAAGCCGGACAAGAAAGTTTCCGGATCGGTCTCGGGATCGCTGCATCGAGCCTGGATCGACACCAAAGTCAGCCTCGGCGCCGGCGATAAGGCGATTCTCGAATCGGTCGAGGCTGGCGAGGATAACGCCAAAGAAAGCTACCAAAAAGCGGTAACGGCTGATTTGCCGGAAAATGTCGCGCAGATCGTTCGCCGGCAGGCAGCCAGCGTGCAGCAAGCGCACGACCAAGTGAAGAGCATGCGCGATGCGGCCGAAGCGGCGGCATCGCAGTCTTCGCAAAAAATAAAAGAGGACCGGCAACCACCGGTCTTTTTTTATTCGAAACTTCCCGGCGAACTTTTCTGCTCCAGCCGGACCGTGATCTAAGCGGCCGGCTGCGGCTTCTCCGCCGAGCGAACCGAAGCCCATCCTTGCGGTCGGAGCAGATGGTTCACCGCGTAGGCTACGAATCCAGCCGCGATCAGAATCATGCCGAACTCGAACGAGCTCATGTTCCAGATCTGCTCATGCTCGCTGCGAATGATAGAAAAGCCCAGCAGCAGCATGGGCGGGATGCCGATGGCGATCGCCCCAAACAGCCCGCCGGGAACACGAAAAGGACGCGGCAAATTCGGCTCGCGGAAGCGCAACACGGCCAGCGCCACAAATTCGAGCAACAAGCTGGCACCGTAAAGGAGGATGTCGAGTGTCACCAGCCGCGCAAAACCCAGGCCGAGGCACATCGCCCATCCCATCGCCAGAGCAATAATTGCAACCCAGGGGGCGCGGGACTTCTTTTGCAGCTTGCCAAAGATGCCGGGCAGCATTCCATCCTGCGCCATCGCCAGCGGCAGGCGCGAGTAGCTCATCACCAGCGCATTGAACATGCCAAAGGCGCTGATCACTCCGCCGAGGACCACTCCGATGCGCAGTAGCGGCCCGCCCAGCAAGCCGGCGACATCCGCCCACGACCCGGTCTCCCAGGCTGCCGGCGTCAACCCCGTCATCCACATCGCGGCAAAAGGAAGCACGTAGCTCAGCGCCACGATGCAAACCGCGACCAGCATGGCGCGCGGGTAGGTACGCTGCGGCTTCTCGACCTCGGTGGCGATGGTCGAGGCGTTATCCCAGCCCATATAATTCCACATGCAGATCAGCAGTCCGCCGAGAATGTCGACCGATGAAGTGGTCGGCTTGGTCACGGCATTGGCCAGCGCTCCGATCTTGAATGGAGCGATCAGCACAATGGCCACGAACGGCGCCGAGAGCGCGAAGAAAAGCCAAAGCGAGGTCAGCGAAACCACCTTCACCCCGGCAATATTGAGCGCGGCGCAGGCGATCACCACGGCCAGCGCAACCCACCATCCGCGATTGTTCTCCTCGAAGTACGGGAACATGCGGGTGAGGTAAGCCACGAACAGCGTGGGATAAATCGCCATATCGAAAATCGACGCCACGAGCGAAAGCCAAGCCTCCTGGAATCCCCAGAAATTTCCCATGGCGCGGCGCACCCAGGCGTAGTAGCCGCCTTCGTAAGGCAGCGCGCTCGAAAGCTCGCCGATCATGAAGGCCGTGGGCAGGCTCCAGAGCAGTGGCGTGAGCAGCAGGATCAGAATTGCGCGTCCGTAACCGGCGCCGTGCACGATGTCTTCGGTGCCATAGGTTCCACCCGACACCATAAAGAAGGTGGCGGCGACCAAAGGCCACAACGTGAGCCGAACGAATTTCTTCCGGTTGGGGACCGCATTGGGAACGGCGGCGAGAGGCTGGGGGTTCTCTGTTTGGTGACGCGGGGCGCTAGCTGTTGCCAATTTCTATGGCTTCCTCCTCAAGCGACTCACTCTCAGCTACTCCGCAGCGGGCTGGTTTTTCCTAAGCGTGCTCGAGCTTTCTGGTTTGGTTAGATTCCAGAAATTCCGCTGGAGTTAGTTCGCAATGTAGAGATTACGGGAAATTTCCAGCGATGCAAGAAAATTCCGATTTTTTTTGGAAAAATTTCGTCGGGAAGGCCAGCAGCCGAGGTAACGGTCGCCGCATTCAGGTCCGGGTTGGTCGAAGCTTGTATAAAACATCTTGATGCCGATTCCGTGCGGGGACTATGATGCCGCCACGCTCTTGGAGGCTTGACCTATGAAACTTTCTTTTCTTGTTGTTCTTGTTTTCGCACTCGCAGTAGCTCTGGTCGCCGGCCCGGCTCATGCGCAAAACGCTTTCACGCCGGATCAAGTCAAGTTCGGACCGGGCCCTCCCTTCCTGCCGGCTGGCGCCCAGTTGGCGGTGCTGGAAGGCAATCCTATGGCTGACTCCGGCGATTTCACGATCCGGCTCAAAATGCCGGATGGCTACAAAATCGCTCCCCACACCCATCCGAACCGGGAGAACGTCACCGTTCTCTCTGGCACGCTGAAGGTGGGGATGGGCGATCAGTTCGATGCCGGCAAGATGATGAGCTTCGGGGCCGGCAGCTTCGCTTACCTCGATCCGAGCATGCATCACTACGCCGCGGCTTCCGGGGAAACCGTGATTCAGATTCACGGCATCTCTCCGGTGAAATTCAACTACATCAACCCTGCGGACGATCCTAGCGGGAAAAAGTAGAGCAACGGGCCTGGTCTCGGCCGGGCCCAGGCTAAAACCAAGAACCTTTAATACAGGGGAGGGACACAGGGTAGTGCTACTTCTCCCAGTTCTTGCCATCGACCATGCGTTTGATTCCGTCTCTACGGTGTGTCACGCGGAAGTTGATGAGCAGGCCGACCCCGATGCCGCTGACCTCATGGGCGAGACAACCCTGATAGCAGCTTTCCAGCAGCCCGGACCCGGCGCCGAATGAACATGCGTGGCGGAAGGGAGGATTGCTTCGGAAACTTGATGGACGCACAGGGGAAGATAGGTTGAGGCAGAAGCAACCATGAATCTTGATAGCAAAGGGAGCAGGCTTTACCCTGGGCTCCCCTTGTGTGCTCTGTGTTAAAGATTTTGATTGAGTTCCGATTTGGGTTAAACACGCTTCCAAAGCTCTTCCCGAGGATCTTCCGGGTTCAGCTTAGCCAACTCGCGTAGTAGTTCCTTAGTGCGCTCATCCCTCGGCATAGGCACGGTCACGGTAATCTCAACAATCTCATCCCCGCGCGCGCCTTCTTTGGTCGCCGAAGGCACGCCCTTCTCGCGCAGCCGCAGCTTCTGCCCAGACTGCGTCCCCGGGGGAATCTTCAATAGCGCCCGCCCATCGATGGTCGGCACTTCGATCTTGGCCCCGAGAGCAGCCTCGGTAGCGCTGACCGGCACGGTCAGATAAATATCGTCGCCATCGCGCCGGAAGACAGGATGCTCCTCGGTTCGAATAATTACATATAGATCGCCAGCCGCGCCGCCGTGCGCGCCGGCGTTGCCTTTGCCCGCCAGGCGGATGCGCTGCCCATCGCGCGTCCCAGCCTTGATGCGGACTTCCAGTGGCTCGGTGCGGCTGACGGTACCCTCGCCGTGGCAAGTAGGACAGGTGGAAACATTCTTGCCCGTTCCCTGGCATCTCGGACACGGAACATTGAACTTCATACGCCCGCCGGTCTGCGTAATCTGCCCGGTACCGTCGCACTCCGGACACTTTCCCGGCGCCTCGATATATCCCTGCCCGTGGCAGTTCGTGCAAACATCCTGCCGCGTAATGTTGAGCCGCATCACGCCGCCGCGGATCGCCGTCCAGAAGGGCACGTTGACCTGATATTCGAGGTCGGAGCCGGCTTCCGGACCGGTCTCCGCCGCCGCGCCGCGCCCGCCTCCGAAGATGCCTGAGAAGATATCGCGGAAGCCGCCGCCGCCGCCGGTTCTCCGGCTGCGCCCCGCGCTATCGGCCAGATCCGAAAAATCAAAGCCGCCGAAATCAAACGGAACGCCCTGCCCGCCTGCTTCGCCCGAAAATCCCCCAGGTCCCGCACCGGAAAATCCTCCGGCCGCGCCGCCGGCAGTTCCCCCGCCGCGCGCATAAGCCTCAGCCGTAGCCGGATCGATATTGTCCGAGTAGAACCCAACCTGATCGTAAATCTTGCGCTTCTTCGGGTCGCTGAGAACGTCGTTGGCTTCGGAGAGCGCCTTGAACTTCTCCTCGGCAGACTTGTCCCCCGGATTGACGTCGGGATGATACTTTCGCGCCAGCTTGCGAAAAGCCTTGCGAATCTCTTCCGCCGAGGCAGACTTCTTCACGCCCAGGATTTCGTAATAATCTTTTTTGGTTGTGCTTGCCATGGAAAGGTGTGTGTTGCTACTGCTGCATCCTATCCGAAATCTGTCCTCCTGAGCGGAGTGAGCCGGAGAGCGAAGCGAACCGGCTCACGCAGTCGAAAGACCTCTTACCAGCGCGCACCAGCAGGGACCTCTCAGGAACTCCTCTTCCCGAGTCTTGCACACCGGCTACAACATCGTGGAAACCCCTAGTCGAGTCTCACTCACTGCACGCTTGCAAGTGATCCTTCGACTCCGTTCAGGATGACAATCTCGCCGTCGCGTTAGTTCGGCAGCCGATGCCTTTCCTCCGCCATCACGACCATCGGCCCAGCCTCCGCCGCATCCACATACACCGGCACCGGCCGCGCTCCATCCGGAGTCGCGACGAAACACTCCCAGCGCTTCTCATCCTCAGCCAGGCTGAGGAAGTAAGTCTGCTCATGAACCTGGAAATCCATCTCACCCCACTCTCTGTTCGGTCCTATAAACGGCGGCGCGGGCAAGACTGCCCGCGCCATCCGGTTC
>Ga0187859_10002912_pt1 | contig 10556 bp, 9 predicted proteins | sample June2016WEW_10_1_2_FD_133019 | JGI IMG/M metagenome (GOLD analysis project Ga0187859, IMG submission 133019) | Peatland microbial communities from SPRUCE experiment site at the Marcell Experimental Forest, Minnesota, USA - June2016WEW_10_10 | ecosystem: Environmental > Terrestrial > Soil >... | reverse complement strand
TGCTCTCCCTCGTCCTGCCGAAGGGCTCGCTGGAGCGAGCCACCCTGGAGCTGTTCGACGCCGCCGACCTCACCGTCCGGCGCTCCTCTGACCGCGACTACCACGCCTCGATCGACGACCCGCGGATCGAGCGGGTGCGGTTCCTGCGTCCGCAGGAGATCCCCTCTTACCTCGAGCGCGGCCTGTTCGACCTGGGCATCACCGGGCGCGACTGGATCTCCGAAACCCAGGCCGAGGTGGTGTCGCTGGGCGAGCTGCAGTACTCCAAGGCCACGTCGCAGCCGGTGCGGGTGGTGCTGGCGGTGCCCGAGAATGCTCCGTGGCAGACCGTGACCGACCTGCCCGAGGGAGTCCGGATCAGCACCGAGCTCCCCTCGCTGACCCGGCGGTACCTGGATTCTCACGGGGTCAAGGCGGTGGTCATCCCGTCCTACGGCGCGACCGAGGCCAAGGTCCCGGACATCGTGGACGCGATCGTGGACCTCACCGAGACCGGATCCTCGCTGCGTAAGAACGGCCTGCGGATCCTGGACACCCTGCTGTCCAGCTACACCGAGCTGGTGGCCAGCGCCGCCGCCTACGCCGACGAGGGCAAGCGCGCGGCCATGGAGGACATCGCGCTGCTGCTCAGCGGGGCGATCCAGGCTCGCGGCAACGTCCTGCTCAAGCTCAACGTCCCGGCCGACAAGCTCACCGCGGTGACCGAGATGCTGCCCGCGCTGTCGTCCCCGACGATCCTGTCGCTGGCGCGCGGCAACATGAACGCCATCGAGACCGTGGTGCCCAAGCGCGGCGTCAACACCCTGATCCCGGCCCTCAAGGCGGCCGGCGCGCAGGACATCCTGGAGATCCCCATCTCGAAGATCGTCGAATAACTAAACCCCAGGTACCGTTGTTACCGCTGTATCCAACGGTTGGGGTGGTTACGTGCGCGACGTCCTGAACGACATCATGAAGTGGTGGGACGCCGGCGAGACGTTCGGATTGGCCACGGTGGTCCGCACGTTCCGCAGCGCGCCGCGTGAGCCCGGCGCCGCGCTGGCGGTTGGCGCCGACGGCGAGGTGGTCGGCAGCGTGTCGGGCGGCTGCGTCGAGGGCGCCGTCTACGAGCTGTGCGGCGAGGTCACTTCGACCGGTCAGCCCATCCTGCAGACGTACGGGGTCAGTGACGACGACGCCTTCGCCGTGGGCCTGACCTGCGGCGGCATCCTGGACGTGTTCGTCGAGCCGGTCAGCCGCGAGCTGTTCCCCGAGCTGGGGGACCTGGCGGCCGCCGTGGAGCGTGACGAGTCCGTGGCCGTCGCCACCGTGATCAGCGGCCCCGGCACGATCGGCGCGCGCCGGATCATCTACGCGGACGGCACAGCGGCGGGCAGCCTGGGCGCGGGCGACCGGCTGGATGCCGCGGTGGACGATGACGCCCGCGGCATGCTCGCCCAGGGGCAGACGGCCATCCGCCGTTACGGCACCCAGGGTGAGCGGCGCCACGACGAGCTGGCCGTGTTCGTGAACTCGTTCGCGCCACCGCCGCGGATGATGGTGTTCGGCGCGATCGACTTCGCGGCCGCGGTGGCGCGGGTTGGCAAGTTCATGGGATACCGCGTCACCGTGTGCGACGCGCGCGGCGTGTTCGCCACCACGGCCCGGTTCCGCGACGCGGACGAGGTCATCGTGGAGTGGCCGCACCGCTATCTGGCCGGGGCCGACGTGGACGAGCGCACGGTCATCTGCGTGCTGACCCACGATCCCAAGTTCGATGTCCCGCTGCTGGAGGTGGCGCTGCGCACCCCGGCCGGCTACATCGGCGCGATGGGCAGCCGCCGCACCCACGAGGATCGCCTGGCCCGGCTGCGCGAGACCGGGCTGACCGAGGCCGAGCTGGCCCGGCTGCGGTCACCGATCGGCCTGGATCTCGGCGCCCGTACCCCGGAGGAAACCGCGATCTCGATCGCCGCCGAACTGATCCAGCTCCGCTGGGGCGGATCCGGGCGCCCCCTGACCTCGACCGACGGCCGCATTCATCCCGTCACCGCCGCCCGCGAGTAAGCTCCGCCGCCGCGCCCGATCCACCTCGTGCGGCCCGTTCCCGCCGCACCGCACCGCGTGAGCCCCGCAGGACTATTCCCGCCCCATCGGTCACAGAGGTTTCCAGCCCGCCAGGCACCCAGCCCCGCCCGCGGACGGTCAGTCTTTCCGGCCGGACACCGCCAGCATCGCGCCGATTCCGATCATCACCAGGCCCCCCGTCCCGCCGATGAGTTCCAGCCGCCGTGACGACCGCCCGAACCAGGCCCGCGCCGACCCGGCGACGAGCGCCCAGCCGCTGTCGGACAGCAGCGCGACCCCGGCGAAGATGGCTCCGAGCAGCAGCATCTGCTGCGGAACCTGACCCGCCTGGCGGTCGACGAACTGCGGCAGTACGGCGGCGAAGAATACGATCGCCTTCGGGTTTCCGATGCCGACCACGAACCCGTCGGCCATGACCCGGGCGACGCTCTTGTTCTCGATCCGCGATCCGAGCATCTCAGCGAGCTTCTGCCGGTGCCGGATCGCCTGGACTCCCAGGAAAATGAGGTACGCCGCGCCGCCCAGCTTGACGATCGTGAAGCCCATGACCGATCGCTCGACGAGCGCACCGATCCCGAACGCGACCGCCACCACCTGTACATACACACCGACGGTGTTACCGGCCACGGTGGCTACCCCCGCCGCCCGCCCGAGCGCGAGCGCCCGGCTCACGGTGAACAGCACGCTCGGTCCCGGCACCACGATCAGGGCAAAGGCGGTGAGCGTAAAGGCGAGGAGGTGCGCCGTGGGAAGCACGCCGCGAGCCTAACCCCGGGCCCACTCCGGGGCCACCGGATTTTCGGCTGGCGGCTCTCATCTCGGCTTCCCGCGGTCACCGATAGCCTTGACCTCATGCAGCCGTCCGTCGCCGGAATCTTGCTGGCCGCGGGCGACGGCAGCCGTCTGGGCCAGCCCAAGGCCCTGGTCGAGATCGCCGGCCAGCGACTCGTCGACCGCGGTAGCCGAATGCTCCGCGATGGAGGAGCGGCCCCCATCGTGGTCATCACCGGTGCCGCACCCGTCGACGTACCCGGCGCGCTAGTCGTGCACAACCCTGCCTGGGCCAGCGGCATGGGGTCATCGCTGGCCACGGGGCTTTCCGCCCTGCGGTCCCTGCCCTTCGAGTGCGGCGCCGCCGTGCTGGCGCTGGCCGACCAGCCCCTGGTGGGTTCCGAGTCGGTCCGCCGCCTCATCGCCGCCCGCGTTGCCGGCGCGAGTGTCGCGATCGCCGCCTACGACGGCCGGCCGAGGAACCCGGTCCTGATCGCGCGCGAGCACTGGCCGGAGGTCCTCACCCTGGCCCAGGGAGACGCCGGCGCCCGCCCCTTCCTCCGGGCTCATCCCGACCTCGTCACGCTGATCGAATGCGGCGATACCGGCAGCCCCGACGACATCGACACCCCCGAAGATCTCGCGCGCGTCACTCAGGCCCTGCTGAACTGCGATCAGTCCTAGCCGCCCGCGCCTCGCGACACGAACGTAGCCTCGATCGGTCTAGACATTCTACCTGAAGGGCGATACTATGTTCTAACAGCAGTACGCGAATATCCTTCATCCGAACATCCGGCGGTGGCAGATGGCCCGGCTGCGGTCCAGCGCGGGGGCTTTTGTTTCCTGTTTTTCGCTTTGGTGCCTACAGGTCCGGCGCCGTTGGCTCGGGACGCCGCGCCGGGGCCCGCTGAGTAGACGGCCGGAACGGATAGATCAGCAGCTTGTGATTCCCGAGCCGGTACACGTAAGCGAGGAACAGGTGTAGCTCGCTCAGCGCGTCGCTTTCCAGTCGGCGTGCCAGCCGCGGCAGGTCGTCATCGGTGTACTTGCGTATGTGCTGCGTGGACGGGTGCATCTGCAGGGCTTCCCGCAGCCGGGCTGGGGTGGTGTCCAGGCTGATCAGCCGCACGATGCCGATCTTGTGCGTAATGGAGTCCTGCCAGCGGCCCAGGTCGGCCCGCGGCTGGCCGTCCTTGAGCCCGCCTCGCACCTGGTCGTAGTAATACGTCACGGCGTCGGCTATCCACTGCGGTTTCGCCGACGCTGCCCTGAGCCTGGTATCGCACCAGTCCTGCATGTCGTCGCCCATCCGGTCGTACAAGCGGCTGAGCGGGAACGTCAGCACAGCGGCGGGGAACGTCCTGCCCGATGACAGTCGGTCACCCTGGGGAGGCAACTTGCTGAACCACAGCCCGCCCGGCACGATGATCCCGATATAAGCGGCGGGGATATGGTGGCTGGCGGCGACGATGAGCAGGCCTACGCCGGTGGACGCGATGGCCGTGGCCACCACGATGAAGAAGGCCCAGAATCTGGCGCGAGGCCCGAATGGGGGCCCGACTGCCCGGCAGCGCAGCCGCAGGAATCCGTAGGCCAGAATCATCGATAGGGCGAATGTTCCGACAGCACCCGCCCACCAGTCAGGCATGCCAAGCCCCCTCGCCCTACAGCCCATGCCAGCATAGGCAGTAGCCGCCCCTGAGAAATATCGTTGCAGGTGATTGGTGATCTAGCTAGGCTTCAGTTCTTCAACGTCCATTTGGGGTCATTCATTTTGTTCACGGACGTTACAGAAAGCCCCAGCTTGCCCCGATTGCGCTCCGTCACCCCACTTCTGGCCAGATCCCCCGCCCCGGGCGAGCCTTGGACCTCGGCAGCCTAAAGGGTAACGTTTCTATAACGATCAGGTGCTGCGCGTTGCAAGACCATGCCGCCGACGAGACGTTAGGCGTAGCTAAATTCTTTAGGTATACCTATACCTTTACCTTTAGCTAAAGCTCAGGTACGCTGGGGACTATTACCGTCCGGGCGCACCAGGGTCTGGCCGCAACGACGTGGGGGGCACTGATGGGCTTCGGACTAGGCGTTTCACCAGACCAGCGGGCCGCGGATGCCCAGATCGACGAAGAGATGCTGGCCCTTGTCACGCAGCTGACGAACGAGATCAACTGGCATATGCGGGAGCGCGGTCTGACCCGGGCCGACCTCGCGGCCCGGATGGGCGTTTCTCCCGGGCGGGTGAGCCAGATCCTCGGCGGCGGGGAGAACCTGACGCTGCGGACGCTGGCCGCGCTGTCCACGGCCCTGGACGCGCGCTTGGACATTGAGCTCAATACCCTCAAGGCCGACGACACATATACCAGCCGCGATACGGCGGATGCTGAAGCGGCCCCGGCCGAGAACCACCACCCTCGCCCGCGGACCAAGCGCTACGCGGACGCCCAGTTCAGCGGAGCCCCTCGACGCCGTTGAGCCCACTTCGGTGCGATCACGGCTCCCGCGGGCCGGCCCCGGGTATGCCGCGGGGGCCGGACCGTCGAAGGCCCTCTGGCGCGGGGGCCAGCAGCCTTCGGACCCTCAGCGCCTCCGCCGCCGCCCACGCCGGTTCATCCCGGCTAGGGAAACCGGTGACAAGGGACGACCCAACGGGTCGATGAACAGCGCACATGGCCCGGTGGCAGCCGGTACGGTGCCGTCGAGGACCTTGATGCTGTAGGTGAGCGCGTCTCCGCCCAGGCGCGGATCTTGGATTTCCACGACCGCATCTGCGGGAGGCCTGTCACCCGGCTCCTCGAACGACAGGACGGCATTCGGGGAGTCTTTCGCGAAGCTGTTGTCTCCTTCTGCTCGGATGAGCGACGAACTGACGAGACAACATGTGTCCGACTTCGCGCTGGGGACGGTCGGCGAAGTAAAGCGTCGACGGCGATCACGACGGCCGGTCTCTGGTCGGTGAAACACGCGCCGGGAGCGAGGAGTTGACGCTGCAACTCATCTGACGCCCTTGGGGCGTGCCGCTTTATTAACCTCGCGGTGAATCTTGCCAACCCGGGAACGCGATGTAACGTGAAGTTTACCGGCGCCGCAGCCGGGACGAGGCCGGCCAGGGCGGAGCAGGGCATGTTGGAGCGGTTCACCGACCGGGCGCGGCGGGTCATAGTCCTGGCTCACGAAGAGGCCAGGATGCTCCGCGACGACTACATTGCTGCCGAGCGCATCGTGGCCGGCCTCATTTATGAGGGCGCCGGGCTGGCGGCGCCGGCGCTGGAGTCGCTGCAGAGCCGGGCGGCGCCAGGTTCTGCCCCGCCGGGCCGGCGAGGAGCGGCCATGTCTTCGGCCGCTGAACGCATCCCGCGGCAGGCCCGGCCCGGCACGCGGACGGTCGTGGTGGCCGGGACGCCGCTGCGGGTCGCGATCCGGCCCGGCACTGGGGCGGGGCCCCCGCTGCTGCTCGCCAACGGCATCGGCGCCAGCCTGGAGACCCTCCAGCCGTTCGTCGACGCGCTCGACCCGGCGATCACAGCGATCCGCTTCGACGTCCCCGGCGTGGGCGGCTCCCCGCTGCCCGCGCGGCCCTACCGGTTCGCCACCTTGGCCTGGCTGCTGCGCGGCCTGCTCGGCAAGCTGGGCTACCAGTCCGCCGACATCCTTGGCATCTCCTGGGGCGGCGGGCTGGCCCAGCAGTTCGCGCTGTCCAGCCCGTTGCGGTGCCGGCGGCTGATCCTGGTGGCCACAGCGACCGGGCCGCAGACGATGGTGCCGGGCAATCCGCTGGTGCTGGCGAAGATGGTCACCCAGCGCCGGTACCTGGACCCGGAATACGCCCGCCGGATCGCCGGCGAGCTGTACGGAGGAAGCGCGAGAACAGATGCGGACACGATCGCCGGGATTTTCCGCCAGGAAGGCGCCGGCCCGCTGCGGGGTTACCTGTACCAGCACGCGGCCGGGCTGGGGTGGACCTCGCTGCCGTTCCTGCCGCTCATCCGCCAGCCCACCCTGGTGCTCGCGGGCGACGACGACCCGATCATCCCGCTGGCCAACGCCAAAATCCTGGCCGCGCTGATCCGCAGCGCGCGGCTGCACGTCTACAACGGCGGTCACCTTGAGCTGGTGACCCGCCCAGGCCTGCTCGCGCCCGTGGTCGCCGGTTTCCTGGCCCAGGGCAGCCCGCGCGAAGCCTAATCCGTGCCCAGATACAGCCCCTGACACCGTCGTCCAGACCGTCGCCGTGATCGGCTACGCCGCCGCCGGGCTCGTCGGCGGCATTCTCGCCTCGGTCGTGGCCTTCAGCCCGTCCTTCGCGTTCGTCCTGCTCGGTGCGCACCGCTTCGGCCAGCTCCGCAGCGACCCCTGGGCCCGCGGGTTCCTCGACGGTGCCGGGCCGGCCGCCATCGGCGCCATCTTCGGCTCGGCCATCCCGCTCGCCCGCGCCCTCACCCACCCCTGGCAGTACGCCGTCTTGGGTGCCGCCCTGCTCGTGCTGTTCGTGCTCCGGCGCGGGGTCGTCGTCACCCTGCTCTGCGCGGGCGCGGTCGGCGTCATCATCGCCTCGGCCGTCGGCCCAGCCCTGGGATTAGGTACGCCCATCTCGCCGACGGTGCCAGACAGCTTCCGCTACGCCGGATTGTGCTGGACGCCCCAGCTGCGGGTGACGGTCTCGCCCGGTCTGAGCACAATGAGATCATCGCCGGTGACGAAGGCGTTGGGGGGGCAGGTCATCGGCTCGATCGCGACGGCTTTCCGGTGTCGGCCGCCGTGCAGCGTGTCGCTGGTGAACACCTGGAGCCAGGGGCAGTCCGCGCCGGCCCACAGCGAAACCTGCGATCCGCCCGCACGAAGGTGCGCCCAGGCCCGGCCGTCATTCTCCCGTATCAGGCCGGTCAGCGCGTGGTCGAGGACGGAGCTGCCGATCCGGCGCGAACGCCGGAAGTCGCACACCGCGCCCTCGATGTCCTGGACCGGGCCAGACGGGATGCCACGCTCATCCACCGGCAGCCACTGCGCCGCGGGCAGCGCCAGCTCCCAGTCATCCACCGGGGATGATCCGGCCGGCGACGGACCGGCGCTGAGATAAGGGTGCTGCCCAAAGCCGTACGGTGCGGGGCGCGTACCGCGGTTGGCGGCGGCGATCGTGACCTCCAGCCCGGCGGCCGGGGACAGCCGGTACTCGGCCTCGACCTCCAGACAGAAGGGGTACCCGGCATAGCCGTGCGGAAGGTGCCGCAGCACGATGCTGTCCGGCTCGTGCCGCACCGGCCGCCACGCGGCGAACCGGGTGAGCCCGTGGATCGCGTTACCGTTTCCCGCTTCGCTGAGGTCCAGCTGGTAGGTGGCGCCGTCGAACTCGTAGCGGCCATGGTCGACGCGGTTGGGCCACGGGGTGAGAAGCTCGCCGGCGGCACCGGGCGGCAGCTCGTCCGCCTCGTAGCCGAAGACCAGCGGAATGCCGCCGTGGCTGAGCTCGCGCAGTCCGGCACCGAGCTCGGTCACCACCGCGCGATAGTCGCCAGCGGAAATCTCGTACTGCTCACCCGTGACCGGTATCCCCGGCCCCTGGCCGCCCGCGCTGGTCGCGCTGGCCGCGCTGGTCGCACTACCCGGGCCGCCGGCCGGGGGAGGAGTGTCAGGAGTCATGCTTGTCATCCTGGCAGTGGACGGGCCCCGATGGGCATCCGGGTACAGAACTAACCCGTCAGGCGACGGAAAGGGCCAGCGCTGCGCCGCACCCGGCGATGAGCCCCCACGTCAGCTCGGCTCCGGTCGCCCGGCCCGCGGTCAGCAACCGCCGCGCCGCGGGCTCGACCGGTTTCTGGCCCGCGAAGGCGCGCAGGACGGCCGAGACCTCTTCGGCGGCCTGCCCCCGCGCGGCGCAGTGCAGCAGTGTGGCGGCCAGCGCGGTAGTCCGCTGCTCTGCGTAGCAGGTGACGGCGGCGCCGAGCCAGTCGGCCAGCCACACCGCTTTTGTCCCGCCGGGGGTCGCGCCGCCCAGCAGGCGGAGGGCCAGCAACAGACCGCTGATCATGCTGTCCCCGCTCGGCGTCAGGCCGGGCCCGAGTCCCACCAGGCTCTCGGCAACTTCGACCGCGCTGGCCAGGTCCCCGGCCGCGCAGCGTGCGGCGAGGGCAGCCGGCGCGTCATGCCCGTCCAGGCCCGGCCGGTACTCAGCCGCCGAATACACCCGGGCCAAGCTGGCCACGCCGTGCTCCAGACGGCCCCGGGAAAGGGGGCCGACCACCGGGGACGGATCCCACCAGCGGCGGACCTGGACATCCATCCCGCAGGCCAGGACCCGCCCGTTGCCCACCCAGGCCCCGTCTTCCCGCCCTGCGGTACGGTCTTCCCGCCCTGCGGGCCTGGCCGGTTCCTGGGCGCCCGCAGGAGGGGCCGGACCGTCCTGGCCGGGTAGCTTCAGCGTGATCGCGTTCGGCGGGCAGATGACGCCCGGTGCGGTCAGCGCGATGACCTGCGGCTCACCCGCGTACTCGCCGAAGTCCAAGTAGATGACGTCCGGCAGGACCGCGATGACGCGACCGGCCTGAAGTGGCTCGCGCAGCAGCCGGTGCAGCGCCAGGCTCGCTACGCCCGGGACTGCGCGCGGGGCGGCCCGGCTGGGGAGGGCCGGCGGAGTTGCTGGGGCACCGGCCCGGGGCCGGCCGGCCGCGCCCGTGCCAGCCGTGCGCTCGCCACTGCTGTGCTGGCCGGGGCTGTGCTCGCTGTTCCCTGGCCTGCTGTCACTGGGCTTGCCATTACTGGGCTTGCCATTACTGGGCTTGCCATTACTGGGCTTGCTTTTGCTGGGCTGGGGGGCACTGGGCTGGGGGGTACTGGGCTGGCCGGCCGACGGCAATATCGGGGCGGCTGCCCCGGGAATTTTGCCGCGCGTCACGCCTTCCACAGTACCGCCTGGGACTGCCCGCCAGGAGTGCGCCAGGCATAGAACGTAATTGATAAAGCTGCCCTATTCGGCAAAAGGAAAAGTAAAGTCCAGCCGGGCGGTATTCGTGCGCGACGGCTGGGCCGCTATCTGCCAGGCCGGAAAATATCAGAAATTAATCCGGCGCTCGCGTCATATCCAGGCCGGGAAGCGGCGCCAGCGAAAGGCTAGGCGGCGCCAGCCAAAGGCTGGTGAGAGTCTAAGCGCGGCGGTGGCGGGGAGAAGGGCCGGCGGGGCTGCTTGGGGAGCGGGGGACCGTCAGCCCCGCCGGCTATTGAACCCTAGCTCTTGGGGTGGGCGAAGCGGGGTGAATCCATGAACCACGTAAGGTATCTGAAACAGTTGCGTTCCGTGATCGGCCTGAGGCGATTTTGCGGTCGATGTGCCGGTGTTGCGGAGCGAGAAGAGTGTGATTACGGTAACCGTGGCTGGCCAGCGTGACGCCCGGATAAGCCGGTACCGGCCAATAGGCCAGGAATAACCCGTTGGCTAGGAATAACCCGGCCCGAGCTGAGGCGGCGTGGGGCGGTGCGCCGCCGGGGCGGCCTGCTGCGGCCCGAGCTGGCCGTTGCGAATGGCCTCGGCGGCCAGGATGCCGAAAAGGTAGAAGTACGCCGCTTCCTCATCCTCGAAAAACCGGACCTCGTGCCGGACCCGGTCCGCCGAGCTGAACACCTCGTAACCGCCCCGGCTGTGGACGAGGCACATCGCGCCGTCGACTTCGGCGTCTATCGCATACGCCGACTGCGGGATGGACGCCTGCTCCAGCAGCTGGGAGAAGACG
>Ga0187859_10002902_pt1 | contig 10578 bp, 13 predicted proteins | sample June2016WEW_10_1_2_FD_133019 | JGI IMG/M metagenome (GOLD analysis project Ga0187859, IMG submission 133019) | Peatland microbial communities from SPRUCE experiment site at the Marcell Experimental Forest, Minnesota, USA - June2016WEW_10_10 | ecosystem: Environmental > Terrestrial > Soil >... | reverse complement strand
TGACGCCGTCGATGTCGTAACCTTCCAGGAAGAACTCGGCCTGGCGCGGGTTGCGCGGGAACCCGTCGATGATGAAGCCGTAGTTCCAGTCGTGCGCGGTGAGCCGCTCCTGGACGACCGATTCGACCATGTCGTCGCTGACCAGGTCACCGTGGGCCATGACCCGCCGGACCTGGGCACCCATCTTGGTGTGGTTCTGCACGTTCCAGCGGAAGATGTCACCCACGCCGATGTGAACGAGATCGAGGTCCGCGGCGAGCATCGTGCTCTGCGTGCCCTTGCCGCTGCCCTGCACTCCCATGATGACGTATTTACGCATGGCTTAAGCCTGGCACATATCGGGCCCGCCGGCACTGGCAGGATGCGCCCGGATGCGCCGGATGAGAGGTCGAGCCCGACACATCAAAGGCCCAGCCGGCGCTCGCAGGCCCGCCGGATGCGCTGGCTGAGCACTGCGGCCAGGGCCGGCCAGTCCTCGGCGAGCCGCCGCGCGTTGACGAACCGGGCCAGGTCGCCGCGGCGCCCCTGGCCGAGCAGGATGCTGTACAGCACGAGCCGCGACTCGTCCTTGGCCACGTCGAACTCGCGCAGGCCGTGCCAGCTGAGATGGACGGGCAGCACTACGACCCCCGCCCGGGGACCACGCAGGTCCTCCAGCCGCTCCGGGAGCCGTCCGGACAGCCCGTCCCGGCGGGAGAGGATCGCATCAGTCAGCGCCATGGGGCCGATTATCCCCCGTTCCGCCGGGCCGCGTGCTGTGTCGCGAAGGTTACCGGTGAGAAGCCGCAAGGTTACCGGTGGGGAACTGAATGTGATGCCCCCCTACGCGTTCGCGTCGCCCGGCCGCGGCGCTACCCTCGTGGCATGACCGATGCCGGGGCAAGTGCCGGGGCCAGCTCCGTGGACCCGGCCGGCCCCGCGGCCGCCGAGGGGCCCGTGACGCCCGTGAAACCCACCTGGCGGTTTCTCATCTCGCCGCGGTGGCTGGCCTGGCATGCGTTCGCGGTCGTGGCCTTCTGGGGGATGTGGTGGCTGGGTGACTGGCAGCTGCACCGGGCCCTCGGCGGTAACGCTCTGAGCTGGGCTTACACCTTCGAATGGCCGATCTTCGCGCTGATGGGCGCGGTGTTCTGGGCCAAGACCATCCGCGACGAGTTCCGGATCCGGCGCGGCGAGGTGACCCTGCCCGGGGCGCCCGTGCTGCCCGGCGGCTCGCTCGGCCCGGACGGAACGACTATGCCGGGTAGTATGTCCGGCGAGATAGAGCTGTACGACCCCGAGCTCGCCTCTTACAACGCCTACCTGGCCAAGCTCAACCGCGAGTCGGAGAGCCGCAGCCACTAGCCGCGACGGCCGGGGCACGGGACGGCAGGCGGGCTCACAGATACCAGCGGGCTCACAGACACCAGGAGGTACGCCGGTGCGAGGAGTCGTACTCCGGTACCGCGTGATGGCCTACATCACCGGTGTAGTGCTCGTGATCCTGTGCTTCGTCGGCATCCCGCTGCAGCTCGCGGGCTACCCGGCCCTGGTCAACGTGGTCGGCACCGTGCACGGGATCTTGTACATCATCTACCTCGTCACCGCGGCGATGCTGGCCTGGAAGCTGCGACTGCGGCCGGGGCGCACGATCGTGCTGCTGCTGGCCGGGACCATCCCCATCCTCACGTTCGTGGTCGAGCGCTGGATGACCCGGCGGTACATCAACCCGGCCCTGGCGGCGGAGACCACGGCGGACCGTGAGCGACCACTACTTCACCGCGCGCCCTGAGACCGCGCACCGGCCGGGCCAGGTCCACGTGCTGCTGCCGGACGTGCACCTGGAGCTCGACACCGACGCTGGCGTGTTCTCCCCCACCCGGCTCGACACCGGCACCCGGCTGCTGCTCGACGTCGACACCAAGCCGGCTGACGGCGGCGACCTGCTCGATCTGGGCTGCGGGTACGGGCCGATCGCACTGGTGCTGGCGGCCCGCGCGCCGGCTGCGACGGTCTGGGCGGTGGACGTGAACGAGCGCGCTCTGGGGCTGTGCGCGCGGAACGCGGACCGGGCCGGGCTGGCCAACGTGCGCTGCGCCACGCCCGGCGATCCGGCCCTGCCGGCCAGCTACGCCGGCATCTGGTCCAATCCGCCGATCCGGATCGGCAAGGAGGCCCTGCACGCGCTGCTCGGCTGCTGGCTGCCCCGGCTGTCCCCCGCCGCCGCCGCCACCGCCGTGGTCCAGCGCCATCTGGGCTCGGACTCGCTGCAGCGCTGGCTGACCGAGCAGGGCTGGGATGTGGACCGGATCGTGTCCCGCGCCGGGTACCGGGTCCTGCGGATCACCCGGCTTCCGGCCCCGGGCCCCGGGCCGTCCGGGCCGGCCCAACCGAGGGCCGCCCCGGAGGGATCGTGACTGCCCCGGGCGGCCCAGTCCCAGGCGAGCCGGTCCCAGGCGAGCCGGTCCCAGGCCGCGCCGAGAACCGGCCCCGGCAGCTGCGCCCCACCGAGGTCAAGCGGCTCAACCGGACGTGGCGGCGCGGTACCCAGGCGCGGATCGCGCTGCTGCTTGATTCGGTGACCCAGCCGTTCAACGTCGGCTCGATCGTGCGGACGGCCGCCGCGTTCGGCGTGCAGCGCGTCTGGCTGTGCGGGAACACCGCGCCGCTGGACCATCCCGCGGTGCGCAAGACCGCGCTCGGCACCGAGCGGTTCCTGGAGGCTGAGCACGAGCCCTCTCCGGTCGCGGCGGCAAAGGCCGCGTCCGCGTCCGGGCTGCGGGTGATCGCGGTCGAGCTGGCCGCGGGCGCCGTCCCGCTCTACGACGCGCCGCTCGGCGGCGACGTCTGCCTGGCCATCGGCAACGAGGACCACGGCTGCTCACCCGCGCTGCTCGCCGCCTGCGCCGGGGCCGCCTACATTCCGCAGGTGGGCCGGGTCGGCTCGCTGAACGTGGCGGTCGCGGCCGGTATCGCGCTGGCGGATGCCCGGCGCCGGGAATGGCAGGCCGGAGCCGGCGGGGCCGCCGAACATGACACCGAGATCTCGCCGGGATGATTGCCCCTGTTCACCAAGCGCACCGGTAGAGGCCGGATACTGGGCAGCGTGCTGCGAGCAGACGTTGATGAACGCCGTCCCGTTGCCTACCTTGACCGCTCCCTCCCCATTGCCTTCGCGCACCGGGGCGGGGCGGCGCATAACCCGGAGAATTCCTGGGCTGCCTTCGAGCACGCCATCGGCCTCGGCTACACCCACCTGGAAACTGACGCCCGGGCCACCGCCGACGGCATCCTGCTGGCCTTCCACGACCGCGCCCTGGACCGGGTGACCGACCGCACCGGCCGGATCGCACGGATGCCCTACCGGGACGTCACCGCGGCCCGGATCGGCGGCACCGAGCCGATCCCGCTGATCGAGGACCTCCTCGCGGCCTGGCCGGAGCTCCGGTTCAACATCGACCTGAAGGACGTGCCGGCGATCCGGCCCATGATGGACGTGCTGCGGCGCACCCGGGCCTGGGACCGGGTGTGCGTGACCTCGTTCTCCGCCCGCCGGCTGCACGCGGCCCGGGTCCTGCTCGACCGCCCGGTCTGCATGGCGCTGTCCCCGGCCGGGATCGCGGCCCTGCGGCTCACCGGCGGCCTGCCCTGGGCCGGGGGTGAGCTGGCCGAATGGCTGGCCCGGACCGGCGTACACTGTGCGCAAATTCCCGGCCGGATGGCCACCGCACCGTTCATCCGGAAGGCCCACGCAGCCGGCCTGCAGGTGCACGTCTGGACGCTCAACCGGCGCGAGGACATGGAGCATGCGCTCGACCTGGGCGCCGACGGGGTCATGACCGACGAGACCGTCCTGCTGCGTGACGTGCTGGTCGAACGGGGCGCCTGGACCTCCTGAGCGGCCGCCGCCGCCCGCTCCCTCGCCGCTCCATGAGCCCGGCCGGCTCGCTTACCCGGGGTAATCCGCGCGACCGCGAAACTACGCGCCGGTATTCAGGCTGCAGATCAGGGTTGGATCGGAACGTAACCGGGAATCTTGTTCCCGTATTCGGCGTTAAAGAACGTGAACGGCTGAGCGCTTGGGAGGCAGCACGCCAATGGCCGAACGCGCACTACGCGGCACGCGGCTCGGATCGACGAGCTACGAAAATGACCGTAACACAGACCTTGCACCGCGCCAGGAGGTCGCCTTCGATTGCCCCAAGGGGCACCACTTTACCGTGCCCTTTGCCGCCGAGGCGGAGCTTCCCCCGACGTGGGAATGCCGGGTGTGCGGTGCGGTCGCCTTCGCGGCTACCGGCGAGTCACCAGCGCCTAAGAAGGTCAAGCCACCACGCAGTCACTGGGACATGCTGCTGGAGCGGCGAACGGTCGCTGATCTAGAGGCAGTCCTGGCCGAGCGGCTCGAGGTGATCCGGGGACGGCGCGGCGCCCCCGCGGAGACCGAGGCCCGTCGTGATCGCAGGCAGCGCAAGAGCGCCTGAGCGCGGCAACGGCACGGCCGGGTGGCACGGAAGGTCTTGAGGACTGCGCCCCGGGAGTCAAATCCCGGGGCGCTGCCATGTCGGCCCCCTGGCCCAGCTGACCGTGTCGGCCCCCTGGCCCGGCCTGGCCGTCAGGCGCCAGGACGTCCCGGGGCCCGCAGCGTCCGCAGCCGCGCGCCGACGCCCCACCGGGCCACGCGCAGGAACGCCTCGCCGATGATGGCCCGGCTCATCTTGCTCGCTCCCCGCTCGCGTTCCACGAACGTGATGGGGACCTCCACAATGCGCAAGCCCGCCTGGATCAAGCGCAGGGTCAGGTCGATCTGAAAGCAGTAGCCCGCTGACTCCACCGTGTCCAGGCTGATCGCCCGCAGCGCGGAGGTGCGGTAAGCGCGGTATCCGCCGGTCGCATCCTTGATGTCCAGGCCGAGCATGAGGCGGGTGTACACGTTGGCGCCGCGGGACAGGATCTCCCGCGAACGGGGCCAGTTGACCAGGCGCCCGCCGGGTATCCACCGCGACCCGATCACCCCGTCCGCGCCGGCCTCCAGCGCGGCCAGCAGGTCCGGAAGCTGCTCGGGCTGGTGCGAGCCGTCCGCGTCCATCTCCACCACGACGTCATAGCCGCGCTCCATGGCCCAGCGGAAGCCGGCGATGTAGGCCGGCCCGAGCCCCGCCTTGTCGGTGCGGTGCAGGACCTGAATCTGCGAGTCGGCCTCGGACATCTTGTCGGCCAGGTCACCAGTGCCGTCGGGGCTGTTGTCGTCCACAACGAGAAGGTCAGCGTGCGGAACCGCAATGCGCAGCCGTCCGGCGATCGCCTCCAGATTCTGCCGCTCCTCGTAGGTCGGCATGATTACGGCGACGCGCTCGATGGGGGGTGTAGTGGGCTCTGCCACGCCTGCTGCCTCCGCCTGGGTGAAGTCCGCTGATCCTTGGCCGACCAGAATATCGTTCCTGGCCCCTGCTTTGGCCGAGCGGGAGCAAGCGTTTGCTGTGTCCCGGGTGTGCTCGGCGGCCTGGGTGTGCTCGGCGCTGGCTTGCCGCGCCCGCCGATAGGGGCACGGGCATCCAGCCGCCCGGTCTCCCCCTCGTTTGCGCGCTTCTTGCTGTTATCACCTCTAGGGGTCAGGGTTGGCCTATTAGTTTGCACGCTTCTTGCTGTTATCACCCATCGGGTCAGGGCAGTCCTATCGGGCCGGGGCTGACCCAGCCCCGGAACCGGCGCTTGGGTGCAGCGGCCCCCCAGGGCCTGCCTCCAGGCAGCGGAAAGGGACCCGAACTGGCCCTTCGGACCGGAGGCCGTCTCGCCGGCAGCGAATTCGGCCTCCGTTGTCTACTGGGCGCCCAGGTCCCTTCCCAAGCCCCAACCCCCGTTCAGCCGGTTCTGCGGAGCAGTCCATCTCGCCGCACCGGGCCCGAGGCGGCTGGCTGCCCTAGCCTCCGCCCCGGCGCGGTCCAAGGCGGCCAGCCAGCCCCCGGCCAGCCAGCCCCGTGCCGGACTGTGGGCAGAAATTTACCGCGCATCCGGGCGATGTCAACCCCGAAATCGTTACTATACGTACGCATTTCCACGCCTGATCGCCGTAAATCCCGTCAGGTGATTACGGTGCGGAGTCGGATGCCGGACCGGGAACGACGACCGTCCCAGTGGCGGTGGCCACCACCAGAGGCTCCGCGAGCACGGCCGCGGCCGAGGGCCCGCGCGCCGGGTCGGCCCGGCACACCACGCTGGCCTCGAAGGTGAGCTCGCGGCTGCGCCGTCCCACGGCGGTGACCGCCGCGGTCGCCTCGATGACGTCGCCGGCCTGGACCGGCGCGCGGAACTGCACGTCAGAATAGGAGGCGAACAGCCCCTCGTCGCCGTCCATCCGGATGCATACCTCGGTGGCCACGTCCCCGAAGAGGGCCAGCGCGTAGGCGCCATCCACCAGGTTCCCGCCGTAGTGCGCGTCCCCGTATCCCACGTACCGGCGGTGGGTCACCGACAGCCCCAGCCGCGGGTCCGCAGATCCGGGCAGGGCAGCCGCATCCCCGGGGCTGGCCGGGCCGTCCAGAGACTCCGGGCCCTCCGCGCTAGGCATGCGCCGGCTCCGGGTCCAGGGTGGAGGCCAGGTAGCTGGCCACCTCGCGTGGTGTCGTCCCGCGGCCGAAGATAGCGTCGACCCCCAGCGCCATCGCGGCGGACGGGTCGAACCGGGGGCCACCGACCACCAGGACCGGACGGCCGCCGGACAGGTAAGCGTCCCGGAACGCGCCGGCCATCTCCCGCGCGTTCGACAGGTGCGCGTCCCGTTGCGTCACCACCTGGCTGACGAGCACCGCATCAGCCTCCTCGGCCCGGGCGCGGGCCACCAGATCCGGCACGCCCACCTGTGCTCCCATGTTCACCACCCGCATCTCCCGGTAGTACTCCAGTCCTTTTTCGCCCGCGTGGCCCTTGACGTTCAGGATCGCGTCGATGCCCACCGTGTGCGCGTCGGTCCCGATACAGGCCCCCACCACCACGAACTTCCGGCCCAGCGCCGAACGGATGCGCAGGTTCACCTCCTGGGCACTCAGCAGCGGGAAAGCCCGCTCGGCCACGGTCACCGCGGACATGTCGACCAGGTGAGCTACCCGCCCGTAGACGATGAAGAACGTGAAGTCGGGGCCGATCCCCTTGGCGTGTACCACCATCGCGGGGGTGAGACCCATCTTCCCGGCCAGCTGCAGCGCGGCCCCCTCGGCCCGCGCCCGCTCCGTTTCGCTGCCGAACGGCACCGGGAGCGTGAACGACACCTGCACTCGCCCGTCCCCGGTGGTGTCCCCGTAGGGCCGGACTGTGCTGGCCCGGGGGGACGACCCCCCGGAACCCCCCGCTGCGCTTCGCGCCCCGACAGCGGTTCCCGCCGTATCATCGCGCGGACGGGAGGGCCTGACGGCCCCCCGCGACCGCGCGATCTCGGGGCTGCGCCCCTCGCCACTGTCCGTGCCGTCGCTCTTCATGACGCCTCCACCGGTTCGGGGGCACGGCTGGCTGAGCTCGAGGGCAGGGGCTGCTCGGGGTGATCGAGGATGTCGGCGGCGGGATTCCAGTAGGCGGGGGCCTTCACCACGACGCCGTCCAGGCCGCGGCCGCCGTCCGGCGGGCGCCGGGTTACGCCGAACGTCCCGTCCGCGATCGCGCGCAGCAGGCCCTCGCCGCAGATCCGGCGCAGCAGCCCGGTCGCCTCGCCGAGTACCTCGCGGGCCCGGGTGGCGACGAACCCGTCCGGCTCGGGCCGGAAGCTCTCCCCCAGCCGGCCGGCGGCGGCGCGGACGTACCGCACGTTTTCCAGGGCCAGGTCCCGGTCGGACAGGAACGGTGTGTGGATGCCCTCGGTCATCATGCCGATGAGCAGGATCGACTGATCCGTCATCAGCCCGCAAAGGTTGAAGAACGCATCCAGCAGGTAGCCGGCGAAGACATTACCGGTCATGTGCTTGGTGGGCGGCATGTACTTCAGCGGGGCGTCCGGGAACAGCTCGCGGACGAGCTGGGCGTGCGCCAGCTCCAGCAGGAACGAGTCCGGCACCGCCGGGTTGATCTCGAAGGCGTGCCCCAGCCCGAGCTGCGCGTCGGCCAGCCCGGCTTCCTGGCCGAAGTACTCGTTCAGCAGCTGGCTGACCACCACCGTGTGCGCGGCGTCCACAGCGTCCGCGGTGGTCAGGTAGTTGTCCTCGCCGGTGTTGATCACGATACCGGCGCGCGCGTGCACCTGGCGGGAGAACCGCTGGTCGATGAAGGTCCGGCGGGGGTTGATGTCGCGGAAGATGATGCCGTACATGCAGTCGTTCAGCATCATGTCCAGCCGCTCCAGCCCGGCCAGGGCCGCGATCTCCGGCATGCACAGGCCGGAGGCGTAGTTGGTCAGCCGCACGTACCGGCCCAGCTCGCGGGAGGTCTCATCCAGCGCGGCGCGCATCAGCCGGAAGTTCTCCTGGGTGGCGTAGGTGCCCGCGTAACCCTCCCGGGTCGCGCCCTCGGGCACGTAGTCCAGCAGCGACTGGCCGGTGGACCGGATGACCGCGATGATGTCTGCGCCCTCCCGCGCCGCGGCCTGGGCCTGCGGGATGTCCTCGTAGATGTCGCCGGTGGCCACGATGAGGTAGATCCACGGCTTTGGCGGGTCGGCCGTCGCCGCGATCATGCGGGACCGCTGCGCCCGCTGCCCGTCGATGGCGGCGAAGCCCGTTCGCACCGCCTGTGCCGCCGCTTCCCTGGCTGCCCGCGCGTCGCTGCCGACGGGGAGGCGGAACGCCACCGTGCCCGCCGCAGCGGCCTCGGCGAGGCGTCTCAGGTCGTGGTGACCGCTCGCGGCGAGGGCGTGCCAGACCGGGAGGGCGACGCCGTGCTCCAGCCCGACGCCGTCCCGTACCGCGTCGGTGAGCCGGTTGACCCACGGCATCCCGCCACCGTCGGCGCCGGTCAGCCCGGCCAGGCGCAGCACGGCCCGCTCGACGGAGACCGTGGTGTGCGTCCTGGCCATCTCGGTGATGGGCTGCCCCGCCTTCCGGGCCAGCTCCCGCGCCTCGCGCACGACGGCGGGGTCCAGCCCCAGCTTCGACGTCATGACGTCTCCCTTCCCGCTCCGACGACGTGTGCGCCAGCCCCGCCGCCCGCTCCCGCCGCGGGTGTTTTCCCGGTCTGGGCAGCATTTTCAGTCGTATTCACTGAAAATGCTCCCGGATCATGAAAGACACGGCGCTCGAACAGTGTCCGGACGGCGGGACTGGTCCGGAGGAGGTCCAGGGCCAGCTCCGCGTGCCCGGGGACGTAGCCGTTGCCGATGAGCATGGTCACGTCGGCGGCCATGCCTTCGGCGCCGAGCGCCGCCGCGCTGAACGAGGTGGCCATCGAGAAGAAGACGACCGTCCCGCCGGGGGCGGTGGCCAGGATCGCGCCGCCTTCGCAGCCGGGCACGTCCACGCAGACCACCGTCACGTCGGCGGGGCCGCCCGCGCCGGCGACCGCCTCAGCCAGCGCGACCGGCTCGCGCGCATCGGCCAGCACGATCGCGTCGGCCAGGCCGGATTCGTGCAGCAGCGCCGCCTCGGCGTCGCTGGGCACCACACCGATGATCGCGGCTGCTCCCGCCGCGCGCGCCGCCGCGGCCGACAGCGACCCGCTCTTCCCGGCCGCGCCCAGGATGGCGACGACCGGGCCAGGGCGCCCGGCAGCGGGCGGTCCGGGCGGCGGGTCGCCGAAGCCCCGGCCGGAGCGGTAGGCGCTGACGACCCGGCGGGTCAGCGCGGGGGCGCCGCAAACGTCGAAGACGGCCAGCGCCAGCGCCCCGGGCAGATCGTCCGGCAGCGGGACCGCGATCGACCGGGCGAACAGGATCGCGTGCCCTGCGCACGGGATCTGCTCCGACTGGCCGTCCCAGGCCGCGAGGCGGTCGGTGATGGCCAGCGGGGTGAGGCTGAGCGACACGAGGGTGGCGATCCGCATCCCGGCGCGCAGCCCGAGCGGGGACTGCGGTCCAGCTTCGGCGACGACCCCGGTGAGCATGCCGCCCGAGCCGGTCACTGGATTGTGCATCTTGCCGCGGCTGGTGATCACCTCGAGCACGGCCGCGCGCATATCGTCCGCCCCGCCACCGGTGGACTCGCGGAGCTGCCGGAACGAGGCGGCGTCGAGGTTGAGCCGCTCGACCCGGACGCGCACCTCATCGGGCCGGATCCGCGGGTCGGGATCGAGCCGCCAGGCGGCCTGGGGCAGCACGGTGGCCCCGCCGCCGGGTTCCCCCTGCTCAGGTACGCAAACGCGGTGCAGTCCGAACGGCGAACTCGTCATGCCCTCTGTCCTTCCCGGCGGCGGCCATGTTTCATGCGCGGCTAGCATGCGATCCGTATGTGACCCGCGTGTAACCCGCGCGAAACAAGAGATTTTCCCGTCAAAGACTACCTTGACGAGATATTCTTTACTATAGTGCCGGTAGAATGTTGATTTTATCCTCCGATCCGTGAGCGGGAGGCCTTGTGATCGACCAGCCGTACGTGTACCAGCGCCGGGAGCTGCACGAACCGGACTGGCGGCGCTTCCCTGGCTGGTCCGGCGTCACCACCGCGGACTGGGAGTCGGCGCAGTGGC
>Ga0187859_10002897_pt1 | contig 10585 bp, 8 predicted proteins | sample June2016WEW_10_1_2_FD_133019 | JGI IMG/M metagenome (GOLD analysis project Ga0187859, IMG submission 133019) | Peatland microbial communities from SPRUCE experiment site at the Marcell Experimental Forest, Minnesota, USA - June2016WEW_10_10 | ecosystem: Environmental > Terrestrial > Soil >... | reverse complement strand
CGGGGCGCGGTGACGGCCCTCAACGCGCACGGCGTGAACGACGTTGACGTTCTGACCCATCGTGACATCAACGCTGTCGCCTCCCCGATCCACTCGGCGCGCATGGTCCACTTCGAGCGGGACTCCAGTGACCCCAGCCGCTGCTACGTGCTGCGCCGGACCGGCCGGAAACCGATGGCGGCCTTCCTCGCCGAGCACGACATCGTGGTCAACTGCGTGCTGCAGGACACCAACGCACCGCTGATGTTCGTTCCCACCAGCGACCTGGGGTCGTTCGCGCGCGGCAGCCTCATCGTGGACGTGTCCTGTGACGAGGGCATGGGCTTCGGCTGGGCGCGCCCCACAAGCTTCGCCGAGCCCATCGCCATGGTCGGCGACAATGTCTGCTACTACGCCGTGGATCACAGCCCGTCCTACCTGTGGAACTCCTCCACCTGGGAGATAAGCGAAGCCGTGCTTCCGCACCTGCGCCCGGTGCTCACCGGCCCTCAGGCGTGGGACGCGAACCCGACGATCCGGCGGGCCATCGAAATCCGCGACGGAATCATCCGCAATCCGCGCATCCTGTCTTTCCAGCACCGTTCACCGGATTATCCGTACCCACCGAGCCTGCGGGAACGCCAAGCAGGCCACGACCGGCCCTGACATCGCAGAAGATCACGCATGGCGTCATCCCCCGCCCGGCCAGCTGGAATGGCTGACGCCCCAAGCAGGGCATCTGAGCCGACGGCGAAGACAGACGGCCGGCCCATATCGGCTGTCCACGGACGTGACCACCGACAGGCCACACCGGCGCGATAAGCCGGCGCTAAGTGGACCTGGCTTATTTCGTACTATCTCAAGCGCCGTTCACTCCGGCTTCCTCGCGTCATGACGAGGCTGTGGTCGCGGGTGCGGGCACCGTGTAGCAGGATGAGCACATGCTGGTCGTTCATGTTCATGCGCGGATCCGGCCTGAACGAGTCGAGGATTTCCTGGCCGCCACCCTGGTCAATGCTCGGGCCTCGCTGGCCGAGCCGGGCGTGCTGCGGTTCGACGTCGTTCAGGATCAAGCCGACCCGGCGCACGTGGTCCTGGCCGAGGTCTACCGTGACGACGATGCCGCGGCGGCGCACAAGCTGACGCCGCACTATGCCGCCTGGCGGGATTCGGTGGCCGGGATGATGGCGGCGCCGCGGGACTCTACCCGGTACTCCGCGGTGTTCCCGGCGGGCAGCGAGGGCTGGGCGAGCGGCTCGCCGTGACGACGATGACCTTCGACTTCGCCACCGCGGGCCGCATTATCGTCGGGGCCGGCCGGGCGGCGGAACTACCAGGCGTTCTCGCCGGGCTCGGCTCCCGGGTGCTGGTCTGCACAGGTGCGGGCCCCGCTCGTCACGCCGGCCTGCTGGCCGGGCTGGGGCTGCCGGCCACAGTGTTCCCGGTGGCGGGTGAGCCCACGGTCGAGCTGGCCCGGGCCGGTACCGGCGCCGCGCGCGAGCACGGCACTGACGTTATCGCCGCGATCGGCGGTGGCAGCGTCATCGACACCGCCAAGGCCATAGCGATACTGCTGAGCAACGGCGGTGACCCGCTGGATTATCTGGAGGTAGCCGGGCCCGGCCGGAAGATCACCCAGCCAGCCGTGCCCTTCGTCGCGGTGCCCACTACCGCTGGCACCGGGGCGGAGGTAACCGCCAACGCCGTGCTCGCCTCACCAGCGCACGGGGTCAAGGCGAGCCTGCGCAGCACGCTGATGATCCCCCGGGTCGCGCTGGTCGACCCGCAGCTCACCGTGTCCTGCCCGCCGCGGGTCACCGCCGCCAGCGGCCTGGACGCGCTCACCCAGTGCCTGGAACCGTTCGTCTCCGTCCGGGCCAATCCGCTGACCGACGGCCTGGCCCGCGAGGGACTGCGCCGCGCGGCGGCCGGCTTGCGTGCCGCCTATGCCGATGGCAACGACCTCGGCGCGCGGACGGAGATGGCGCTGTGCAGCCTGCTGGGCGGGATCGCGCTGGCCAACGCGAAGCTGGGTGCCGTCCACGGCCTGGCCGGCGTCATCGGCGGCACCGCGGACGTGCCGCACGGCGTGGCGTGCGCCGCGCTGCTGGCTCCCGTCATGGAGGCCAACGTGCAGGCATTGCGGTCCGCGCGGCCGGATCACCCCGCTCTGCACCGCTACACCGAAGCGTCTCAGCTCCTCACCGGGAAACCCGCCGCATCCATCGAGGACGGCCTGGCCTGGATACACGAGACGATCAACCTGCTCGAGATACCCGGCCTGGCTGCATTCGGCATCCAGCCGGAACAAGCCGATGAGGTGGCCGTCAAAGCGGCCAGATCAAGCAGCATGCAAGGCAACCCTGTCACCCTCAGCCACCGCGATCTGCGTACCATCCTGCTGCAGGCCATCTGAGCGAGATAGACCCACCCAGCGAGATACAAGCCAGTTCCGCTCATCGCCCGGGAACCGCAGCCCGCCGGACCTGTCGGTCAGGTGCTCTTGCACAGCGTGACTTCCATCGACGGGCTCCATGTGACGCCGTCGGGGCTCGACTCGTGATGCGCAACCTGAGTCAGGCCACCATCGGTGAAGGTCGCGGTGCAGCGAGTGAGTTCCCCGATCCAGCGAATCACGTCGCCGTCGACCCCGCCTGCGGCCATTTTAGACGTGTCGCTGCATGCGCTGCGCAGCACGTTCGAGCATAGATCTTTGCGTCAAATATCGCTCTACGTCAGGAGTCCTGTGGGTTAAGGAGCACCTTTCGCGTCGACGCGCCGTGCCCGAACCATATTCAGCGGTGGATCCGGGCTAAGCTCCCGTCGGACTCGGGCAAGAAGAGGTACCTTGCAAGCACGATCACAACCCATGTCAGGGGACCCAAATGAGCAATCCGACGGTAGCTGAGTATATCGTGCGCCGACTGTCAGATTTGGGAGTCGACAAAGCCTTTGGAGTTCCTTCGGACTACGCCTTCCCGATCGCCGACGCGATCGAAGCATCATCCGGCATGGATTGGGTCGGGTGCACCAACGAGTTGAACGCGGCGTACGCAGTCGACGGCTACGCACGGCTGAAGGGTGCGGGCCTCTTGTGCGCCGCCTACGGCGTGGGCGAGTTGAGCCTCGTGAATGGACTGATGGCTTCCAGGGCCCATCGCGTGCCTGTGTTCTTTGTGACGGGACAGCCCAGTCGGCGCATCACGAAACAACGGTTGATCTCCAAGCACACACTTGGCGACGGGGTGTACGGCAACTTCGAGCACATCATCGAGGCAGCGTGCTGCGCAAAGGCCGTGATCTCGCCTGACAATGCCATCGATGAGATGGAGCGCGTCATCCGTGAAGCGTTGTCGCAGAGCCAACCTGCATACATGGTGGTTCTCCACGACGCGCAGGACGTACCGGTCATCGGCACCCCGGTTACAGGCGAGCCCCTCGACAAGGTCAAACGGCAGGTGAGCGTCACCGCGGAACTCGAGGGCGCGCTCACCGCGATTGTGAACCAGCTGAAGAACGCTCACAATCCCGTGGTCCTGCCCACTGCGCTCACCGCGCGCTATGGCCTTCGGGACAAGATCGAACAGTTCATCGAGACCGCCAACATTCCCTTCGCGCTCTCGCCGATGGACAAAGGGTTCCTCGATGAGCAGAGTCCTCTCTACCTCGGTCTGTACTGCGGCGAGCAGTCGACTCCGAAAGCGGTCACGCACGCTGTCGAAGGAGCCGACGTGATCCTCGACCTCGGGGGCGTTGTCATGGAAGCCGAGAACACCGGCTACTGGACGGATGCACTGCCCGAAGAACAAGTCGTCCACATCTGCGACAACTGGGTGCGAGTTGGAACCAAGGTGTTCGTCAACCTGAGCCTCGAAGACGTCATCGACGGGCTGATTGCCAGGACACCAAAGTTCGCGGGGAGACACGACCCGTTCACGTACGATCTCATGCCGTTGGCCGGTGACGACACTGACCCGATCTCGTCCGCTGCGTTCTATCCAAGGGTGCAACGAATGCTGCAGAACGACGACGTGCTCGTCATCGAAGCGGGGTCGGGGCAGTTCGTCGAAGCTGCATTCAGATTGCCAGGTCAGGTCCGCAGTGAAGCAATGTGCCTCTGGAGTTCTATCGGTTGGGGCACCCCGGCAGCCCTTGGCATGGCAATGGCTGAACCCGAGAGGCGGGTGATTCTCATCACGGGCGACGGCGCTCACCAGATGACCATCAACGCCCTCGCCGATATGGGCCATCACGACGCCAAACCCGTCATCTTCGTCCTGAACAACGGGGTCTATGGCTGTGAGATCACGTTGCACAAAGAAGGAATGTCATACAACAACCTGCCAGAACTCGACTACTCCAAGATCCCCGAAGCATTCGGCTGCGGAGGATGGCTCACCAAGCGAGTCGCGACGGTCAAGGACCTCGACGAAGCACTCGACGAATTGAAGGCCCATAACAACGGCGCGTACATCGAGGTGATGATCCCCGAATCGGAGAGCGAGCCGCTGCCCGCCAACGTGCTAGACGCGATGTACAAGCTCAAGACGCCGACTCCTTGAGCTCTCTAGCCCAGGAAGGAATGGGTAACCCTGCCCGGTACGCTCGATACCCATATTGGGCGCGTCAGTCCTGCAGGCCCGGACCGTCCTGGCGCAAAGGGTGGTGGACGGCTCGGCCAGGCCACCCCGGACGAGCTGGCGACCTGGATCCGCGGGCACTGGCAGATCGAGGCCCTGCACCACATCCGCGAGGCCACATCCGCGAGGCCACCTACGCCGAAGACGCCTCCCAGCAGGTCACATAGCAGACCAATGCTGCCGGATTTGCGGTTGCTCGTCACTTTGTATCTGGTTTGAAGCAGGCCGTGGGCGTGGTCTCAGCTCATGCGCGCCGGACAATGTCGTCCATTCTGGACGGCCATTCGGCGTAAACGAACCCGGCGCCATGGGCGTCGTACTAAGGATGGATAAGGGTCGTTCGAGTCAGCCTGGCGATCGTATAGTGACTGCCATGCCGGCCGCCCTGCCCACCCCGGATGTGCCGGATGTGCCGGTGACCTCGGTGGCCGGGGCGATAGCCCGCATGCAGGCAATCGGGGCGGCGTTGCCGGCAGCCGATGGGTTCGCGTGCTTCAACCGCATGTACCTGGATGTGACCAGCCAGGTGTACAGCGAGCTTGGACAGGGGTTTTACGCCGATCCCGCGTTCATGACCGAGCTGGACGTGAAATTCGCCAACCTGTACTTCGCTGCGGTCGGCGTGGCGGGTGACCCGGCGGCCGTGCCGCTGGCCTGGCGGCCGCTGGCGGAGCGGCGCGAGATGGCGGGGATCGAACCGATCCAGTTCGCGCTGGCGGGGATGAACGCCCACATCAACCATGACCTGCCGGTGGCACTGGTCGAGACCTGCACTGCCCTGACCACCACACCTGAGGCCGGCCAGCATTACGCTGACTACCAGAAGGTAGACCAGTTGCTGGACGCGGCTGAGCAGTCCATTCGGCAGTCGTTCGAAACCGCCGTCGAGCTGGGCCTTGATCGTCACCTGAGCGCAGTGACCACCTTGACCTGCAACTGGACCATGAACAGCGCCCGGGACCTGGCGTGGAGCAACTCCCTGCTGCTGTGGGAGCTCCGCGATATCCCGGTCGCGCGCGGGCTCCTCCTGGATAACCTGGCCGCCGCGACCGCCCTCGCCAGCCGGATGCTGCTGGTGGCGGTCTGAGACCGAGGCGGGAGCATTCCTGATCACGGGAGCACCCCTGGTCACGGGAGCGCTTCTGATCAACTGTGGACTCCTGGCGCTGCCCGTCCCGGAAACCGGTGACCTTTCTCAAGCATCGAAAATTGCTGTAAGAATGGCCTGATGGCCCAGGTCTTGTGCCCGGTCGTGATCGGCAGGGACGCCGAACTGGAGGCGGTCGACGCGGCGCTGACGGCCGCCCTGGCGGGGCACGGCGGGTGCGTGGTGATCACCGGGGAGCCGGGGATCGGCAAGTCGCGGCTGGTGCTGGAGACGGCCGCCCGGGCGGCCAGCCGTGGCATCCGGGTCGTTGCTGGCCGGGCGGTACCGCAGTCAGCGACCGCCGCTTACCGCCCGCTCACGGATGCGCTCGTGCAGCTCCTGCGGGACCGGGCCGTTCCCGGTGACCCGACGATGGAGCCCTGGCTGCCCGCGCTGGGCGCGCTGCTGCCGGGGATGGCTGGCCTCGCCCCGGCCGGTGGATCGGCCAGTGGAGAGGTATCACCTGGGCTCCGCGGCGAGGCGCTGATCCAGCTTCTCCGGCGCCTCGCGCCTCGCGGCCTGGTCATCGTGCTGGAGGACCTGCACTGGGCCGACCCGGACACCGTGGCCCTGATGGAGTACCTGGGCGAGCATCTTGATGGCGAGTCGGTGCTGTGCGTGCTTACCCTGCGCGCCAACTCACCGTCGGCCGCACTGGACGTCGCCCGCCGGCAGCGGGGCCGGCCAGGCGTACTTCACCTCGAACTTGACCGGCTCAGCGATGAGGACATGGCGCGGATGGTCCGGGCCTGCATCCCGGGAGCAGGGGCGGAACTCCTGCGCCGGGTGCAGGCCTCCGCCGAAGGAGTACCGCTGCTGGTGGAGGACCTGCTGGCGTCTCCGGGGCTGCCGGAGTCGTTCACCGAGACGGTCCGCGAGCGCCTGGCCGGGTTCAGCGGACCGCAGCGGTCGGTAATCGAGGCCGCTGCCATCCTCGGCCGCAACTTCGACTGGGAACTGCTGCCGGCCGTGAGCGGCCAGACGGCGGACCTGGTGGCGGGGACGCTGGGGCTCGCTGTCGAGCAGCTGCTGGTGACCGCAGACGGCACGGCCTTCCGCTTTCGGCACGCGCTGACCCGCGAAGCCCTGCTCGATACCATGCTGCCACCCCGCCAGCGGGCCCTGGCCTCGGCGGCGCTCGCCGCGCTTGACGCCGCGCACCCGCGCCTGGAAGGCGGCCTGCGCGAGCTGGCCGTCGACCTGGCGAACCGTGCCGGGGACCGCCGCCGCGCCGGAACGCTGCTGAGCGAGTCCGGCGGCCAGACGCTGGCCTGGGGGGCGCTGGCCACCGCGATCAGCACCCTGCGGCGTGCCGCTGACCTCCTCGAAGGCACTCCCGAGCGCGACCAGGCGGAACTTCTCCTGGTGGAATCCCTGGCCCTGGCCGGGCGGGTCGAGGAGGCCGCGGCGGCCGGCGGCCAGCTCATCACCCGGCTCGGGACCGAGGCGGCAGACCTCCGGACGGAGGTCCACCTTCGCCTCAGCCAGGCCGCGGTGGCCGCCTCCCGGTGGCAGATGGCACGTCACCATCTCGCCGCCGCCCGGCGCCTGGCCGGAACCAGCCCACCGGCTGGCGTGCGCGTCCGCATGGGCGTACTCGACGCCGAGGTTGCCTTCGCCGCCGATGACCTCGATGAGGCCCGGCTTCTCGCCGAGAAGGTCCTCGCCGCCGAAGACGGTGCCCCGGATGTCCGCTGTCACGCGCTGGAGCTCATCGGCCGGAGCCACCGGCTGCATGATCTGTCCGCCGCCCGCTCCGCGTTCGAGCGCGCGCTGGTCACCGCGGAGACCGCAGACCTGCCGTTCTGGCGGTTGCGCGCCCTGCACGAGCTGGGCACCATCGACCTGCTCGATCACGCCGGAGTGCAGCGGTTGTCCGAGGCGCGGCGCGCCGCCGAGCACATGGGTGCGCTCAGTACCGTGGCCATCCTGGAGCTCCAGCTCGCCGCGGGCTACACCTGCCGCTGGGAACTGGACACCTGTGACGCGTACGCCCAGGCCGCCGTCGCCGGCGCCGAGCGGCTCGGCCTGGACCAGGTCCGGGCCAAGGCGCTGGCGGTACTGGCCGGCAGCGCCAGCATGCGCGCCGACGCGGAGCAGGCCGAGCGGTACGCCGCCCAGGCCATCGCGGCCGATCCGGACGACCGGATGCTCGACGGCTTCCGCTGGGCCAGCCGGGGAGCAGTGGTTCTGCTCGGCGGCGATGCCGCGGCGGCCGCGGAACCCTACGCGCGGGGAATGGCGATCCTGGCCCGCCTCCCGCACGCCGAACCGGCGGGGCTGCGGGCGCTATGGCCGCTGCTCCTGGCCGCACTTGGTGATCGCCGGGCGGAACGGGCGATCGAGGAGGCCCGCCGGCTGGGCGTCGGCGCCTTCCGGATGAACCGGAGCGTTATCGGCTACGCCGAGGCGGTCCTGGCCGGGCAAGCCGGGCAGCGGCAGCGGGCCAACGAACTGGCGGCGGCCTGCGACGCCGGCTTCACGAACTGCGAGGGCTGGGGCGATCTGGCGAGGTTCTGCGCCGCCCCCGCCGCACTCGCCGACGGATGGGGTGACCCGCTTCGCTGGCTGGCCGAGGCCGAGGCCGGATTTGACCGCCGGGGCCTGCCCCGCCTGGCCGAGCACTGCCGCGAGCTGCTCAAGGAGTCGCAGCCCAATCCCTGGGTGGCCGCGGGAATCACGGCCAGAGAGGCGGACGTGCTGCGCCTGGTCGCCGGCGGGCTGGCCAACAAGCAGATCGCAGCACGGCTGGATCTGTCGCCACGCACGGTGGAAAAGCACGTCGAGAGCCTGCTGCGCAAGACCGGCGCCCGCTCCCGGACCGGCCTGGTGGCGGCCGCCTCCCCGGCCGGCATCCGCGACTCCCAGCGGCCGTCTTCTCCCCCGGCAGCTACCTAGTCTTGGTTCCTCCGCCCGGCCGTTACATAGTTCCGGTCCTCCGCCCGGCCGCTACATGGTCCCGGCCCTCCCCCGGCTGCTACATAACTACGTAGTCGCCGCTGGCATCTACGTGTTGTTCCCGATGTGACGGCGGGCCGCTGGCTGGCAGGCTGGGCTGGCCCGACAGGCTGAGGGGAGGCGCCACCAGATGCTCGAAGCCGCGAGGCCGACCGTGGTGGTCAGGAACATCGATGCGCCCGATGAGCGCCACGCGTTCGAACACGCCTCGCTCAACGTGGTCAACCTGCCCGGCGTCACGATCGCCCGCACTGTGTATCAGCCCGGCTGGAAGTGGTCGACCCACATGAAGCCGGTCGTCGGCACGGATGCCTGCCAGGCAGCGCACACCGGCTACATCATCTCCGGCCGGTTCCACGCCCGCATGGACGACGGCCGCGAATACGACTTTGGCCCGGGTGACGCGCACGTGGTGTCGGCCGGCCACGACGCCTGGGTGGAGGGCGATGAGCCGTGCGTCGCGCTCGACGTCGCTTTCACCGGACGTGCCGTGGCCGGGCATGTCGGCCGGTGCCCCTGCGGGGTTGAGTTCCGGGTCGCCAGCGACGACCAGTTCGGCCTCCTTGTCGCCGCCATCCGCGAGCACGCGCGCGGCTCCCACGGGCACGAGCTCACCATCCAGCAGGTGCTGGCCGAGGTGACGGCATGATCAGCCCCGGCCTGGACGGAACTGGCCTGGACGGAACTGGCCTGGACGGAACTGGCCTGGGCGGAACTGGCCTGGGCGGAACTGGCCTGGGCGGAACTGGCATGGGCGGTGCCGGCCTGGAAGAGCGGGTAGCGGGCTGGGTGGCCAGGGCCGCCGTCGACGATGCAGCGGCGGTGCGGGCGGTGATCGAGGCCTACGGCGATCGGCTGGCCGCGGCCGATGTAGCCGGCGTCGTCAGCCAGTTCACCGGCAACGGCGCCACCATGCAGCCCGGGCTCGAAACCGCCGTAGGAAGTCAGCAGCTCACCGCCACATACGACGCCGCTCTGGAGAACATGCGCCTGGACTTTACCTTCCGATCCGACGACATCACCGTCCAAGGCGACCTCGCGGTAGTCCGGGCCACAAGCCAGGGGGCAATCACGATCCGCGCTACCGGCGAGACGCAACCAGCGCGGCTCCGGCAACTGTTCGTTCTGGAACGCACAGGGCCCGACTGGAAAATCGCGCACTACATGTACCAGCTGATGCCGGAGCAGTCCGGAGGGGGCTGCTCCGGCATCTAGCGAGTCGCCACCCGGACCCGGGCACTTTCCGTCGTCCGCTGGCCGTCGTTTGGCACGACGCAGCGCCGGTCGTTATGTTCGTCTACCTGCCGCACAGGGGCCGTGCAGGTAGACGAGCTACCGGCCGTAGCTTCAGGACCAGGCGCTGCGGCCGAGGAAAGGACTGCCCGCCCTGGCCAGGGCGGTGGACGGCCGCACGCCCGCGGCCGGGCGTAGCACCGCGCCTGGCGAATGCTTCGGGCCCCAATGCGCGATCCGCGTGCTGCAGTAACGGGCCCGTCGGCCCCAGCGGCCTTCATGAACTCGGCGTTCGGCCTGGCGACCGGGTTTCGCTGTACTCGCCCGACCGGTGGCAGTGGGTGGTGGCTTCGAGCTAGCGGGGGATTCGGTATTCCTCCAGCAGCCGGCGCCCGATGATCATCTTCTGGATCTCGGCCGTCCCCTCGCCGATCAGCAGCATGGGCACCTCCCGGTAGAGGCGCTCGATCTCGTACTCCTTGGAGAAGCCATAGCCGCCGTGGATGCGGAAGGAGTCTTCCACGACCTCCTTGGCGTACTCCGACGCCAAGTACTTGGCCATGCCGGCTTCAAGGTCGTTGCGCTCGCCGGAGTCCTTCTTGCGGGCCGCCACCGCCATCATCTGATG
>Ga0187859_10002896_pt1 | contig 10588 bp, 9 predicted proteins | sample June2016WEW_10_1_2_FD_133019 | JGI IMG/M metagenome (GOLD analysis project Ga0187859, IMG submission 133019) | Peatland microbial communities from SPRUCE experiment site at the Marcell Experimental Forest, Minnesota, USA - June2016WEW_10_10 | ecosystem: Environmental > Terrestrial > Soil >... | reverse complement strand
GGAAGCGGACTTGACCTCCGCCATTGCGCGCACGCAGCAAGCCAATGCGGCGAAGAGCACCGTGCAATCGACCGAGGCTGATCTCAAGAATGCCATCGCGCAGAAGAATCAAGCTGCGGTGCGCCTGGGCTACACCAATGTGTATGCGCCCGTGAGCGGCACGGTTTCGGTTCGCGCGGCAAGGCAGGGAGAAGTGGTCAACATCGGCGCGCCCATCGTGACCGTCGTCGATCTGACTGACACGTGGGCGCGGGCTGCGATCCCGGAAACCTACGCAGACCACATCGGCTACGGCGATGTGCTGCGCGTGCGCATGCCCGGCGGGACGATCACCAGCGGTAAGGTCTTTTTCAAAGGCGTGGAAGGCGACTTCGCAACCCAGCGCGATGTGAGCCGGCGCAAACGGGACATCAAAACCATTGTTCTGAAAGTCCGGCTGGATAATCCCAAGGGTGCTTTTGTGCCGGGGATGACGGCCGAGGTGCTGGTTTCGCCTGAACAATTGAAGGGCGAGAGTAGCCCGCAGAGTGCAACGGCAGCGGGGCAGCAGTAATGGCAGACCTGAACGTCAAAGCGAATAGTGGTGCTCCCGCACCGGATGTGGAAGTTCCCTACGCCATCGAAGTTGAGCACATCGTCAAGAAGTACGGCGACTTTACCGCCGTTGACGATGTTTCGTTCAACGTGAAAGAAGGCGAGATCTTCGGCCTGCTCGGGCCGAATGGAGCGGGGAAGTCGACGCTGATCCGCATGATGACCACGCTGATTCCAATCACTTCAGGATTGGCGCGCATTGCCGGCCACGATGTCGCCAGGGATCCGAATGCGGTGCGGCGAACCATCGGCGTGATCCCGCAGGCGCTGACCAGCGATCTCGATCTTACCGTGGAAGAAAATCTGAACATCTACGCCAAGCTCTACGACGTGCCGGCGAAAGAACGGAAGCGGTCGATCGATGAGTTGCTGGGCCTGGTGGATTTAACCAAGTGGCGCGACGCGCAGACCAAGACGCTCTCCGGTGGCATGCGGCGGCGGCTGGAGATTGCGCGCGGGCTGGTGCATCATCCGAAAATCTTTTTTCTCGACGAGCCCACCACAGGGTTGGACCCGGTTTCGCGCGTTGCGGTATGGGAGATGCTGGGCAACATTATGAGCCAGCGGAAACTCACAATCCTGATCACCACGCATTACATGGACGAAGCCGACCGGCTTTGCGAGCGCATCGCCATCGTGGATCACGGCAAGCTCGTCGCGCTGGATACACCGATGGCGTTGAAGGCGAGTGTGCCGGGATCGAACGTAATCGAAGCGCAGTTCGAGAATCCTCCGGAAGATTGGGAGCAGCGCCTGCACACGCTCGACGACGTCACGTCCGTGCAGCATGAAGGAGCCGGAATGTATCGGGTGCTCACCGGCAGTGGCTCTCGCACCACGACCGAACTGGTCGAAATGGCCGTCCAGGCGGGAGTTGCGGTGAAGTCGCTCTCAGTGCAGAACACCACGCTGGACGATGTCTTCGTGCATTACACCGGAAGGCAGCTGCGCGACGAACTGCAAAAGGCATATGCCTTCACCATGCCGCAGCGGCCAGGGCTGCAGCCATGAACGGCGCGGGGTTGACGCTATGAATCGAATGATGGCGATTGTCGAGCGCGAAATGCGCAAGTTCTTTCGTTCGCCGGCGCTCATGATGGCGTCGATGATCATGCCGCTGGTACAGCTGATCGTCCTGGGAAACGCATTTGGCGGCAAGATCCATGACGCCCGCCTTGCGATTGTCGATCAGGATGGCGGCACGCAGGCTCTGAAGATTCGCGAAGCCTTCGATTCCGTGCGCGCGAACATCCGAACCTTTGTCCCGATTTACTACGACAACGAAAAGCACGCGGTGGAAGACGTACGCAACGGCAAACTCGAGGGCGCGGTCATCATCCCTCCACAGTTCTCGCGGCGCGTTTATGAAGAAAACCACCCGCAGATCGCCTTGGTCGTAGACAACAGCGATAACTTCATGAGTTCCGCAGTGGAGTCGGAGCTCACCGATCTCACAAACTCATTGAATCAGCCCACGGTCGAACCGCGCATCCTGCAGCAGACCGCGCTTGAGATTGTCGAACTTTATCCTTACATCGAATACATGAAGTATTTGCTTCCGGGCTCCCTCACCCTGGCAATGTTTGTCTCGGTGATGATTGGCGGCGGCATGCTCTACATCGACGACAAGGCACGCGGCGTGCATGAAGGCTACCTGGTGACGCCGATCACCAAGCTCGAACTGGTGCTGGGGCTCAACCTGGCGGGCGCGATCAAGGCCGTGATGACGGGCGTGATCATTTGCGTGATTGGGGCACTGATCTCAGGCGTGAGCACTATTTTCAATCCGGTCACAATGCTCGGGTTGCTGGTGATGATCATACTGACTTCGCTGGCATTCAATACCATGATGTTCCTGCTAATGGTGCGCATCGATGACCCACTGGTACCTCGGGCCATGTTCGGCATCCTGAATACGCTGTTGTTCTTTCCGAGCGGCGCAATCTATCCGATCCAGGCATTCCCCCCGTGGTTGAAGGCAATCGCCAGAGTCGATCCCTTTACCTACGCGGTAGATGGTTTTAAGTGTCTGCTGCTGAAGGAGACGACCTTGGCGGCAGTTGGAGGCGACATGCTGTTCTTGACAATATTTGCGGCGGCTACTCTCGGAATCGCGATTCCACTGTTCAAACGCACTCTGTAGGGAAGAATTGGGTAATTTGGTAATTGAGTAATTTTGTAAATTTATGACCGCCAGTCTTCGGGATTGGAAATTACCAAATTACAAAATTACTCAATTACCAAATTTCGTCGGAACCTTTCACTTCCCCGCTGTGTCCGTTATTCTAGAGAGCGATGACCTTACTGGACGCCAAAGAGTACCATCCCGAAAAAGAGCGGAAGAAACGGACCCGCATTATTTCGATCATCGTTCTCGTTCTGGTCCTGGCTTTCGTGGGCTGGTGGAACCGCTTCTGGCCGGAAGAGCATATCGCCGGAAGGTTCTTTTCGTCATTGCAGAAGCAGGATTTCGAAACGGCGTACGGCATCTACTATGCCGATCCCGGATGGAAGCAGCATCCCCAGAATCACGCGCAGTATCCCTTTAACGAATTCTGGCAAGACTGGGGACCAGGCGGCCAGTGGGGCACGGTCAAGAGTTATAAGGTCTTCGGCGCCAGTAATTGTCCCGGCGGTGGGACCGGCGTGGTCGTCGACCTGGTGGTGAACGATCGCGCCCAACATGCACAGCTATACGTGGATAAGACGGATAAGACGATCAGCTCGCCGCCGTGCGATTTGGAATTTCGCTAGATCTTAGCTTGCGAAGTGCGCCAGCGCTTTGTTCAAGGACGCCTCGTCGCCGACATTCAGGCAGGTTTTCGACCGGTCAATTTGCTTAATCAGGCCGCATAGGACTTTCCCCGGCCCAATTTCCACGAAGGTCTGCACGCCTTGCGCGATCAGTAGGCGCATGCTCTGCTCCCACTTCACCGAGCCCGTGACCTGGGCGACCAGCGTTTCGAGCGCCCGCTTTTCGTCGACCACCAAAGACGCCTCCACATTGCAGACCACGGGATACACCGGCTTCTGCGTCTTCAGAGCGTTCAAGTCCGCTTCCAGGCGGTCTTGTGCAGGCTTCATCAGTGAACAGTGAAAGGGTGCGCTCACGGGCAGCAACTTCGCGCGTTTCGCTCCCCGCTCGTCGGCAAGCTTGGCTCCACGCTCCACCGCCGCGGTGTTGCCGGAAATCACAATCTGCTCGGGCGAGTTAATATTCGCGGGGGCGCAGACTTCGCCTTGCGCTGCTTCCCGGCAAACTGCAACAACTTTCTCCAGTTCCATACCCAGGATCGCCGCCATGGTCCCCACACCCACGGGCACCGCCTCCTGCATGTACTTGCCGCGATTGCGCACGGTGCGCAGGGCATCGGCAAAGCTTATCGTCCCTGAAGCCACATGCGCCGAATACTCACCCAGGCTGTGGCCTGCCACCAGGCTGGGCTTGGGGAGGCGGCCCTCAAGAATCCTGAGCGCTGCGATCGACACCGTGAGAATCGCCGGCTGCGTGATTTCGGTCAGGCGCAACCGATCTTCCGGACCCTCAAAACATACTTGCGACAACTTGTAGCCCAGGGCTTCGTCCGCTTCTTCAAACGTTTGCCGGGCAATGGAATATTTTCCGGCGAGTTCCTTACCCATGCCTACGAACTGCGAGCCCTGGCCGGGAAAAATGAATGCGATCTTTCTTGCGCCGATCTCTGATGCGTCGACGCTAAGCTCGTCTCTTGATTCCGTCATGATTTTCGGGAAAGCTAGTGGACCGGCGCGGCCGCCGCTTCCGCCACCGCGGGCCGGAGCGCAGCCAGTCCCTGCTCGATCGACTCGTTGATGCGCCGCTCGGCGAACTCCGCGGCCACCCGCACCGCATTCTTGATCGCGTTCGCATTCGACGACCCATGCGTGATAATGCACACGCCTTTCAGCCCCAATAGGGGCGCGCCGCCATACTCCGTGTGGTCGATGCGCTTTTTGAAATCGGCGAATGCGCTGCGCGAAAGCATGGCGCCGACCTGACTTGTAATAGTCGCTTTCAGCGATTCCTTCAGAACCGTGCGCACCAGGCCCGCTACACCTTCGGATATCTTGAGCGCCACATTGCCGACGAACCCGTCCGCGACGATTACATCGACGTGGCCATTGAACAGGTCGCGGCCTTCCACGTTGCCCACAAAGTTCAGAGGCAGGCGTTTCAATAGCTGAAACGACTCACGCGTCAGCTCGTTGCCCTTGGTCTCTTCCTCGCCAATGGAAAGCAGCCCCACGCGCGGCCGCCTCCCGAACGTCGAGCGCCCGAACATGGAGCGGAAGTAAATCTCTCCCATCACTGCGAACTGTTCAAGATTGTGCGGCTTGCAATCCACGTTCGCGCCCACGTCCAGCAAAATCGCGGCTGTACCTGGTGCCGTGGGAAAAACCGCGGCCAGCGCCGGACGGTCCACGCCGTGCAACGCGCCCAGCACCATCTTGGCCGTAGCCATCGCGGCGCCAGTATTGCCCGCCGTGACAAAACCCGCCGCCTGCCCCTCGCGAACCAGCCGCAGCCCTATGCGCATGGAGGAGTCGCGCTTGGCGCGCACCGCCTGCACCGCCTTATCTTCCATGGTGATGAATTCGCTGGCGTGGACGATCTCGATGGGCAGCCGCAATGCCGCCGGGTGACGGTCCAGTTCCGCTTTAATCGTGGCTTCCGGACCAATCAGCAGCACGCGCACGCCATAGTTGCGCGCAGCATGGATCGCGCCTTCGATTTCAGGCTTGGGCGCCCGGTCCGAACCCATCGCATCCAGCGCGATCACGCTAGGCATGGTGACAGCGAGCTAGCTGGCTTCCTTTACTTCCACAACTTCGCGGCCCTTGTAGTAGCCGCACTTGGCGCAAGCGCGATGCGGCATCTTCTTCTCATGGCAGTTCGGACACTCGGAGAGCGAGTGGCTCTTCAGGGCATCGTGCGCCCGCCGGGTCGAGGTGCGCTTCTGAGAATGTCGTCGTTTTGGATTTGGCATGGTCTATGAATTCCTCGAGAAAATTTTGTAATTGAGTAATTTGGTAATTTCGTAAATTAAAATTCAAACCTTCAAACGTTCCGGCTTTCAAATTACAAATTACCCGATTACCAAGTTACGAAATTCCTTTAGTGCGCCAGCTTGCCGCGGATTTCCTTTAGCGCCGCCCACCGCGGTTCTTCCCGCGTTACTGCGCACGCGCATTGCCCCTCGTTCAGATTCTGGCCGCATTGCGGACACAGGCCCTTGCAATCCTCGCGGCACGTAAGCTTCAGAGGCACGGCCAGCAGTATCTGCTCGCGAATAACATCGTCGAGCGGAAGCCCTTCGCCTTCATAATAGCTGATCTCGGCCTCCGCGTCGGTGATCGAGATCTCGTCCCGCCCCGCGTCGGCACCCAGAGGACGATATAACAAATCGAACTCGCGCTTCACATCCTGCGTGATCGGCTCTAAGCACCGCGCACAGTTCGATTCCAGGCTGGTCGTGAGCCGGCCCTTCACGCGAATATCTTGGATGATCTTGTGCTTGCCGTGATGCTCTTCGACCAGGTCCGCCCGCCCGCTGCTTTCAATGGGAGAGATCTGGCGGTAATCCGTTCCCAGGTCGATTACGCCCGGTTCGAACTTCTCCGCAAACTCAACGGGATGAAGTTCTAACTCTTTGATCTCGAAGAACATCGGTAACCTCCGCGCCCCGTCCAGTTGCCGCCCCAGGCCCGCGGAAGCACGCCAAGAAGGCGCAAGTACCGCAAGGAGCAGGTTTAAGCATAAAGGTGAGAGAAAGCAGTGTCAAGGCGGAGCCAGTGCCCAGCCACCGAGACAGCACAGGCAGTCTCTCGCAGAATTGCTCGGAACGACGGAGAGGATTTCGGCGCTACTTCTTCCCTGATAGGAATCCCAGCACCTTGCTGGCGAACTCGTCCGAGAATCCGAATCGAGCCTTGGCTCGCGAATAAAGATCGACCGCCTTCTTGTCCAGCCAGATCATCGCCGATTTCCCCCGCCCATCGCGCGGCCTCGCGAAATAATCGGTAGAATGTCCCTTCACCTTCCTGCCCCGCTCGATTGTGTAGTAATACAAAGCCAGGCTCTTGCGCGACTGGCCCTCGGGGCACGTCAAAGGATCGGGAAACCCGTGCAACGACCTCTCGTCAGTGGTGAAAATGAGCGCATGGTTCAGCAGTGGCGGATACTTCGCCGCACACCGTTCCATCTTCCCATCCTTCCGCTCCCACAATTCGATAGCACCGCCCCACTCCTCCTGCCATCCCGGATTCAGATAGAGAATCAAGTTCACACGCCGGTGCCAATGCGTGTGGAAGTGATGCATGGAAAAGTCTGTGTGCACGTTCAGATAACCGCCCGGCCCAGACTGGTGCAGGCCGCCGCCCTCTAACATGGGATCCGCCATCAAGCCAGGGATTCCAGTCAATTCCGAAACCCAGGCCACAAACTCCGGCGAGTTGATTTCGTCCGAGACCGCTCCCAGCATCGCCGGAAAGAGCTCACGCTTGGACATGCCCAGCTTGTTTTCGTTGGCGTGCTTGTACTGCGTCCAAGCGTCGCTCGCAGCCTGCGGGAATTCCATCGCAGCGCTCAGCGCGCTCTCCGGATCGAGGAAGTCCTTCAACAGAATATGCGGACAGGGCTGGTTCTCGCGATATTGCCGGACCAGCGCAGGCAACAGAGATCCCCACCTTTCGTAGGGAAATAGCCGGACGGTGGCTCGGACAGCCGGCGCGGTAGACATGGTTAAAGGCTCCTCAGCGTGGAATTGTATCTGAACCGCAATTTGCATTGTCGAGAATCCTGGCTTGAGCTTTCCGGCCAGCGCGGCATGCGCTGAGCGCAGGCACAACTCGCGCTCCGATTGACTAACAGGATTCGACGGCGACAATAAGAATGTGGCGCTCCAATGTAACTGAAGCACCAAGATGATTACCGCTGGACAAGCGCCTGGCCAATGCTCTGGCCGCACGCCTTCCCGTAAGATGGAGGGCGTGTCCACTACTGAGCGAGAATGATGTTGACGTCACAAGAGGAGCAAAATGACTGGTTCCAAAGCCATGTCAATCTGGCGGCATGCGCCGTCACGCTGCTCGGCTTCCTGGCGCGCCTTTGGACCGCTTCTGGAACGTTCCTCAATCCCGATGAAGCGCTGCATTTCCGGCTGGCCAATCAGGTTTCGCTGGCTCTCGCCTACAGAGAAAGTCTGACCGCGGCTCATCCCCCGCTTCTCACGCTTTTGCTCTATTTCTGGCGCGATCTCGGAACCTCGGAGCTCTGGCTTCGCATGCCTTCCGTGCTTGCGGGCGCGGCCTTTTGCTGGATGTTCTACAAATGGCTAAGCAAAGCCGCCGGCAGCCTTGCTGGCTTCATCGGACTTCTCCTGGTCGCATTCCTTCCGCCCATCATTCTAATCGCTGCGGAAATCCGGCAATATTCTTTGCTGCTGGCATTCCTCGCCGCCGCCCTGTATTTCCTGGATAGAGCCTTTGCGGAAAATTCTTCCGGCAAGATGGCGGCCTTTTCCCTGAGTCTCTACTTCGCCATGCTGTCTCATTACTCGGCGTTCCTGTTCGCCGCCGCGCTGGGCATATATGCCTTGCTTAGAATCTTCACCGAGCGCCCGCCCGCCCGTTTGGTTGCGGCGTGGGCGGTGGGACAACTCGGCGGACTGGCTCTGGCGATCTTCTTTTATAAGACGCACCTCGCGAAGCTCGGTGTCGGCGAATCAAGAACCGTGCTTGAAGGCTGGATGAGCGAGTTCTACTTGCGCCGTTCCTACTTCGATCCCACTCATGACAACCCCTTACTGTTCTTAGCGGGTCACACTTTTGGAGTCTTTCAATATTTCTTCGGGCAGCTTGCAGTGGGCGACGTCATAGGCCTCGTATTCTTCGTGGGCATCGCGCTGCTGTTCCGCGGAAGGGGTTTCCCCGCGGGACCGCCTTCTTCCCGAACCTTCGCAATATTCCTGCTTCTGCCCTTTGCGATTGCCGGGGGCGCCAGCCTGGCGCATGTTTATCCCTACGGCGGCACGCGGCACGTAGCCTTCCTGATCATCCCAGGCGTCGCCGGAGTCAGTCTGGCGATGGTGCGTCTGGCGGCGGGTAAGTGGGAGCGTGGACTCGCGCTCGCGGTTTTCGTCATCCTAGCCTGCATTGCGTTTGGCAAGCCGCGCCCGCCAAGAATGGACCGAGCCGATCAAAGCCGCGTCCACATGGCCACGGCGATGGAGTTTGTACGGCAGAACATGGATCCGTCCGAACTCATCTTCACCGAGTACCAGACCGATCTAATTTTGGGTCACTATCTGTGCCACCAGCGCCCCATTTCTTTCGACGAGACCGCCGCCGACTTCGAACAATTCTCCTGCGACGGCCACCGCATCGTCTCCGCGAGTTATAAAACCGCCTGGATGTTCCGAGCAGACAACTTTCCCGCGGAGTGGCAGCGTTTTGTGCAATCCTACGCTCTCAAATCCGGCCAAACCGTCTGGATTGTTCAATCAGGATGGGGAATAGATCTTCCGGAGGATTTGCGGCGGCACTTCGCGGAGTTTCGTGACCTGCCTTTCGAGTCGTTCGGCGATAACATCAAAATCTTTAAGATGACCGTAGGCCAGCCTATGCCCACAATCGCCGAGCAAATGAGGGTCACTGCACCGCCCTATTAATTTAGTCCCAGCGCTCGCAGAGTAAGTTCATCCGCGACATTCCGCCCGTCTTTCTTTGTCACTACTCCGAAGTTGCCCGAATAATCCCACATCGTCCAGCCCATGGCGTGCCGCTCCAACGCTAAGCGCACATCGTGAATCCACGCCGCACGATCCTCCGGGGCTGCATAGTCGCGGTAAACGCCGAACTCGTTACATACCACCGGAACTCCGCGCTGCCGCGCCCATTCCGCGACCTGCGTTATCTCGGCGTCAATGCGTGCCGCGTCCCAGTGATCCTGCCCGTAGCGAATCACTGCCAGTCGGTCCACCGCATCCGGCGCACCCGCCGCCACCTTCGCAGCCGATTCCGGCGAAGATGGATAACGCAGCCCCTTCACCCAATGCCAGAAATACGATCCCCACGTCGCGCCCTGGTGCGTGAAGATGGGCGGCTCGTAGAAATGGAAGTTGTAAATCACGTTGGGATCGCGCAGAGGCTCCAGAAAGACCAGTTCATCATCGTTCGACCAGCGAGCCCCGGCCGCGATCATAGTGTGCCGCGGCGCGCCTTCGCGAATCGCTGCCGCCAGTTTTGCCTGTACGCCGTACCATCGGTATCGGTCGGCCATCTCCGGCTCGTTCAGAATTTCAAAGAAAATCCGCTCCGCATCCCAAGTGGAATAGTGCCGCGCCAGCGCCCGCCAGAAATCGGCGAACTCCTGGACAAAGCTGTCGTCTTTCGCGAGCCGCGCCTTGAAGTCACTGTCCGGATGCAGATCGATCACCACCGCCAGCCCCTGATCCAGAATCATCTTCACCGCGGCGTCAAGGTAGCCCAGATATTCCGCCGGAATTTCGTCTGGCCGGTGGTTCGGCATCATCGGCCGTGGATCCACGCTCAGCCGCACGTGATCGAAGCCCATCGATTTGATCAATGCGATGTCTTGTACCGTGGTCCAGCTCTGGAAGTGCTCCTTCGTGTAGCCGCGCGTGTCATACACCTGCGCGAACCATTGGCTGGCGTTAATGCCGCGCCGCAGGCGCGTTACCCGCGATGCCTGAACCGAAGAAACTGGCTGGACGGGAGAGCTGGGAGCAGCACTCTGGGCCAGCAGGAAACTTGCGCCCACGGCGCCCATAGAAACCAGCAGCCCAACGCACCGCATAATCCGCAAACATTTCATGCTGACGTGTTCAGACCAACCACAAATCCTCAGCTCAAAATCGGCAGCGCTCGAATCCTCTTCTTGGTCGCCGCATAAATCGCGTTGCATAACGCTGGCGCCAGCGGTGGCACCGACGGCTCTCCAATCCCAGTGGGAGAT
>Ga0187859_10002894_pt1 | contig 10588 bp, 9 predicted proteins | sample June2016WEW_10_1_2_FD_133019 | JGI IMG/M metagenome (GOLD analysis project Ga0187859, IMG submission 133019) | Peatland microbial communities from SPRUCE experiment site at the Marcell Experimental Forest, Minnesota, USA - June2016WEW_10_10 | ecosystem: Environmental > Terrestrial > Soil >... | reverse complement strand
TGCGTTCTGTGACAACTCGGCGCGGGCGCAACGTCGAACTTGCTGAGAGCGCGGTGCGGGAGTCGAAGTCGTTTACTGAACAGGAAGCGCTCGACAAGAAGCTGATCGACTATGTTGCCCCTAACCAACAGGATCTGTTTCGTCAGATGAGCGGCAGGAGTTTCAAACGATTTGACGGTGCGGCGGCGTCGCTTGACCTCGCGGGGCAGCCGATTCGCGATTATGAGATGACGGTGAAGGAGCGGATTCTTTCTTACATTATGGATCCGAACATCACGCTGATCATTCTGATGATTGGCGCGTTGTGCCTGTATGTCGAATTCAATCATCCCGGCGCGGTTGTGCCGGGGACGATTGGAGTGATCTTTATTGTGTTGGCGGCATTTGCCATGCACCTGTTGCCGATCCGTTACGCGGCGCTGGCGATGATTCTGGTTGCGTTTCTGCTGTTTGCCGCCGAAGCGAAGTTTGCCAGCCATGGAGTGCTCACCGCGGGCGGGATCGTCCTGCTGACTCTGGGTGGATTGCTGCTGGTGGATGGGCCGATTCCCGAGATGCGGGTTAACTTGCTGACCGCGATTGCCGTAGCTGTTCCGCTGGGAATTATTACAGCGTTCCTGATGGGGATCGCGGTGCGGGCCCGGCGCAACAAGATTGTTACGGGCGAACAGGGCTTGATTGGCGAAATTGGAGTCGCCGAGACCATGCTGGCGCCGGCGGGAAAAATTTTCGTGCATGGCGAGCTTTGGGATGCCGTGTCGACCGCGCCTATTCCCGCGGGGGAACATGTCATTGTGAGACAGGTGGATGGGCTTACGCTGCGGGTTGATCCTGTGGCGGCGGCGAAAGCTGTGATGGCTTAAAGAGTGAAATCCCCGACGTTGAAGCAGGCCATTGAGCTGGGGTCCTCGGCAAACGGATTCGAGCCGTTTTTCAGCAACTTTCCCGCCAGATTGGGGTTTGTGAGTATGGTTTGGGTTCTTCCTCCGGGGGAGTTCCCCATCATACCTATGACGGAGACCGAGCTCGATCAGCGCTTGCAGCCTTCGCAGTCAATTCTGGCAGAACGCGGTAAAGTCAGCTTTGAAGATGGTCTCGAACAGGGAATCCTGTTCAGAGAACAGCTGGATGCATTGCGCGGTTGGCGCGAACGGCTATCGCCTAAGTATCGCCGTGCTTGGTCGGCTGGGCGGTTGCTCCTGGAACTGGTCGGCGCCGCCGGCTACGCAGGCTACTTTTCTTCCATGCATACATTCATGCGCGTGGTTTCTGGCAGCTTGATGGCAGGAGCATGGTACGCGATTTATAGGGTCAAAGGACCAACTCAACCCTAGCAGCTTGCCGCGATTGTTGTCGCCAACCGCGCTTACAGTGAGAACCCTTCGTAGTTGGGTTTACGGCCCCTTTCTCGGCAGCACCCGAAACTGCCGCTTCCCTTCTATGCGATAGGTTGCGAAATCGGCTTGGTCGACGGTGAGAATTACGGAGAGCGATTCGCGTTTTGCCAGATAGACTAGCGTCGCATCGGCGAAATCCATAGGCCTATCCCAATAGCGCGACATTAAGCTTTGGAGGTGCGGCAGTTCGGCATCTTCGATTATGCCGAGGACTAGCGCTCCGGAACGGACGAACTTCCAGGCGGCCTCCATCTCGGCACGCGAGTCACCAACCAAATGGAATAGTTCTGTTAATACGGCCTCGGAGGTCAGCAGCGGGAGACGCAGTTGACGGAATGCTTCGACGCAGGCCTTATGCCAGCGATCGCTTCGGTCAAGAAGGGCAAGAATCGCGCCGGTATCGATTAACGCGCTCGCGTTCGTTGCAGCGCTAGCGGGCATGACGGCGCTTCAGGCGCTCGCGGACGGCTGCCCGCGCCGTTTCGGAGCGCCGAGGATTGCCGCCGGCCACGACTCCGAAGCAATGTGCGGCGGCGGCATGAAGGCGACGCTGGGCGTCCTGTTCCGAAAGATCGGCTTCGCCCTTCTTTAGCCAGTCGCGGACGGCAGTTTCCAGGACCGCCGAAACCGGCACCTTCCGGAGACGGGCTTCGCGCTCAAGATCGGACTTGAGGTCGCCCGAGAGACGCCAACTGTAGACTTCGGTTCTCATGCACTACAGTGTAGTGCATTGGGGAGAGTTTTGCAATGGTGATCGGCCGCCTCGGAAGTCAAGGGGGCGGAGTATCAGTGGTAGGGTAGGGGTCGACTCTCGCTGCTTTGCTTCGCGAAGCGGCTACTTCTCCCTGGATGACATATTTTGGAACGCCCGTATCTTCCTCAACAACTGTGCCAGCAAGTCGTCACCGCGATAGGCGCTGCCTTGCGCTACAATCCGCTCATACCCTGAATCGAAAGTTGTGTGGAGGTATTTATGGATCTCGGGTTTCCGGTGGTCACGGTTGCGATCGTTATTGTCGTTATTTATCTGCTAAGTTCGATCAAGATCCTTGCCGAATATGAGCGCGGCGTCATCTTCCGGCTTGGACGCCTGATCGCGGCCAAGGGGCCGGGCGTGATTCTGGTCTTTGCGCCGATTGATCGCATGGTGCGCATTTCGCTGCGGCAGGAGGCGCTGGAGGTGCCTCCGCAGGACATCATTACTCGCGATAACGTTACGCTGAAGGTGAATGCGGTTATTTTTCTGCGGGTGATCGATCCAAATAAGGCGGTGGTGGAAGTATCGAATTACGCCTACCAGACTTCGCAGTTTGCGCAGACCACTTTGCGTTCGGTGCTGGGCGAGCAGGAACTGGACGAATTGCTGGCGCATCGCGACAAGATTAATCTGCGGCTGCAGAGCATTCTCGACACGCACACAGCACCCTGGGGCGTGAAGGTGGCCAACGTGGAAGTGAAGCAGGTGGACATGCCGGAATCGATGCTGCGGGCCATGGCCAAACAGGCCGAAGCGGAGCGCGAAAAGCGGTCGAAGATCATCCACGCGGAGGGCGAATTCTCAGCGGCGCAACGGCTAGTGGACGCTGCACATTTGTTATCTTCCGAGCCGGCCAGCATCCAGTTACGCTATTTACAGACTCTGACGGAGATCGGAGTCGAGAAGAATACTACGGTCGTATTCCCGGTGCCGATTGATTTTTATTCCGGGTTGCAGAACTTGCTGGCGGGCGGGAAAGCGCCGGCGGCGACTCGGGCAGAGGGCTAGGTTTCGGTAAATTTTTTATGTCTACGGTGCAACAGGATACAGAGATCACGCTGGGTACGGGCCGCATGCTGGCCATTTTTTTTGCGTTTGTGCTGGTGTGCGCTTTCTTCTTTTCGATTGGCTTTTCGCTCGGCAGGCGGACCGCTAGCGCGGGCGTGTTTAGTTCGCCGGGGATGATTGCGGGGGCTCCAGCGGCGGTGGTCCGGCCAGCCGCTGCGAAGAATAATGCGGGGCAGGCGGCACCGCAGTCGGGCGATTTTAGTTTTTATAAGGCGGTGGGCGAGAAGAGCGCTGACGCCGCGCTGAAGCCGGCAGATGAGACCACGCAAACGGCGGCTCCGGCGGTGAACTCGGGGACAGAAGCTGCGCCAAAGGCTGCGGTAGACGTGGCCGCGGCGCCTGAGAGCGGGGGCTACTTTGTGCAGGTCGCCGCAGTCAGCCGACAGGAAGACGCGGAGGCGCTGGTGGAGGCGCTGAAGAAGAAACAATATCCGGCATTTACGGCGAATAATTCTACGGCCGACAAATTCTTTCACGTGCAGGTTGGGCCGTATGGCGAGTTGAAGGATGCGGAGGCCATGCGCGCACGGCTGATTGGGGATGGATACAATCCGATTGTGAAGAAGTAAGCTACGAGCTACGAGCCGCAAGCTTCAAACTTGACCGTTAGCTCGCCGCATACTTTCTGTTACCCTTCCTGATCATGGCTCACGTTTCTGTCGACCTTGATCGCTTTCTGCACGCCATTGCCGACCCCACGCGCCGACGGATTCTGGCGGCACTCAAAGAAAAAGGCGGATGCTCGATCGATAAGGAAACCGGGCTATGCGCTGGCGATATCGAGCAGCGGGTGAAGCTGGCGCAGCCTACTGTGTCGCATCATATGCGGATATTAGAGAAGGCCCGGGTGGTCGAGGCGCAAAGAGAGGGACACTGGCGGTGGTACCGGCGGAATGAGAAATTGATTGGCGAGATGATGCGCGGGTTGAAGGAACAGCTCTAGGAACTGGAGGCTACGCTCCTGCGCCCGCCACGGATGCTTTTGCTTCATTTGCCTCCTGCACCGGTGGATTTGGCATCGCCGGCTTCGCGGTTGGTTTGCCTTCGCGCTGGCTTAGGGTACGCACATTGGAGATGAGGTCGGCGACTTCGAAGGGCTTTGCCAGCGTGGGTACGCCTTTTTCCTGCAGGAAGCTTCGCGTCTCTGGGTCGGTGAGCGTGGAAAAAGTAAGCAGCAAACCTTTTTCTACGCCGGGGCAATTGGTTGCGATCCACTCATACATATCGCGGGCGCTGAGGCCGCCCGGCATGCGGCCATTCATCACGATCACGTCAAAGGAGCCGTTGCGCAAGCGTTGCTGTGTGTCTTCCACGCTCATGGAGGTCGTAACTTCGGCGCCGGCGCCGACCAGCACGTCGCGCTCGAATTCGAGGACGGCTTCTTCGTCTTCGACGAGCATCACTTTGCCCTTCAGCACCGATTCGCGGCGCGCCGACTGGGGCGCTTCGGGCTGTGCGGGCTTCTCGCTCGCGAGCAGGCGGACTTCGATAGTTGCTCCGCCCTCTTCGCGGTTGCGCGCGACAATTTCGCCGCCGTGCTCCTTAACGATTCCATAGCAGATGCTCAGACCCAAGCCGGTGCCCTTGCCCACGGACTTCGTGGTGTAGAAGGGATCGAAAATGCGGCTGGGGTCTTTGATTCCGGGGCCGCTATCTTCGAATTCGACGCAGACGTACGCGTCTTTCTTGAAGACCCGAACTTTCAGGACTCCGCTGCCGCTGCCTTCGACCATGGCATCGAGCGCGTTGTTGATGACGTTGAGGAAAACCTGCTCGAGTTGATGCGGGTCGGCGACGACGGAGGGCAGGCCATCGGGAATTTCGCGCTCGAGCGAGACGTTGTTGACGCGGAGATCGTATTCGCGCAGCGTGAGAGATTCTTCGAGCACCTTGCAGAGGTCGACTTCTTGTTTTTGCGGTTTGCGCTGGCGGGCGAAAGAGAGCAGATTCTGCACGACCCGGTGGGTGCGCTGCGCCTGCTTGAAAAGCTTGCGGACGTAATCGGCGGATTGCTTGTCGAGGCCCGCGCCCTCGAGCAATTGCGCATAGCCAAGGATAGCGGTCAGCGGATTGTTTAGTTCGTGGGCCACGCCTGAAATTAGCTGGCCAACGGCCGACATCTTTTCGCTTTGCAGCAGTTGCTCTTGGGTTCGGCGCAAGTCTTCGTAGGCGCGGCAAGTCTCTTCGTAGAGCTGAACTTTTTCAATCGTGGTGGCGAGTTGGCGGCTGATGGCCACGAGAAGATTTTCGTCGTTGCTCGAATAGTGCCGGTCTTCTTTGCTGGCGATGCCCATAATGCCGATGGGCTTGTCCTTGCTCCAGAGGACGACCCAGATCCAGTAGGGTAAGCGGTCGGCGCAGACGAACTCGACGACGGCGGGTGGAAGGTGCGGCATGAAATCCTGAGTCACCACTTCCGCTCGCGAGCGCATTACCAGATCGCCGAAACCTTCGGGAAAGACTACCTCCGCCATGCGGACGCGCGCCTCGCTGCGCGGCCCCCAGCCGGCGCGGCGGCGGTACGTGCCTTCAGGCTCGGCGGCCAGATAAACCGAGCCCGTTTCCGCTCCGAAGAGCGAAATGACCTGGCGCAGGGTGAGGTTCAGAATTTCATCAAGATCGAAAGATTGGGTCGCGATGACGGCCATGGCGTTGAGGGCGTTCAATTCGCGATTGCGCCGCCGCATTTCGTCTTCAGAACGCTTTTTCTCAGTGATGTCGAGGACAAAGCCCTGATAGCGCTCGATGCGTCCGCTGGAATCGCGAGTAGCGAAGCAACTCTGCGCGACCGCCAGCAGCGTGCCGTCTTTGCGCCGCACGGTAATTTCAAAGTTGCGCACGTAGTTGTGCGCCTCGATCTCCTGGCGAAATTCTTCGCGCTCTTCGGGAACCGAGTGCAAAACGCTGCCCATATCGAGCGCCATCAGTTCGTCGCGGCTGCTGTAGCCAAGCATGGTGACAAACGCGTCGTTGCAGTCGAGCAGTTCGCCTTCGGGAGTGGCGAGGAAGACGCCTTCCTGCGCCTGCTCAAAGAGCATGCGATATTTTTCTTCGGCGACCTGGCGTTCGGTCGTGTCGTGCACCACGTGGATGGTGCCCTTCTGCTGGGTTCCCTGCTCGGCGTAAGACGAAGTGGAAACCACCGACTGGCCGCCGAAACAGGGGTCGGAGCCTTCGGTCAAGCCGGAACCGCGCTCGCAGTAGGGGCAACCGCTCCAGTTGCGGCTTTGCGGCAGAACATCTTTACAAAAATTGCCGAGAACGTCGGCGGGAGCTTTTTCGAGGCGCTGCAAGAGAGCCTGGTTGGTTTTGAGGATGCGGAAGTCGGCATCGTGCGCCAGAATCAGATCCTGGATGGAATCGAAGGTGTTCATCCACTGCCGCTGGGAGCGCAGGACCTGCTCGAGCAGGCGCAGATTTTCGACGGCGATGCCGAGTTTCTGCACCACGGTTTCGAGAAATTCCAACTCTTCGCGGGTGTGGTGGCGGCGGCCGGAATAGCCTAGCGACAATACTCCGATGACTGTTTTCTTACCTTGCACCGGCAGCAGGATGGCATGATGAAGCCCGTGTTTTGCGAGTTGTTCGCGCTGCGGCGCTGACATCTCCGACACTTGAATGACGGTCGCCCGATTCTCTTCAAGGACGCGAGCTTCAATTCCGTCGGTCCCCACATGACCGATCGCGCGCAAGAATTCAGGCGAGAGTCCGGCGTGCTGCGTCGGAACGAGATGGTCGCCCTCCATCAACTGGAACCAAGAGGCCTTCGCACCGGCCACCACCCTCAATTTCTCAAGCGCGGTCTGCATCATGGGCGCGTGATTCTGACCGCGGGCGATGGTGCCGGTCAGCTCGTTGAGCATGATGAGGCGGCGGGTGCGCAATCGCGAATCGTCGAGCACGACCACCAGGATGCTCGAACCGAAGAGCACCTCGGCCAACAGATAACCTTCAATGGGAATGTGATTGGCAAACGGCGGCCAGTGCAGATTTAACGTCAGGAAGCCGGCGCCGAACAGAAAGGGTCCGACCCCAATGCGACCGAAGCGGTGCCGCAATAATTCGAAGGCGGCCGCGGCGGCTATTACGCGGCAGGATATATCTAGGCCCAGGCTGAGAGTTTTTGCATCAAGAAAGAAAAGTGAATCCGGGAAATAGAGCGGCCGCATGGCGGCGAAAACCATCAGCACCCAGCAGATCGCCACTAGCGCGGTGAGGGCGCGCTTCGCTTGGGCTGAAATCAGGGCGGCGGCGGCGAACAAGCCGATAGCCAAAATATAGTCGGCCTGCGCGAAGGCTGCGACAGGCTTTGATAGGCCGTGCCACTCGGCGCCTGCAACTCCAAGGAAAGCGCCGTATGCGATCCAGCCTGCGGCCCAGGCGAGCAGGCAGCGTTCGCGAAAAACTCGAAAGAAAAGCAGACTCACCGCCACGACGATCAGGGCGGCGGTTTCCCGCGCCGTCAACCAGGGAATGGTCAACACGCCAAGCGAATTACCAAACAGACCGGCAGGGTCCATAGGTATAGATATCGGCGAAGTGCACTTCTGGCACGCGCACAAAAGACAAACGCACGAGTGCCTAAGCTCTTTAAATATCACGCTCCGCCCCGATCGTACCCGGATTTCCGTCCTCCATTGGTTACTTTCGGAATGTGAAGTCGACGCTTAAAATAAGCGATACATAGACTCAACGCCATGCCTAATGACCGTATCCTCGTAGTCGACGACGAGGAAACAATCCGCGAAATTGTTTCCTCGATGCTTGGTGGAGCCCATTTTCAGACGCGCCAGGCCGCCAGTGGGGTGGAAGCGCTGTCGATTCTTGAGTCGGGGGACGAATTCGACCTGGTGCTCTCTGACCTGATGATGGCGGAGATGGATGGGATCGCCCTGCTGGAGCGTGCCAAGGAACGCTATCCAGACATGCCGATCGTAATGGTCACGGCTGTACACGACATACAGGTCGCGCTGCAAGCCCTGCGCAATGGGGCCTACGACTATCTGCTGAAGCCTTTTGAGCGCGAGCAATTGCTGGCGACGGTGCGGCGGGCGCTGGAGAATCGGCGCCTGAAGCGCGAGAACGATGCCTACCGCACCAACCTTGAGGCGCTGGTGGCGGAGCGAACGCAGCAGTGGAAGACGGCGCTCAATAATCTGGAGAAATCGTACGACATTACGCTCGAAGCATTGGGGGATGCGCTCGATCTGAAGGATGCGGAAACTGAAGGGCACTCCAGGCGCGTCACGGCCTACACGATTGCGATTGCGCGCAAGATGGGGCTATCGAAAGAAGACATCAGCGTGATTGCGCGCGGCGCTTTTCTACATGACATTGGCAAAATGGCAATACGCGATGACATTCTCCGCAAGCCGGGGAAGCTGACGGAAGAAGAGATGGCCATCATGATGGAGCACTGCTATCTCGGCTACAAGATCATTTCTCGTATCCCTTTTTTGGCGGAGGCTGCGGAGATCGTTTACTCGCATCAGGAGCGCTACGATGGGATGGGTTATCCGCGAGGGCTGAAGGGGGAAGAGATTCCGCTGGGGGCGCGAATTTTCGCGATTGCCGATACGCTCGATGCCATGCGATCCGATCGCCCTTACCGCAAGGCGCAGAGCATTGAGGCAGCCCGGAAGGAAATCGAACTCTGGTCGGGACGGCAGTTTGACCCAGCGATCGTGAAGGTCTTCCTCGAAATGCCAGATAATATTTGGGAAGACTTGCGGGCGGACATTAACGCAGCGAATGCGTCTTTTCCGAAGATGTAGCAGAGCGGCATTTCCGGCGGCAGGCATCGTTTTCAGCCTCTCGCCTCATCCAACCGAAGAAGTGAAGTTAGTCCAAACGTCCCCGCTGCGGTTGCGTCACGCCGTTTCCGGGGTGAATCGCCCGCCAGAGCGTACCTGTTCGCGTCTGGCGGGCATTTTAGTCAGGTTAGAGGTCAGATTGCAGAGGTAAAACCTGCCAGGTCAACTGGGCGGGCTTCCCTCTGCAATCTGACATCTGACCTCTAACCTATTTTTTCGATTGCAATTCGTGTTCTAAGGCGCATTCTTACCGTAGAGGTGTAAGCGCGATGAGAGCCGCCTTCGTTATGTTTTGCGCCGTGCTCGTTCTGAGCGTCTTCTCGACGGCGCAAAGCCCTACCGTCAATGCTCTCCCAAACACGATTTATGTTGGCGCCGACGGGAAGTTTGAAACCGCGCCGGACACCGCGTTGATTCAGTTCAACATTTCGGCGCAGGCCGAGAGCGCCAAGGACGCCTACGAACAGGCGGCGAAGCAAGCCGAGGCGACGCGGCAGGTGATACGCGCAAACGGGATCGAACCCAAGGCAGCGGAGATCGGGTTCTTTTCGTTGAGTCCGCAATACGACTGGAAAAACCCGAAGCATCGAGTCGTTGGCTACCAGGTGACGACGAGCGTCAGTTTGAAGCTGAAGGATTTTTCCAAAATCGGGCCGGTGACACAACAATTGGCCGATGCCAGCGTAGGCGAGAGCCAATCGCTGAGTTACACGCTCGACTCGACGGAAGAGGCCAAGAGCGAAGCTGTCGCCGACGCTTACCGGCGCGCGCGGGCTTCGGCGCAAGCTCTGGCCAAGGCCAGCGGACGCGTGCTCGGCGAACTTTCTTATGCTTCGGTCGATACGTCAGAGAATATTCGTTTGTTCGCGCCGGTTCCGCGTCATGCCATGGCTATGGGAGCGATGGCTGCGACCCCGGGGCCGACGGAGGAGTTCTCTCCGCAGAACGTGAAGATTACGGCGCACGTGAATGCTATGTTTGTTTTGAAGTAGCTTTTGTGTGGAGCGGACATTCTTGTCCGCGAAGGATTCTAGAAAAGCAAAAGCGGAAGGAAGTTATTGACCGCCTAGCTAGCGTAGGCGATTTCTCAACCCGTCCACAAATCCCTTCGCTCTTGGACCGGGATCTACAGCGATCATGACGAGCATTAGCACAACTGCGATCGACACCGTGATGACCACGGTTCTGAGAACGCCAAAACCGAAATGCCGAAGTGCCACGGCTGCAATAGAGGTGCACGGGACGAATAGCCGCTGGATCCATACATTTATGCGGTGTCCCATTTTTAGATTCTCTCTCAGTGAAGGGGGAGTTAAGCTCATTGCGGAACCTACTGGTTCTGAACCACGACCTCGCGGCGTGAGGTAATGCGGCTGGCGTCGACCGTCACTTCGCGCTGAATCTCCATTTGAATGGATGTGCCCGCCTCAAGGCGCACGTCGGCTCCGCGCGTGAGCATGCCGATGGCCAGGCCGGCAGCGCCCCCGGCTGCTGCTCCGATTCCTGCGCCTTTCAGTCCGCTAGTCACGCCGCCGATAGTTGCTCCGGTGGCT
>Ga0187859_10002893_pt1 | contig 10591 bp, 9 predicted proteins | sample June2016WEW_10_1_2_FD_133019 | JGI IMG/M metagenome (GOLD analysis project Ga0187859, IMG submission 133019) | Peatland microbial communities from SPRUCE experiment site at the Marcell Experimental Forest, Minnesota, USA - June2016WEW_10_10 | ecosystem: Environmental > Terrestrial > Soil >... | reverse complement strand
CTGGCAAATGCGCTGCGCGCCCAGCCAACCGATCTCTTTCACAACCTCGAAACCGTTGTTGGTAGAGTTTCCGACGTCGTAATAGACCTTAACCGCTGGGGAGCCGGCGCGCTCCATGATGCGCACGTTATCCTCCGCTGAGATGGTATCTTCCAGGCCTAAGGTCACCCCGGCCTTCTCGGCGGCAGGCGCGATTTCTTTCAAGATCCCGCCCACGTAGTCCATTTCCGCGTGGTTCGCGAGCGATGCTTTGCCGAAGAACGGGAGCAGTACCACCTCCGCCTTGAGGTTGGCGGTAATCGGGATGCTGTCCGCAACCCACTTTTGGGCACGCTTGTTGTCCTTCAAGTGGTCGACGTGCAGGATATCCAGGCAGGTGCCGGACAGGGCGATGCCTTGCTGTTTGGCGGCGGCCAAGTACTGAGCCTGGATCGCAGGGTCGTCTAAAGGCAGCTTATCCGAGACCGGCTGGCGGCCCAGACTCACCTGCACTCCATCGAAACCAAGCTTGGCGGCCAAGGCTACGGCTTCGATCTTCCCGGTTAGTTGGAGGTTCCAATCGGTGACGCCGATGCGCGGGCCGCGGCTGCGGGACCTCCCGATGGCGGGGAGCACGCCGCTCGCCAGCAGGGCGCGCAAAGCCGATCTTCGGGTCATACCACTCCTTTGGGTTGTGCGCTCAGAAGCCGGCGCTGGCTGCGTGCTTGGCGACGGGGGCAGGTTCGCCTTGCCGTTCCGCCAACAACAGGCGTCGCAGCGTCCGCAGATCGTTCAAGATCCGGCGGCTGGTGGTGATGTGGAGCGTCAGCTTTGCCAGATTATAGCCGACCAGTTGCAGCGCCTCTGCCCGGCGCTCGGCGCCGAGGCCCTCCCCGATGGCTACCGCGATATCGGCATCCACCTCTTTGCGGGCCTCTTCGATGGCTTCCGCCAGGAGCGCGACGTATTCTTGAGAACCCTCGATGCTGTCAAACGGCGTTTCAGGATCGTAGCTCAATTGTGCCTCCAAGTACTAAATTGGCGCGGAATGCCCTTTGTGACGTTCTCCCATTCTCGCACAAAAGCCGGTCGCGCAAAGGCCTCTTTTGGGGCGGTCTGTACTGGGGCGGACTACTTCCGTGCGCCGCGTTGCGGGTTCTTCAGGTTGGTCTGGCGGCGTTTGGCCTTGGTGCGCTTGGGCTTGCTGATGGTGAATGTGCCGCTACCCAGGTATTCGGCTTTGTACGTTTTATCTTCTGCCAATCGAATCTCCTAGAAGGTGATGCCTTCTATTCTAGCGCGGAGGGAGGTCTGCCGGGGGATCTCGGGCGGGGACTAGCGGAGCGGGCAAGGGGCGTGCACCGTCTTGCTGGATTTAGACCGGCCAAGCGACACTTCGGCGGAAATCCGAGTGGGCAAGGAGTTCCGGCACCGGCTGATACCCAGGAAAGGTGACGAGAGCGACTTGGAGGCCGGATCGCCTGGCGTGCTTCATGGCTGGGATGCAGTCGGTGTCGTTTGTTGCCAACGCGATCAGATCGACAGAGTGATTGGATGAAAGGTTCGCCATGTCGATGCCGATCCGCATGTCCACGCCTTTCTGTTCGAATTCGGGGTGGAAATCGGTATCTGTCAGGGGCTGGCCGGGAGTGTAAGGTATTCGGTTGTTGTTCATGACGAAATTTGAGCACTCCCAGCCGGACCGAGAAAAGATCCTGTACGAAAGCGTCTTGAGCCACGCATCGCTCCCCGTGAACGTCGTCCTCTGCCCAGAAACTGGAAGGATAGCAGTGCCGTTGTACGGTGCGCAATCGTAATACATGATCCGGTGGACGGTCTCTCCCGCGAGAGCGCACGCCAGCCCAATTTTCTCGATATAAGCCGGGTCGTAGGTCTTGCCGGCATGCCTGGCGTGCACACGGACGTGTCCGCCGTCGAGCATGACGGCAATCCTGTTGGGCATAACGTAAAAGGCCCAAAGGGTGGAACCCCGTGGGCCTCGTATAGTGCTCGCCTACGAGCGTAACGGATAAACTGCGATGGCCTCTCGACCACCTGAAGAGATTATGACACAACCGCCGCCTTTGCGCAAATGAGGCACAGAATGCAACGGGTGGGCGACTGGACCGACGACGCGCCCACGGCCTGCCGAATGCGCACGCCCGCTCGATTGATCGGATTGGTAATATTAAGGTTCGCTAGGGTCTTAATCCCGCGCGAAAATCGGAGGTCGAAACACATGCAGAAGATGGCCGATCTATCCATGGGTAGGAAAATACGCGAACGCCGCGCGAAGAGTGGCCTCAACCAGACGGAACTGGCCGACAAGGTTGGCGTTGGCGTTTACCAAACCACAGTATCGCAGTGGGAGTTGGGCAAACAGAAACCAGACCCGGCACAGTTGGAGAGGCTAGGCTAGTGCCAACGGAATTTTGGCATCTCCGGGCGTGCCGGTGACCTCGGGATACCCGGGCGGGTAGTATGGCCCACCTAAATTGAACGCTTCCGGTATCACAATCAATGAACTGCTGATGTCAATCCCGGAGGCCGTCCGCTCCAGTCCAGTCTAAGCGAGCCAACGGGATCCTCGACATTTTCACGAAAATGAAAGAAACCCACCGCCTTCAGCATACCTTTTGACTCGCCCCTGTCATTTCACTTGTATCGTAGCCAGGTTAGAAATCCGATGATCGTCTTGCCATCCTCGATCTCCCCTTCGCGGATCATCTTGTCGAGCTCCTTGCGCTTGAACCAGCGGCACTCGATGCGCTCGTCGTCCATGGGATGCGCGTCGCCCGCGGTCAGGCCGGTCGCCAGGAAGATGGTCATCTTCTCGTCCACGAAGCCGGGACTGGGCCAAAACCTGGCCAGCTTCTTCCAGGTTCTCGCCTTGTAGCCGGTCTCTTCCTGCAACTCGCGGCGCGCGGCTTGGAGCGGCTTCTCGCCCGCATCCAGGCGGCCGGCCGGTAGTTCCCAGAGGGACTTGGCGGCGGGCAGACGGAATTGCCGCACCAGCAGGATGCGGTTTTTCTTGTCGACGGCCATCATCACCGCCGACCCCATGTGCCGCACGATCGACCGCTTGATGTGGAAGCCGCCCGGATCGGTGGCTTCTTCCTCGGTCACGCGAAAGAGGCCGCACTTGTATACTTCATGTGAAGAGACGATTTTCATAATCGGTTACCGCCGAATGGCCGCCGCAAACCGGTCGAGCGGCAGGGTATTCATGATATCGGCGGGCGCCAGCCAACCGCGCCTCGCCGTGATGACGCCATAACTTATGTTCCCCAAATGCTTGGGGTGGTGCGCATCGGTGGAAATAATGAAGCGCGCGCCGCGGGCCTTGGCCGTGCGGATGTGGTTGGCGCTGAGATCCAGGCGCTCGGGACTGGAGTTGATTTCGAGCCAGACGCCGCGGCGCACGGCTTCGTCCACCACGCGCTCGAAATCGAACGGGAACGCATCCCGATGCAGCAGGATGCGGCCGGTGGGATGGCCCAGGACGCGTAGCGACGGGCATTCGAGCGCGCGCAGCAGGCGGTCGGTCATCTCGGCGGATTCCATGTTCATGTGGCTGTGTACGCTGCCGATGACCAGGTCGAGCTCGGCCAGCGCATCGTCCGCCAGGTCCATCGCGCCGTCTTTCACGATGTCGCATTCCAGGCCGGAGAAGACGCGCACGCCAAGGCCGTTGCCGTTGCGGTTGAGCTCGCGCATCTGCGCCGCAAAAGCCACGGCGCGCTTCTCGTCGAGGCCGTTGGTCATGGCCAGCGACTTGGAATGATCCGTAATGGCGATGTATTCGTAACCACGTGCGCCGGCGGCCGCGGCCATCTCTTCGAGCGATGCGCGCCCGTCGCTTTCGGTGGTGTGCATGTGTACATCGCCGCGGATGTGCGCAAGCTCCACCAGTTCGGGCAGGCGGTCTTCGGCGGCGCGCTCGATCTCGCCCAGGTTTTCGCGCAACTCCGGCGGAATCCAACGAAGCCCCAGCGCCTCGTAGACGCCGGCTTCGGTTTCGCCCGCCACCTTGGTTTCGTCCGCGCTGCGATACAGCCCGTACTCGCTCAGCTTGAAGCCCATCTTCACCGCGCGCGTGCGGACGGCCACGTTGTGGTCTTTACTGCCGGTGAAGTATTGCAGCGCCGCGCCAAAGCTTTCGCGCGGCAGCGCGCGCACGTCTACCTGCAGGCCCTCGCGGCCGACCGTGGCGCTGGCCTTATTTTCGCCGCGCGCCAGAAGTTGCTCCACCCTGGGGAAGCGCACGAAGCGTTCCAGCACGTCCGCGGCGGCCGGACCGGTCACCAGCAAGTCCAGATCGCCCACCGTTTCGCGCCCGCGCCGCAGGCTGCCGGCCGGCGTGATTTGCTCGATGCCGGGCGTCTCGTTCAGATAGGCGGTCAACTCGCGCGCCATGTCCTCGGCGTAGCTCAACAGGTAGCGGCCGGTGCGCTGGCGATACTGCGCGATGGACTTCAGCACCTTCCCTTCCAGTTTGGCGCCCATGCGCGGCAGCACGCGCAGCTTCTGGTCCAGGCACAGGCGTTCCAGTTCGTCGATGGTGCTCACGTGATAATGCTCGAACAGCAGCGCGATGCTCTTCGGCCCCAGCCCCTGGATCTTGAGGAATTCGAGCGCCGCCGGCGGGAACTTCTTGAGCAGCAGATCGCGACGCTCGCACGAGCCATGGTCGACGATCTCTTGCAGCACCACGGCCAGGCCCTTGCCGATGCCGGGGATGTCGGTGACCTTGCCTTCCGGGTCCTTGAGGATGTCTTCGACCCGCTCGGGATGGCCCTCGATCGCGGTGGCCCCGTTGCGGTAACTGCGGATGCGGAAGGAATCCTCGCCGGCGATCTCCATCAGATCGGCGGTTTCCCATAGGATGCGCGCTATCTCTTTGTTCTCCATGCCAGCTATATGATCCCCTATTCTAGCGTGGGGCCGCCGCCCGCGCCGTGTCCCCGCGGACACGAAGCCGGCACGCCCTGCACGCGGAATCAGCGAGATAGCGCTGGCACTCGCGCTGCATTTCCGATAAGCGTGAACGGAGGCAGTCAGATGCGAGATGCGCGGTGGCAATGGAAGCACTTCCAGGCGCTGGCGGCTTTGTTTGTGGCCGTCGGGGAAGCCCTGGCGCAGGAGACGCGGCCGGTGGCGCGGCGGATCGTGGTGAGCATTCCGGATCGCCAGTTAGCGCTGATGGAAGATGGCCGCGTGACGAAGATCTACCCGGTGGCGGTGGGCGCGGCGTCGACGCCCAGCCCCACGGGTAGCTTCATAGTGGAGGCGCGGCTTGCGCATCCCACCTGGTACGGACCGGGTAAAGTGGTGCCTCCGGGCAAGAGCAACCCGCTCGGGCCGCGCTGGATCGGACTGAGCCGCAGAGGCTATGGCATACACGGCACCACCAATCCGCGCTCCATCGGGCGGCCCGCGTCGCATGGGTGCATCCGCATGCGCAACTCCGACGTGGAAGAACTATTCGAGCTGGTTGCGGTTGGCGACCCGGTGGAACTATACGCAGAGAGGACCGGCGAAGTGACGCGCATATTCGGTGTGCCAACCGCGCCGCAGATGGTGGCCGCCAACAGCGCTCCGGCCGTCCCCGTCGTGTCTGGCGGCCAGTAAAGGAGAATTCCGATGCACGAACTTGGCTTCCTGGCGTTGCTGTTGATGGCGGGGACGACTTTCCCGCTGGCTTTCTGGATCGCGCGCGCCTGCCTGGCGGGAGTGATTCGAGTGCTGGAACGCCAGCCAGAGCGATAATGATCTCAGGCAAATGAAACGCTTGGTCCTGATTGCCCTGCCGGTGGCGGCAGCCTTCGCGCAGCAATTCGAGCCGTTCGACGCCACTGAGCGGCAGGCTTCCGCCAAAGCAGCGCAGTGGATGCAATCGCCGGGATACCGCGAGAAGGCTTGGGGCGCGTACCTGGCTGGAAAATACCGCCTCCAGGACCAAGCCGCCAGCCTCGTTTCGCAACTCGTGGCGTTGCGCGGATTGGCCGGCGACACGCTGCACGTCGATTCGCCGGAGTTCGGCGCGATTCAGGCGACCCTCGATGCGCTCATTCAACTGGGGCATCCGGTAGACGCCGCCAGCCTGCTGCCGTTTCGGAAGCAGTGGGCGAACGAAGTCTTGATCCTGTTGGCCGAAGATCCTCAAGCAAACCGCGAGGCATTGCTGGCGATGGCTGAACAGCGGGACCCGGCGGATACGCGATGGGTAGCTATCCATAATCTGTTAGTGGGGGCCCGGAGCGCCGGAATGGCCGCGCGACTTCTGGCCGGCGTCAACGTCATCCACGTGTTTTACGTAATGGATCGCGCGGGTTATCCGGCTGGTTCCGGTGGCGGCGGAGGCGGTGCTATCTATGACGGCTTGCCCGGGTTCGCTCCCGGCTTTCCCCACGCCGGAGTCTATGACCTCTTTCTGTCTCGACAGGCGGACGGCGTGCTGTTCGCGCCCGGAACACACCCTGTGTACTATCGGCGCGCCACTACCGCTCGTTGCCGGACGTTCCCGGAAATCGATCGCCAGGAGTATGGGTTGGAGTATCTTGCCGAACTGGGCCGTCTTCCGCTCCGCGCAATCAAACTGGCGCTGACGCCCAGCACGGTAATCCAATGGGCCGGTGCCAAGGCATACAAGCAGCAGGTGAGTACTGCTGTTCACGCGCAACTTCGCGCGATCCAACAATTCTTGAGCGGCCTGAAAAGCGCCGAGGTGCTCACGCCAGAGGAGGCCGAGGCGTTGAAGCTGAGGATTTTCATCGATCCGGACGATCAGCGTAAATCCGGCGCGGCCCTCCCGGATTTTGCGCCCGTTCCGGTGCCAGGAAGTTGATGGCCCGGTAGGCGCGGCCGGACTCGAACCGGCGACCCTCTGCTTAGAAGGCGGTGTATGTAATGTTTTGCAACTGCCCTATCTTCATTAGCTTAGGTTTCAATGGGACGGGTGCTGTTGAGGCTTGATGAACCTTGTTGCAGCAGAAGGCTTTGAGCAGCTACAGAATCATCTACAATGTCTACCAATGTCTTAGCAGGTGCAGGGCGATTTGAAGCCTATTCGCCTGGTTCGCCGACCGTCCCCCCCAAGACAAGACGTGCCATGGCTGCAAATCCACGGATCGCGAGTTCGATGACGATCAGGCAGCGCGACTACAGCTTGTCAAGCCAGGGCGGCCAAACCTTCCTTTCACAGTCTATGATCGCATCAGACACATCCCAGTTCATCACAGCAATCGACTTCCTCGCTTAGTACTGCATTTCTTAAATACACTAACGTATAAGAAACTTGAAATCTTGCTCACAACGTGGGCTTCCTAGTTGATGAGGTGTTCACGCATGCCAAGATTGAGCCCATTCGCCATAGCCCTCTCATCCACCGAGGAGGCCGAGTTGCGCTGGCGCGCCGCAAAATATACGTTGCCGTATTTTCAGGTTCAGCGAGCCAGGATGATCCTTTGTTCACGCGAGTAGAGGCGGCGGAATTCACCGCAAAAACCAGCTTGATCATCGCCATCAAAGACGTCGTCGAGGAGCGCAAGCTGACGCAGCAGGAAGTAGCGCGGCTCTGCGGCACAGATCAGCCGACGCTTTCCAAAGTATTCCGTGGCCGCATGGAGAGCGTCACTATATCGACCGGCTTGCGAACTGGCTCAACGCGCTTGGACGGGACGTGGAGATCATCGTCTAATCATCCCCGCGCACGCGCCGCAGGGGCCGCCTCCGCGTGATCGAAGCCGCGTAATGGGCGCGGCACGCGGCATGCCTCGTGCGAGGTTCCTGGGCAAGTCAGGCAAAGTTCACAGCTTCGTTCGAAGGCGGACAGGGCTGGGCCGGATTCGTATAGACGTTAAATCAGGCACTGACTGCACCGTGGGTAGCGCCTCTCCGGCATTGGCGTGTTCGTTTCAACCGCGGAATCCGCGCCAATCGCGTGTGTGCCAAATGCCCCCGTCGAAATGGACCGCGTGAAACACGGTCACTGATTAGGGCCCTTCATTGATTTGGCGGCGCATCATGATCAGACGCCGCTCTAATTCCTGTTTCGTCAAGTCGCCTTTTAGTTTCAAGGAGCAGTAACGCATTGCAAGAACAATCGGAATACGAGTGTTTTCAGTATCGGCGTAGAATCTGTTCAGTTCTGCCTCGTAATCGCGAACCTTGAACCCATGAACCCAGCGCTCCTGCATAGCGAGATTTGCAGCGTTCGTATCTGAGTTCGCCATTATAGCCTCAAACCGTGCGGAGTCGCGCAGAGCTGCCAAGTAGACCTCTCGATCTTCGGCAGTCATTTGAAGCCACAGCCGCCCGTTGGACAGGTGTGAGGTTGTAGTGTCCTGGGCGTGAAGCAGAACGACCGGAAAGCAAAAAAGAACAGCGCACAGCATACGCATCAGTGCCTCCGATATTTACGACACTGCTCCCCGCCCCGGCGAGGAACTCTGGACCAGGCCACATGTGTCGGGTGACGCCCAATTCGTTCATCATGAAGTTTGTTCGAAATATTTCTTCACATCTGCGTCTAGGGATCGGCACGTGTCGAGTATGGTCAGGCAGGCTTCGAGAAGTTCACTGTTGCGCCGCGCCCGGCCATCGAGAAGATCATCATTAGGTTTCGGGTATTTTCCGCCGTGAAACAGGTTATTGCGAACATCGCGGACCAATCGCAGAAGGTGTTGCTCGTCGGATTCAGTCCCCTGCGGATCATGCGGCATCCATTCCCACCCCATGCTTTCGGCCGCGTCCACCTTCTGTTGCCGTGGTGGAGCAGTTAGGAGATACTTCTTGGCGTTTATAAAGTCTGTGTCCGTTCTCGCGGCAAGCTGTCCGCTGGTCTTGTTCGCGAACTTGTTCCAATTCGCACCTGTATTGTTGGTTTTGCCGACCTTTTTGACGAAATGTGCTCGCTTCAAAGCGCATTCGAAGCGCGAGAAGGTTTGAAAAACTTCAAGACCAGCTCGTCGCTTGCCCGGGTAATGTCGCCGACCCCGGTAATACGGTTGCGGTTGGTGCTCACGACACCAGGCCCCTTCCCACCGACCGTAGCACACGCCCGGGTACTACAGCATGGCACTCGTCTCTGTGTCTCTGTGGTGTTGCTGCGCCAACTCATTTTAGCGCCTGCCGCCCCAACTCGAGAGGCGGCTCGGGCTTCGTGGAAATGATGTCCTGATCTTACTCCGAACCGGAGAAAATGCCGGTTTCAGTCACCTCGCCGTCCATGAAACGGAGAACGACGTTGCGATATTACGTACTCTACCCGCGCCACGGTCTCATCTCCCATAGATAAACCGGCTGCGCCGCGGGTCCGCACCGCCCGTAAGCACGCCGTCCGACATGGAGATACGGATCGCCGTGGGCGCGGAAAGATTGCCCCAATCGCCGATCACCGTGACCTTATGGCCCATGGCCGTGAGCTTATCGATTGTCGCTTGCGGGAAGCGGCGTTCCACATTCAGCTTGCCGGGAAGGAATTCGTGGAAATCGAAGGACGTATACAGATGCGCGCTGTCGAAGCGCGGCGCCTCGATGGCTTCCTGCGGCGACATGTTGAATTCGACGATGTTGAGGAACACCTGCAGCAGCGTCTGGTCCTGCAAGTCTCCGCCTGGCGTGGAGATCGCCAGAAAAGGCTTGCCATCCTTGAGCACGAGCATGGGGCTCAGCGTCACGCGCGGCCGCTTGCCCGGCGCCAGCTCGTTGGGATGCCCGGGGATCAGCACGAAGGTCTGCATGCGCTCGCTCATCGCCAATCCTGTGTCGCCGGCGATCACCGAAGGCAACCAGCCTCCGCTGGGCGTCGCCGAAAACATGTTGCGCTGGCGATCCACCACGTTCACGCACGTGGTATCGCGCGCCGCGATGGTGGAATCCGTGGTCTTCGGCATCTGCAACTCGCCGCCGAACGCGCCGGGCCGGGATTCGAGCGAGGCATGCTCGGGATCGATGAGCTTGCGCCGCTCGGCCGCATAGTCTTTCGAAAGGAGGGTCTCCTCGGGAATCTTGGAAAACTTCGGATCGCCGTAATAGCGGTCGCGGTCGGCGAACGCCAGCTTGATGGCTTCGACGAGCGTGTGAATGTATGCCGGACTGTTGTGGCCCATGGCCCGCAGGTCGTAGCCTTCCAGCAGGTTCAGCAGTTCGATCATTACCGGGCCTTGGGACCAGAAGCCGGGCTTGAAGATTTCGTATCCGCGATAGGTGCCGGTGCGCGGCGTATCGGCTTCCGCGTGGAAGCCGGCCATGTCGTCATAGGAGATCAGGCCGCCGTTGCGTTTGCAGAATTCGTCGTATTCGCGCGCGATCGGGCCTTTGTAAAAATAATCGCGAACGGCGCGCAACCGCTCGTCGCGCCCGCCCTTGGCTTGGGCTTCGGCGCTCGCCAGCGCGCGCAGGGTCTTCGCCAGCGCCGGTTCGCGGAAAACGTCGCCGCGCCGGGGAGCCACGCCATTGGGCAGAAAGAACTCGCGGGAAGTGGGCCAGAGTTGCAGCAAGGGCTGAGAGCCGCGGATCCAATCGGCCATCACTTCGGTGACCGGAAATCCGTCGGCGTATTCGATCGCGGGGGCAGATACCTGTGCGAACGACATGGTGCCGTAGCGTT
>Ga0187859_10002892_pt1 | contig 10596 bp, 7 predicted proteins | sample June2016WEW_10_1_2_FD_133019 | JGI IMG/M metagenome (GOLD analysis project Ga0187859, IMG submission 133019) | Peatland microbial communities from SPRUCE experiment site at the Marcell Experimental Forest, Minnesota, USA - June2016WEW_10_10 | ecosystem: Environmental > Terrestrial > Soil >... | reverse complement strand
CAGCGACTACAGCAGTTCGTGGCCCGCGAAGGGCACGCGCGGATTCCTCAGCAACACCAGGAGGACGGCTTCCCGCTCGGGGAGTGGGTGTCGGGCAGGCGCCGAGGGTTGAAAAAGGGCAATTTGCCGACGGCCCAAAAGCAGGCACTTGACCAAATCCCCGGATGGCAATGGGACTTCGGACGTCATCGGGCCGAGGGCGTGAAGCGCTGGGAGCAAGCCTTCAAGATGCTACAGCAATATGTTCAGCGGGAGGGACATGCGCGGGTGCCTTCCGCTCACCAGGAGGACGGCTTTTCGCTCGGCCGCTGGGTGATAAATCAGCGTACTCAAAATCGTGCTGGCAAGCTCTCGGCGGAGAGGGTTCAGTCTCTAAAGCACCTACCAGGGTGGACATGGGACGCGCTAACCGCCGGATGGCATGACGGCTTTGCGCGACTCACCAATTACACCAGTCGGGAGGGCACAGCGCTCGTGCCAAGTGACTACTGGGATGACAACTTCCCGCTCGGCGAATGGGTCAGCGTTCAGCGCAAAACCTTTAAGGAAGGCAACCTCAGCGCTGAGCGTCAGCAAAGGCTCGAAAGTCTTGTTGACTGGTCATGGGATGTCCGCGATCACGGGTGGCAGACCGGCTTGGATAAGCTCGAACAGTTCGTCGCTCGTGAGGGACACGCGCGGGTTCCCAGGGAGCATATAGAGGATGACTTCCGACTGGGCCAATGGGTTGCTAACCGCCGCGCCGATCGTCAGCGCCTTTCTGCCGAGCGCAAGGCAACGCTTGAGTCAGTGACCGGGTGGGTGTGGGGCGCGAAAAGCGCGAAGTGGGAGGAAGCGTTCGACCGGCTCCAGGTCTTTGCGCGGCGCGAGGGACACGCTCGCGTCCCCACACATTACGCGGAGGACGGGCTGCTCCTGGGTAGGTGGGTCAGTATTCAGCGCCAGTCCTATGGGCGTGGGACGCTCGACCCGCAGCGCGTCCGACGGCTCGAACAGGTCCCCGGCTGGGCGTGGGATGTCCCGCAAGCCGCGTGGGAGGAGAACTTCGCAGCGCTACAGGGATTCGTCGCGCGCGAGGGGCACGCACTCGTGCCGCAGGGGCATGTCGAGTCCGGCCTTGGCCTGGGCAGGTGGGTTCTACATCAGCGCCAGCACTACAAACACGGCACGCTTGATCCGCAGCGTGCTCAGCGACTCACTACCACACCGGGCTGGACCTGGCATCTACACCGTAGATGATCTCGATTTGCGTGTCCCTATGACGTTGCCGAGGGACGTTTAGGTCTCCCAGGGTACGACTCCCGTGTGGCAATGTCCGTAGCGTGTAAGCGCTGATGCTTCAAGAGTCCCGAACACGGCGTTGTTCGGCATCAGACCGAAGGTGCCGTCTACACGTCCGCTGTAATTATGGCCTGCTAGGTAGACTGTGAATGTCCCAAAACTTTCGAGTGCCCACGGTTCGGCAGGCGTAAGAAACGACTCGGTCATGTGGACGCTATGGTGCCGCGGGCACTCGTAGAGCGCTGAGAAGTCAAGATCGGTGAGTTGCCTACCGTTGGGGGCCACCGTGATAAGGATGTGATCATTTTGATTCGTCCAACCGTTGTAATTGCCCGCAGTTGTCAGAGCATCCGTCGAAGCCACGGCGGCCTGTCGCTGTGCGACCCATGAGACACGGCCGGTCGAGCACAGCCCGTAGCGATGAGTTTTCCATCTCGCCGTCAGCGTACCGCTCATCTCCCCGTTTGCCGGATTGATCGCGCCTTCCATAGCCTCGCTTTCAGAGCCTTCGGAAAACGTCACCTTGAATGTGCTCGCGGTAATGGGTTCCGACTCGCCGTTACTCAAGCCTCCCAGCGGCTCGGTGATGGTGTGGCCGGAGCGACAGCGGTAGACGATTGTCGTCGCAACGGCGGTGACTCTCTTACCACCCGACCCGACAACGAAACTGATCGGGATGGATGATTGGCTAGTGGTTCCTCGATACACGCCTTCAACTGGCGGGGGTGCAGGTGCTTTGGTGGCCGCCACAACAGGTGCAGGTGTGGCTTTCGGTGTGGGAGTCGCCGGCGGCGGCGACGGAGCTGGCGCTTTCGGAGTCGGTGTTGTTGGTGGCGTGATGGGCGGTGCGGGTTTCTCGGCTTCGGCCCATTCGCGAACCCAGGAGACCAGGATGTCCGTGCGCGTAAAGACTGTCGGCCGTGTCGTTGAACATTCGCCGTAAATGTGGCTGGTAACGCCGACCTCGACCGGGCCTTCCGCACTGGAGACCAACAGCGGGCCGCCGCTGTCGCCGTGGCAGGCGCCGGTGCTATAGCTCGGCGGGTCAATTGTGCAGAGCTCGCCTTGTTCGTAGAAGTCTCCCGCGTTCTGACCACACCATTCAGGGCTCTGAATAACCGTATCAGCCCATTTCAGGTATTCAGGGAGAAGTTCCTGTTCAGGATATTCTTGACCCCACCCTACGATCTCTGCTGCGCGGCCAGCTTGCAAGGTGCCCGCGTTGCCCGCAGTCCACAGAGGGATCACCGGGGCGGTGGTGGGCGTGGCGAGGACGAGTAGCGCTGCGTCACGGTCAAGAAGGCTCGGAACAAAGCCGGGATAGATGATGACCTTCGACACGGCTGAGACCTGTCGGGGAGTGGCGTTCCAGTCAACATTGCCGGTGACGACTGTGTACCCGGCTGGTTCGTCAAGGACGCCGGTTTCTGGATTCTCGGCACAGTGCGCAGCCGTGAGGATCAGGTTCGAGGCGACAACGGTCCCGGTGCATCGAATCCCCTCTTCTTCCTCTACGCCGCGCACGAGGGCAAGCGATGGGAAGCTGCCGGTTTCGGCCTGTGTCCCGCCTATGACCGCGACGTGCGCGAGCGCCGATCCGATTGGCTTATGCTGATCCGTGGATCGCCTGACCGTTTGGGGTCTGGTGTGGCGACGAGCCGTGAGGGTGCGCGCCGACGCAGACGCCACAGACACCGCGAGCATAAAGCCCAGCAGGGTAAGCAAAGCGAGCAGTTGTCCGACGGTGGGACCGGCAATCCTAACTCTGGGTCGTACTTTGGCGCCGGCACCGTCAACCCCATTATCCAGAGGAGGTTTCATTCGCTGTGCTGGACTTCCCGCTGCGCCTGCTTGGCTTCTTCTTCATTGCGGCGAGCTTCGCGTGCGTTTTCTTGTTGCTGCTTCTCAGCTTCCTGTTCGTGTTCGCGCTGTTCCTTCTGGTGTTCCTCTGCTTCCTGCTGTTTCTGTGCAGCCGCTTCCTTTTCGGACTGCGCTTGTTCCTTTTGGTGTTCCTGCGCTTCCTGCTTCCTTTTGGCGGCTTCTTCCTTTTCCAGCTGCGCTTGTTCCCTTTGGCGCTTCTGCGCTTCGCGTCCATTCTGAGCGTTTTGTTCGGCCGCTGCGGCTCGTTCGCGTTCGGACTTCTGCTGGGCTTGTTCCCGTTCGATCTTCGCTCCCGGCCCTTCGGCTTCATGCCACCCTTTGGCGGTGAGGCTCGCGCAGATTTGGTTGCCGCGCAGGTGCTCGCCCGTGTCCCGAACTTCGATCAGGAGAGAGCCGCCTTTCGACATCGAGCAGACCAGTTCCCCATGCAGTTCTTCTCCTTGCGGCTCTGTCTTCCAGTATTCGTCGGATGACTTGGCTGCCCCCTCATTCCATTCGCTGCACGCCGCTTCGCCGTTGCCGTAGATCGTGACTCGAACGTCAGCGCCGGCAACCCCGCTCGTGCAGCCTTCCATCGACACGGAGCTACTAGAGGGACTGCTTCTTGCGGCTGCGGAGTTGCTAGTGGGACTAGAGGAGCTGCCGCCGATGGAGCCAAGAGCGAGCGTAGCGGCAAGGGCAACGACCACCGCTACGGTCAAGGCGACTAGGAACTTCCTACGTCGATGGGAATTGCGCTCCGGTTCGTCTGGTCCGGGCTCGGATTCTGGTGGGGGCAGGCTCATTGGAAGCAGTATCGGTAGCCCGGAAGCCGGACTAGACCCAAATGGATCGCACTGCAAGCGCCATTCCAACGCCCGGTGCTTGTCCGCCATCCGCGAAAGCCGCGCGACGATACCAGACAGCACGACTCAGACAACTGTCTAGCGTCATCGCTGGCGTAAAGATCGAGGCGGACAACGGCGTGCGCTCGCTGCTCCATGCGAGCCGAGGTCTCGCGGCTGAGGCGTATCGTCTGCACTACATACGAAAGGTGCCCCCGCGCTGCGCTAACAGCCGGGGGCGTGGCGACGGAGCCGAGACTCCCCGCGCGGAGGACCATAACGGAGCCTCAGCGTGGCCTTGAGACGACGCCAGCCGACGCCTCCGACCGAGATAAGGAGGATCGAAGATGAGCATTGACGATCTGCGGGCGCTTCGCGAGTTCGAGGGCGCCGGGCTGCCAGCGACCGAGCGCGATCGGCTGGCGAGGATCACCACGACGATGCCCGCGGAGGTGGTCACGCTGCTGCGTGGGGCGCTGTATGCGGAGCTGCGGCGTTCGTGCGAGGACGCGCCGGTGGGGATGCCAGAGTCACACACGCGCGCAGGATGGACGCCCACGCTGGGACGCCTGAATGGAGCGCTCAGTGGGCTCAACGTGATTGGCTGGGTCACGCCTAGCGAGCAGCGGTCGGTGACGATCGCTCTCGACGCGGCGCTGATCGAGGTTCTGGAGGCCGACGCCGAGCAGTGGGATTGGCTCTCGGAACAGGAGAGGACCGAATCGGTGGAGGGTCGTGTTCGTGCGGCGGAGCACTCGGCCACCATCGAGCGGTTTCTTGCGAGCCTCAGCGAGCGTCCCGAACCCGCCACGTTGTTGATCCCCGCATCGCTGCTCGGGCCGATTCGTGAGGGAGCCGATGACGCCCTCGCTGTCGTGTCTCAGGAGATCGACCACGGAACAGACCCGCGCGAGTGCTGCCGGCGGCTGAGTGCGATCTGCGACCTGCTTGATCTGATCGACGGGAGCGGCGACGACGAGCCTGCCTCAGACGTTGATGCCACCGGGCACGCCCGGACGGTGACGGAGCTCGCCGCGCTGATGCTGCCGATACTGACGACCACCGTGCGCGACCTTGACGACGCAGACCCGTCGAAGCCCGGCGCCGAAGCCGAGCTCCTGCTGATGCGCGAGCTCCACACGGAAGCGAGCCGGGCGGCGGACGGATGACGACTGGCCTCCGCCGAGTGTCACAACAGCCATTCCAGTTGCGGCGCTCTGCCGGTTAGCCTGAACGCAGTTGTCTACATGCGCGCCGTCGATCACTCACCTACCCTCCACACTTCTCGTCCGCGACCGGAGGCCGAGCTGCGCATCCTCGCGGCGGCGAAGTGGGTTGCCGGCGGTTTGGCGGGACCGAGCCCGGACGCCTTGGACTTCATCGAGGCCGTGAACGCGGGGTTGGTGAGGTTGGGTGATCCGTGGGAAGTCACGGCGCGCGGACGGGCCGCTCTGCGTGGGCAACGGTGGCTGTAGGCCGTGGTGCGCGGACGCCAACTGTGCCCTGACGCGCAGCGGCGATTCGCGTCGCTCAGCGACGGCAGCGAGCGACGGCGGCGCCGCAGATTTCCGGGCGAGGTAGTCGGCCGGGGGTCGGCCGTGTCCTTGGCCTGGAGGCGCCCTTGCCGTCTAATGCCTCTCAGTGTCAGGCGAGGCGGTAGCCGACGCCCCACACGTTGATGATCCACTGTTCGCCCGCTACGCCGAGCTTGCGGCGTAGGCGACTGGCGTGGCTGTCCAGTGTTCGGGTATTGCCGATCGAGCGGTAGCCCCACACCGCTTTCAGCAGCTCGTGTCTCGTGAAGACCCGCCGCGGATCGCCGGCAAGGTGCAACAGCAGTTCGTACTCCATGCGGCGCAGCTCCAAGAACTCGCCGTGGAGGAGCGCGGCATGGGCGGCACGGTCGATCGTGAGCGACCCGAACGTGAGCGGCGCCATGCGGTCATCGACCGCCGACCGACGCAGCAGCGCTCGTAGGCGTGCCCGCAACTCTAGATACCCGGCGGCGCGGGGCAAGAAGTCGTCGGTGCCGGCCTCGAAGGCTCGCAAGACTTCGAGCTGGTGGCCGCGGGCACTGAGGACGATCACCGGCAGCCGCGGTGGCCACGGCGAATCGGTCCCCTCGTGGGGTTCGTCCAGGCCGTGCCCGCGGATGCTTTCGAGAAGGTCGAGGGAGCCCCTTGGTGTGTCGAGCTCTCCGATCACGACAAGTCCCGGCGGGTGCGCCCCGGCCAACACGCCAGCGTGGGTCGCGGTGCTGGCGAGCTTCGTGGGATGGCCGTCCGCCATGAGCTGTTCGGCAAGTTCTCGTCCCAGGCTGGCGTCAGACTCGACAACGAGAATCGGTGCGCGTTCGGGGCTGATGCCGGGGGTCGTCTCGGAGCGGCTGATCGCGATGCCCTGCGCACTCATGCGACGATCACCCCCGGCGTGGCGGAGCGCTTCGCCTGGATCAACGCCGCGCGGTAGGAGGACGGAGAAACCCCGTAGCGGCGCCGGAACGCTCGCGCGAAGTGCGACGCCTGCGAGTAGCCGACCCGCTGCGCCACGTCGCACACCGGGATCGAGGGCAGCGACAGAAGCTCGGCGGCAGCCTCCATGCGCCTGCCGGCGAGGTCATCCTGAAAGGTGACATTGCCGAACTGCGAGTAGGCGCGCTGTAGCTGGCGCGGGGAACTGGCGAGTGCCTTCGCAACGGCCTCCACTGTCAATGCCCTGCGGTAGTAACGCTTGACCGCCAGGCGCGCGAGCAGGTACAGCCGGCGGCGTTCACTGATGGTGGACGGCCGGTGCTTTGTGGCCGGTCGCTTTCGTGCGGCGGGTGGCCTGCCGTCCAGCCCGAAGTGAAGGTGAAGCAACTGGCGCACGCGCTCGCGTTTGATGCCGAGCCGTTCACCAATTTGTTCGAGGGTCAGTCCCTCGACCGCGCGCAAACGGAACATCGTCAGCTCGCGCTCGCCCTGGACGTGACCGCCGCTGCGAGCGAACGGTGTCAGGCCGTGGCGGTGAAGCTCGCAGATGAGCTCGTAGAGCTCTGCTCCGCTACTGAACTCGGGACGGCAGATCAGCTCGCCGGTGGTGTACCCGGCGAGCTGATCCACTTCATGTATGCCGGCCCTGGCCAGGCTGGGGGAGGCAGCCTGGCTCAAGGCCAGTTCGGTGACGCGCATAGCTGACCCCCGCGCGTCAAAGCGTCATCAGTTCATCGAGGCGCTGCGCGACCTCTGAGGGGATCGCGCGCCCGCCGCGACGCTCGATGAGACCGGCTCCGTCCAGCCGGTTCAGCGCGTCGGTGATCGCGAGCCGCTGCTTACGCTTGCGCGCGCCGTGCGCCTCGCACACCTGTTCCTCGCTGCGCGGGCCTTCGCCGTCGGCGCTGCGCACGAGCAGACCTTCGAGGACCGCTTTGTCGTCGCGGCGCTCGTGGGCGGAGTCCGGGTCGCCGCCCTGGGTGAGCTCGTGGTAGCGCACGGCCGGACGCGATGCGGTCGCGAGGTCGTTCCAGCGGTGGATCAACTTGGAGGCGCGTAGGCGCCGGAGGCTGTCGCGGACATCGCCGGGGACGCCGATCGCGCGGGCGATCTCATCTTCTGCCCACGGCCGCTGCTGGTCGATGTCGAGCATGAGGTTGAGGACGGCACGGTCAATCAGCGCGTGCGCCTCCAACCCGTCTGGAGTACGGTGTTTGTGCATGGGGAGTTACTGCTCCTTGTGTCACGGCGCCGGGACAGTTTGCGCTGCCGCCGGCGCCAAGTGTTCAGTTGTAGATAAAACGCGGACCCGCCTGGCGGCGAGCCCTTCTGCGCCCCCACCGCACGCCCTTGAGGCGTGCGATCATTGGGCGGCCGAAGGGCTCGCCAGCCGGGACCGACAGGCCGCTGGCTTTCAGTTCATGGCGCGACCGTACATCGGCCCGAGCGGACCGCGAGCGTGTGACAGGAAAGCGGCACAGAAGGGCACACTCCTGTCACAGTCGGGGTCGCGGGGCCGTTGTCAGCCGGCCCATTCCTCCGGCGGCGCACCGGGCTTCCACGCCTTCGTGACGCCGCCGCCCTCCTGGCGGAGCGCTTGGGCGTAGTCGGTGAGCTGCGTGTGGAAAGCAAGCTCCTCGCGCGGGTCAACGCCGCCGTCGTCGAGCTCTGAGCGCCACACGGCGAGCGCGCACAGCGTCTCGACGTGGGCCTCCTCGTTCCACCACTCGTCTTTGAGGTAGGCGAGGATGCGGGGGTAGCGGCCGTGCAGCGCGACGATCTGGCCCCACATCTCTGCACGCCAGGCGGTGTCGCCGCCGTAGGGCTCAAGCCAGCGCGCCCGGTCGCCTGCTTTGCCGCCAACGATCACGGGTGCCTGCCTGAGCGGGCGGACCTTGCCGTCCTTGGCGGCCTGGGCTACGCCGTTGCGGATCAGCTGCGCGGCGAGCCTGGAGTGTGGTTCGCCGGCGGCGGCGGCGAGCTCTTGGAGCTGGGTGGCTACGGGGTCGGGTAGGACGACCTGGACCTTGAGGCTCATCGTGTTCTCTCCTGTGTCGGTTGTGGTTGGGCGATGCGGTGGATGGCGCGGGCGATCCCCGGCAGCCGGGTTCGGCTGGGGGCGATCGTTCGCTGGAAGCTCGGCCCGTACTCGGGGTCGGGCAGCTCGGGGTAGGCCAAGGACGGTGTTTGCGCGTGGCTGCGGCTCATGTTCTGAGCGAGTCGTTTGATCCGGTCGGTGTCGTGGCCTTCGACGCCGAGGTCGTCGCGGGAGACATACCAGTCGGTGCCCTGCCGGGCGCGCGATGCCTCGACGTAGGCGGGCTCCTTGCTCGTCTGCCAGCCGCCGGTGACGACGAGCGTGCGGGTCACGGTCGCGCCCTGCGCGCGGTGGATGTGCTGCGCGTACCCGAGCCGCAGCCGCGCGAGGTCATCGCCAGCGAGTGTTCGCCATTGGCCGGTCACGTCGAACTGCACGAGCACTTCGCCGGCGTCGTTGATGTCCAGCACTTCGCCGCGGGCGCCGTTCTCGATCCGCTCGACGCCGGGCTCGTGGTGCTGGTCGATCATCGCTATCCGGTCGCCTGCGCGGACGCCGTAGTGAACGTCCGGCACCTGGACTTCCAGCTCGCCGAGTTCGCCGCGCTCTGCGCGGTGGTGCTGCGCGCGGGCGTTCAGTCGGTGAATCTCCTTGTTGGAGGCGTCGGAGATCAGCGCTACCTCGTTGATCGAATGGGTCTTGGTCAGCTGCGCCCAGTTCTGGACGGCCTGCTCGACTGCCTCATCGCGGGTGTCCTCCATGTGCAGGCGACCCTCGGCGTAGTAGTGCGCCATCGCGCGGTCGGAGCGCCCCGCGCGCAGGTCAGCCCACGCCCGCTGTTCGGCCGGGTCAAGGGTGCGCCGCACGTTCGACAGCTCGGCGCTCGGCGCGATCTGCGCGAGCCGGTCGAACATGCCGCCGGCGCCGATCGAGGGCAGCTGCGCGGCGTCGCCGATCGCGACGAGCTTGGAGCCGGTGTCCGCCACGAGCTCGGTGAGCCGGTCGAGGCGGTCGGTGTCGGCCATCCCTGCCTCATCGAAGTAGATCGTCGTGCGCTCGCCTATCTGCAACTGTCCGCGGTCCACGCGGGCAACGAGCGCGTCGAGCGTGAGCGTCTGACCGGAGAGCGCCGGGGAGTCCTGGCCGAGCCGCTGCGCGGTCGAGCCGGACACGGCGATCCCGAACGTGCGGTGGCCGGTCATCTGCTCAGCGCGCGCCGCCGCGTCGATCACCACGCCCTTGCCGGTGCCGGCGGGTCCGACGAGGATTGCGCCCCGCTCCGGGCCGGTGATGACCTCAAGCGCGTGGGCCTGCTCGTCTGAGAGTCGGCCGCTGATCCGCTCCGCGACCTGATCGCCCGCGGTCGAGCGCGCGTGCTCGCCCACGTCACGCCCAGCGTCGCCGGCGAGCTCGCCGAAGCGCCGCTCGATCGCCTGCTCGCGGGCGCGCACCGCGAGCGTGGTCATCAGCCCGCCCTCAAGCGGCAGGATGCGCCGCTCGGCGATCATGCTCTTGGACAGCGCAAGCGCCTCTTTGGGCGCGAGCTCGCCGACGGACTGCTCAAGCAGAACGGCGCGCAGCTCGCCCGGCTCGAACGTCGCGGCGCGCTCGGTCAGCCGCTCCTCGACGCGATCCTCAAGCGCGCGCTCGGGCGCGTCGGGCGCCTGGTGCCCGACCGCCTGCTCCTTGTCGGTCGTGTACTCGAAGCGCGCGGCGGTCTCGTTCCAGACGAGTTGTAGATCGCCTTGGGTGACGAGCACCTTGGCCTTGCGGTTCTCCAGCTTGAGCGCGCGCAGCTCCCCGCGCTCGGGTGCCCGTCCGTACTTCGCGCGGAAGCGCTCGGCGGCTCTGGCGACCTCGCGGCTGCGCGCCGAGAAGGCGTCGAGCAGCCCGCGTGGGACGCCGGCGATCTCGAAGTAGCGGCCCTGCTTGCCGGTGCCTCGCTCGATCGCGTAGCCGCGCTGGGCGAGCTCGTGCGCGAGCGCCGAGCGGTAGTACGCGCCGAGCTCCCTGGCGGAGCGGAAGATCGGTCGGGAGGCGACCGCGACGATCCGCCCGTCCTCACGCACGGCGCTCGTGACGACCACATGGCTGTGCAGCT
>Ga0187859_10002890_pt1 | contig 10600 bp, 6 predicted proteins | sample June2016WEW_10_1_2_FD_133019 | JGI IMG/M metagenome (GOLD analysis project Ga0187859, IMG submission 133019) | Peatland microbial communities from SPRUCE experiment site at the Marcell Experimental Forest, Minnesota, USA - June2016WEW_10_10 | ecosystem: Environmental > Terrestrial > Soil >... | reverse complement strand
TGCGCGTACGTTCATCGACACGCGCTTCCATGCGCGTGTTAAATCGCTGCGCGATCTGATGGAGGCGGTACCGGTACAGCCCCCAGAGCATCAGGAAGAACGCAGCCGCGCTCGACGCCTGGAACCATGTCGTCTGATAGTACGCCGGGCGGATCGAAAAATCGAAGGACGCGCCGGCCTCGTTCCACACGCCGCTGTTATTGCTGGCGGCGACGCGAAAGCGGTAATTGCGTGGAGGAAGATCGTTATAGAACGCCTTCCGTTCATTGCCAACGTCCTTCCAGTCGGGATCGCGGCCTTCCAGCTTGACGCGAAAACGGATCTTCTCCGGCGCCACCAGGCTGAGAGCGGTGTAGTCGATTTCGAGATCGCGAGTCAGCGCGGGCAGGCGCAGGTTCGAAGAGGTCTCGTGTTTCTTGCGGTCGGCGGTGATTTGCTCGATATGGACCAGCGGTGGGAGGTTGTTGAACGGAAGGTGACGCGGATCGATGACGTTGATGCCGTCCCGAGACAAGAACCACAGTTTTCCATTCGCGGACTTGGCGACACGCGGGCTGTAGCCGCTAGTGGTCGAAAGGCTCTCGACTCCGTCGGAACTATCGAAAACCGTGACCTGGATCGTCCTCTTCGGATCCGTGGCCCAAGCGTCCAACTCGGGACGGGCAATTCGCACCAGTCCGCAGGCCATATATAGCCAGAACGAATGGTCGTCGTCTTCCATCGTCCAGTGAACCGTATCGCAGGGCAGTCCGTTCTTACTGGTCAGCGTGGCCACCCGACCGTTCTTCACCCGGCTTAGCCCGCCCTCGGTTGCAGCCCAGAGTGTACCGTCCCGATCCATCTCAAGCCCGTCGACGACGCCCTTGCCCAATCCATCGGCACCTAAGTATGATGCGCGGACCTGACCGTCTTTGAAATATTCGACGCCACCTTCACGAAATCCAAGCCACAGGCCGCCCTGAACAGGGTCGGGAAGTAGAAAGTCAGCCCAAGCCTTCCGCCCCAGCCTGGCCCAGCGAATCCGTTCGACCTCACTCCCACGCAACCGAATAAGACCCTGATCCTGTAGGCTGATCCAGAGATTCCCCACGCTGTCCCCGGCAATGGAGCGCACGACTCCGTCAGGTACGCCGCCTACGGGAATAAACCGGCCGTTCTCAAGGTACGCAACCCCGCTAGGCGTGGAGACCCAAATTCGCCCGCGATCGTCCTGAAAAAGGGACTCCAAGGCATCATCTGGCAGTCCACTCGTTCGTTTGCGGTAAATCGTAACCTGCCCGTCGCTCCATCTGTTCAAGCCATAAGGCGTGCCAAGCCAAACGCTGCCATCCCTGGCTGCCAGAACGGACGTAACGAGGTCATTAGACAAACCTTGCGTGACAGAAATTGTCGAGACGGCGAAGTCGCGAAAGCGGTCGAGACCATCGCGGGTGGCAACCCAAATATTCCCTTCACGATCTTCAAAGAAGCTGTAAATAAAATTGCTTGATAGACCGTCAGACCGCGCAAACTGATCCGTCCTCCCTTGGTGGACATGCAAAAGCCCGCGGTCGGACGTTCCGATCCACAGACCACCATTGCGATCGCGCAGCAGCTTATTAGGCGTGAACTGCTGCCTGACGCCTGGAAGCGGATACCCCTCGGCTTTCCCGTCAATGAGCTGTCTGATTCCGCCGCGCATGGCGATCAGGAGTGCGCTGTTGCCGCGTTCAATCAGAGCGTAGATTTCGGGCTCTGGCATCGGATTGCGTTGCGGAGGACCGGGCTTCCACCGCCACAGCCCGGACGCCGCGCCCGCCCAGAGATTGCCACCGCTATCCTCGTACAAGGAGATCACTCCGACGCCGAAACTGCCGTCGTCTCCGTAGCACCGGACGTTGCTGCTCTGAATCGCGCAGAGTCTTCCAGTCGGCGCAGATGCGCCGGCCCATACCGTTCCTTCACGATCCTCAAAGACGGTCAGAACAGCGCGTCCATCAAGTTCCGGGTAATGGGCCAGCTTTCCGTCCTTCCAACTGGCAAGCCCTTCGTTGGTGCCGATCCAAAGGCGCCCATCGCGCGCGGCGAGCAGCTTTCGAATATTGCTACTGGGGAGGTGCTCACCCGCTGGCGGCTGCCATGGGACGCTTCGAACGCCATCGAAGCGAAGCAGGCCCGATTCGGTGCCGAGCCAGAGATAACCGTCGGGCGTCTGGGCAATTGAGGTGACGCTGCCTTTGAAAAAACCGTCGCGGACCGTCCAAGCAGTGTGCGCGTATTGATTGATGTCGAGAGAGGGGTTTAAGGCGAAAGCACAAGAACACCAGGCAAGGAAGGTAGCACAGACTTTAGTCTGTGTTCTCCTGGCAGCCCGTCGCACCATGCGGACAATTATAGAGGCTTTGGGGCGGTTCTTGAGCGTAGAATACGCGTATGGGCCAGAACGGCTTGCTCACACGCACAGCTCAGAATCGGAGCGGCTATGTGCCATCTGTAAGACAGCCTAGGCATCTGGTCGTCACATCGGTGGAGGAGAATTCCGCTCACGGCCAGATAAGTCCTTTAATATGAATAGATGCGACCCGCCATGGAGTCCCAGGAAGATGGGGGTCGAAATGCGATGATTGGCGGGATCAAGCGGCAGGTTGGCAAATCGCCAAATTTCCATGAGTAGGAGAAGGTCATGAGCGCATCGGCAGTCATTGGTTTGGCGTTGGGCATGCGCCGAGGCATTGGGCGAACCCATCGACTTGCGTCCATTATCGCGGCTCTACTGCTCGCAACGTCCCTACTCGCCCAGAACGCCGAACTCTCCGGCTTAATAACCGATCCGGCGGGCCTCGCTGTGCCCGGCGCACGGGTGGTGGTGCAGAGTGCGGACACCAGCGCTACACGCACCGTCTCCTCCAATAAGCAAGGCGAGTACAGCGTCCCAGCCCTACGGCCCGGCCCTTACAACCTCACCATAGAAGCGAATGGCTTTAAAACCATCCACCAGACCGGCGTCGCAGTCGAAGTGGACCAACGGGCACAACTCGATTTCGCGCTGACCATCGGCAGCAACACAGAAAGCATCACGGTGCAGGGGAGCGCGCCGCTGCTCAACAATTCAGATGCATCGGTGAGTACTGTCATCGGCAACCAGTTCGTGGAAAACCTACCCTTGAACGGGCGCAGCTTCAGTTCCCTCATCGAGCTGGCACCGGGAGTGGTGCTGACGGTGTCCAATTCTTACGACCAGGGCCAATTCAGCGTGAATGGCCAGCGACCCGATGCCAATTACTTCACAGTGGATGGAGTGGGCGCCAACCTGGGAACCAGTGCCACAAATCTGGGCCAGGGCGGGGCCGGCCAGCTTCCGGCAACCAGCGCCTTTGGAGGCACCAGCAACCTGGTGCCGCTGGACGCACTCGAAGAGTTCCGGATTCTTACTTCGACCCTTGCGCCGGAATATGGACGTACCCCCGGCGCTCAAATCTCGGTAGTGACAAAATCCGGCACGAACACGTTTCACGGCACGGCATTCGAGTACTTCCGCAACGACAAGCTGGATGCCAACGATTGGTTCGCCAACGCTAACGCTTTGGCGAGACCCGAGCTGCGGCAGAACGATTTCGGCGGCGTGATGGGCGGACCGATTAAGAAAGACAAGCTGTTCTTTTTCGGCTCCTATGAAGGCGTGAGAGTGCGCCAGCCTCATGTTGCGGACACATACGAGCCGACCTACGCCTCGCGCCAGAATGCGCCCGCCGCCGTCCAGCCCCTGCTCGATGCCTTCCCCTTACCGAACGGGCCAGACCTAGGTAACGGGACGGCCGGATTTACATCGGGCTACTCCGATCCCTCAACGCTAGATTCTTACGGCATTCGGATCGATTATCTGCTCGCGCCGAGCGTTACAATCTTTGGAAGATACAGCGACGCTCCGTCCAGCGCCGATCTGCGCGGTGCCGGGACTCTTCAGACGAACTACAGCACCGTTGCCGAGACAAAATACCGAACGCAAAGCCTGACCTTGGGAAGCAACCAGGCGATTACGTCGCGCTTAACAAACGAGTTCCACTTCAACTACAGCCGGAGTCGAGCGCATTCTTCCGACGTTCTCGACAATTTCGGGGGCGCAGCGCCACCCCCGGACTCACTGCTGTTTCCGCCGGGTTCATCTCCTGAGAACGCCAGCTTTGCATTTTTCGCCGACTTCAATCCCTATGGACTGAAATTCTTAAACGGCGAGGCGGGCGATAACGTACAGCGCCAGTTTAATGTTACGGACAGCGTTTCTCGCATCGCTGGTGCACACCAGATGAAGTTCGGGGCGGATTATCGCCGCCTCAGTCCCAAAAGTGAGCTTGTACCTTATCAGGTGCAATATATCTTCGGTTCATTATCGAACGTGCTCGCCAATGCGGCGGAGGGGGCATATGTAATTTCGAGGAGCGCCGAGCAACTTCTTTTCTCAAGCTGGAGCCTCTTCGCCCAGGACACATGGAAGACAACGCGCACGTTGACGATTACCTACGGCCTGCGGTGGGAGCACAATGCCGCGCCCTCATCACCCAATGGCACTCTTCCGCTCACAGTGACGGGCGTGGGTGATCTAGCAACAATGACACTAGCCCCGCCGGGCACACCGTTGTGGAAGGCCCAAAAGGACGATTTCGCGCCGCGGCTTGGTATAGCTTGGCAGCCGATGCCGAATTGGGTGTTGAGGGCGGGTGCCGGGATCTTTTACGACCTCGGATACTCCGATGTGGCGGATGGCGCCGCCGCATACCCATACGTTCAACAAAACTTCATTCCCAACATCTCATTCCCGCTGAGCGTTGCCAATGCCGCTCCGCCTCCGTTTTCCACGACCCCGCCTGTCCCGTACCTTGCGGTGGTGAACCCAAATCACGTATTGCCCAGAACGTATGAGTGGAACGCGGCGGTGGAAAGGACCCTGGGAAAGGCCGACGTGCTCACGGTCACCTATATCGGCGCGGCGGGCCGAAAGCTGATGCGGCAGGACATCTACGACGCGCCGAATCCGAACTTCACCGGCGAGTTCGATTTGATGAGCAATAATGGGGACTCCAGTTATCAGGCCCTGCAGACGCAATTCCGCCATCGTCTGACGCACGGTCTTCAGACACTGCTCTCTTATACTTGGGCGCATTCGATCGACGACGTTTCGTCCGATTCCTATTTTGCAAATGTGCCACCGAATAATGCGCCTTTATCTCAGGAGCGGGGGCCGTCCGACTACGACATCCGGCACACATTCTCCGGCGCAGTTTCCTATAATATCCCCGCGCCAGACAGCGGAATCTGGAAGACGATATTCGGGAACTGGTCGACGGATTCGATCGTTTACGCTCGCAGCGCGCCCCCGGTGAATGTGGTAACCGGCAGCGATCCCTTCCCTGCTGGGGTTGAGTTCGGAGCATTCAGCGCAACCCGCCCGGATCTGGTTCCCGGAGTACCACTCTGGATTTCTGATCGGAACGTAGCCGGCGGAAAGGAAATCAATCCAGGGGCATTCTCGATACCCACCGGGGCAGTACAAGGAGATCTCGGACGAAATGCCCTGCGCGGATTCGGCGCTGCGGAGGTTGATTTCGCGCTGCGGAGGCAGTTCAAACTCCGGGAGCGGCTTGCTCTTCAGGCGCGCGCGGATCTTTTCAACATCTTCAACCACCCCAATTTCGGCAGCCCCATCAACTATCTGAGTTCTCCTCTATTCGGGCAATCAACGCAGATGCTGGGAGCATCGCTCGGAAGCGGCGGCCAGAATGGCGGCCTTAATCCGCTGTATCAAATCGGCGGACCAAGGTCGGCGCAACTGTCGCTGAAGCTCGTCTTCTGAGCATCAAACGGCTCAAAATGGCCGGTGGCTCTCACACGGTCACAGCCCGCCGAACAAGATGCAACGCAGCGAAGCACTGGCATGTTGGGCGTCGATTGTGTATCGCCAGTCGGCGATGTAGCGCCGACGGTAGCCGAGCTCGGAAACGGGTGGCCGGAATGGCGGCCTCAATCCGCTGTATCAAATCGGCGGACCGCGCTTCGGCGCAACTGGCCCGGAAGCTTCTATTCTGAGCAACGACCCAACAAACGGCTACTTCACCGGCGAGTACCGGGTGAGTTCAGCCGTGAGCCGCGCACCTCCGTCCGGCGCAGGCACCCCGCCTTCGAGGATTGCCTTGTTATTCACTTCGTGCCCATAGAGCTTGCGATCCTCACTGCCATCTTCGCTCACAACTGTTCCGTCGAGGGACACTCCTATAAATGCGCCGCGTGTCCTCGAATAGGCCAGAATCTCAGCGTGTAACTGAATATCCGTCTCCGCGTCGGCTGTCCTGCCGACCGGCCCAGCGGCAATCGATGCATCCCCACCGAGCGTGAATTTGTCGCTCGCCAGCTTCTCCATGCCGTGACGATTCATCACGAGCATCACGATATCCGTTGACTCGCCGCCAATTTCAGCGCCGAAGCTTCCGCCGCTGAACCGAACCGCCGCCGGACCTCCCCACACGCCATGGTTACGGCAGACCGCGAATCCGCGGCCATACTCGCCACCAAATACGAAGGCCGCTTTCTTGAGTCCGGGAACGATCACGACGCACTGCGCCTTACCCAACAAATCCTTCGGTATTCCTTTATCGGGGGCCGACATGATCTCGTGGAAAACAGCGGTCGAAGTCCGCAGTCTGTGGTCTGGAGTCTCTTCCTGGCTATACAGGCCGGTGGCAGCCAAGGCGGCCAGGAACATTAGTCTACGCATAAGGCTTCTCCTTGTTTGAGCTGGTCGCTCGTCTCTTCGATGTGTCTTAAGCATGTTTTTGACCTTATTTGCAGGGCGGCCGCAAGCTCGGCATTTACGGCTGACTGGATGCGATTGACTGTGAGTGGATCGCGGGTGCTAACGGTTTGCCTCGAATGCGTCTTTTGGGGCAAGAGCCATGCTTTGGTCATAATCGGTTTTCACCCGGTGAGCGAGAGACGACGGCGCAAACGCCAACAAGAGGGCAATCGTGGACATTGTCTGTAAGTTCAATCGCATGCTGTTCCTACCTTTGCTTGGAGTTGGCACTTCTGCAGCAAGCTATAGTTCGTGAGTCACCCCGTATCTGTCGTGAAAGACGGTCGAGCCGATGGAAACGGCAGAAACGGTCACCGCTCGTCGCCGCCGTGATATGGAGGACAGGCTCCTCATGAGCCGCAAGATTAGTTGCTGGCACGTTCACTCGGCGCCACCGTGCCGAAGAGGTGACATCAATGTCTGCTGAGTGGCTCTTCAGCTTCGATATTGTGCACCATCTCCTTAATTAACAAAGGCCCTCTGATGGCCTTCCTGTTGCTTTTTCACTTTCTGTAAGCGCCCGGTTACGAATCGGGTGTTCGTTAAAGGAGACGACAGAAAATGAACAGAACGAAAGCGAAAGCGATTGTATTCGCCCTTGGCGTCCTATTCGGAATGGTCGTGCGCGCCAAAGCCGACACGTGGGACCAGAGGACCACCTTCACCTTCAGCGGTCCGGTTGAGATACCTGGCCAGGTGCTGGACGCGGGAACTTACGTGTTCAAGCTTGCTGATTCGGGATCCGATCGGAATATCGTTCAGGTATTCAACAAGAACGAAAATCGCCTGTACGGGACTTTCCTGACGGTACCGGATTACCGCTTGAAACCGGCCGGCAAAACGATCATCACTTTCGATGAGCGGCCGTCCGGGTCTCCGGAAGCGGTGAAGGCTTGGTTCTATCCCGGCGAAAACTTCGGCCACGACTTTGTATACCCCAGAGTGAGGGCGGTCGCGCTGGCCAAGGCCAACAATCAGCCGGTTGCGTCGATGCCGACTGAACTGGCGGCCAATACGACCAAGCCAGCCAAAACCATGCAGGAACCTCACGTCGTGGCGATGAAGCAGGCGACACTCAAGGCACAGCAACCCACAGAGGAGGAAATCGAGATCGCCCAGGTCTTCATTCCGCCACCACCAACTGAGGTAACCCAGGTCGCAGCCAGGTTGCCCACAACGGCCAGCCCTTTGCCTTTGGTGGGTCTGATCGGGCTGCTTTCGCTCGTCGGCGCGGCATTGCTCCGCCGCGCCAGCGCGAGTTAAGAAGTGGCGGGAGCGTGGATCGGAGTCATGATGAGTTCCCTCCCGCCATTTATGATTTGCCAGGCAACGCCCGTCAGAGCTAACGGAACTCAGGATAGCGCCCGATGACGAACGACCTATGACATTCGACAAGCTGGCGCAATATGCACTCGCCACTGCCGGCGTTCTAGCTCTGGGATTCTGCATGGCGGAATTCGTGGAATCGTACCTCTATCAAGCAAGGGAGGTCCGGAGCTTCGATAGAGAACTTCATAACAATGAGGAATGCAAGGGGAAGTCTCCAGATCCCATCGGACCCGTGGTTGCTCCCCATGAGGGTGAGGTTGTCGGCCAGCTTGAGATTCCTCGCCTCGGTGTTTCCGTGGTTGTCGTTGAAGGTGCAGACTCCGGCGACCTCAAACATGCTGTGGGCCACATAACCGGGACTTCGTTGCCCGGGGAATCGGGTAACGTGGGGATTGCAGGGCACAGAGACACGTTTTTTCGGCCGCTGCGCTTCGCCCAACGGGGTGACAGGATCGCATTGCGTACTCTTCGTGGAACGTATCGCTACCGCGTGACTTCCACGACTCTCGTTCGGCCCGCAGACGTTCAGGTATTGAACCCAATCGGACGGGATGCCCTGACTCTCGTCACTTGCTATCCGTTTTACTATGTGGGGCCCGCGCCCGAACGCTTTATCGTACGTGCCGAACGTCTAATAGGGGAATGAACAGTCATCTGGCCAATCTACGGGAACGAGCGTCGTCGCCGCACCCGAATGGATGCTGAGAAATTGTGTGGACTGACTGACGCTCAGCCGGCGAACTCTCCTGACGTCAACAAAACCGGCATGCACAACGACTGATTGTGTGCCGCTTGTGCGCCACGATCCACTGCAAAGGGAAACCCACTTCCGGCTTTCCGGGGTGGATGCGTGAACCGATGCTCAGCCCTTGATGTCATCGTCCCCAATCGTGCGAATCTCAAGCTATTCCCGCCGGGCGGGGTGCGTCGGGGCACCGGCGAATCTTCGGAATGCAATCCGTCATAATGTTGTCAGGTTCTTCGCTTGATCTGCAATGCCAAAGACCTCTCTCACGACCAGAAGGCCGCCATCGAAACACTTCTGGGACGCCGTATTCAGGAAGGCGAAGCGGTCAGCGTCCTTACCTTCGAGCCTGTCGAGGTCTCGCATCAGCGGAGACTGGAAATAGCGAACGAACTTGAATTGCTCAAATGGGGCATTCGGCCGCTTCAAAAACCAAACCGCACCTCGTCCCATCCCCCTGGAATTAATCAGGCCAAGCCGTTTCAGATGGGCGAGGTCGTCACGAAGCGTGCGCTCGGGCGTCTCTGGCGCTACTTCGGCCCGGAGTTCGCCAAAGGGGCTTGCCAAACTGCCTGCCAGCGCTTGAAGCAACTTCCGCTGGCGCTGGGTCAGGTAATGAGCGACCCGAAAGGGCGCAATATAGCCGCTCGGAAGGAAGCGCACGCACACTGCGCCGGCCTCCTCCAGGAACTCGGGCTCGGGATGCCCAGCCCTCACGCACAGGTCAACCAGTCTTTGCGTGCCCTTCCCCCAACGTTCCACCAGTCCCCGCCGATAGAACACCTCGGCGATCAAGGGATTTCGGGGACGTGACAGGTGGTCGCGTTTCAGATCTTCCGGGCGCAGTCCGAATGGCAGAGTGCCGTCACTCCAGATCTCCAGCCGGTCATCATAAAACCGCAACGCTCAATGCGAGTAATCCCGGTAGCAGAATGCATTTACCAGTGCCTCTCGAAGTGCAACAGGCGGAAACAACGGTTCATCCACGCCTTCGAAAACTCCAGGCTCGATCCTCCCTGCTATGGGCAAGTGGCGCGAAAGGAAATCCGTGGCTTCGGACATCAGCTGAAGCGCGTGCCCATGAACCTGGCGTTGATCGTTGAACTCTGTCTTGTCCAGGCCACGGAATCGTGCCAGGCGCAGTTGGCACTGTGGATAGTTCGGGAGAAATCGCTGCCCAAAAACCACAACCGCCGCATTGAGTATCCGTCCATTGGCGCGGAGTCCCAGGCGTTCGAGAAAATCCGCTACCGCTCCCGAAACGAGAGGATCCAATCGCCCCGCCGCGATGGCGCCCTGTCTCGTGTGCTCGATCTCCGACGCATCGAGATCCTCGATCTCAAACCGTGATGGCAGGTTCTCCCAACGTTGTCGGGCATGCGCGCGCTCAAGCAGCAGCCGTTGATATGTCTCCTGAGGCATCACCGAGGTAGTTGTGCCAATGCGCTGGTATGCCCGCCCGTCGAAGGTGAACGGCATTGCTTCCACGTTATCGGAAGCACGGAGGATCAGAATCTCCTGCCCGGAACTGAGCGGAACTTGTTCGATCTCAACCGGGGCGGGCGGCTCGAACCTTCGAATTACCTGCGCCACGCCCTGCATCGTTGCGTCGGAAACGGACTGGCGCATGACCTGAGAATCCGGGCCAACTCCGAAGAGGACCTGACCGCCGCGAGCATTCAGAAAAGCACGAGGCTTTCGCC
>Ga0187859_10002884_pt1 | contig 10619 bp, 9 predicted proteins | sample June2016WEW_10_1_2_FD_133019 | JGI IMG/M metagenome (GOLD analysis project Ga0187859, IMG submission 133019) | Peatland microbial communities from SPRUCE experiment site at the Marcell Experimental Forest, Minnesota, USA - June2016WEW_10_10 | ecosystem: Environmental > Terrestrial > Soil >... | reverse complement strand
CTGCGGGCCTGGGGCGCCTGCGCTTTAGGGGCCTGCGTTGCCTTGGTAGCCGGCTTCGATTGCTAGGCCGGTTGGGATGTAGAAGCCGGCTGGCGCTTTTGGTTCGCTGGCAGGATTCCATGTGGTGGTGCTCCATTTGGGGGACCATCCGGTCACGTAGTGGGTAGCGCCGTTGCTGTTCGCGCTCGTGTCCTGGGAGACGTTGTAGTCAAAGCTGCATTCCGCCGAGCACGAGCCGAAGCCGAAGTCGCTGCCGGAGCCGTTCTGCACGTCGATGTTGTGAGTCATCGTGTAGTCGCTGCCCGCGCCGCATGCTTCGGTCAGCAGCGCCGTCCCATACGCGGACCCGACGACCGTGTTATCGCGGATCGTCGCGCCGTCCGTCGTGTATACCTGCAGCTCGTAGCTATCGCCCGCATCGACGAACAGGTTGTTTTCGATCACGCTGTTCTTCATCGTGACGCCACATTCCGCCGATCCCGCGCCGTTCTCGAAGAGGACGCCGTCGGTCGCGGCCTCTTCGTCGCCGTTCTTGAAGGGGCCGACGCCGGCTTTCGTGCCTTTCCCGATCGCGATGTTGTCCCTGAAGGTGTCGTTTTCGCCGCCGGTCCAGATCTGCCACAGGTTCAGGTGCACGCATTCATAGTGGGTGTAGCCCTCAAACAGGTTGTGTTCGACGACCGCGCCTTCGGGCCCTGAGCTGCCGCCCTGGATGTAGTGCACATCGACTTCATCGAACGTGTTACGCGCGATCGTGACACCTTCGGCGTAGAACAGCGTGACACCAGCACCTTCGGCATACCCCGCGTGGCATTCCCCGATCCGCCCTTCACCAATTTTTTCGGTGAAGACCACATGATTGAAGTGATTCCCTTCGATCAGGACTTTTTTGATCGGCGCCGAGCCACCGTAAAGCACCACCCCGTAATGCGGTTCTTCGAACGTGTTTTCTATGAACTGATAGTCATGGCTCGCCGACGCGCTCCCATCACGCATGTTGAAGCCCTCCGTCATGCGCAGACCCTGAAAACGCAGGAACGAGCTGTCAGCGACTTCGATCCCCGCGACCGTCGCCGTCGCGCCCGGCGCCGGACGCACCGTCACATACGACCCATGCACAGCACCTTCAATATGAATAGCCGGATAGCTACCACCCGCCAAACACACCGTCGCACCATCAGCCGCCGACACGACATCACTCGCAATCACACCCACACCCACACCCGGCGACACCGTCACCGAACACGAGACTCTTTCTGCACCTGGACCGCTGGCAGTCGTGCGCACGGCGATCAAGGCGCCCGCCGCGACCGCCAGGATCAGCGCCACTACCCAGCGTGGCATGTCCCGCTTTCCGCCCTGATAAAGCGATCGCCGCATGCGTCTGGGAGGCTCCCCACCGCGGTCGCTATGGCGTGTCAACCGTCGCCAGGCGCCGTGTCAGCCGCGGCCGATGAAGGTGCGGGAGCAGCTGTCTCGCGAATCTCCGCAGGCTGTCCAGCGACGATGGGAAGCCGACACGCAGCGTCACGAGGTACGCCGTGATGCCTATCAGCGAGACCACAGCGACGTACGGGACCGCAGCGACATCCGCGTTTCGCAGCACAACGCTTGCCGGCAGCGCGAGCGCGACAGGCGCAACGCAGGAGACGAGCGCCGGCATGATGTCGTGCCACAGGCAACGCAGCGGCTGCTCGCCTGGGCCGTGCAGCATCAGCACGTAGGCGACCAGCAGAAACAGCGTATGCACGGTCGCCGCGGCGACGGCGACCGCAGTGATGCCAAACGGAGCGACGAGGAACACCGCCACGGCATACACACAGAAATGGCCCCAGCCGAAGCCCATCACGGCGCGTGCGCGACCGGAGGCCATCAGGCTCGCGCCGGCCGTGTCGATCACAAGCGTCGATGCACCACCCACAGCCAGTATCTGCGTCGGCACGACCGCGGGCGCCCACCTGTGTCCGAAGAGCCATGGTACGAGCACCGGCGCCTCGATCGCCAGGAGCGCCAACAGGGGGAATAGAACCAGAGTCAGCGTGCGCACCATCCACACCCGCAACGCTTCCATCTCCTCGCGATTCTGCGTGCGGGAGAGCGCCGGGAAGCCGACCGTGTTCATGACGCTGCTCACCTTCTTCTGATATTCGACGCCCAAGGTGTACGCGCGGAAGTACAGTCCGGTCGGCAGCGCTCCCAGGCGCGCGCCGATGATCGCGTAGTCGCAGTTACGAAACCCAAACCAGCTGGCGGCGGCAAACGAGGCGGGAGCGCCGAAGCTCAGCAGCTCTTTCGTAGGGGCCCGACGCAATCGCGGCGCGGGCGCCGGGGCGCTCGCCCACAGCAGACCCAGTTCGACGAGTTCACCGGCGAGCCAGCCGAGCACGAGCGAGAAGCCATTCAGGCCAGCGAGCGCCATCCCCACTGTGGCGCTTACGCGTACCAGCGTGCTGCTGAGTTCGATGATGCTGAAGCGCTTGATCGCCAAACGGCGCTGCAGACGCGCCGATGGCACCGCGCCAGCCGCGGCGATGAAGCACAGCGGCGACGCAAGCCGCACGAACTCCGCCGTGCGCGCGCCGTAGAGTGGCACGACGATCAGGCTGGCCGCGACCAGCGTGATCGCAACCAGGGCGAGTCCGATCAGAAGCGCGAGTGCAAAGCCTGCCTGTAGATGCTCGCGGCTGGCGGACGGGCGCTGCACGAGCGCTGCGCTCACGCCAGCCAGTGGGATCACCGCGATGCTGCCCGCAATCGCGGCGATCGCGTACCTCCCGAATTCAGCCGGAGAGATCAGGTGTGCGAGAACGACCATCGAGCCCACCAGGAGGACTTCCCCGATCGGGCGCGCCACGACCACCCAGCGCAGACCGCGCATCGTCCGCGTGCGCAGCTCGGCGTGCGTCAGCGAATCGTCGGGCACGTCATTCGCCTCACGCGCCCCGCAGCGCATGCATGCGGGAGCCCAGCATGCCGAGGCTCATGCCGTCGCCACGGCGTGCCGTCGCTTGGCGGCGAGCCGCCGGGCCAGCTCACGGGTCGGCACCACATTGCCCTCGGGCCCCGCGGCCGCGATCGTGGTGAGCGCGGCGACGACGAAGAACATGTACGGCGCCTGCGCAAACGACAGCGCGTCGAACAGCGCGCAGACGACGAAGAAGCCGACGCATCCGGCTGAGGTTGCGAGCGCGAGGGAGGCGATCGCCGGGGCGCGCGAGCGGATCGCGCGGCGTGCGCTCACCACCGGCGCGAGGATCATCCACACGAACGCGGCAAGGCCGACGAAGCCAACCTCCGAGAGCTCATCGATGTACTCGTCGTCGTTGATGCGGAACTGAGTGGGCTGTTCCGGATTGAGCGTGCCAAAGCCGCGACCGAGCACCGGATGCGCGAACACGTCGGGGGCGACGTCGGTGAAGTCGCCTACGCGATGAGCAGTGGAGTTGCTGTTTGTCACCAAGTTCAGGTCAAACACGGTCCCGAGCGCCCCGGGGGACGCGAAGTGCACGATGCCGGTCAACACGACCAGCCCGAGCGGCGCCAGGCGCAGCACCTGGCGCGGCCGGAACCAGGCGATGTAAAGGACCACCGCGACCGGCACGAGCAGCGCTGTCTTGCGGTCTGTGGCCATCGCTCCGGCGATCATCAGCGCAAAGGCAGCAGCGTTCAGCCACCACGATCTGCGCGAGGTGGCATCGAGGACGCGCACGAGCGCAAACGGCATGACCATGACCAGCATGCTCGTCGCAGCGAGCCCGTGTTGCGTCGGTCCGACGACAGTGACCCTGCCTTCGGTGCCGAACGCCGGGTGGATGTTGGTCGGGGAAGGCGCGACGTTGGCGATCGGCTTGAGGATCGCGTCACTCACGCTGTAGAAGACGTTGTAGCCGGTCCGACGCTCGATCAGCATCCCGATCGCCATCAGCGTCGCGAGGCCGATCAGATACGTGGCGATGCCACGCACGTCCTCGAATCGCAGCGCCGTGAGCGCGAACCAGGACAGCGCCAGAAACGACCCCAGCAACGCGAAGCGCTTCTCCGCCAGCTGGAAGTCGCCCAAGTTGATGATGCGCCCGACGTCCAACAGCAGGCTCGCCACCGCCAGCGCGAGAAACACGAGCGCAGCGGTCACATAGACCTTGGATCTCCGCGTGTGCAGGAACGCCCGCTGATCGCCACCGAGCCACAGCCAGGCGAGGATCAGCCCGATCACCACGAAGCGGTCGATGCGCGAGTCGACGGGAAGATGGAACTTCAGTTCGATCGACGCGATCGGGATGAAGAACAGCATCGCCAGGAAGCCCGCGAGCAGCCACGGCAACGGGCGCTTGGTGTGCGGAAACGCATCGCGCGGCGCTGACGCCGCGCGATGCGTCAGGGCTTGCTCGCGTGGCTTAGTTACGGGCGCGGGTCGCGTACGACCTGCGACAGCAGCCGCAGACATGATCTACGGGGCTGACCGAACCGGGGGGCCGCTCACAGCAGGCTCCGTACCGGCATGGCAGGATCGTCGTCCTCCTGTCGAGAGGGCGTGCCAAGCAGGTGCGTCTCGGAGTCGCCGTGGCCGTTCAGCGGCGCCTCAGACGCGTCGTCGCCGAGCTTGCCGCGATGGCCGTCCTCGTCGCTCGAGTGCTCGTCCCAGTCCTGCAGCAGCGCGCTCCCACGCCAGACCTCGCGGAACCGCGAAGCGGCGAGCAGGAGGATGCACCACAGCAGGAACACCCCCACGAACACGAGGATCGCCAGCTCCTTGCTGATGCCGCCGTCGACCACGGCGCCGTTTGCGGGGCCGAGCTGTCGGATCGTCACACGCGCGCGGGCCGGGGTCTTGTCGGCTGCCTCGAGCGCCGTGATGTACTGCTTGAGGCCGACGACGGCGCCGTTGGCGAGCCCGACCGCGAGGGCCGTGGTCGGAGCCTGGGCGTAGACGTTGATCGTCGGCAGGTTCGGCTGACTTTCGAAGCTCAGCCGATACGGATCGGTCTCACCCGTGATCTCCGTGTTGCGCTTCAGCGCCGTCGGCTCCTGTACGACGCGCGGCTGAGACGCGCTCACCGGCCCGGTGGCGTATAGCTGTTCGCCGGACAGACCCACCTGCTGACCGATGAGGGCGAGGACCGCCGGGCTGGCCATGAAGTTCGCGTAGACGGTGGCGCGCGCGCTCAGCGGTTCGAACGACTGCGACAGATCCCCGAGGACCGACGTCGGGGAGTCCACCAGCGCCTGCGTAGTCGCGCTCGAGTACTGCAGCGAGCGGGCCTTGAGTGTCGAGCCGTCGACCCGGTACACGCTGAGGATCGCTGCCGCGGCGGCGACGAGCACCCCGACCGCCATCAGCCATCGGTGTCTCAGCAGTACACGTATCGAAAGCGCAAATCCCATCTTGGTGGACCCCTCCTGCCGCTATTCTTCGCCGTGGCTCTCGGGGCAGATCACGCGAAGCGCCTAGCGGCGCTTGTGGGAATCGACTCCGCTGCAATGCCCGCCTTGCGGGCGGCGCCAACGACCTTCTTCACAACAAACGACCCGAGTCCCGCGTTTTTTGCGGGCATGCATCCTCGATTGAACCGCCCTGCACGACCCGCCGGCTGCGCGCCAGTTCCCGCGACCGCGCTTGGTACCGTGAGACCCGTGCCCCAAACCGCCCGCGATGGCTGGGCCAGCTCGCGACGCGGCGGATACCGATCGCTGTGTGAGCGAAGTGCCTGAGATCAGCTTGCTCGCCCCCGAGCACCAGGGCTGGCATACGTTCGCGCTCGAGCATGCGACCTCGCCCCTCCAGCATCCGACGTGGCTCGACACCCTCGCGGGCGCCTACGGTCTGCACGCCAAGATCATCGTGCTCGTCGATTCGCAAGGCTCGATCTTGGCCGGCCTGCCGGTGGTTCGCAGCAAGCTCCCGTGGCGGCGGCGATGGAGCTCGCTTCCATTCACCGACACGCTCGAGCCGGTGGCTGTGGATCGCGCCCGCCGCGATCAGCTGCTGATCGCGGCGGCCAGCGCTGCCGACGCCGACCCGATCGTCGTCCGCACGGAGGCGACTCTCCCCGGATGGTTCTCCCGCCAGGTCGGGACGGTGCAGGTGGTCGACGTGTCGAACGGCGCCGCAGGCGTCCTCGGTGACGCCACCGCGGGGACCAGACGCGAGGTCAGCCGCGCTCGCCGCCCCGAGGGCGGGCTGACCGCCAGGCTGATCACCTCGCGCCACGAGTTCCTGGGCGCCAGCCTGAGCCTGATCGCTCAATCGCGCCGGAGGCTGGGCGCACCCACCCAGCCGCGTCGCTACTGGTCGCGGGTGTGGGAGCTACACGAGCAAGACCAGGCGCTGACGGTTGGGGTCTATCTCGGCGAGCAGCTGGTAGCCAACGGCGTCTTCATCCTCGGCAGCGATCACGCTGTGTACAAGTACAGCGCATCCGACGCGAGCGCTCGGCACCTGCGCACGAACTATCTGATGCTGGCGACGGCGTTCGACGAGGTCGCACAGCGCGGGGCGCAGTCGATGGACTTCGGCGTCACCGATCTGGGCAACGAGTCGCTGCGGAAGTTCAAGACGCGCTGGGGTGGAGAGGAGCGGCCGGCGCACTACTCCGCCACCGATGCGAGCCTGCTGCCACAGACGCTCGAGCCGGGGCGTCTCGTGTCGAGGACGATTCAACAGGCGCCCACGCTCGTCGGACGGACGATCGGCTCGCTCGCCTATCCGTTTGTCGCCTGATGACCGCGATCGTGGCTCGAGCCGACTTGGACAGGTGCGCGCTCGACACGACGATCGTTCGCATCGTCGACGCGCCCGGTGCCGCGCCGCTGGAGCCGCAGGCGCGTGCGCAGATCATGCAATGGAGAGACGAGCTGTGGGCTGACCTGGAACGGCGAGCCGGCGCGCTGCGTGAGCGCGACGCGGCGGAGTGGTACGACGCCCTGGCCTTTGAGCGCTGGCGGACGAGCAAGCGGTCGGGCGGGTTGCCCTCGTTTGCGCTGGAGCTCTTCTACAAGACCAGGCGCTACATCCCACGCTCCGTCCAGCTCGCCATGCGTCGGCGACTCGTCAAGCGACAGGGCGACGTCGTGTTTCCTGCGTGGCCGTTCGAGGCGGCGGGCGCGGAGCTCGTGCGGCTCGCGTTCGCCGACGCGCTCTTGGAGCGCGGCGTCGATGCTGTGCGATTCCCCTGGTTCTGGCCCGACGGCGTCCGCACGGCGGTGGCGCTGACGCACGATGTCGAGTCGGCCGCCGGGCTTGCGCACGCTGCCGCAGTCGCGGACTGGGAGGAGCAGCGGGGCTTCAGATCCTCGTTCAACATCGTGAGCGACTGGTACCCGATCGACATGAGCCAAGTCACACGGCTGGCCGAGCGTGGTCACGAGATCGGCTCGCACGCGATCTACCACGACCGCTCGCTGTTCTCCTCTCGCCACGAGTTCGAGCGACAGCTCCCGCTCTTGCGTGAAGCCGCGCAACGTCTCGGAGCTGTGGGCTTTCGCTCGCCGGCGACCCATCGCGTCGTCGAGTGGCTCGGCGAGCTGCCATTCTCATACGACTGCACGATGCCGCACTCGGACCCATACGAGCCGATTCCGGGTGGGACAGCGACGACCTGGCCCTTCTTCCACGGCGATGTGGTCGAGCTGCCCTACACCGCGCCCCAGGATCACACGCTGTTCAATCTCCTCGACCATCACGACGGCTCGCTGTGGCTGCGCCAGCTCGAGGCGACGGCGGCCTGCGGCGGCATGTTGCAGGTTCTCACTCACCCCGATCCCGAATATCTCGGGCGCCCGGTGATCGCCAGTGCATATCGCGAGCTCCTCGACGCGATCGCCAAGCGCACCGACGTCTGGACCGCGCTCCCGCGAGACATCGCGGACTGGTGGCGTCGGCGCGCGCGCGGGCTCACCCCACACGATGACGGCAGCGCGAGCTGGAAGCCGTCGGGGATCGAGCTGTCGCCTGTGCTCGGGCACGAGATGCCGTCTTGATCGCGTCGATCGTCCACACCTCGCTGCGTTATTCCGCCGCATGGGCTCCAACTAGCGCCCTGCGAGCCCGCAGCCTGCGCGCGATGGGCCACCAGGTTGGCGGCGACACTCAGATCGGCCTTGGCTTCCTGACTGTCGATGACGCCGACGGCGAGGAGGCGCGTGTCCTGATCGGCGACCGTGCGGCGCTCGGGCCACGGGTGACCGTGGTCTTGTCGTCTCACCCCAATCAGTCGCGCCTGCGCACCGTCGTCAAGGAGCGGCGCGGCTCGGTGCGCATCGGCGAGGACGCCTGGATCGGAGCGGGCGTGATCATCCTCCCCGGGATCACGATCGGCAGCGCGGCGATCGTTGCTGCCGGAGCGGTCGTCACGGCAGACGTCGCGCCGGCATCGATCGTCGGCGGCGTGCCCGCGACGCTGATCAGCGAGATTTCCAAGATCGATGCCTGACGCACCTACGCAGCCACGCACGCGGGCAACGCCAGACGTGGTGATGGTGCTCGAGAACAGTCGCTACCCGTTGGATCCGCGCGTCCGCAAGGAGGCCGAGAGCCTGACCGAGTCAGGGCTGACGGTCGAGGTACTCGCTCCGCGTGAGCCCGACCGTGCCACACGCGAGGTGATCCACGGGGTGAAAGTGACACGCTTCCCGCTGCCGGAGGGTCACGGCGAGCTGCTGGGCACCGCGATCGAGTACGTCGCCGCGTGTTTCACTGTGACGGCCACCGTGCTGCGACGGCTCATGCGCGCGCGCCACGGGACGCTGCACGTACACAATCCGCCCGACCTGTTCTTTCCACTGCTTTGGCTGGCGCGCTGGAGGGGCTGGTCAACGGTCTACGACCACCATGACGACGCCGCCGGCATGCTGCGAGCCAAGCTCGGTCGCGCGACGCCAATCGAGCCGCTGCTGGCGTGGATGCGCAACCAGACCGCGCGAGCGGCCGACGTGACGATCACTACCAACGACACCCAGCGCAAGCTCGTTCAGAAGGCCGCTCGCCGCGTGGTCGTCGTCCGCAACGGTCCCCCCGCGTGGTTCTCCGAGCACCGAGCATCGCCACCGTCGGGTCGTGGCAGGCTCGTGTTCCTCGGTGAGATCGGTGTGCAGGATCGAGTCGAGCGCGCCGTCGAGATCCTGGCGCAGCTCGTCAGCGACCGGCAAGTCGACGTCGAGCTCTTGATCGTGGGCGACGGACCGCAACGCCGAACGGTGGAAGAGCGAGCCCAGCAGCTCGACGTGTCCGAGCGTGTGACGATCACGGGGTGGGTCCCCTATGAGGAGATCCCGGCTTTGCTCGCGTCTGCGCACGTAGGCCTTGACACCGCGCCCCTCACCGACGTCAATCACGGCTCGACGATGGTCAAGATCCCCGAGTATCTGGCGGTTGGCCTGCCGGTTGTCGCGAGCGCGCTGAGGGAGACGATCGTTACCTGCAGTGACGCGGTTGCGACGATCGCGGAGGACTCGATCGAGGCATTCACCGCGCCCCTCGTCGAGCTGCTGACATCCGCAGACGCCTGGAGTGCTGCCGCCGATCGCGCGCAGGCCCGCGGCACGCAGTTGCAATGGCCCGCGCAGGCGGAGCATCTCATCAATCTCTACCGAGAGCTCACGCCCTCGGACGGGGTCGCTCAATGAGTTGAAGTGACGACGCTCGTGCGCGCATGGCGCGCTGCCGATCGCGCGCCGTCGTTCACACCCGACGGTTACGCACGCTTGCGCAGGCGGCGCAGGATCGGGTAGCGCCGTGCGAGTCCACGGCCCACCTGCTGAATGCGATGCGCACTCTCCAAGCGCAACCGCTCCTGCGGCGCGGCAAAGCGAAAATCGGGATAGCGCTTGTTGTAAGGCTGCATCGACCATTCCTCCGGCATCGGCGGAGCCAGCAGCCGGAACGAGGCGGCACGATCGTCGAACACACCGTCCAGCCGCCAGTTCGATTCGAGGCTCATGTGTTCGAAGACGTCGGCGACCGCGGAGATCGTGATGTCGTCCATCAACAGCTGCCCACCGACCTTGAGCGAACGCGTGATGTAGTACCAGTCCAGCTCGGGGAACGGAAACGAGTGCGCGCCATCGATGAACGCTACGTCCAAGGTGCGATCGTGACCCAGAAGCGAAGGCAGCACGTCGTCGGACAAACCGACGATGAACTCGATGCGGCTGTCATCCACACCGATCTTCTGGCAGTAGTCGCGGACCAGCTTGTGCTCATCCGGATCCGGGCTCACGGCGGTGTGGCTTGCGCCCCGCTCCGCGAACACAACCGTGGATGCGCCCACGCCGGTCTCGATCGTTACATCGCCGGGCTTCACCGACCGGCAGATCGCGCCCAGCGTGTCGGGAAGCGAATCCCAGCGAGCGTTGCCGCCCATGTGAAACGCGGGCTGGTCGGCCTGGAGGCGCTGAACGATGCTGAGCTGGCTCGTGCTTGTCATAGAGAACGTGTCGATCCTCGCCGGAGCGGCGTAGTCGCTAGACACGCGCCCTGCGCGAGTCGCGCTGAAATCTAGCTGATGCGGACCCCGGCGTCCACACTATGGTCGTGGTGCACGAGATCTGCCGGAGGACGCCGCGTTCTGGATCGTATCGAGCCTGCGTTACAGCGCACAGACGCGGCCCGCTCGCGCCGCCCG
>Ga0187859_10002872_pt1 | contig 10659 bp, 10 predicted proteins | sample June2016WEW_10_1_2_FD_133019 | JGI IMG/M metagenome (GOLD analysis project Ga0187859, IMG submission 133019) | Peatland microbial communities from SPRUCE experiment site at the Marcell Experimental Forest, Minnesota, USA - June2016WEW_10_10 | ecosystem: Environmental > Terrestrial > Soil >... | reverse complement strand
GTGATTCCGCTCGGCGTCCAGCGCGAAATCGACCATCATAATGCCGTTCTTTTTCACGATACCGATCAGCAGCACGATGCCGATGATCGCCACCATGCTCAAATCCTGGTGAAAGAGAAGCAGTGCGAGGAAGGCGCCGACGCTCGCCGACGGCAGCGTGGATAGAATCGTGACCGGGTGGACGAAGCTCTCGTACAAAACGCCCAGCACGATGTATACCGTGACCAGCGCGGCAAGAATGAGCAACGGCACGCCAGCCAGCGAATTCGTAAACGATGCCGCGGTGCCTTGAAAACCTGCCTGCAGGCTGGGGGGCATGTGCATGTCTCTCTGCACTTTATTGACGCTTGTGATAGCGTCGCCCAGTGAGGCATTGGATGCGAGATTGAACGATACGGTGATGGCGGGAAACTGACCCTGGTGGGTAATGGCGAGCGGCTCCGTGGTGTTCTCGAAATGCGCGAACGCGCTCAGCGGAACGGCGCTGCTCACGGCCGAACTGGTAGCGCCCGCGGAGCCAGCTCCTTTGCTGGACGCCGCTGTGGAAGCGCCCGCCGAAAGCGCGTTCGCAGGCGGAGCAAGGGTATTCGCCGATGGGTTGTACAGTGCCGAAGTCGTCAGCGCATTCGAACCCGCGGAAGACGATCCGGAAGACGCAAAAGAGGACGACGCACCGCTTCCGCTGGCGCCCACCGAAGCGTTGGACTGGATGTAAAGCTGGTTCAGCTTGTTGGGGTCCTTCTGAAACTGCGGCTCACTCTCGAGAATGACGTGGTACTGGTTTACCTGGGTATACATGGTGCTGATCTGCCGCTGACCGAAGGCGTCATAAAGCGTGTTATCGATGGTCGAAGGCGCGATGCCCAGGCGCGAAGCGGTGACCCGGTCGATCGTCAGAGACAACGCCAACCCGCCCAGTTGTTGATCGGTGGCCACGTCTTCCAGCTCAGGCAACTGCTTCAGCCGGCCGACGAACCGGTTGGTCCAGTCATTCAACTCGTTGGCATTGGGGTCTTCGAGCGTGTACTGGTATTGGGTGCGGCTCACCCGGTCATCCACTGTAATATCTTGCACGGGTGCCATGAATAACTGGATTCCTTGGACCTGGCTCACCCTGGAGTTGAGCCTGCGGATCAGGTCCGACGCACTAATCTTGCGCTGGTCGAGCGGTTTCAAATTGATCGACATCCTACCGCTGTTCAGCGTCGTATTGGTTCCATCCGCGCCGATAAACGAAGACACGCTTTCAACCGCCGGGTCACCCAGGACCGCCTTGGTGATCTCCAGTTGCTTCTCCGCCATCGCCTTCGAGCCAATCGCCGGGGGCGCCTGCGATATGCCCTGTATGACGCCCGTGTCCTGCACCGGGAAAAACCCTTTAGGGATGACGATGTAAAGGAAAACCGTAAGCGCCAGTGTGGCCACCGCGACCAACAGCGTAATCGTCTGGAATCGAAGGACGAACTTCAGCGTCCGGCCGTAGAACGCAATCATCCCCTCGAAGGCGCGCTCCGAGGCCCTATAGATGCGCCCCTGTTGCTCCTTTGCCTGGTGCCGCAGGATGCGCGCGCTCATCATCGGCGTGAGCGTCAGCGAAACCACAGCCGAAAGCACAATGGTGACGGCAAGCGTCACGGCAAACTCGCGGAACAGGCGCCCAACCACATCACCCATGAATAGCAACGGAATGAGTACGGCGATGAGTGACACCGAGAGCGACAGAATAGTGAAGCCGATTTGCTCCGCACCCTTGAGCGCCGCTTCCATCGGTGGATCGCCCGCTTCGATGTATCGAGAGATGTTCTCGATCATCACGATGGCATCGTCCACCACAAACCCGGTAGAGATCGTCAGCGCCATCATCGATAAGTTATCCAGGCTGTAACCGAGGAGGTACATCGCCCCGAAGGTGCCTACCAGAGACAGAGGCACAGCCACGCTCGGGATAATGGTGGCGTACAGACTGCGCAGGAAGAGAAAGATGACCAGAACGACCAGCCCGACCGTCAACAGCAATTCGAACTCGACGTCGGAAACCGAGGCTTCGATGGCGGTGGTAAGGTCGGTAAGCGTGGTCACCAGAATGCCCGTGGGCAGGTTGGCCTTCAACTGCGGCATTAGCCCCTTAATGCTCTTCACCACGCTGATCGTGTTGGCCCCGGGTTGGCGCTGCACGTTCAAGATGACCGCCGGGGTTTGATCCATCCAGGCTGTCTGATAACTGTTCTCTACGCCATCCACGATGCGTGCTACGTCGCTTAGCATCACCGGCGCGCCGTTACGGTACGCAACTACGACGCTCCGATAGTCGTTGCTGGTGACTAGTTGATCGTTGGCGTCGATCTGGTAGTCTTGGCGCGGCCCATCGAAATTCCCTTTGGCGGCGTTCACGCTGGCCTCTGTCAGCGCCGTTCGCAGGTCCTCCAGGTTGATGCCGTAGGATGACAGAGCGGTTGGGTTGGCTTGAATGCGAACGGCGGGTTTTTGCCCGCCGCTGATGGTTACCAGGCCCACTCCGTTGAGCTGCGAGATCTTAGGCGCAAAGCGCGTGTCCACAAGGTCTTCCACCTGGGATAGCGGCATCGAATTCGAAGTGATGGCCAGGGTGAGGACAGGGGCATCGGCTGGATTCGTCTTACTGTAGGTCGGCGGTGCGGGCAGGATGGACGGCAACAGACTCTGCGCCGAGCTGATGCCAGCCTGTACCTCTTCCTCGGCCACATCAATCGCCATGGTGAGATTAAACTGCAGGACGATAACGGAAGTGCCTCCGGAGCTGGTGGACGTCATTTGGCTCAAGCCCTGCAGCTCGCCGAATTGGCGCTCCAGGGGCGCCGTGACAGTCGTCGCCATCACAGTCGGGCTTGCTCCTGGATAGAACGTGAGGACCTGAATGGTTGGATAATCGACTTCCGGCAGCGCCGAGACCGGCAGTTGGGTATAACCTACAAGACCTACCAGAAGCAGTGCCGCCATCAGCAAAGAGGTGGCTACCGGCCGCAGGATGAATGGGCGAGATGGACTCAATGAGCTTTGCTCCCGCTCGTGGTGGCCGAGACAGGCGTGTTCGTAACGACGACGGCGACGTTGTCCTGCAGCTTATCGAAGCTGCTGTTGGCTACCACGTCTCCGGGATTGATGCCGTCAACCTGCGTGAAACCACCGTCAGTGACTCCTGGCTTTATGCTCCGCATATGGGCGGAATTGTTTTGAATCACGTATACGAACGACGCCTGGCCATTCTGTTGGATGGCCGAGGCCGGAATCAGTGTCACTCCCTGCAGCGTATTCACCAGCAGCCGCGTATTCACAAACTGGTTCGGAAACAGTGCATCATTTGCGTTGGCGAACAGTGATCGCCCTTTTACTGTCCCGGTCGTAGTGTCAATCTGGTTGTCGATCGTCAACAGTGTCCCGCTGGCGATCTTCTTCTGCGCGGTGCGGTCAAAGGCATCCACGGTGAGCTTAGCGCCTTTGCTTAGGCGAGCTTCCACCTGCCCGAGACTGTCTTCCGGGATGGCGAGAATTACGGTGATGGGCTCCACTTGCGTAATTACGGCGAGGGTTACGTTTGCCGCGGATTGCACCACGTTGCCCGGATCCACCAGGCGTAAACCCACGCGGCCTGCGATGGGAGCTGTGATATGGCAGTAGTCGAGCTGTATCTGGTCGTATTGCACCGTCCCCTGGTCGTTCTTTACCGTGCCTTCCTCCTGCAGGACCAGCTTCTCCTGGTCATCGAGAATTTGCTTGGCGATGGCGTTGCGTGCCCATGCGGCACGGTAACGTTCCAGGTCCATCTGTGCTTGGGCGAGCAGGTTCTGGTCTCGCTCCAGCGCCCCTTGTGCTTGCAAAAGCGTGGCGCGGTACGGACGCGGATCGATGTCAACCAGCGGGTCGCCCTTAGCTAACCGCTGACCCTCCGTGTAATTCACGCTGACCACCAGGCCATCCACCTGGCTGGTAATCGAATCGGTGTAAACCGGGGTGACCGTGCCGATCGCGTCCAGGTAAACGCCGATGTTGCCCTTTTGAGCAGTCGCACTGGTGATCGTGATCCCCGGAGCGGGCCGTGCCGCCAGGGCCGCGGCTTTCTTCGCGTTTTCGCGGTGGCGTAAGATCAGCACCAACGTCAGCGCGAGGATTAGTAGCAGCAGACTCCACAGGATGACCCGTAAAACCCTATGCCGGGGAGCTCTCGGAGACGCCTGGAGTTGATGGTCCGGGCCGATGGTGGAATCCTCGTCTAAATCAGATGCCAAACGGAATCTCCTTTTTCAGTGACGAATCACGCGCAGCATATGGTTCCGGCGCGGAGTAAAGCGACGGCCGAATCCTAAGACCTTTGGGACCGATGATGGGCAGTTGATTGGGGGCGGAGAACTGCGAGGGTTCCGGTCCGCTCGACGCGCAAAATCGGCCGTTTTTCCAAAGCACGAGACGGACCAAGTGCAGCCCGCAAGGACACACAAGGACGATGCGGCGCGGGTGGACCCTGGATGGTGCAAAAACTGCACATGGAAGTGCGGGATTTGCGCTACTACTGCTGCCGGTGCACTCCTTGATGACCGGCCGCCATGAGTAATAGTGCGTACAAGTTGCCGGCCGAACCCTCCCGGCTTATGAGCCGGGAGTTGTAGCGTTCACTTCTTCGCGCAGCCCAACGATCCGGTTCTGCAGCGTCCGCAAGCTGATGCCTAACATCTCGGCGGCGAGTTTGCGGTTGCCGCGCACGTGATCGAGGGTGAGCTTAATGTAAGCCGACTCGAGCTTGGTGAGCGGCTGGCCCGGCTGGAGCATGATCGGCCCCTCATAGGCGGATGCCGGCGCGGAATGCGAGACAGGGTTTATCGCGAACGCAGGGGAAGGAAGGGTGGTCAGCCGGATCAAGCCCTCGCCTGCCATGATGGCGGCGCGCTCCAGCACGTTGCGCAACTCACGCACATTGCCCGGCCAATCATACCGCTGAAAAAGATCCATCACTTCGGTATCCACGCCGGTGACGCGGGTCGAGTGTTTCTTGTTCAAATTCCGCAGCATGACCTCGGCGATCGGCGGAATATCTTCTTTATGGTCGCGCAGCGGCGGAACTTCGATCTGAAATACGCTCAACCGATAGTAAAGTTCCTCGCGCAGATGCGTGCCGATCTGGTGACTGGTGGCGGCCAGTACCCGCGCGTCCACGGCGATTTCGTGCTTCCCGCCGAGCCGCCGCACTTTCAGGTCCTCGAGAACGCGCAGCAGCTTCGGTTGCGTGGACGGCGGCATCTCGCCGATCTCATCGAGAAGCAGCGTGCCGCCGTGAGCCTGTTCGAAGCACCCGGCCGAACGCTCCATGGCCCCCGTAAACGCGCCCTTCTCGTGCCCGAATAACTCGCTCTCCACCAAAGTTTCGGGCAGCGCGGCTGCATTAATCGCGACGAAAGGCCCGTCCGAGCGGGGGCTGCACTTATGGATCTCCCGCGCCACCAACTCTTTCCCGGTGCCGCTCTCGCCGGAAATCAATACCGGCGCCGAGGTGGGCGCCACCTGCCGGATCAGCGAGAAGATCTGCTGCATCGCCGGGGAGATCCCCACTAAGTCTCCGAGTACGCCATGAAGACTCAGCTCGCGCTTCAGTTCGTCGGTTTTCTGCAGGCTTCTTTTGTAACGGATCGCACGTTCCAAAAGAGTCTTGAAGGCGCGCGGCTCCACCGGCTTTTCCAGGAACCAGAATGCCTTGAGATCGTGGACTGCCGACAGCGCCTTTTCTATGCTGCCGAAACCGGTGAGCGCGATCGCCGGCGTGAGGTCGCCGCGCTCCTTCAAGTGCCGGAGCAACTCGAAGCCGTCCATGCGCGGCATGATCAGATCCGCGACGATGACGTCCGCGTTGAAGGCAATGAGCCGCTCCAGCGCTTCCTGCCCATCGGCCGCCACCTGCGTTTCAAAGTCAGACTCGGAAAGCATGGCCGCCAAGGCGCTGCGCTGGCGCTCCTCATCGTCAACTACGAGGACCCGGCCTGGGACCGCAAGTAGTCGAGGCATTTCTAACTGTCCGAGTGGAAGTCTTAAGGGTAGCAAAGTCCATGTCTTGTCGTCTGTTCAAAATTGCTCACCAGCTTGGGGGAGGCAGGGTTTATCGGCCGAAGGATGTTTGGCCTAATAGAGGTGCGATACCGGGCCAGAACTATCGCGATGGGTCAGGACGCGGCTAAGGCGGCGCTTTTCGCTGGCCGGCTGGCGACCGCCACGCATTCGCATGCCGCGTTCACTTCGCCTCCCACCAGAATTGCAGCGCCCGTCACGTACAACCACAGCAACAATACGACCACCGCGCCCAGCGATCCGTAGACTTCGCTGTAAGAAGGAACCAGGAAGAGGTACAGGCGCAACCCGAACGACGCGGATAGCCACAGGCCGACCGCGACAACCGATCCGGGCACCACTCTTCTCCAGTCGAGCGCGTACAGACTCGAGGCAAAGCGGTAGGTGAGAACGGAAAATGCAAACGCAAGGACCACCAGAAGCGGCCATTGCAGCACCAGCCAAGCCAGATGGAACGCCTCGCCGAAGCCGGAGCTGGCGGCTAGAATCCGGCCAATCACTCCGCCGTACAGCAGAACGCCAAGCGTGCAGGCTCCCAGCAAAGCGAGGCCGATCGTCAGAAACAGGGTGCCGAGGGTCGTCCTCCACCAAGGCCGTGTCTCCTTGACGCCATAAGCCAACCGAAGGCCCTCCTGAATGACGCCGGTCCCGAAGGACGCAATCCAGACCCCGGTCAGGAAGCCGAGCGCAAGCTTACCGCCCCCGCTTGCAGCGCTGATTTGATCGACTGTCTTGCGCAAGAGACCGTAGGTCTCCGGGGGAGCAAGGGCGCCGAAGTAGTCCAGCAGCCGCGTTCGCAACGCCGCGCTGGACTCGACGAAAGTGCCCAGCAGAGCGGTAAGGAACAAGAGAAAAGGAAACAGAGAGAGCAGGAAGAAGTACGCCAATTGGGCGGCTCTTCCGAGTACATCGTGTTCCCAGACGCGCTCCCACACCTTCGAAGCCAAATCCGGCAACCGCATGGCTCGTCTCCGCTTCACCGTTCCAACCTGACGTTATCCCGATCCAGGGGCGCGTCACCCTTCGGCGGCCGCTGTCTCAGCGCCGGTATTGGCGATGCGCGCCGCCGCCCAGCCCGCCCAGGTCGATGACGACCGCGATCAGCAGCCACAGAAGGTTGATTCCCGCTGTCGGCATGCCGCTGTTCAGTTCCCATGCGTACACGATGGTCGTCAGCGGCAAAAATAGAAAGCCGAGTAGCGGCAGCAGCAGACCGCCGTGGAATGCGCGCTGCAGGTAGGTCGAGAAGAACCACATCAACACGAGCGCGACGCGCGGAAACATCAGCAGGATGAGCACAAAGAAGCAAGGCATATTCAGTCTCCGGACGGGCAGCACGAGCCCGCGCAGTGCGCTAATTCGGGACTCGCGGCACGCCATCTTCCTACCGCCGCCGGAACCGCCGCTGGGGAAAAGAAGAACCCATCGATGGAAAACGCCGCGGTTGCAGCGAACAACTGATGTGTTTTCACATTCATCCTCTCTTTGTTGCGACTACCTTTCTTGCTCTGATCGGCTCGACGAGCTGTCGCGCCGCCAAATCTCCAGCACGCGTCATTCCATCAGGCCGAATTCGCTCGCAACCTGAAGCGGAGATCTCAGACCCGACTTCGCCGATCGCCTGTCGGCAGATCTAGCAGTTTTAAGTGCAGACTTTGCATCGCGGCGTGGTTGGCCTTCCGCTACCTCCTGGCTGGCGATGTGGATCGCAAGCTGATCGCGTGTGCTCGCGGACACCTGTCCCGCTGCGGATTGGGTGTCGGATTGCAGAATAACTGTGTTCGGAGAGAGAGTTTCGAAGGGAAGAGGACAAAAGATGACGTCGGGCACAAAGGATCAGATCCAAGGTCGGTTCCATGAGCTGAAAGGCAAAGTCAAACAGAATGCCGGGCGGGTGACGAACAACCCCGACCTGGCGGCTGAAGGTCAAGGCGAGAAACTCGCCGGCACCATTCAAAAGAAGGTCGGGCAGGTTGAAAAGGTGCTCGATAAGTAAATAGGCCAATATCTGAACGGCGCCCGTTGACTTGCATCAACAGGCGCTCAGTGGTGCTTTGAGCGCTTGTCAAATGGGAAGACGCGCGATCTCTGGCCACAATTTCAGGTTTAGGTAGAAAAGGAAAACCTACAATGTTGATATTACTGATTATCGTGCTGCTGGTTCTGGGTGGTGGGGGCGGGTACTATGGCCGCAGCCGCTGGGGCTACGGTGGGGGTGCGGGCGTGGGGCTCGGCACCATAGTTGGCGTTCTCCTGATAGCCTACGTGCTGGGCGCCTTCCGCTGAGGCTACGGCTGCTATTTTTCGCTCCTCTGTTCTGCGGGTGTGGACGCGCGCCGTGCAGCCGCGCGACGATTGACCCGTCCGCCTGCGGCGTGCAGTGTCAGTCGCCTGAGCTATTGGGCAACAGAATCTAACAGGCCATTCCGCGCGGACCTTGAGTTGCAGTACTTCCAATCGAGTTGTAATTGAGGCAACCCTTAATGAGAATAGTCGAAGTTCTAACCATAGCAAGTCTGTTTTTGCTTCCCGGAGCTGCTTACGCAGGGGAACAACACGAGCAGGCGAAACAACCGGAACAGAAACAGCAACCGGCTAAACCGGCGCAGCAACAACGTGCACAGCAACCGGCTAAGCCGGCGCAGCAGCAGCAGCGTGCGCAGCAGCCGGCCAAACCGGCGCAGCAGCAGCAGCGTGCGCAACAGCCGGCCAAACCGGCGCAGCAGCAACAGCATGCACAACAGCAGGCCGCCAAGCCGGCGCAGCAGCAACAGCGTGCACAGCAACAGGCCAAACCGGCGCAGCAGCAGCAACGCGCGCAGCAACAGGCTAGACCGGCGCAGCAGCAGCACGCTCAACAACAGGCGGCGAGCGGCCATGAACGAATTCCTGACGACCGATTTCGCGCCAGCTTTGGCCGCGGCCACACGTTTCACGTGAACCGCTCCGATTTCGCCGGCGGATCCCGGCGTTTTCAATATGGCGGCTTTTGGTTTGGCATGGTTAACCCGTGGCCAGTGGAATGGCTTTACACTGACGACGTTTACGTCGACTTCATAAACGGCGGATATTTCCTTTGCGATCCGGTCCACCCCGGTGTGTATCTTTCAATTACCGTCGGTTGAAAAGCCTCCGGCCGGGGCGGCCGCCCAGCCGCCCTTGCCGGACAGGACTGGAGAGGAATTACACGTGACTTCGGATGATTGGCTTCCGGCTCCAGCACAATGCCCAGCCGCTCCACACCCACCGGATCGCCGGCTTCATTGAAGCGCACTCTTGCAATACCGATGCGCGAGTAATTCCCCCGCGCGACGAGCCGTGGGAAGAGATACAGTCCACCATCGGGGCCGCGAACGGCAGCCGGATTCAGAACGCCTTCGGCCTCCTGGGCATTACCCTTCTCCGGCTCCATCACCAGCCCCAATCGTCGCAGCTTGAATACGCTCATAGGCTGCCCAAACATGCGACGATCGCTTCGGTAACCAGCTTGGTCTCGTTGGGACCTCGAACCGCGATCGAAACAACACCCGCCTCTTCGGCCGGATAGTCGTTCCCGCCCGGAAATAAGCCATCTCCTATGTGGATCGTCTCCTGCAGCGAAATGCCGAGTACGTCCCGCAGCTTCCTAATTCCGTAGGCCTCGTCAATGCCAGGTTTGGTGATACCGATGGATGTCGCTCCGCCCATTCGAACCGAGAACTCCGGATACTTGTGCGCGAGCTTACACACCGCTCCGAGAGTGCAGAGATTTGCGTTCGGTTTCGTGCAGCCAATATGGCGGTCGCCCGTAGTGAAAGTAGAGGCGGTTTTCGTATTCCCGTGTGATCGGCGCGGATTCGACGTACTCCGGGCCGTCCTGGATGGCTCCCCGGGAGAGGCCTACATGGACGCTCGAATCCGTCCAGCTCACCCGCTCAATCCATCCCGGTGAAACCAGCACCTTTTTGCCCGGCCACCAATTCCTCGTCGCCACTTCGATGTAGCGGATCGCCCAGGCTTCATCATCCACAACGAACCCATCCAGATGGCCGATTTCACCGTCGACTGCCTCGATGCTATAACCAGTGACGGCCTTGCTGCTGCGCAGATGCGAATCCGACGACTCTCTCCTGACCCTCTCCGCCATCGCTTCCGTTGCCGCACGCGGTGCTGGAACGAAGCCGCCCGGGTAGGCCGCTGGGCCCCACAGATAGGGACCGCCCCAGTAATAGGGATACTCGTAATAGCCGAGGTAAGCGGCCTCGTGCTGCCGGGAGACGGGCTTGTGCGTGTCGATGTCAGGACTGTGCTCGACCTGTTTTTTCGTCAGCGCCACATCCAGGCGCCCGGTCAGCAAGTCGGCCGCGATCACGGAGAAGGGCGAAATCAGCACCTCCCTACCGCCAAGCCAGCCGCCGGTGTCGACCAAGAGGTAGCGGATGGCCCACGTGTCATCGTCGAAATAGAACTCGTTCACTGTGCCCAGCTCGCCATCCACAGCTCGGACCACTAGACCTTTCAACCTTGTTGCGTTCGTTAGCACTTGTCTTCACCCTCCCGGGAAGGTGTTGACTGCATTTTCGCTGCCAGCCG
>Ga0187859_10002870_pt1 | contig 10662 bp, 10 predicted proteins | sample June2016WEW_10_1_2_FD_133019 | JGI IMG/M metagenome (GOLD analysis project Ga0187859, IMG submission 133019) | Peatland microbial communities from SPRUCE experiment site at the Marcell Experimental Forest, Minnesota, USA - June2016WEW_10_10 | ecosystem: Environmental > Terrestrial > Soil >... | reverse complement strand
GTTTCTGGGTTTCTTGATGCAGCCATGTGGGATCAACCAAGGAGGTGAGTCTTTCCACGGCGTATCGCACCATGGGATCCATGTCCGTGACATTGTCGGTTTGCGAGAGCTCAGCCCGCCACATGGAATCCGGGCAGTTTGGTAGTTGGCTTTTATCTCTCGCCCGCTCGATGGCTCTGATCTCAGCTTCGGAAATCCCAGCCGAGCGTTGAAGGGCGCGCACCTGCCTTAGATAATCGGCCTGTAGTTTTCGGTATTCCCGGTAAATTTGCTCGACTTTTTCACCGGGCCGATTGGGTCCGCCAGACGCAACTTGCGCCTTAATGGCAGCCGAAAATTCGTTTACCTTCGCCCCGACTTCGTCGCGGAGCGTATCCAGTCTGTCGATTATGAATTTTTCGAAGGTGAAGTCTCCTCACAAATATTTTACTCCGTGCTGTTCATTCCGCATTTGGCTACCAGCCTCTTGTCTGCAGCAGGTGCGCCTCATCGAGCGTGGACACTGCCAGCCCCTTCATAGCCCCCGCCAGATTCTCGCTGACTTCAAGTAACACTTTAGGGTCCTTGAAGTGCGTTGCGGCCTGCACGATCGCTTTCGCGCGCTTCTCGGCTTCCACGGGGTCGGCGAATTCGGTTGAGTTCTTCATGAAGATGCCCGAGCCGACGAATACCGCCTCGGCTCCGAGCTGCATCACGAGCGACGCGTCCGCCGGAGTCGCGATTCCTCCCGCGGAGAAATTGGGCACCGGCAGCTTGCCGTCTCGCGCCACCATCTTCACCAGTTCGTAGGGCGCTCCGTGCTCCTTGGCTTTCGCGTAGAGTTCTTCTTCGCCTAGGACGGTTAGGATCTTCATTTCCTGCACGATCTGGCGAATGTGGCGGACGGCGTGCACTACGTCTCCGGTGCCAGCCTCACCCTTGGTGCGAATCATGGCTGCGCCTTCGGCTATGCGCCGCAGAGCCTCACCCAGGTTGCGCGCTCCGCAGACAAACGGCACAGTAAAGGCATGCTTGTCGACGTGATGCGCCTCGTCGGCGGGAGTGAGCACTTCGGACTCGTCGATATAATCGACGCCCAGCTCCTGCAAAATCTGCGCCTCGGCAAAATGCCCGATGCGGCACTTCGCCATCACCGGAATATCGACCACCGCCATAATCTCGCGAATCACCTTCGGAGAGGCCATGCGCGCCACTCCGCCTTCGGCGCGGATCTGTGCCGGGACGCGCTCGAGCGCCATGACCGCGACCGCACCGGCCCGTTCGGCAATCTCGGCCTGCTTGGCTGTGGTGACATCCATGATGACGCCGCCCTTAAGCATCTCGGCGAGGCCGGTCTTTAGACGAAGGTTGGTGTTGTGTCCGTTATTCTGCGACATAGGTTTACTCTTTTCTCGATCGACTCTCTTCCATCCTTTATTTTACAGTGCGCAAGCGTCAGCGGTCAGCAAGCTTCGCGAACATGCGGTGCGGATCGATCGCTACAAAAAGTCCCTGGCTGCGCGCCAGCACCTCGCCTTTTTCGTTGAGTATTTCAGCTTTATTGATATGCTTGCGGCCCTCGACTTTGACTTCGCGGGATTCGACGCGCAGCGGTTGTTTGAGCGGCACGGGCTTGAGGTAATTTACGGTCATCTCGGAGGTCACCGCGATGACTTGTCGCAGCTTGTTCACCTTGCCCATGGCTTCGTCGAGGATGGTCGCGATGATGCCGCCGTGGCAGTGTCCCGGCGGCCCCGTGTAGCGCTTGCCAAGGCGAAAGCGGCACACGAAGCAATTGCGCTCTTCGTCATAAATGAAGCGGAGTTTCATGCCCTCGGGATTATCGGGGCCGCACACGAAGCAGCGGTTGGTGGGCAGTTTTATGTCGCGCGTGTCGTGACCAACGCCGTGTTTTTTGGCGGTATGTTTCTTGCCAATCTGTTTCTTACTAGCCATCGCAAGATTCTATCGCGAGGCGGTTGCATTATTGGGTATCATGGCGGCAAATCGTCAATACCAGGAGGTCGCGATGTCTCCCGTCGCTAAATCACATGCCTTGTACGCGGTTCATCCGAGCGTCGCCATGGTGCAGAAGGGCATCGAGGAACTGTCGGAGAACACTGGGCGTTCGCTCGAAGAATGGATCGCTCTGGCGCAGAAATCCGGCCCGCCGACGGAGAAAGAACGCGTCGAGTGGCTGAAGAAAAAACACAATCTGGGAAGAAATCATGCGACCTGGATCGCAGAGCGCGCCAACGGCAAAGGCACCGCGGCCTTCGACACGCCGGCAACGTACATGAAAAGCGCTGCCGAATGGGTGGAGACGCAATACTCGGGCCCCCGCGCGGCGTTGCGCCCGCTCTATGACGAGTTGCTGAAGTTAGGACTCTCCCTTGGCAAGGACGTGAAAGCTTGCCCGTGCAAGACGATGGTTCCCTTCTATCGCAATCACGTCTTCGCGCAGATCAAGCCAGCGACGAACACTCGCATCGATCTAGGATTCGCCCTCGGCAACATGAAAACGCCGAAGCGACTGATCGATACCGGCGGGTACGAAAAGAAAGATCGCATCACGCGGAGAATCGAGATTAAGTCAAAAGCCGATATTGACGATGAGGTGAAGCGGTGGTTGAAGAACGCGTACGAGATGGATGAAGGGGTATGATGGACTTGTTTTTTGTGGTCATTTCGATATGACCATGTATGTTATACTCTGACCATGAAGAAAATTGCCGCAGGGGAATTCAAGGCGCGGTGTCTTGCCCTCATGGAAGACGTGCGCTCCACGCGCGAGCCGTTGGTGATCACAAAACGGGGAAAGCCGGTCGCCAAGCTTGTTCCTATCGAGGATAAGAAAGACGATTGGATTGGTAGGCTGACTGGCAAGATGCGTATCGTGGGTGACATTGAATCCCCCGTCGTACCGCTCGAAGATTGGGAAGCCTTGCGGTGATTCTCCTCGACACGCACGTGGTGGTCTGGGCGGCCGATGATTCGAGGCAGCTTTCTCGGGAGGCTGCCTCGACAATTCGGCGCGCGCGCCGTGGCGGGGGATTGGCGGTCTCTGCGATCACGGTGTGGGAACTTGCGCTGCTGGTAGCTCGCGGAAAGGTGCAAGTTTACGGCTCAGTGGAAACCTCGCTTCGACTTCTGCTCGAAGATGTGACAATCATGCCGATCACGCCAGAAATAGCAGCCTTGGCCACGCAGTTTCCTGACGATTATCCCCGCGATCCCTCGGACCGGCTAATTGGGGCTACTGCGCGAGCCGAAGGGTTGACGCTGGTGACGCGCGATGAGCGAATACGGCGCAGTCCGCTGATCAGGACGGTGTGGTGAACGTTTCCAGAAACTGAGACGCGGGCGAGGGCGCCCGCGCCACACTTAATTGCTAGTCGTAGTACTCCAACCCCAGATGTGTAATCAACTCTTCGCCCTTCAAATGCCGCAGCGTGTTCTTCAGCTTGATTAACTGAATAAACAGATCGTGCTCTGGATACAGCCCCGGCGCGGTCATCGGCGACTTGAAGTAGAAGCTCAGCCACTCCTGAATGCCCAGCCGTCGCAGCTCCGGTGTGCGTTGCGCGAGATCGAGGAATAAGACGAGGTCTAACACGATCGGCGCCGCTAGAATCGAATCGCGGCACAGGAAGTCGACTTTGATCTGCATCGGATAGCCGAGCCATCCGAAGATGTCGATGTTGTCCCAGCCTTCTTTGTTGTCGCCGCGCGGCGGGTAATAGTTGATGCGAACCTTGTGATACATGTTCCCGTAAAGCTCAGGATACAAAGCTGGCTGCAAAATGTGTTCCAGCGCGCCGAGCTTTGATTCTTCCTTGGTCTTAAACGACCCGGGATCGTCGAGCACCTCGCCGTCGCGATTGCCGAGAATGTTTGTCGAATACCATCCACTCAGGCCGAGCAGACGCGCCTTAAACGCCGGAGCCAGCACAGTCTTCATCAGCGTCTGTCCGGTCTTGAAATCTTTGCCGCAGATCGGCAGTTCGCGCTCGTGCGCCAGTTCATGCATCGCCGGAATGTCGACGGTCAAGTTCGGCGCGCCGTTGGCGAAGGGAACGCCCTCCATGAGCGAAGCATAGGCATAGACCATCGAAGGCGCAATATTTTCGTCGTTCTCTTTCATCCCTTTTTCGAGCGCCTTCACGCTCTGGTGAGCGGCGCTTGGTTCAATGAAAGTTTCGGTTGACGCGCACCAGACGGTGACCAGCCGGCTCGCGCCGCTCGACTTCTTAAAGTCGCGAATGTCTTGCCGCAACTGCTCGGCCAGGTCGAGTTTATTCTTGCCCTTCTTAACGTTCGGCCCATCGATCTTCTTAACGTAGTTGTGATCGAACACGGCCTTCATCGGAGTGATGGCGCTGAGCCGGCCCTTTACCTTGGCCAGGAGATCGCGCTCCAGCACGCCGGCGTTTTGCGCGGCGGCATACATGTTGTCTTCGAAAATATCCCAGCCGGTAAAGACGAGATCGTTGAGTCCGGCAAGCGGAACGAACTCCTTGATCTTCGGCGACCGGCCGTCGGTGCGCTTACCCAGACGAATCGTGCCCATCTGCGTCAGCGACCCAATCGGCTGCGCGATGCCTTTGCGCACCGCTTCCACGCCCGCGACAAACGTCGTAGCTACGGCGCCCATGCCAGGAATCATCACCCCCAGCTTGCCCTTCGCGGGCTCGATCGCACTATCGCCCCCGGCGCGGCTCGAAGATTTAACGTCAGGATTAGCTTCGGATTTAACTTCCACCGTTGCTCGACCAATTTGCCTCGCGGCAGACTTCTTTACCTTCGCCATATCTTGGCTGCTTCCTTATAAGAAATTTGGGATGTGTGCAAACCAAACATGTTCTCGCATCGGACGATTGTTTGGCAAACACGCGCGCCTGAAGCCGCAGGAAACTCACCTCAATGGCATCCGCTGTCATTGGATGGGATACACCAACGCCGCCTCGACGCCCTCAGCAAATCCGCCAGATCGATTTTTTTCGTTGGACGGCGATGCCAAGTTCCTTCACACTGATTGCAGTTCGGAGCTTGCTAAGCAGCAGGCTCTCCGGACTCGATGTTTGCGTTCAGCCTTGTACGCTGCGTTGCAAATCTGCTGACCTCGATGTGCTCCACCTTAATCGGGACCCACATTCCGCTGGCTATTGCGGAGGGCGTGAGTTTCTTCGACAAGGAATAAAGAACAGGAGATTGTATGAGATCAATTCGCAAATTCGCATATGCCGCCGTATTGGGCTTGAGTTTGTTTGCCCTTCAGCCGACCTTGGCCACTGCCGAGGAAGCGCACGGCAGTTTCACCTTGTCCCACGAAGTGCGCTGCCAAAACGTCGTACTGCGCCCGGGAGACTACCGGTTTTCGGTCGACACCCAGGGATCATTTGAGTTCGTGACCTTGCGAGGATCGAATGGAGGCACGAACGCGATGCTGATGGTGAACACCGTTGAGACATCGAAGCCGGATCAAGCGAGCCGCCTCGTGCTGGTGTCGCGCGGAGGACAACGCTTTATCAGCGCCATGGAGTTGCCGGACTACGACATGTCGTTGCGCTTTGCCGTGCCCGGTACGGGCGCCTCAAAGTAAATCGATATTCAGTCGCGAGGGGCCCACATCCCTTTCGCGGCTGTATTACCGGGAGCAGGTTCAACCCAGCCTGCTCCCCGTTTTTATTTTGCAATTATCCGGCTTGAAGTTGCTCGGCGGGAATCAGTTGACGATGGAGCACAACCCAACTCTGTCATCCCGACCGGAGCGAAGCGGAGTGGAGGGACCTTGTGTTTTGCAACCACCTCAATCACCACTCTGGTCGTTTCGATATTTGGAGCACTTCAGACAGCCATCAGCTCGCGGAAAACTCTGATCCAGCGGACGTGGGAAGGGCAATGCCTCACTCGCGCCGTCCGGCCGTCAAGAACTCGTCGGCGCTTTTGCGTCTGAAGTCTGGCAGAGACGCGGCGAACCGCGTCTCTCCATGACAGATGCCCTGTCCAGCCAGGCATCGAACGTCGATCGTGCCAAAAATCCTCAATCCACTCTCGCGCCTCGCGAATTCTCTCGCACGTCCTCGCTCAGAATGATCGCGTCGGCAATGTCCTTCATCGGCTTGCGCTTCTGGCGGCTCTGGTGCTGCAGCGCCAGATAGGCTTGTTCTTCGCTCAATCCGAGCTCGCGCTGCAAAATGCCTTTGGCGCGCTCTACCACTTTTCGCGTCTGCAACTGATCGGTAAGGTTCGAATTAATTTCTTCCAGGCGTGCCAACTCAATTTCCGCGCCAACCAGAAAACCGATGGCGGAAATCAAACGGATTTCCTTTCTCTTGTAAGTATGAGGAAGGCGATGCTGTAAGTTAATCGCCCCCACCACTCGCCCGCGGCACAGCAGCGGCACGGAAAGAAACGCTTCGTAACTATCCTCGGGTAACTCGTGAAAGAACTGGAATCGGCGATCGTTCGCGGCCTTCTCAGAGATCGCGACCGGCTCGTGATGTTCCGCTACCCAGCCGGTAATTCCCTGCCCCACGCGGAGTTTAAGGCGGTCGACCACATCGGGATGCGCGTTCTTTGAGGCGCGCAACACCAGATAGTCACCCTCATTTACATAGATCAGGCAGGAGTCGCACCGCACCAGGGCCGAAGCAAATTCCACAACACGGTCCAGCACTTCGTGAAAGCCGCCGGCTGTCGCCAGACGGCCGCCTATTTCATGTAACACGTCAACCGGTGAATCTTCGATCCAAACTGAGCTTTCCATCACCTAACGTTAACTGGCAATGGAAACCGTGTCTAACTCCAAATTTTGATGCGACCGATAAAGGATTTCTTCTGACGATTCATCAAGCTTTTACAATCGTTCTCGCCAGTCGCGCATCCTTCCGCAATTCTTTCGCGTCCAGATCCATAGGTTTTGATCGGCAAATCCCAATGCGCATCGAGGATTTCAAAAGGACGCGGCGCGCGTTTCGATCCGCGTAAACACTAGTTTCGTGCGTATCGGCGTGGCTTGCCGCAAAGCTTCATGTATACCAAGGGGTACGATGTTAATGGTGTCGGTTAAACCACCAAGTACACCGTTGACATGCGGCGCTGGCCTTTGGTGTCGGGGCCCAGCTTTATGAAAACTCTATGAACATTGTCGTTTCATGATATCGAGAACGGGTGAATAGGTGTACAGTTTCTACGTCTCGTGAACCAATAAGGAGATTCCGTCTAAGTCGCCGGAAACTACTCGCCAACTGTCTCCCTCCTGGAGGCCTTATGAAGTCGATCTGGTTAGTCTGCATTTCCACCCTCGTCTTAACCGTTATCGCCGCGACATCTCTGGTAGCCGAACCGGTTCCAGCTGTACAGCCTGCGCCGTTGCACTTCGGCCCGGCTTCATTCATCGACTTCAGTTATCTTTCTATATCCCCCGACTCCATCGCCACTGGCGACCTGAACGGTGACGGCAAGATCGACCTGGTTGTGACCGAAGACTATGGCGGCACTGTGGGCGTGCTGCTGGGGAATGGCGACGGCACCTTCCAGCCGGTCGTGTATTACTCTTCGAACGGCGGCAACCTCGGCGCGTGGGTAGCCATCGCTGATCTCAACGGAGATGGTTACGCAGATGTAGTCGTGTTGAACGAATGCGACAACGTCAATTGTGGCGACGGCGGGATCATTAGCGTATTTGTCGGCAACGGCGACGGCACGCTCCAGGCTCCCGTCAGCTACGGCTCAGGCGGCTATCTCGGCACAGGGATCGCGGTCGCCGACGTGAACGGCGACGGTCATCCGGATCTGGTGGTCTCCAACCTTTGCCAGGTCGTCAATAGTAATTGCGCCCAGGGGAGTGTAGCCGTGCTGTTGGGCAATGGCGATGGCACCTTCCAGCCGCCGCGCACTTACGCTTCGGGAGACTCCCTGCCCTCGGCGGTGGCCGTTGCCGACCTCAATGGCGACGGCAAACTCGACGTCGTGTTGGCCACCGCGCAGACCGTCAGCCCGTACACCACAGCTATCAGTGTGCTGCTAGGCAACGGTGACGGTACGTTCCAATCCGCCGTCAGTTATGGCGCCGGTGGGTGGAGTCCCGTTTCTATCGCCGTTGCCGACTTGAACGGCGACGGCCAACCCGATGTGGCCGTGGCCAGCATGTGCTTTTACAGTGATTGCACTCCCGTAAAAACCGGCGGCGTGAGCGTGCTGCTGGGTAATGGCGATGGCAGCTTCCAGCCCGGAGTGCTCTACAAGTCGGGAGGAGGAGCCTATGCCTCGTGGGTCGCTATCGGCGATCTGAATGGCGATGGTCAGCCGGATCTTGTCGTAACCAATATGTGCCAATCCGCCGACGACTATGGCGATTGTTATCCAACCGGCAAAGCCAGCGTGCTGCCCGGAAAGGGTGATGACACTTTCGAGACACCTAGGAATTTCGGCACGGTGGGTAGTGAAACTGCTTCGGTCGCGATTGCCGACGTGAACGGAGATGGCCGGCCCGATCTGGTCGCAGCTGACGAATGCGACCTCAGTGAGTTCTGCCTCGAAGGCGGCGTGGCTGTCCTGCTCAACGAGCTTTCGGTCTACCCAGTTATAACTCTGACCTCATCGCCCAACCCGTCACAGGTCAACCAAACCGTGATTTTCACCGCGACGATCACCGCGAACCCGGCTATCCCAAATGGCGAAATCGTGACCTTTTACAACGGCAATACGAGTCTCGGTACCGGCCTGACGACCAACGGTGTGGCGACGCTGACCACATCGTTCTCCGCCGCGAAAGCATACAGGATCAAGGCCACCTATCCCGGCGATGCTTATCATCGGGCCGCGTCGGTAGGGGTGAAGCAGGTGGTGAACCAGTGAGCCTCTGCTGCCCCCAGCATATTGGACCTTAGTGGCGGCGACCTTATACATTTTCAGTCGAGTGCAAACTACGACCCGAGGGGCGATCATTGGCGAAAAATCGCGATTGCACTCATTGACCCTGTGAAGGTTGGCGAAATTGCCCCCATAAAAGCCCCCATCCCCCTGTTCGGACGTTTACTTTCCGTCCAAGTCCATGGTCTTGATCGGCAAATCCCAATGCGCATCGAGGATTTCAAATCGCCGCTGCTCTTCCTTTATGTATGTCGCCTGGTCCGGCCATAGCTGTTTTTTCATCGCGTCCTCATCAAACGGCTCGTTCGCGGCCGCAGAGTTCTTAAACACGATGGTCACGCGATAGTCCCAACGACCGTCTTCGGTGGTGTGATAGCGCGGCTGGTCCATCCAGACCTTGAGCATGCGGCCCATTTCAACCTGCTTCTTCAGAAGCGGGTAATGGTTTTTCTTGAAGAGCTGAAGAAACTCGTCGGCATGTCCCCACTTTGTCTTGTAGTAATACTCGATCACAAAGGGCTTGCCGGTTTCGGGCGCAGATTGAGCCGGAAGCGAATTGGGCAGGAAAATGAGGAACAGCAGAAGAAATCTCAACTTTAACTTCATCGATAGCCTCCGTGCGATGTTTGTCGGGGAATGTTGGTCGGGAAACGATTGTCGCATAGCGGAGGAAAATGCGAGAAGAAACGATTGAGTCGCCAATTCGAATCTGGTTATTGCGGCAGACCGACTTTGCGCACCAGTTCGGCAAACCGCGGATCGCTACGGATTGGGTCGAGCCTGAAGTTCGTCTTCAAACTGATCAGCAGCCAATCGTGTTCCTGATACGCGACATTGAGCCAATGGAAAGCCTGCTCTTTGTCACCCAGGTCGGCATAGAAACTGGCTATGTCGAATGCCGAGCAATAGCCATTCTTACGTTGTGCTTCCCGATATTCAGTGACTTTCGCGACCGCACCCTTCCATCCCGCGGAACGGAATCCTTGTTCCATAAGCGCAGCGGATTCGGCATCGCCCGGAAAGCCGGACAACTCGCCACGGGTCTTCCATTCCTCAATCACCTGCGGGTACATGTGCTTTCCCCAATAGGCTTGGGCCAGGCAATCATGCGCAATCGCGAATGTCGGGTCATCATTCGCCAGCTTTCGGCAAATCGCAATGGCCTCGTCGAACCGCCGCTCCCACACGCGAACGCTTCCTGCCACCCTGCTGATCACGGAAGACCGCGGCTCAAGCTCACGCGCGCGATCGACTTCCGCCAGCGCTTCCTGTCCTCTACCTCCGATCATCGCAATATCGTCCGCATACCACTGCCGCGCCGTTGCATCGTTCGGATCGAGTTCAAACGACTTCTTGAACTGCGCCTCCCCGCTCGCAAAATCCCACTCATACTGCATCTCGTTGCTGCCGAGAACAGCATGAGGATGCGCCAAAGTCGGATCCAGTTCCAGCGCCTTCCGCGCCGCGCCATTCGACTTAGGGAAGTCTTCGTTCTGATTGCCGCCATAGTTCGGCAATACGTTATAAGCGTCAGCAATCCCCGAATATGCCAGAGCGTAGCCCGGATCTTTCGCGATCGCCTGATTGAAATAGGAAATCGCATTTTCCAGTTGACCATACGTACGAATGTTCCACGCGTAACGGCCCTTCAAATAAAGATCGTAGGCCTCGGGATTTTGCGTGCCTTGCCGCGTGACCTGTTGCTTTTCTGAGCTGCTCAGCTTCGAGCGCAACTTTCCCGCGATATCGCCTGCGATCTGCGTCTGCAACGAGACGATGTCCGCGCTCCTCCCGCTGTAGTGATGC
>Ga0187859_10002869_pt1 | contig 10664 bp, 8 predicted proteins | sample June2016WEW_10_1_2_FD_133019 | JGI IMG/M metagenome (GOLD analysis project Ga0187859, IMG submission 133019) | Peatland microbial communities from SPRUCE experiment site at the Marcell Experimental Forest, Minnesota, USA - June2016WEW_10_10 | ecosystem: Environmental > Terrestrial > Soil >... | reverse complement strand
TCTTACCTACTCCGGTTGCTAAAGCGAAGCAGAGCGATGGGAAATCGCGTTCGAAGTCACTCACGTTGGCGAACTCCGCGTGAATCGAAGCGAGTGATTGGCTAGCGTCTTGATCCTTACTCAAGGGAAGAAGCTCGCAAATTCGATCGAGAATTTCCAGGGATTCACGCTGCGGTGCGCGCAAACTCAAGCGATTGGCGATAGCGTTTCCGACTGGCTTCATTCCGCACTCCCGTCCACGTCTGAAGCGAAAAGGTTAGTTTGTCCTGCCCGGCGACGGACTTGCTTCGCGGTGAGTGTCTGTGTGCCATCCGCTATACTCTCGGTAGTGGGCGGAGCGGCCTTCGGCAAGTTTGCAACGTTGAGGCTGTAGTCATCATGGCCCCATTCGCACTGGGACAGTACAGCTAAAGGAATCTTTTTCAAAGTCAAGTTCGCGAAAGCATCGCTCCTTCCTCGAAAGGCTGCACAGCAGATGAGCAAAGAACGGTTATCTCCAACTTCGTCGCTGAGCCGCGCGAGTTGTTCGCGGGTTAGAGTTTGGGTCGTCACGTAAATGAAATCACTCTCGGTGGAACGGCCGTGCTGCCAGTAAAGCTCGTCGCTTGGGGCATAGATGAAGCCCATGATCTTACACATAGCCTCTGCCAGCATGCCGGCGTTGTACTGTTTACTGATTATGAGGTTGCCAAAGCGGTCTTTCTCCAGCAACGTAGGTGCGATATGGAAGTAGCGGAAGCCCCCGCCGCCCTTCCACTGATTATCCTCGGTCACGCCAGTTGAGTCTTCGCCGTCAACAACTCTCCGCATCCGAGGGACGATATGCGTGTACGCGTGTTCCCCAAGTTCAACCATGATCCAACGTCGTCCCATTTTGTGTGCCACAGCGCCGGTCGTACCTGACCCGGCGAAAGAATCGAGCACCAAGTCTTTAGGCTCACTAAAATGCTTAAGGACAATTTGAAGGAGCAACTCGGGTTTCTTTCCACTTCTGAACTCAACTCCGCCCTCATGGCGGCAGTTCCCGAAATAGGCAGCGAGATCATAATAGTTTTCGATCGGTGACAGGACATCAGCCTCAGGATCTTGCTGCTTCGCCATCGGCACGCCTTGGAAATATTTGCCTTTCGTAGCGGTTGCTCTCTTTGGCCCGGTAAAATAACGGTACCCGAGCCCATCATCACCGATACCTCCAACGCGATACAAAGCTCCAAGCCCATCGTCAGAAGCGCGTCCGGTAAGGTAATCGCGGAAAAATCGTCCTGACGAGTTTCCGTCAAGAATACCGCCAGTAGCCCAAATCTCCTTAAGACCTTGTATCGACGGCGCTCCAGTTTCAATCGTATATTCTCCCGGAATAAATACATGAACGTCCTTGCCCCCAAGAGAGATCTTTCTTCCCGGTGCAATTTCTCGGATATAGAAGCGGAATTTATCGAGTGAAGAATCTTCTCGATTCAGAATTGGCCTAGCGGCCCAGTCTTTGCGATAAACATGCACTTGCTCAATTTCTTTGTGAAATGCCATGTCTGAAGTTAGGGTCTTATCCGCATAACGGACCTGTAGATACATCGTCGACAGGTAGTGTTCCCGACCGAACAGCTCGTCCAAGAGCACTTTCAAATAATGCCCCTCAGAATCGTCAATGTGGCAACAGAGAAAGCCATCTGGGCGTAACAACCGATGCAGGATTTCCAGCCGGTCTCGGATTAGAGACAACCAAGTTGAATGTTCTACTGCATCGTCATAGTGCTCGAATGCTTTTCCAGTGTTATAAGGCGGATCAATGTAGATACACCTGACCTCTCCAGCGAACTCCTGCTCCAGAGCCTTCAGTGCGAGCAGATTGTCGCCGAAGATCAAGCGGTTATCGAAGATGTCGCCGTCAGTCACACGCCGCTTGGCGTGGTAGCTCTTAGCTGGATCTTCGAGCAAGATGCGCGGCTCTAGCCGCGGACGAGTATCTTTGCCTATCCAAGTTAGTTCTAGCCGTTGCTTGCTGCTCATGCCCCTGCTCTCTTTGACTTCTTCCCTCGTTGATAATCGATCCGCGTGCTGGCACTGATGCGGTGTGTGCTCATAGGAGGCTCCAACGGATGGTGAAAAGAGGCATCAACTCCTGTTGCTGCTTCAGCTTACCCTCGATCTCGGAAATCAAGCCCTCACGCCGCTCCTCGACCTCATCCTGCGCTATAAAGAGGTCCTTTCTGCGCTGGTTGCGGGCGACAGTGAGTTCTTTCAATCGCCGCTGATGTTCAAGTTTATGCTGGAGGCCCGCTGCCGCGACGGAGTCGCGCCGCACCTCACGGATCTCCTTGTCCAGGTCTTTGATCTCCTGTTCCAGACCGAACCTGAGATCCTCGGTCCAGCGGTCGAGCTTCTCGACCTCCGAATCGAGCCATTTGCCGTTCCGCGACTCCAACTCCCTCGACACCCGCTGTTGCTCGCTGCGAAGCTGATTGTCGATGGTCTCTGGCGGTTCCAACAGTAAGGGCTGTCCCGGTTCGCCTTCCAGGTCAAAAAGGCGCTTGCATGCAGCGGACTCCATGGCCTCGCCACTGTCGAGAACACCTGCAAGGAGGATGTGATCTTCAGTCTCAAAACCATTCATGGTGAATCGAGCACAAGTCATCCACCCAGTGCGCACGGGCAATGATTCCAAGAGTGAGATACGCTTGCCGCTGCCGCTGAGGTTGAATCGTATTTCGACTTTCGGAGTCGGAAGCGTGCAACAAATGCGAAGTACCTGCTGGGCCAGCGGATGACCGACGCGATAGGTATTCGCATCCTCCACATTCTTGCCCATGCGGTATGGTCCGGGGTTGATGGGCGTCGCGTTGTTCCCGTCTGTCGGAAAAGGATCGCGCTCAAGAAAGAAACTAGGGCCGGAAGAATCGAATCGGGCGTGCGGGGCCAGATAGAAGACCGTCAGCTTCCAGAGCAAGTCCTGGAAGCGCCCCAGTGATTGTCCGCTGGAGATCCTAACCCGTTCGATGACCTCTTGATCAAAGTTGTTCAGGAGCTGCTCGCTGGCATCGTTGCGAGCCTGCGCTATTTGCGCTTCAAGCTCTTGTTGGAGCTGATCGAACTGAAACTCGATCTGCTCCGTCGTCCGGCATTGTTGGTAGATGCTGACGATTCGTTTCTCAAAGTCCACGCCGGACTCAACTGCGCCGATGACTTCGTCACTGGCACCGAAAACTCCGTCGAAAAGCTTGAACTTCTCAGCAAGCAACTGATAGACACGAACGTCGGCAGCGTTTGCCTTATTGAGGAAGTTGACGACAACCACGTCATACTTCTGGCCGTAACGATGGCATCTGCCGATGCGCTGCTCGATCCGCTGGGGGTTCCAGGGCATGTCGTAGTTCACAACTAGATTGCAGAACTGGAGGTTGATGCCCTCAGCCGCTGCCTCCGTGGCAATCATGATGCTGGCGTCGTCGCGGAAATACTCAACTAACGCCGCGCGTTTGTCTGCCGTTGGTGAGCCCGTAATTCGGTCCGTCCCAGCATGCTGCTTCATCCATGCCCGATAGATGGACTGGCTCTGCGGATCGGTGTTGGTTCCGTTAAACAGCACAACCTTGCCGGCGAAATCGGTCTTCTGCAGCAAGTTGAAGAGGTATTCCTGTGTACGCCGGGACTCGGTGAAGATGATGGCCTTTTGCTGAAGGGCACCCGCGGAATTGTTCGCCTGAACCGCGCGTGCGGCTTCGAATCCCCGCTGGAGTGCCGTGAGAAGCACCTCCCCCTTAGAATTGGTTAGGATCGCCTTGGCGAGAGCGTGAAACTGTTGCAGCTTGACCTTCTCAGCACGGAGTTCGGCAAGCTGCTCTGGGCTGAGCCGTTGGGCCGGCTTCTTCTCGTCTTCGGAATTTGGATCAGCTTCCGAGCCCTCGTCGTCATCGACCCACTCTTCTTGAATCTCGGGTAGCGTTTCAAAGTCTTCCGCGATAATCGCAGATGCGTCGGCGGCCTTTTGCTGCTCGGATTCGGCTGACTCCAATTTGTTAGCAAGACCAAGGAGGGTGTCGGAGATCGCGTGAGTCGAGGAGGCGAGGAGTTTTCTAAGAATCAACGTCATTAGCTGACGTTGGCTGGCAGGGAGAGCGTACAGCTTTTCCTCCTTTAGGTATTCCGATACGAGTTCATAGAGTTGTTGCTCTGCCGCGCTTGGGTAAAACTCCTGCACCATGGCGTGCCGGTTGGTGTAGGGCACATATGCGAGAACCTGTCTGCGAAGGGTACGCTGGCATATTGGCCGGAGACGTTGTTTCAAGGCATCGAAGTCGGCTTTTCCCGAAAGGCGTGTATATTGCGCCCGGAAGCTGCGCAAGTCCCCAAACGTGAACTCGTCTAGGATACTCACCAAGCCGTAAAGTTCCAGCAGGGAGTTCTGCAAAGGGGTCGCGGTCAACAGGAGTTTCTGACATCCGTTGATGGCGGTTTTTATAGCGTTAGCAACCTTATTGCCAGGCTTGTAAACGTTCCTCAATCGGTGGGCTTCGTCGATTACAACGAGATTCCAGGCGGTCGCTCGAAGATACGCCTCTTTCGAGCGTGCAAATTGGAATGAGCAAATGATGATCTTTGGCTGCAGAAACGGATTCAAATTGCCTGCGCGGATGGCTTCGTTGAAGGTCTTAGTTTCCAATATGGCGCTGGAAAGAAAAAATTTATCGAGTAGCTCCTGACCCCACTGTTTCCGCAGATTTGCCGGGCAGATCACGAGCAAGTTGCGCCGTCGCTCAGCCCAATGCTGGGCGAGCAAGATCCCTGCTTCGATGGTTTTGCCAAGTCCGACTTCGTCGGCAAGGATGGCACCTTTCGATAGCGGGGACCGGAAAGCAAAGAGGGCGGCTTCGATCTGATGGGGATTTAGATCCACCTGAGCGTCAGACAGCGCTGACGCGAGTTTGTCCACGTTGTCAGAACTGGATCGTTTTGTCAGCTCGTGAGCATACAGCTTTGCGTGATAGGCGGTCAGATTCATGGAGGGCTGGGAAATGCAGAGTAACCGTTTACTTGTTTTCCGTAGCTTCGCGCACGATTCGCAGAGCGGCCTGGCTGGAGTCCTCGGTCGTTTGTCCGGGCTTGTGGGCTTTGCTCAAATGTTCCGCGAATGCCGCATCTATGGATGGCTTTACGTCGCGAGGGAACGGATAACCGCAAACCGAGCAACGTTTCGTGTAGCCATCCAAGACCCAATGAGGTGGAAGATCTGTACTCTTCTTCGTAGCCATGCCGACAGTTTACGCCGTCCGTGCTTCCATTCAAGCCCTGTGGAAATCAAACGGCACCACTACTCGTGAGAGCACGCACTTGACCCGTCTAGTTAGCTTGCCCGAAACCTTCTGTTGGTGGGCAAGTGAACGATGCAATTTCTGGACTCACAGTATCAGCCACTTAGCGGGACTGATTTGCGAGGGTGATTGGGCAAGCCGTGGGATGCTCGTTGGAGCGTTCCCGTATAGCCGACAACGTCCGGCTGAGCTTTGCATCATCCATGACAAGTCCAGTCCAGCGTTCCGGATGTCTGTTGGCTTTGCCTTCAGTACGTGATAATCCGGTTTATCACGTAGTCCAGAAGCACGGGCCGGGGGCCTACAAAATAGTCCCAGATGCATGGAAACACGGCGCGCCACTTTCCAATTGCCCTAAGCCAAGAAATCTGCCAAAGTACGCGGACTAACCCCACCAACCATCATTCAAGGGAATCATCCCATGTCAGCCGACCACCAGGTCTATCGCCTTAAAGTGGATTCCTCCGGACGCATTGTGCTTCCCGCGGAGGCCCGTGATCGTCAGCACATCGCCAGCGGCGACACGGTGGTTGTTGTTGAGGACCATCATGGTTTGCACATCAAGACCCGTGAGCAGATAAAGGCGGAAGTGCAAGCCTATTTTGCAGACCTCGCGCCCCCAGACGTTTTGCTCTCGGAGGAAATACTGAAGGACCGCCGCTCCGAGATTGAGCGTGACTAGCGTCGTCCTTGATGCCTCGGCCCTCATGGCGTTTCTCCATTCCGAGCCTGGAGGCGACATCGTTTGGCAGGCGCTTTCCGACGCTCTCATATCCGCCGTCAACTATTCGGAAGTCTTAAAAAAAGCCATCGAGCGCGGAAAAGAAGCCGAACAGGTAGCGTCCTCCATCCGCCGCTTGTCTCTCGTCATCGTGCCGTTCGACGAACAGCTAGCGATGACCAGCGCCGAACTCTATCCGCTGGCCAAAGAGCACGGCATGTCGTTTGCTGACCGTGCGTGCCTCGCACTTGGCGTTCAGCGCCGGGTTACCGTTCTGACTGCCGAACGCAAGATGAAGCTTGTCGCCCTTCCTATCAAAGTGAAACTGATCCGCAATGCCCACTGAAACCGAGAAAGACAGGAGCACTCCCGCCGTGCTTCCCGCAGCTGATGACGCGCGAGCGCTCATGACGGTTGCGGCACTTGCCGAGATTCCTGAAGAGGAAATCTGGCTCGCCAAGCAGAAAAGCAAACGCACCCGCCGCGCCTATAAGCAGGACGTGCAGCATTTCATGCGCACGCTTAACATCCACTCTTATGATGAGTTACGCCGGGTCGACCACCGCGCTGTCATTGCCTGGGAGCGCATCATGCGCGAGATCGACAAAGCCGCGCCCTCCACTATCCGCCGCAGGCTCGCTGCGCTATCGAGTCTCTTCAAGCACCTCGTGCGTCATGACCACGCCGAGAGAAACCCCGTGGGCGAGGTCGAGCGGCCTGCCATCAACCGCGAGGAAGGCACCACCCTCGCCTTCTCAAAGGCTCAGGCCCGCAAGCTCCTTGACACGCCGGCCGATGACAGCATTGAAGGGCTCCGGGACCGGGCCATCCTCTCGGTCGGCCTGCAGGTTGGGCTTCGACGCGCCGAGATTGCCGCGCTCACAGTAGGCGACCTCCACCAGAACCGGGGGTATGATTCGCTGCGCGTCGTGCGCAAAGGCGGACGGCATGAAGCGCTCGCCATCAATCCGCAAACGGCGCAGCGTATCCGCGCATACTTTGAGATCGCGGGGCATGCCACCGATATCGACGGGCCGATGTTCCGGCCGCTTCGCCGCAACCGCAAGAACCAGGAAACACGGCGGGCAATGAATCCGGACGCCATCGATAGGGTCGTGCGCAAGTTCGCGGGAAAGATAGGGCTGGGCAGAGGGTATTCAGCGCATTCAATGCGAGCCACTTTTATCACCACCGCCCTTGAAAACGGAGCGCAACTCGAAGATGTGCAGAAAGCGGCGGGCCACCGCGACCCCAGCACCACTAAGCTCTACGACCGCCGGGGCTACAATCCCGAGAAGGCGGCGAGCTTCTTTGCGACGTATTAAATTGTTTTCTTGCTTCGTATCGGAACTCTACCACGGGAGGATACAATCACTGGCAACCTCAGTCGCGGATGGAGGTCTTTTCCCAACCAAGGGGTGTCCGTTTTTTATGCCGCTAAGGGCGTAATCTGCCTGAGTGAACGCACAACTTCTCGACACAGGCTCAGCGAGGCAAGTCATCTTCTTGTGGTGGCAACTGAGAAAATTGAAGAAAGACTTGGACGGTTACGGCTACGCGATAAGAGAGACATGAGATACAGTGAGATCAACTCGATGGTTTCAGCCCCCAATGCTTCGATGCAGGCTGGCAAAACGGCGGCTGGAATATTTTTCGGCTCTGGACTGTTCATGAAATCCGAGCACATTCAACAGAATATTTTGAGAAGAGAGATTCGGAGGCAGACACTTTCTCTAGGGACGTCTATGCACGGCTTTATATACGTTCTAGTGCACAAGAAACATCGGAGGGAAAAGATTTCCGTTCAGATTCGTGTCACCCGAGCGCGGCAGGGACGAACCAGTAGTTTTGGACGTCGTTCTTTAAGTGGGAGGAAACGCAGATGTTGCAAATGCGCCAATTTGCTGTTGTGCAGCTACTATCGTGGGCGGCCGTTATCTCAACCGCGTCCGTGACGGCCTTCGCACAAGCCGCGTCGCCGACGAATCCGGCAGACATGAAGCTGCCGCTTAAGGCGGCAATTGTTCTAACCCCGGAACTCTGCACGAGCACTACTGCACAGGGATCTTACTGGAAGCTCGGCAAAGATACTTTTTTCACGGGGAGAGTCTTCTGCCCAGGGATTGAGCCGGCGTTGAAGGGGATTTTTTTCGATTTGACTCGCATACCTGACGCTTCGTCGGCTGGAGACGCACAGCTTGTTTTGCTGCCAAAATTCATTAGCGTTAGCGAGAAAATACACTGGTCCACCACTGAGGTGGTCACCCAACTTGAGTGGACGGCGAAGGATCCATCCGGCAACACGGTTTGGGTCGCGACGGTCGAGGGCCATGCAGACCGTAAACAACATAAACAGGTGAAAGACGCCTTCCGGGCCTCGATGAACGATTTGATTGCACAATCGGCGACCAAGATGTCCTCATCGCCGGAATTGCGCAAGCTCGCTGCGGCCACACCTGTTGCCGAGAGCGCGCAAAATACCGATCAACCCGCGACGCCGGGGACTGCGACCCTCCTGATTCAGTCCACTCCCGGAGGCGCGCATGTCCATGTCGATGGCGAACCGGTCCGCACGACAAGCATGGAAGGTCAACTGAGGGTCTCAGCGCTTAACCCTGGCCCCCATCGCGTCCTGCTTTCACTCCATGGATTCAACGACTACTCCAAAGAAGTCGAGATAGCGGCCGGAGAGGTTTTGAATCTGAGGGTTAAACTGGAGGAAACACCACCCTCCGTGATGTACATTTTCCGACGACCCAAATTCGCGGCTTCCGCCTATAGTCCCACGGTTCAATGCGACGCGGAGTCTGTTGGCGAGATAGGTAATGGAACCTATATCACTGTGAAAGTCTCCCCAGGGAAGCACGTTATTTCATCAGCAGGACGTGCCCTCAAGAGCAAGAACCAAGATAGCGTGGAATTGGAGGCTATCAGCGGAGCCAGCTACTACATTGAACTTACGGTGCTATACGGTCCGAAGATAACCATGGTTGTGGTGTCGAAGGAAATAGGAGAATCGAAGATGAAGAAATTAAAGGCAGGTGACAGCGTAAGCGAAACCGATCGTTGATTACATCTTTCGCTGTTTTGAGCTAGAGCTCGTCACTGGCGACCAGGGAGAATTATTCAAACTTCTACGAGTGCCCGCTCGGCCATCGTCAGGTTTCGCTGCCACTGATCCTGTTTAGACGCTCGGTGAGCTTATCGCGACGGGTAGTGTGCCTCCGCACGACACTTGTGGTTCTCAAATTGTGAGCGGAGAAACCTGTTACCGTTGCATGGCCTTTATTCCTGTAATTTCCGAACTTTAGGTTAAGAGTTCCGGAAACTCTGACCGCTACGAAACGATTGGAGAGGGGTTACGAGGGCCCAAATACGAAAGAGGTGTGCTGTGTCAATGCGCCGACCAACGTTCCACTTGCTATGCTTGTGCCTCGTGTTGTCACCTGCCCTAGCGCAACAAACGAAGCTCCCGGAGCCAGAGTTGAGAAACGTAGTTTACCTCGTGGATTCCTCTGACCACACCCTGAAACCGCTTCCGAATGAACCCGGGAAAATAACTGTAAAGCTTCGGCCCCATCTCGCCGTCCCTGTCCCTAAGGGTTACGATCTTGTTCAGATAAAGGGGCCAGTATCCTCCTTCCGTCTTAAGGGCGGGAATGACTTGGAATTCGTGATCAAGTGCAGGAACCCCGATAGTCTCCGACTGTATGCGTTCACGAAAAAGGGTAATAACCGCGAGACCACGATGTCGAGTGAGACAGGGGGCGGTACGATAGACGTATCCTACGGGGTCAAGGTGTTCCTTACCGAATACGGAGAGGCATCATACAAGATTGCAGTCAGGGATCCGGGGCCCGGAGAATATGGCTTCTTGAAGGATGGAGTCGTTTTTGACTTCGCAGTCGATGCGAAATAGGCGACTGCGTTGATCTTTGGCTATATTTTCGTCTGCGAACACTCGAATTAGGATAGGGCTCTGAGGGACGATGTGTGGTCAGTGGCCGGCGTGCAGGATGTCACGGCGGACCTACGAGCAGTGAATTTATAGCGACAGATATGAGCGTCTATATCGCTAATTTCGGCAGAGGCAATTGGGCCTGGTCGGAGTGTCTGAAGACCAGCACTCTGGCCGTCATGGATGATGAGCGCGTCCATCCATTCTGGCTTAGGAATGACCGCGAGGGTTACATTCAAGAAGCGCAGAAGGTACAGCGCCTCGCGTCTGGCGGGCCAGTTCCTAAGCCCGTCGCATCCCGTTGGTTCAATTTGAACACGATACTAGCGACGACGGCGGGAGATCTATGGGTACATCGAGAGAAGCACGAGCTTTGGTGGACGAATTCCATCACGGCGGAAACTCGTTTCACGATAATTGATGATCCCAAGCCAACCTCCGGCCCAGCAAGAATTTATCTCTACCACAAGGAGTGCTCGGGGCTGGTCCGATCATAATAGGAAGGGTGCACTTCTTGGCTGGGACGGCCTCCACTCGAAGGCAAAGGAATTCCTCTTTACCGAAGGCACTTCCCAGAAACTCTCTGACGACAACGCGGCTTACGCGAAAGCCCTGATCGCTGCCGAGGATCTTTCGTTCTGGCACGATCGACCCGACTGGAAGGCTAAAGCTGCTAATG
>Ga0187859_10002866_pt1 | contig 10670 bp, 4 predicted proteins | sample June2016WEW_10_1_2_FD_133019 | JGI IMG/M metagenome (GOLD analysis project Ga0187859, IMG submission 133019) | Peatland microbial communities from SPRUCE experiment site at the Marcell Experimental Forest, Minnesota, USA - June2016WEW_10_10 | ecosystem: Environmental > Terrestrial > Soil >... | reverse complement strand
TCGCCGTCAACGCCTGGACCCCGGTCGACCCCGTCACGCTTCGCGTGCTGTCCCTCGTGGCGTACCTGTCCCTGTGCACCAACCGCCCCGGCATCGGTTTGAGCGAAGTGGTCATGGCAGTGGGCGGCACCGATCCGGCGGCGGTACTGGACGCGAGACAGGCCGTGTCGCGATTGCTCATCGGGCGACAACTGGTGCTCAAGAACGGGCATGGCGTCGAACTCGGAAAACCGCTGCTCGATTACCTCGCCGGCGGCGAAAACGCGCCGCCTCTGGCGCCCACCCAAGGGGACCTGGAAAATGCGTGGCGCAAGCGGGAAGCCGAAGAGAAGAGCCAAAGGGCCTCGGCGCCGGTCTCCTTTAAGAGTTTTCCCACGCCCAGGCAGTTGGCGGAACGCATGGCCAGGGACGTGATCGGACTGGAGGCCGAGGTGCGCGCGGTTGCGTGTCGGGTGGCGATGCACCTGCGCCGCGCGGCCATGATCGGAGCGGGAAAGGATCCAGGGGCTCCGAACGAAGCCTTGTTGTTCGTCGGGCCGTCGGGGACGGGCAAGACCTGGGTTGCCGAAACCGCTGGTCGTGTCTGCGGCCTGCCATTCGGCGCCATCTCCAGCACCGACCTCACGTGCGAGGGATACATTGGCATGTCAGCAGACGATGCCGTCAAGCAGGTCGTTATCGCCGCCGATAACGACGTCCAGCGGGCGCGATACGGCATTTGCTTCTTCGACGAATGGGATAAGAAGCGCTCGAGCGGCTGGGAGCATGGCAGCCCCGACATCGGCGGCGCAGCGGTCCAACAGTCGGTACTGAGACTGGTGGAGGGGTGTGAGTTCCAGGTTGGCGGACGGCGTGGCGGTTACGACCGGGTACCCACCATGATCGACACCCACGGGATGTTCTTCGTGTTTGCTGGTACGTTCAATGGCCTGGATGAAATCATCGGCAAACGGCGAGTCTCCAGAATTGGATTTGGGGCTTCAGAACGCGGAGTGAACGGCGACCCGTTCTTCTACGATGCGTTGCAGGACTACGGGCTGATTCCGGAGTTTGTGAACCGTTTATCCGGCATTGTTGTCTTCCCTGAACCAACCGTCGAGCAACTCCGAGAAATCGCCACACGATCCGTCATTCCCTCTTTCAACCGGCTTCTGGCCGCGTTCGGGGCCCGGATCGAACTGGAGTTGGACACAACCAGACTGATCGCGGAGTGCGCCTCGGAGACACAAACCCGCGCGAGAGGAATCAAGAGCATCATCGCCAAACTCACGGAGGACGTCGTGTTTGAAATGCGTCCGGGCGCCATTCGCTTGGACTTCGCAGCCGTCTTACGGACGATCAGTGATATGGGAATGAGATGAGGCGAGACAGGAACTGATGGGATTCTCGAGGCGAGCCATGAACGACGAACAACTGAGCGAAATGTACCGCTCGGCGCGACTGTCGCGACCCGAACCGGTGTTCGGCGCCCGTCTCCAGACCGTGCGTTCTCCATTATCCGTTTTGGCACGGAGGAACGGCGGGATACCCATACGGCAGGCATCCCTCCCTACAAAGATGCGGCACGGCGCCGATGTCGACCTTCGCTGGAGAATAGTGCGGGGTCGGGAGACCCTCGCACATCCGGGTTCTGTTAGGCGCTCTAAGGCACTTGCAATGCCGGCTTGTCCGGAATCGGCTCCGGCCCACAAATACGACCATGAAACCTGGGCGTAGGTTGGCACGGTTTGTCAGAGATTGTCGCAATAAGACTCACCGCAAACCCGGTGGCGCACTCCGTGCGGTCGGGGATCCCGCCAACCTGTCCCGCGACAATCACAGCCCGGCTGAGGTGGGGGCAACGACCCTGGCAACGGCGGCGCGCAAGTCCTCCATCGTGATCGGTTTGCCGACGACAAGGTCAACGGACGGGGGTTTCTCGCCGGTGGCCTCCATCATCGCACCGAAGCCGGTCAGCATGACGACCGGCATGGTGGAGTCGACAGACTTGATGGCGCTGGCCACCTGATCGCCAGACATATCCGGCATGGCGCGGTCCACCACCACAAGATCGAACTCGTCATTATTGAACTTTTCAACGCCTTCTTTTCCCCCCACAGCGGTTTCCACCTGGTGTCCGTCAAAAATCAGGTACTGCGAGATGACATCGCACACCATCGGTTCGTCATCGACCACCAAGACATGCAGATTTTGAACAGCCCCGGTTGGTTTCACGGGCGGACTTGTCGGCGTTTCGTCAGGCTGTCGTGCAAGCCGGATGGTGAACGTCGAGCCCTTATCGACTTCGCTCTTGATCTCCACGGTGGCTTGATGGCGCTGGAGAATCCCGTGGACCATGGACAATCCCAAACCGCTGCCATGCGTGCCCTTCGTGGTGAAAAACGGTTCGAAACAGCGGCGACGAATTTCGTCCGTCATGCCGACACCGGTATCGCTGATTTCGAGCACAACCCTGTCGCCATCACCATGCGTACGGATTGAAATCTTCCCCCCTTGCGGCATGGCGTCGACTGCGTTAAAGATCAAGTTGGTGAGCACCTCGCGCAACTCCGCGAGATTGCCTTTCACCGTGGGGATCTCCTGGAGGTCCTGGTGTACGGTGATGAAGACATTTCGAGCCTCGGCCTGCGTCTTCCATCTGGGCTTGGTCAGCGAGATTGCTTCGTCAATGACCCGATTGAGATTCACCGCCTCGGTGGACTCGCCTCGGTCGCGGAACCGGTAGAATTCACGCAGGCGATCCACGATCTTGCCTGCGTCCTTGGCTGTCGTATCGATCATTTCGAGGTAGCGTCTGGCCTTGGCCTTGTCTTCCAGGTTCTCGGGACGCTGCAGTAACAACTCGGTCAGACCGAGGATGCCGAGGAGTGAATTGTTGAAATCATGGGCGATCCCACTGGCCATGCTGCCGAGGGCACGCAGACGTTCCTGCTGAATGACCTGGTCCTGGGCGGACCTAAGGTCCTCCAGGGCTTGTTGCAGACGCTGCTTGCTAACGAGGTGTTCGGCGATTTCGGCGGTGAGTTTCTCGTTAGACACCTGCAATTGTTTGGTTCGCTCGCCGACCATAGATTCCAAGTGATCCATTTGGCAACGAACCTGACGGTTCAAGCGCCATTTCTCCGTCAGCGCGGTGGCCAGTTGCAGGATTTCCACCGTTTCAAAGGGTTTTTTCAGCAGCAGCAGACGATCAGAGCTCCCCAACCGGCGGATGATTTCGTCCCAGGAGTGGTCGGAGTATGCCGTGCAGATCACCACTTGGAGACACGGATCAACCTCCCACATTTTTTGGGTGGTCTCGATCCCGTCCCAGCCCGGGGGCATCCGCATGTCCACAAAGGCGACAGCGTATGGCTGATTCTTCTCGATGGACTTCCGCACGCGTTCCCACGCCTCCTGACCCTGATAGGCCGAGTCGATCTCAAAACCGCCCGACGGGCTGGCGTCGGTCGACTTGCCGAAAAGCTCGGTTTCGACTTTGCTCAGCGCGGATGAGGCCGTGGCGACGGGGCAAAGAATTTTTCGAAAATCGTCATGGATCGCCTGATTATCGTCGACAACCAGAATCCTCGGGTTTCTGGCGGCAACGGCGTCGTTGACGGATGGATCACCCATCACGGCACTCCTTCTTTTGCAACGGCAGCTCCAGAACAAACGTGGCTCCCTTTCCCAATCCGTCGCTCCGGGCGGTCAAGCTTCCTCCCAGTTCCTTGGCGGCTAGGGCCGCGCTATGCAGCCCGAAACCGTGTCCGTTCTTCCTCGTGGTGAATCCATGCGCGAAGATTCGTGTCAGGTTCTCCGGCGGAATGCCGACTCCGTTATCGGCCACGGAGACATGGGCGAACCCGGAGCCGTTCCTGGCGATGTGCACGGTAAGCCGCTTATCGGGATGCCCGGCCTCGTCGAGCGCATACTTGGCGTTGCGAATCAGGTTTACCAGGATTTGCAACACCTTGTGTTTCTCCACCAACACCGGCGGCACATCGGAGTATTCACGAATGATCTGCGCGCCGTGGCGGCCGAGCGCCGCCATGTTCATGCGCAACGCATCCTCGACCAGATCGGCCAACGGAAGTGGCTCCATCACGCCGGTTAATTGCGAGTAATTCTGCTGCATGGCGACGATGTCCTTGATGTGCTCGATATTCGTGCTGAGCGACTGGAGTTCCTTGAGAACCAGGGCCCGCTCCTGGGCCAGGTGTTCGGCAAGACTCACCAGATAGCTAGGCACCTGCACTCCTTTCGGATCGCTTGTCAGGAAGGCGGCCAGGTCGTCCTTGTGCTCCTGGAGCAGGTCGGCAAGCCTGGTCAGATTGACCGCCTTCGATTTGCGGATGTGCTCCGATGCCAGCGACGAAGAAACATTTACGCTGTTGAGCACGTTCCCGACATTGTGGAGCACGTTGGTGGCCACTTCCGCCATGCCTGCCTGCCGGGACGCATCGAGCAGTTGTCGGTGAAGATCTTCCAGCTTCCGTTCGGCTCGTTTGCGTTCCGTGATGTCGCGGAAATTCCAGACGCGCCCAACGATTTCATTCTCCAGCCGTTGCGGCATGGAATACCGCTCAAAACAGGTGCCGTCCTTGAATTCGACGACCGCGAAGTCAGGTTCACCCGGGTGGGCATAGAGTTCCCGCACTCGGCCAAGGTATTCCTCGGGCGCTTCGAGCTGATCCGCTACGGCCGACAGCAGTTGCTCGTCCTGACCCGTGGCAATCGCCGAGTCGGGGATCTGCCACATGACCGCAAACTTCTTGTTGTAAGTCGCAATCCGCCCTTGTCGGTCCACCACGAGAATGCCGTCGGCAGTCGATTCGATGGTGGAATGGAGAAGAGACAGGGAGCGCTCCAATTCACGCGTGCGATCCTCCACGCGTTTTTCGAGGCTTTCGTTAATCGCCTGCAGCGCCACCGATTGCTGCTGGATCTGGTCCAGCATCGCGTTGAAGTCGTCGGTGAGAATTCCCAGTTCGTCCTCGGTCTGCTTGGTCGCCCGAAGGCCGTAGTTTTTCTCCAGGGCAACCGTCCTGGCGGTCTTGGCCAGATGCAAAATCGGTTCTGACAGCCAGTGTTGGAGCCTGGCCGACAACAGAAAGGCAGCCAGGGTTGACGCAAACAACATGATGCCGACGATGCTGATGTATCGCTTCAGTCGCTCCGACAATTCGCGCAAATCGGACTGCAAATACACTGATCCGACGGTGTCGCCTTTTAGCGCAATAGGATGGGATAGAACCAGATAGTCGTTAACGAAGCGATAACCGTCGGCTTTCATCGGCGGACGCGAGAAGTCGGCGGCGGCGTTGGCGCGGCGATAGGTGGCGAATTCCTGGCCATCTTTCGTATAAATGGAAGCGGAAATGATATTAGGCTCGGCATGCAACGCCGACAAGACGTCCTGGGCGGCCTTGGGGTCATTGAAATCCAGGGCCCCGCTGCTGTTATCGCCCACGATCTGGGCGAGGGTCGTCAGGTTGCGGACCATTCCCTGACGGAAGGCGATGATCTCATAGGCGACGAATCCCACGCAGGCCAGCAGCAGGGACACGATGCTGGTGAGCATGATGACCAGCATCTGCTTGCGCTGGATGGAGGTGTTTTGGAAAGGATGCATGTCCGTTTATCTTTTCCTACGGTTTGCCAACCACAACATCGGCAACGGTCAACAGCCGGGAACTAAGTTGCAGGCGCGCCTTTTGGGCCGCCTTCAGGTTGATCTCCAAGCGGACCTTGTTGGCTTTCTTGGTGAGGTTGATTATCCCCTCTTCCGAGAGGAACCCGTCGCTCTCGCCAACCGTCAACACCGCGCTGTCCTTCACCGCGTCAAGAATCGGCGCGAGCCGGTCCTTTTCCGAGGCGCTGACGAACAGAATTTGACAGGTCTTGTATTCCTCGGCGTTGTCCACGTGCTTGATCACGACCTGACGACCGTTGATGGACCTGCCAGCGGTGATCTTCTGAAAACTGTCGCCAAAACTGTCCCGCCCGACCAACCCGATCACGATGGGGGTGCCATCGTTTTGAAATGCGTCCGCCGGCCAATCCACATACTTCGCGAAATTGAAGAGGAAGAGCGCTTTGACCTGGTACTCAGACAGGGGCGGCGTTTCGACGGCTTTTTCAGCAGCGGCCAGCACCGATACCGCCAGGGCGACCAACGCAAATATCGCGGTCCATCGACAATGCATCTGGAAAGGAGAAATCCCGTGCAGGCTCTCGTCCGTCGGCGGCCCCGGTTCGTCCGGAGTCCCTGACTTGCCTGTGCGCCAGTAGGTTGACTTGCCGTGTCGCATGTTTTAAAAGCGGTAACGGGCGGAGAAGGCTACTGAAGCCGGCTCCACGCTGAACTCGGACAGGCGAAAATAGTAGTTGCGCTTTGCCAGCGTCGTGTCCGCCAACTCGTCGAGGTTGTAGCCATCCACCCGGAAAGTCCAATGGTCTGACGGGCGAAATTCCACGCCGACGTTGACATAGAGATTGGGGCCGTACGGCGTGGTGTATCCCGGGTCACTCAAGGGCGCGCCCGACGCCGGTTTTGAAAGCGACGCGTTGTAGTCAGCGTACGACTGTGCTCCGGGGAATCCGGAATAATACACCACCGAGGAACTGAGGGTCCATTTTTTGCCGACATCATGCAGCGCCACGATCTTGGTGATGGACGGGGACCACTCCGCCAGATCGTCTCCATATCCATACGGCGCGGAGGTGATTCCCTGGCCGGCCGGCCCGAGGCTGCTCGGCACGGAGGCATGCACGAGTTTCGTGACGCCTTCCGACAAGGTGAGCCGGGTCGTGCGGTTGCTGAAGGTCAGCACGAACTCGCCACCGGCCATTTGGAAATCGCCCAGAGATACTTGCTGGAGCATCGTCGAACTCCACCCGATGGCATCCCAGTCCTCATAGAACGAGTCAATACTCGCGGACCATTGGCCGGTGAGTTTGCGGTCATACTCCAATTCATAGGAACGGAGCGTTTCGGGTTTCGTGAGCGTGTGGTCGCGTTCCCATTGGCCCCACAACTGTTCCTCGACAGCGCTACGGACGGCTTGGCCGGCGATGGCTTTGAATGTGTCACGTTCGGTGGGGGTGTAGACGACGGTGGCCCGCGGCGACAACATCCAGGGCGTGAAGGTGTCCTTGTCTGCCCGGAAGCTCAAGAACGACGTCCATTGTTGGCCGATCCTCCACTGGTCCTCGGCCAACAAAGAGATCGTATCAGATTGCCAGTTGCGGTTGGAGACCACCGGCGACGAATCGAGGGCATCGGAGTAGGGTGGGTCATGATACCACACATGCGAGTACTCCGTCCCAAACGCCAGCGATTGCCAGTCCACGGGGTCCCAGCGGGCAATCGCCCGGCTGAATGCCTGGTCTTCGTAGGCCAATCGCGTTGGCCGCGGCGGGAAGGAATCCGTGCCGGCCCGCTGATCCTTGAATTCCCAGCACTCGTCGCTTTGCAGGAGTTCGAGGTTCCACGTCGGCGACAGGTCCTTCTTGAACCGGCCGGCGGCCGTGTAGACGTCGTTGAGAATCTCGCGACCGGTGACCCATTGATCCAGCGTCTCGCCTGCCGGGATGGTCTTGGTGTAAATGGAGCGGGTGGGCGGTGCCTGACCGCCGTCCTGGACGAACCGGCCCCAGAACTCCCAGGGCCCGTTCACGTAATCCACCAAAGCCTTGTACCAGGGCTGCCCGAACGCCGGGGCATTGAGACTGGAGAGCGGGCCCGAATTCGGTTGGCCCGCCACATTCGGGGGAAGTCCGTTGGCGGCAGGATAGGAATGCCCGATGTAGTAGGTGTCCGAAGCGCCCTGGACGTCGGCCACGCCGAAATACATGAACAACCCGGATGTGTCGTTGAATTTCTGTCCGTAACGGGCTTCCGCAGCGGTGTATTGATCCACCAGGCCTTGACGCACATTCAGGTCCGCTCCCGTGAACGTCAACCCCGTATAGGTTTTCACATCGATGACACCGACCAACGCTCCGGCGCCGTCCGTGGCTGAGGCGGGTCCGCGCACCACGCCCACGGAATAAAGGTCCCCGAGCAGCGGGAGATCGCGCTCAACGTCCGCACCCAGCACCATCCGGTTGTTCAGCGTAACGCCGTTCACGCGGTACAAGTAGGTGTTGTCCGTGTCGCTGATGATCCCCCGAAATCCGACGTCGCCCTGGGGAGTGTGATGGAGAATGAACTGTTCGTTGGGCACATAATCTTCCAGCAATTGATTCAGGCTTCTGGCACCAGATTGGTTGATGTCGCGGCCATCGAGTTCGGTTACATCGACTGGTACCCGGCGGAGATCGACCGGGGTCAAACTGGCGGCGGGGGTAACCTCGACGTTGACGAGTTGTTCCAGACTCAAGTCTCTCCAGTCGTTTGAGGAGGACGTGGATGATGGCGATGGCTCGCCAGCACGAACAACCAGCGTGCCCCCGATCAGCCACAGGGCCGCCAGGGCCGCAAGGCTCGTGTTAGTTGTCCGCGTCGAATAACGCCACGACAGCTCGGAAGCATCGTACAAGAAGGCCTTCACGATTATCGGTCTCTAAAGTTTCGAGCAACTTCAACCTTATATTCCCTTTGGGCTCCTCGACGGGTCTGACTGACGTTTATCAAGTCCTTCTCCCTCCTTTTACCCAGGCCTAGCCGGATGACGACGACCTGGTGCTCTCCCAGGAATATTGTTAGGGCAAGTTCCATACCGGCTGGTTCCAGGCGACCGGGGTGCAGGTGAGTGGGAAAAACATCCAATTTTTGAGGTTTTCGGCCAATTTTGTAAACTTTCGCGCGTATTGGAGAGTGGCCAAAAACAGGTTAGTTGCAGGGAGGAATTATCACGGTGGGTGCAGAGCGTGAATCGTCAACGATTGCTTGGGCTACGTGCGGTACACTCCCCATTCGCTTGCCTAATCCCCCTTCAATCTGCACGGCGAATTGTGGTCTAGGCCGGGAGACCCTCGCACATACGTGTCCGGGCGATATTATCGCAACTTGGTCGCGCCGGATTTGCCCTGCTTGGCCGTATAGGTCAGGTTGGTGGTGGCCATGAAGGCGTCGCCGTTCAGCAGCAGGATCACGGGCAGGTCCGTCACCTCAACTCCCGGGCTGGGGATGTTGGAATTGATCATACCGTAGTCCGCCCAAGGCGCTTGCCAGGCACCGTTCTTGAACTTCGCCTTGAGCGACCACGATTCGGTCTTTTTATTGTACTTCGGCAAGCTGAACGTGCTGGCGCCGTTGACGGCGTTCCCCTTGAGCGGGAAGGTGAACGTCAACGATGCGCCGCCAATGTCCAAGGTCACCGCTTGGCCGGCAAAAACGGTATTGCTCGGGGCTGGGAGCCAGCCCACGAACGCGCAACTATCCGCATTGGTTTTGGCGAAGTCCAGTTTGGGTTCCACCTCCTTCAGGCCGAGTTGGCAGGCCACGATCACATCGAAGTTGGTCGTGATCGCGCCGACCCCGTTGCTGATGGTTACGCTGGCCACATACGGACCGCAATCGTTGGTGTAGACGTGCTCGACAACGTTGGTCGCCAGGAAATCGCTCGTCACGCCGTCGCCAAACGACCATAGGTAGGTCAATTGGTTGGTGATCGAATCGGTGGCCCCGACACTGAATACATTCGTGTCGCCGTCCGCGACCACGATCTTGTTGCCGATCTGCAGCGGCGCGTCCGTAGCGGTCACCCCCGCGGTGATCAAGGGCAGGGGGACGTTGGTGACGGTGATGTAGCCCGTTTCGGTCAGATTGCTGCTGCCAAGCGGGCCGGACACCGTCAGGCTCACCGTATTCGTGCCGACGGTCTGATAGGTGTAAAGGACCGCGGTCGCGGTCGTGTTGGTGGTACCGCCGTCGCCGAAACTCCAGGCCCGGTTCGTAATGGTTCCCGTCGAAGTGTCGGTGAACGTCACGGTCAGGGGGGCGCTGCCGGCAGTGGGATTGGCGTAGAAATCAGCCACTGGCGCGGTGGCAGGAGCTTCCACCACGAGGTTCACTTCGTGAGGAGTGGAGTTGGTGTCAATCGTGTAGGTCCAATTGCTGTTGGGGGTGGTGCCGATTGTCAACCCGCCGGACGACAACGTGCTGTTGTACGTGAACAATGTGTACGTGCCGTTTGTAAACCCGCCTCCATCCGTGATATTCAGCGTGCCCCCAAGGGTCAGGGCGCCTTCGACCACGGTCGGATTCGAATTCGTGCCCAGTTCGACGGTTGTCGTCGTGGTAGTGGACAACGTCAGTTTTTTGGCGAACGTCAGCGTGCCGAGCGAATTGAACGGGCTTAACATCCCGATGCCGGAGATGGACACGTCATTGGTTACGGTGCCAAACCCCTGCACGGTTCCTTCACAGGCCGTCAACGCGCTGAGGAATCCCCCCGCCATGTTCAGGGTATTGCTGCTGGTGATCGTCAGGTTGGAGATGTTGGTGACGACGCCACCGACGCCGACGGTGAGCACATTCCCCGTGGCCGCCCCCAGGCCGGCGTAGTATCCGATGAAGAACGATGAATTCCCGTTGTCCCACACAGCTCCGCCTTCCACGGTCGCACTGTTGTTGTACGAGGGCGAAGTGGAAGTGGGGGTGCCATTGTTGCCGATGGTGATCGGCCCCGATTGGGTATACAGTTTGGCGCCGCTACTCAACACCAGCGTGTTGTTGCTGG
>Ga0187859_10002861_pt1 | contig 10679 bp, 5 predicted proteins | sample June2016WEW_10_1_2_FD_133019 | JGI IMG/M metagenome (GOLD analysis project Ga0187859, IMG submission 133019) | Peatland microbial communities from SPRUCE experiment site at the Marcell Experimental Forest, Minnesota, USA - June2016WEW_10_10 | ecosystem: Environmental > Terrestrial > Soil >... | reverse complement strand
GGACTTGCCCTCTTCCAACCGCAAGCGCACCAGATCGGCATCGCCGGGATTATCTTCGATCAGCAAGACGTGGGTCAGTTGCTCGCTCATTTTTTTCTCCAGCGTCTCTTTAAAATCGTGTTCTTGCGGCAGCGACGAGGCGATCCAATGCAGCGTCGTGAAATTGCCCAATATTGCCATCGACCAGATTTCGCGCAACCTTCAGTGGAAATCGGGGTTTAAGTGTTCGGAGCGACAGGATGGCATGGATTCTGAGCACGATGGCGCTGTCCGTCGGGTCATGTACCTCAATTTAGCTTGCGGGGAAGCAAAGAAAAAGTGAAAGAGGTAAATTGCACCCTAAGTTGCGCGGGAGGCATCCTAATGACGTTGGAGGCTTCACGCGATACGGTGCAGAGGAGCTTCAAAGCAATGAATATTTTTGGAACTGACGAAGTATTTTCGTGGCGCGATTTGGGCAAGCGGACTTTAGCTTGCCTCTTGTCGTTAGCGCTGTTAACCGCGGCCGCCCCGCTGAGCCTGTCGGCGCAGGATTCGCCACAGGATCAGGACGCGCAGGCCGCGCCTCCGCAAGATCAAGGGCCGCCTCCGGGGACGCAGGCTCCGGCGTATGCGCAGCAAACTCCGGAGCAGTTGCAACGCCTGGTGGCCCCGATTGCTCTCTATCCGGATTCACTAGTGGCGCAGATTTTGGCGGCAGCCACATTTCCAGACGAAATCGTTGAAGCCGACCGCTGGGTGCAGGCGCATCCGGAACTGAAGGGGCAGGCGTTGGGTGATGCCGTGAATCAGCAACCCTGGGATCCGAGCGTGAAAGCGCTGACGGCGTTTCCGTCGGTGCTCGGCAACATGGACAAAAATCTCTCCTGGACCTCGACTCTGGGCGACGCTTACTACAACCAGCAGCAGGATGTGATGGACGCGGTGCAGGTGATGCGCCGCAAAGCGCGAGATGCAGGCGCTCTGAAGACCACTCCGCAGGAAGTTGTGAAGGACGATGGTCCGTATATCGAGGTTGAGCCCGCCGACCCTACCATTGTTTACGTTCCTGCCTACGATCCCTGGCTGGTTTATGGATATCCCATCGTGGCTTGGCCCGGCTGGTATCCCTACCCTGGAATCTGGTTTGGCGGCCCGTATCTGTCGTTTGGGCTGGGCTTCGGAATCGGCTGGTTCGGCGGTTTCGGATGGGGCTGGGGTCACTGGGGATTCGATTGGCACAATCACTATGCCATGTTTGATCACGGCCGGTATTACTCGCATAGCCGGACGTTCTATAACCGGGGCAACTTTGCCCGTGGCGGGGCAGGACGGGGAGCTTATGGCGCTCGCGGCGGAGCTTCCGGCGCGCGTGGCGGCGGAGAGTTTCATGGCGGGGCTGCTGCACGTCCGTTCGAGGGTGACCGTCAGGCGGCGCGCGGATACGCGGCACCGCGTGGCGAGAGCGGAGTACACTCCGGAGCGTTCAGCGGCTACGATCACGGCGGAGAATCGCGGAGCTATTCATCCCGTGGACGATCCAGCTTCGGCGGAGGCGGAGGCTTTCACGGCGGTGGCGGAGGCCACGCCGGGGGCGGCCGTCGCTAAGCGAAGTCAAGATGAACGAACTCAAACAGTCAAACTCACGATTAGCGAACTCTCGGTTAGTAGCGAATCGAAAGTTCGCTAGTTTCCGGCGGTTTTAGAAAATGGAGACGAGCCATATGCAGCAACCGAAATTGAATTCCGATGGATTTCATTGGGCTAATCTTCCTAAATTAGCGGCGGCGCTTATCCTCGCCGCGTCGTTTTCCGGCGGTGCATCGGCGCAGCAGGCCGGCCAGAAAACATTTGGATCGGCGCAAGACGCAGCCCAGGCGCTGGCCACGGCGGCGCAAAATAATGATGAGAAGGCCATGCTCGAAATTCTTGGACCGTCGGGAAAAGAGCTTGTCCACTCAGGCGATGACGTTGAGGACGCCGACAGCCGGGCTACGTTTGCGAAGCGCTACCAGGAAATGCACCGTCTAGTAATGGAGCCGGATGGAACCACCATCCTGTATATTGGCGCACACAATTGGCCGACGCCGATACCGCTCATGCATAAAGGTAAGGCGTGGTACTTCGACACCGAAGCGGGCAAGAAAGAAATTTTGTATCGGCGCATAGGCCGAAATGAAATGTCGACGATCCGGATTTGCCAGGAGCTGGTTGCGGCGCAGAAAGAATACGCAGATCAGCACGGCGGCGAGTACGCGAAGAAAATCTTTAGCGATGAGGGGCAGCATAATGGCCTGTATTGGAAGGCTGCCGACGGCGAGCCGCAGAGTCCGATTGGCCCGCTGGTGGCGGACGCGGTCGTGAAGGGCTATGCCACCAGCCATAATGGCGAGCCGACTCCGTATCGCGGTTATTACTTCCATATATTGGCGGGCGGGGACAAAGGCGGGTTCGCTTTCGTCGCCTATCCTGCGGTATACAGATCGTCGGGCGTGATGACGTTTATCGTGAATCAGGATGGGGTCGTCTACGAAAAAGATCTCGGAAAAAGGACCGAGACCGCCGCCAACGCGATGAAGAAATACGAGACTGCCGGATGGCACAAGGCGGAAGAAGGACAGATGCAGGAGACGGCGGAGGGAGGCGCGTCGCCGAGCAAGTAATTATTTCTGTCATTTTTTGTCGAGCGCCGCGGCCTGCGCTTCGACGCGCTTGGCATCCTGCTCGCGGCCGAGGCCGCGATAGGCGCGCGCGAGCAGGTGGAGGGCGGCTGCATTTCGCGGGTCGGATTTGTTAAGCGCTTCGAGATCTGGTAACGCGGCCGCGGAATGGGACTGCTGAATTTGCGCCTCTGCCAATCCCAGCCGGCCTTCACTATTCTCAGAGTCGACGAGCAGCGCGGCTTCGAACTGGTCGGCGGCATTCTTCGCATCTTTTAATTGCAGGTAAACAAGGCCGAGCAAGAGGCGCGCCGGCATTTGGCTGGGCGTTAGTTTCAGGCTCGCTTCAAGCGCCTCCCGTGCCCCGGCAAAGTCGCCAGACTTCTCCAGCGCCTCGCCCGCTTCGTAGGCGGCATTCGGATCATCCGAGCGCAACTCCGATGCGCGCTTCAAGTGCGCGGCGGCCTTGGCGTACTCTCCGGCGGCTAATTCGATCTCGCCGAGTTGCATGACGGCGTTCGGCGATGTGGGATCGAGTTGCGCCGCCTTCTCCAAAAACTGGCGCGCATCGTTGGATCGATTGTCATCGCTTGCGAGCATGGCGTTGTGCAGCAGATTCTGCACCTCGATCTTGTCTTTTGGATCGGGCAGCTTCTCCGACTTAGCAAAATTGTTTGGCGTGGGAAGCTTCGCTTCCCACTTCGCCATTTCGGCTTGCAAGTTTTGCAGCTTGGCTCCATCGGCCGCGTAGAGATTTTTCGTCTCCTTCGGATCGGCTCGCGGATCGTAAAGTTCAGGCCGCGGAGCTTCGATCAGCTTGGCATTCTCCGTGCGCAGCGCGCGCAGAGGAGCCCATCCCCAACGCAACGGGTAATCGGTCTCGCCGAAAAGAACGCGCTCGTTTTTATCGTCTGATTTTTTGTCGCCGGATTTTTCGAGCAGGGGAAACAACGACTCGCCGTTCAGCTCAGGCGAGGCCGGAATGCCGGTGGCGGCGAGAATGGTCGGCAGGATGTCGGTGGTGCGCACTTGCGCGTCGATCACCATACCGTGCGGAGCCGGGCTGGCGGCGTTGCGCGGCGTTTTCAAGAGCAGCGGGATGTGTAGCGTCGCGTCATACAGAAAGAGGCCGTGCGTTTCTTCTCCGTGCTCGCCAAGGCCCTCGCCGTGGTCGCCAGAGACGATGATGATGGCGTTGTCGTAGACGCCGGCTTTTTTCAGGTAGGCGATCCAGTTCGCCACGGCAGAATCGGCATAGGCGATCTCGCCATCGTAGAGATGATCTTTATATTTTTCCGAGTAGGGCGGCGGCGGCTCATAAGGGTCGTGCGGATCGAAGAGATGGACCCAGACGAAGTGGGGTCCGGCGCGATGCTGGTCGAACCAGGCTTCGGCGTGCTGGACGACCTCCATGCCACGGCGCTCGACGCGATCCCAGCGCTCTTTATTCTTTACGTCGGTATTCTTTGCATCAGTATTTTTTGCGTCAGTATTCTTGCTGTCGGCGGCGGCGGCCTTAGGGAAATTGTCGTAGAAATCGAAGCCGCGATCGAGGCCTGGGGCGAGCGCGTTGCTGTCGAGGATCACGGCTCCGATGAAAGCGGCGGTCTGGTAGCCGTGCTTCTTCAGCAACTCAGCCGCGGTGACATGCCGCGGCGAGAGCGGGACGCCGAAGTCGGTGACGCCATGAACACTCGGCAAGAGGCCTGTCAGAATCGAGGTGTGCGAAGTGTTGGTGATCGGGCTGTGCGTGAAAGCCTCAGCGAAGCGAACGCCGTCGGCCGCGAGGGCGTCGAGCGCGGGCGTTTCAACTTGTTTGTATCCGTAGCAGCCGACGTGGTCGGCGCGCAGAGTGTCGATAGTGATGAGGTAGACGTCGGGTGGGTTTTTGGCAGCGGCGGACTGCGCGGAGGAGGGCTGCGCGAAGGCGGGCGCTCCGAGCGGGAGGATGCTGGAGAGGATGCAGAGAATGATTCTGGGAAGAAGAGGCAGCCGTCTCACTGGTGAACAGCGTAACACAGCGGGTTGGGCAGGTGAGCCAAGACTCGGATCGCCAGCGGAGACAGCGGAAGACCTGTCTCCGCTGGCGAAATCCTAGAAGGTTAGGCGACCAGCTAGCTGCACGATACGCTCTGTATACGTAGGCGGATTAACTATTGACGTTCCAAAAGTTGTCGTCGTGATCTGGCCGAAGGTCCCGTCAAACAGATTTGTGTCCGGGTTCGCGAATTCACCGTGATTGAATACGTTGAAGGCATCCATCCGGATTTCGACGTTGACGCGTTCAGTGATAGCGGTGTTCTTGGACAGGGTCATATCAAGATTTGTACGACCCGGCCCACGGAAGAAGTCTCGGCCCGTGGTCCCATAAGGGTCGGCTGGATTGTACGCATCATTGATCGGCTGGAAAGCAGCAGGGTTGAAATAATAGTTCCCATTTTTCCGCGGATTCATGATTGTAATGTGGTTATATCCGGACGCAAAATCGGCCAACGCCAGGTATCCGTCGCCAGCCCCCGAAGGGCCAGGGTCTGACGCATTCGCTGGGAGGCCCGAGCTGATGCTAAGCGGGAAGCCAGTTCGCCAGCTGAAGATGGGATAAAGGCTCCATCCTTTTACCAGACGCTTCGGAGCAGAGGAGAAGGCGCGGTCGAAAGGCAAATCCCATCCGCCGCTGAAAGTGATGCGTTCCTTAACGTCGAAGTCGGAAGAACCGTAGAACTGACTATGGTTGTAATAGGGCACCGACGAATCGCGGTTGCGGAATCCGGATGAGTTATCGAGGCTGTGACCGTAGGTAAAACCGAAGGTGAAGTAGGTATTGCCCAAGTAACGGTTCTCGCTGTTCTGCTTTGTGATTGACGCTTCCAGGCTATTGAAGTTGGCGAAGCTGAGATTGCCGAACTGCGACGCACTCGAAAACGGGCAAGCTGAAAAAGTGCTTACTCCAGTGGAAGCGGAGTAAGCCGAGCAGAAGCTATTGAAAGTGCTTTGCACGCTCGAGTTCCCATTCAAAACTCGGGTTGGGTTCCCGGCTACAACAGTGCTTATGCCAAAAGGGTTGATGTCTACGAGTGAAGTAAGGCCCTTCGAGCTGCTGCCAACATAGCTGACCTCCGCGATCAGGTTCCTAGCCATTTCATGCTGAACGCTCAAGTTGTACTGGTAGGTATAAGGCGTGTGTAGGTGCGGATCGACGAAGTAGATGCCACCGCCGCCAAACGGAAGGAATTGCCCGGTTGCCGGATTGAACGCCGTGTTGGGGTCGGGGTGAGTTGGAGATGGGAAGGGATTGCCGGAAAGACCGGCGGAGGTCCAAGGCGAGCTGTAAAAAGGCAACGGCCCGTTATAGGGCACATTGCCTGAACTAGTCGGACAAAATGGATTGAGGCTGGTGGGAATACACGGGAAAGTGACGAAAGGCTCGCTATAGAATGGAGGCGCGCCGTTGAATTGCAGGTTATCCTCGCCCTTCAAGACATCGTAAAAGAGGCCGAAACCTCCGCGGATGCTGGTCTTATTAGCAGTGCCCGGACTGTAGGCAAAGCCGATTCGCGGCGCGAAATTGTCTTTGTCGGGGAAATTGGAACCGCGGGGCGCTCCCGGATCTCCAGGAAAGACCAGGCCGAGCGGGGCATTGGGAAACCTTATTGATTGATCGCCGGGAATGATGGAAAAAGTTCGTCCCTGCGTGTCGATCTTGGGCGTGCTGAACTCGTAGCGAAGCCCGAGGGTCAAGGTCAAGTTGGGCCTTACACGCCATTCATCTTGGCCGAACGCATAGGTGTTCTTGCTCCGGAAATTGCTAAGTGCATTTGGACCCTCAAACAAGTTGTTTGGAGCTCCCACCAGAAAATCGGCCAGGCTGTTGCCCGTGCCATCTCCACCTGACGCGTATCCGTAAAAGGCAAAGTTGCTATCGGTAAAGAAAGCGTAGAGAGTATTTTGTTGATAGGCAGTAAACCCCGCACCGAACTTCCAAGTGCTGTTTCCGCGGACCCACGTAAAGGTGTCCGCAAATCCAAAGGTGTTGCCGATTTCGGTCGCCGGACCGGACTGGTCTTGCCCGAAATACAGACCATTGTCAAAAGACATAAGTGGGGGACCGTTGGAACCGCCAGGGTCAGACAATATTCCGTAGCCGGAAGGATCACCTGATCCTCCGTTGGAAAGACTTGGCAGGCTGGAAACCGGTTTATCGCTTAGGGTGTTATGACGCTGCGCCGTCCCTCGAAGTTCGTTCAACATCGCAGGGGAAAAGGTTCTAGTGTAGGCGAGATTGAGAAAGTAGTTATTGATGACAAAGGTCGACGGAAAGCCGGCAACATCCGCCGAGTAGCCAGAGCGTCCGAAGGGCTCACTGATATTGCGCCGGATGCCGCCAACCGTTCCGGTCAGCTTGTCCTTGGGATCGATGTTGAAGTCGATTTTAACGTCGAGTTCGTTGTTGTTGTCGGTGCTGCCACCGGAGGGGAAGAGCTCTCCAGTCGCATTCGACGGAATCAATCCCGTCGCGATGTAGGCCTGGGCGGCGGGATCAAACTTGGTAGGGTCGATGATCCCCTGGTTCTGCAGCGCCACATTGGATTGGAAGTAGGGATTTGTCCGGAGAAAAGCAACCACGTATGGATCCGGGCCGCCGTTTGGGCCAGCCTGCGAAAAATCGCCATTCAACTCGGGCGTGGTGAAGATCTGTTCTTCCTGTTCAACTTCCGTATGTATCTGGCGCTGCCCCTGGTAGGAGGTGAAAAAGAAAAGCCGGTCCTTTACGATGGGACCACCAAACGTCCCGCCGAACTGATTCCGTTTGAGATTATTTCTGGGTAAGGCAGGGACCTGTTCCTTATTGAAATAAGAGTTGGCGTCGAAGTCTGTGTTGCGGACGAAGTCAAATGCGCTGCCATGAAAAGCGTTGGTGCCCGATTTGGTCACGACACTGATGATGCCTGCGCCATTGCGGCCATATTCCGCTCCGTAGTTGCTGGTCAGAATGCGGAATTCGGCGATCGAATCGGGATTCGGATTGAGAACCACGCCATTGCCCAACAGTTCGTTGTTGAGGCCGCCATCGAGCAGGTAGGTTACGGAATCGGTGCGTCCGCCGCCGATGTTGAATCCCTGGGTGGTGCTGCCGTCATCCGGATTATCCTCGGTGACGCCGGGTTGTAGAAGAGCCAGAGTTAACACGTTGCGCCCGTTCAACGGCATGTCAACGATCGGACGGCTGGTGACTGATTCGCCTAACGTTGGATTGACCGTCTCTACGCCTGCGCTTTGCGATTCGACTAAGACCTGTTCGCTGGCGGCGCCCACTTCCAGCTTCATGTCGACGCGAAACGACTGGTTGATCTCTAGCGGAGTGGTCATCACTTCGAGTGGACGGAAACCTTGCTGGCGAGCGTTCACCCGATAAGTGCCGATGGGCAGGTTGAGAACCTGATAGAAGCCGCTTTTGTCGGAGGTAGTGCTGGTGGAGACGTTGGTTGCGGTGTTGGTGACCGCGATCTTGACGCCGGGGACGACTGCTCCTTGCGGGTCGGTGACAACGCCTACGATTTTGGCGGTGGCTTGTTGCGCGGTGGCGTTGGTCGACATCAACGTCGCTAACAACAGGTTGGCGCATACGAATGCTACGACTGCCAGCACATCGGCTGGGGACTTGCCGGAACGGGATCGCATTGGGGAAGAAGCCTTTCTATTCATGTGAATATTGATTTGGTTGTGGCTTGGCTTTGCTATCCACCAGCCCAAATATATTTTGTGGCCGCAGCACATATTACCCGCTGCGGAGTTGCCGCATTTTGTTCCTCGACCTGCACTGCTGTCAACCTTTGTCTTGTCACTTTGTGTAAATTGTGCACTCAGCGCACCAAACGCGATTTTGCAATCTCAATGGGTTACGGCGTATGGCGGAAAGAATCTATGAATAAGAGAATCGTCAGGGCACGATTCTACCAAATTACGTAGGACTAGTTTTCCTCTCACTAGGAAAGATGGAGGCTTGGCGGCGTGGGCCTACTGCTATGATTTCACCAATGAGGTTGCTATCGAACAATTGTCGGTCCGCGTTCTTGACGACGCTGTTTTGCCTCATCTTGATTACTCGGCTGCGCGCTGTCGACGATGCCAAGTTCAGCCCACTGCCCGTGGCGCTCTCGAATAATGCGGTTGCCGTTTCGCATGAATCTGGCGATTGGCGGATCTTTTCTTTCATGGGCATCGGTCCAAAGAAAACCTGGGATGCGGTGACCGCGGGCGGCTACGAGTTGAATCCTGAGTCAGGGAAATGGAAAGAGCTGCGGCCAGTTCCCGGCGTGGCGGGGCGCCTCGGCGCGTCTGCCGTGGCGTTGCACGAACAGGTCTTTATCTTCGGAGGCTATGTCGTCGACGGGCAAGGCGGAGAGACGACCGTGCCGGACCTGAACGTTTTTGTCCCGGGTGAAAATCGCTATTACCGCGGGAAGGATATTCCTGTGCCGGTGACGGATGCGGTGGTGGGAGTGTATCGCGACCGGTACATCTATGTGATTGGCGGCCGGTCGACGGCGGAGTTAGGCCCCGTGAACAATGTGCAGATTTATGACACGGACAAAGATACGTGGATGCCGGGGACGCCGATTCCGGGTATGCCGGTGTTTGGGCACGCGGGGGCGATCGTCGGTGACACGATTGTCTTTGTCGATGGCGCTCGCAAGAATACAGGCGGAGCGAATCCGAAGTATGTTGCGTCGAGCGATTGCTGGATGGGGAAACTTCCGAGTTCGAAGAAGGGCGACATCACGAAAATTGAGTGGTCGCAGATTGTCGCGCATCCGGGGAGCGCGCGTTTTCGGATAGCGGCGGGCGCGGGAGCGGCGGATCGAAGAGGCGCGAAGATTTATTTTTCCGGCGGCAGCGACACGCCCTACGACTACAACGGCGTTGGCTATAACGGCCGGCCGGCGGAACCTTCGGCGCTGACTTTCGCCTACGACGTTTACGGCCAGCGCTGGGAGACGGTGAACGATGACGTGTCCGAGCCGACGATGGATCATCGCGGGTTGATGGTGATGGGGCACAGCCTGGTGGTTGTGGGAGGGATGAGATTTAGTCAGCAGGTTACGGGCAATGTCACGGTAATCAACCTTGGCGGCCGGAAGTGACGTCAAGCTTCTTGAGAGAATTATCACTGAAACGCGTGATTGCAATCACGGCGCGGCTTCCCGCTACGGCTTCTACTTGTTACTAGCCGCAATTCTGCGGCGTCCTTTACTGTTTGACAATCCGTTCAAAGTACTAGAATAAAACCCGGAGGCAAGCCTATGAGCCATGTCATGGAACCGCCCAAACGCAGTGGGGCGGCGGATTACATCGATCAAATTCTCAATCTTGTTAAAGCCAAAAACCCAGCCGAACCGGAATTCCACCAGGCCGTTCTTGAAGTGTTCGAATCTTTGAGGCCCGTGTTGGAGCGCCATCCTGAATATCAAGAAGCCAAGATTCTGGAACGAATCACGGAGCCGGAGCGTGTGTTGATGTTCCGCGTGCCCTGGTTTGACGACCGCGGGAAGGTCCAGGTGAATCGCGGATTCCGCATCGAGATGAACAGCGCCATCGGCCCTTATAAAGGCGGGTTGCGCTTCCATCCTTCAGTCAATCTCGGCATTTTGAAATTCCTGGCGTTCGAACAGGTGTTCAAGAATTCGCTCACTACGCTGCCCATGGGCGGCGGCAAGGGCGGAAGCGATTTCGATCCCAAGGGAAAAAGTGACAACGAAGTGATGCGCTTCTGCCAGAGCTTTATGACCGAATTGCAGCGCCACATCGGGCCGGACACGGACGTTCCCGCGGGCGACATCGGCGTGGGCGGACGCGAGATCGGTTATATGTTCGGGCAATACAAGCGGCTGCGGAATGAATTCACCGGCGTCCTCACCGGCAAAGGATTGTCGTGGGGAGGGTCGCTGATTCGTCCCGAGGCGACCGGTTACGGCTGCGTTTATTTTGCGCAGGAGATGCTGAAGACGCGCCGCGACAAGCTGGAAGGCAAAGTGTGCTTGG
>Ga0187859_10002860_pt1 | contig 10680 bp, 14 predicted proteins | sample June2016WEW_10_1_2_FD_133019 | JGI IMG/M metagenome (GOLD analysis project Ga0187859, IMG submission 133019) | Peatland microbial communities from SPRUCE experiment site at the Marcell Experimental Forest, Minnesota, USA - June2016WEW_10_10 | ecosystem: Environmental > Terrestrial > Soil >... | reverse complement strand
GACCGCGACCCCTCGACCCCTACCCCGACCGCGACCCTCGACCGCGACCCTCGACCCCGCCCCCCGACCGCGACCCTCCCCCGCGACCCTCGACCGCGCGACCGCCGCGACCCCCCACCTCAATACGGAATGCAGCTCTCGACGCGCACCGGGAGCAGTCGCTCTCGTCCTCCCAGCGCGGAGAGCTCCACGACGAACGCGTATCCGATGACGTAGCCGCCCTGCTTGTGCACGAGCTCGGCCGCGGCGCCGGCCGTGCCCCCGGTGGCCAGGACGTCGTCGACCACGAGAACGCGTGCGCCTTCCGACATGCTCTTTTTGTGCATTTCGAGGGCGTCGCGACTGTACTCCGTGACGATGTCGACGTGGTCGACTGCCGCGGGCAACTTACCGGGCTTGCGCGCAGGGACGAAGCTCGCGTTGAGGCGGGCTGCGAGCGCGCCTCCAAAGATGAAGCCACGCGCTTCGATGCCGACGATGACGTCGATGTGCTCGCCGATGAAGCGTTCGGCGATCCCGTCGAGCACAATGTGCAGGGCGCGCGGGCTCGCCAATAGAGGTGTGATGTCCTTGAAGACGATGCCGGGGGTCGGAAAATCGGCAACGTCGCGGATGAGGGAGCGGCAGTAGTCGAAACTCGCTACGGGGCGCGTCACGAGCGGAAGGGCAGGGGGAGGGGATACGGGGCGGGGCGCCCTCTTCGCTTTCTTGGCTCGCTTCGCGCCGCCGACGGCGGGGCGCGCTGCCCGTCGAGGGATCCGTTGCTTTTTGGGCGCCATGGTTTTCTCCTCCGGCCCCCGTCACCCGGCCCGGAGCGGGCTCGGCACGATCGATTCGATCTGCCCGATCAACGATGCGACCATGGGCACGTCCGCCGTGTGGGTCAGGTCGAGCAAGAGCGGGGTCAGCGAAGCGACCCCCTCGTCGTAGGCGTCGGTGTCGGATCCTGCGTCGCGCTCGTGCCGAACACCCGGCCCTCCGAGCCAGACGTACTCGCGTTGGCGAGGGTCGACTCGGAAGTCCGTCACTTCGTCGTAAATGCGCGATCCGAGCCGTGCGGCGCGCAGGGTGCCGTTCCACTTGGGCGGGATGTTCAGATTGAGCAGCAGGCCGCGTCCGAGCGCGATGCGCGAAAGGGCGAGGGCGACGCGTGCGCTCAATTCCGCCGCAACGTCGAGATCGACAGAGGGATGTGCGCTCACCGCCAGCGCTGGAATTCCGCGCAGAGCCCCCTCGCGCGCTGCGGCAATCGTTCCCGAATAGAACGCGTCCTGCCCGAGGTTCATCCCGTGGTTGACGCCCGCGACCACCAGATCCGGTCGTCGCGGCAAGACGCGGGTCCCGGCATGGAGTGCGAGATACACGCAGTCGGCCGGGGTGCCGTCGAGCGCGAAGACCCCCGCACTCACCGCGCGCAAGCGGAGCGGACGGTGTAGGCTGAGCGAGTGACTCGACGCACTCTGTTCTGCCTCGGGGGCCAACGTAACGACCTCGGCACCGGTGGCCACCAGCGCGGCGCGCGCTGCGCCAATGCCAGGGCTCGCGTATCCGTCGTCGTTCGAGAGCAACACCAGCAGTCGCTCGGGCATGGGGGCCACGGCATACCATGAGCGCTTCGCCGTTCCCTTCGGGTTCCGTTCGGCCGTGCGGTCCCTCGGTTCGGCTCCCCGTTCGGCGGTTGGGTTCGGGTAGATTTCTGGACGCGCGTTCAGTATCCGACTAAGAGGACGCTCATGAGTATCGACGCAAAAGTACTCCGGGCCATGTTGCGGTTGGCGCGGCGCCGCGAAGCGGCGGCAGACGACGCGGTCGCCGTCCGTGTGGGCGGAACGGCTTCCCAGGTGCGAGCGTCCATGCGGCGGCTGCGCGCCGGTGGGCTGGTGGAAATCCGCGGGACCTGCGAGGCTCGGCTGACCATGTCGGGCCTTGCGGTCGCCATTGCGCTTCTTCCGGCTGCACATCCGGCTCGCATCCCCTCGCGTCGCGCCTCTCGCGCGGCATGACCGAACCCGACGCTCGGACCACGTACGAACGCGGTCGCGACAGGCACGTCCGAGCGGCCACCGCCCTCGAGTCGCGGGAGAAAGCGCTCGGGGCGGCACGATTATCGGTGGCGGCGGCTGCCCTCGCTCTGATCGCGAGCGTCGTGTGGGGGCGCCAAGGCGCATGGGCGTGGGATGCGCTCGGTGCGCTGGCGCTCGTCTTCATGACCCTCGTGGTGGTCCATGCCCAAGCCGAAAAGGCCAAAGAGCGAGCGCTCGCCGCGGCGCGCTTTCACGATCGAGGCCTTTCCCGGCTCGCCCTGGCCTGGGACGCGCTGCCCTCGGGCAGCGACCGGTTTCGCTCCGCCGATCACCCCTTCACTCAGGATCTCGATGTCTTCGGTCGTGCCTCGCTCATGCAGCTGATGGATGCGACCGAGACGCGCTTCGGCCAAGAACGGCTCGCCGCGCTCCTTTCGTTGCAGAGTCCCGGTGCCTGGCCGAACGACCCAATCGCCCGGGGCAGCGCGGCGCGCGAGCTCGCTCCCCGTGTAGCGCTCCGCGAGGCCCTGGCTACGGCCGCAGGCGTCCTGTCGGACGAAAAGCCCGATCCTCTGCCGCTCATTCGGTGGGCGGAGGGAACCGAGGGCGAGATCCACCCGGCGGTGGTTGGGCTGGCGTGGGTCGTTCCCGGGTTATTGGGGGTCGGTTTTGCGCTGGGGGCGAGCGCGCACGTCGCCTCCAGCACCCTCACCGTGGCGGTGCTCGCCGAAATGGCGTTGGCTTTGGCCATCGGTTCCCGACTCAACGCGCTGCTCGCCACGGCGTCGGCCCGCGAATCGCTGGCCACGCGGTGGCGTGCCACGTTGGCGACGGTCGAACGCGAGCGCTTCGAGGCGCCGCTTTTGGCGGATTTGCGCGGGCGGCTGGCCGGTCCGGGGCCTTCCGCGAGCGCCGAGATGGCCGCGCTCGAGCGCATCGTCGGCTTCGTCGACGCGCGCCGCAACGAAGTGTTCCGGTTCGTGATCGGTCCACTGCTCATGTGGGACGTCCATTGCGCGGTGGCGTTGCTGCGGTGGCGCGCGCGCGTCGGCCTGCGCCTGCGCGGTTGGCTCGATGCGCTGGGCGAGATCGAGGCCTTGGCGAGCCTCGCCGCCTTCGCGTTCGAGCACCCCGACTTTGCCTGGCCGGAAACGACGGCCGAGCCGATGTTCGAGGCCCGCTCTCTGGCTCATCCGCTGATTTCTGCCGATCGCCGAGTCGGCAACGACGTTCGCTTGCCCGAGGCCGGACGTGCGCTGGTCGTCACCGGCTCGAACATGTCGGGAAAAAGCACGCTTCTACGGGCCATGGGCATCAACGCCGTACTCGCCTGCGCGGGCGCCCCTGTGTGCGCGCGGTCGATGCGCATCGGCCCCATGCGCATCGCGACGAGCATGCGTCTCGAAGACTCCCTGTCGCAGGGGGTGTCGCACTTTTACGCCGAGGTCCTGCGCCTCAAGCGAATCGTCGATCTGGCGCGGCAGCGCGACGGCGTCGCCGTATTCTTCCTGCTCGACGAGATCCTTCACGGCACCAATTCCCGAGAGCGCGTGCGCGGCGCCGGTGCGGTCGTGCGCGACCTGCTGGCGCACCGCGGTCTGGGCGCCGTGTCCACCCACGATCTCGGGATCACCGCCCTCGAGCGCGATCTGCCGGGGCGCGTCGAGAACGTCCACTTCGAAGAGCAAGTCGACGGGACCCAAATGTCGTTCGATTACGCCCTGCGCCCGGGCATCGTACGAAGTTCCAATGCCTTGCGTTTGATGCGAGCCGTCGGAATCGAGATCGACGACGAACCGTGATGGACATTGTCGTGATCCGGCCCGATTATTGTGGCTATGACGGTCGAACGACCCGTGCCGCGCGTGATGGTCGCTGGCGTGACGACGGTTCGGGCCCGCGCCGCCGACGAGGCGACAAAGATGGCCATCAACGAAGTGAACGCGGGTCATTTCACGTTCGTTCGAAGCGTCGTCGTGCGGGGCGAGCCGGAATACATCCGCCAGCTCGTGTCCCACGTGTCGAACGACAACGAAGCCGATGCCATTCTTATGATCGGCGGGGTCGGACTCGGGCCCCGTGACACGACCTGCGACGCGCTCGACCCATTCTTCGAGCGACACGTCGAGGGGTTCGGCGACGCGTACCGAGCCATGCTTCGTGACGAATTCAAAGTGGGGCCGGCGGCGATACTCGCCCGGGCGAGCGCCGGCATCTACAACCGCTGTTTGGTCTACGCGCTGCCGACTCACCCGCTGTACTTGAAGCGTGCCATCCAGACTCTCGTGTTGCCGACCCTCGCGGAAGCCGTCGAGCTGGCGGCCGCGCACGGGTTGCCGTCGATTCGCCCTTCGCGTCCGGTCTAGCAAGGACCGCTTCCCGGACGCCTGCGTCCGATCACACTTCGTCGGCCGTGAAGGCCAGGACGTCGGCAATGTCGGTCGTTCCGCACGCTAGCGCCACGAGCCGATCGAGCCCGAGCGCGTTGCCCGCACTCGCCGGCATTCGGTCGAGCGAGCGCAGGAATCGCTCGTCGATGGGATAAACCGGCAATCCTCGAATGCGTCGTGCCTCTTGGTCGCGGACCAGCCGTTCGCGCTGCTCGACGGGGTCGATGAGTTCCCCGAAGCCGTTGCAGAGCTCCACGCCCGCGACGTAGAGCTCGAACCGTTCGGCGACGGCCGGATCCTCGGGTTTCTTGCGCGCGAGCGACGCTTGCGATCCCGGATAGTCGATGAGGAACACGGCGCGATCGAGCCGTGCGAGAGCGGGCTCGACGCGATCGACGAGCGCCCGGAAGTAGCGATCTTCATCGTGCAGAGCCGCTGCGAGCGTCTCGTCGCGCGACCAGCCCGCAAACTGCGCGAAGGCCTCGCACACCGGCAACCGGTCGACGGGAGGGTGCACGTCGATCGCGCGATCCGCAAGCCGAACGATGCCGCCGGTGACGGCGGCCACGAGCTGCTCGGTATCGCGCATGACGTCGGTCACGTCGGCCGCAGCGCGATACCACTCGAGCATCGTGAATTCGGGGTTATGCCGCTCGCCCCTCTCGCCTCGGCGAAAGCAGGGTGTCAGCTGGTAGATGCGCGGCCAGCCGTCGGCGAGCAACCGCTTCATCTGGTACTCGGGTGACGTGTTGAGCCACCGGGCCGCGCCGCGGTCGCCGCCGGCGACTTCAAAGGCGTCGAGATGCAGGTCCAGGCCCGGAGACGGCACCACGACCGGCGTCTGCACCTCGATGAACCCTCGTGCGTCGAAAAACCGTCGCACGTCCGAGCACGCCCGCGCACGCTCGCGAAGCCGCTTCATGGGCTGTCCGGCGCGCCGGCCGGCTGCAGTCCGCGGAGCACGATTTCGGCCAACTGGCCGGACGCCCACAAGAGTCCGCCGCGGTCGGCTTTGCCGAGCGCCCACGTCAGGGCGATGCCGTCGAGTGCACCGAAGATCGCACGGGCCGCAAGGTGCGGAGGGATGTCCTTGCGCAGCTCTCCGGTCGCTTGACCCTCGGCGACGATTCGCGCGATCACGTCCAGATACGCGACGAACTTGCGCGCTCCGTACTGCTTCATGAGCTTGGTCGACTGCCGCGAGATGACGGTCAGCACCTCGGCCAAATCGCGCTCGCCTTCGAGAATCCCGAGCTGGATCTCGATGATGCGTCTGAGTTTGCTCGATGCGCTTGCGGCGCGCGACAGCTCCGCATTCAGGAATGCGAGAAGCCGCTCGATCCGGTCCTCGAAGAGCGATACGAGCAGTGCTTCCTTCGATTTGAAGTAGAGATAGATCGTTCCGTCGGCGACCCCTGCGGCCTTGGCGATCTCGCTCACGCGCGTCGCATGAAAGCCGTTGCGGGCGAATACCCGCACCGCCGCATCCAGAATGCGCTCGCGCTTGTCCTTGCCGCGCACCCCGCGATCGACGGCGCGCCGCCGCGTGTCGCGCGACTTGAGTGAGGCCTCACTCACCGTGCCGAGCTAAGCAGAGGCCAACTGGCCGGTCAACGCGCGGCGCGGCATCGGATCAGCGCGGCGCGGCGAACATGCGCTCGGCGAACTCCCCGATGGCATGCCCCATCCAGGGTCCGACGATGGCCAGTGCGGCGACCACGACGATCAGGCGAGGCAAGTGAGAAATGGTTGGATCCTGAATCTGCGACGCCGCTTGAAACGCGGCCACGACGAAACCGACGAGTGCTGCCACGCCCAGGACGGGAAGCGACAGCAGGACCACGAGCCACAATGCCCACTGCGCGTCGTGCACCAACGTCGCGATGGGCACGGTCGGCTACTCCGTCGCGCCGTCGCCGGTCGCGTCGATGGCCCCGTCGCCCGCATCGCCGCCCGTGTCGCCCCCGTTGCCGTCCGCGGCGTCGATCGCGGCGCCGTCGGTGGGGCTGTCGGCTGTGGCGTCGGTGGGGCTATCGGATGCGGCGTCGGTCGGACTGTCGGATACGGCGTCGGTGGGACTATCGGATACGGCATCGATCGCTCCGTCGGTCTCGGCGTCTTCCGAGCTCACGGGCGCCGACGAATCGGCGACGACCCCGGCCTGGCTGACGGAGCACACGCCGGAGGCGCCCGTGCGGTCCGCCGGGCAGCAGCGATCTCCGTTCGTGCCGGGAGCGAGTTGGGCGGCATTGGTGCAAACATAGGGGTAGCGGCAGTCGTTGCTTCCGCCGTTGCCGGCAAGCGGGTTGCAGACCTCGCCCTCGCCTTGTCCGGCGCAGCCGCCCATCGGGGCCAAGGTGGCGATGCAAACGGCTAGAAGTGCATGTCTTGAAAAGTGCATCGGTTTCGCCGCGGAAGTTCCCAGAAAACGAGTCGAAATGCTAGCGCCGTGCTCATCGCGTCGAGTCTTGGGCCGTTTGCTTGCGCTCCTTCGCGTCCACGGCCGCCGTGAACAGTCGGGCGTACTGCGCCGCGCTTGCGAAGGAGAACAGCAGCGACAGGTACACGAGCGATCGCCCGACGTGCACCATGTCGACCACTCCGAGATCCATGCCCAAGTAGGCCATGTGGTACGGGTAGCCGAGCAGCAAGGCCACGATCCCGATCATTTGCAACGCGGTCTTCGTCTTGCCCTCTTGACCGGCGCTGATGATGACGCCCTCGCTCGCTGCGACGCTCCGCAGCCCCGTGATGCTGATCTCGCGCGCGAGCAACAGCACGACGACCCAGGCCGCGATCCGGCCCATCGGGACCAGCCAGACGAGCGCCGCCATGACGATGAGCTTGTCGGCGAGCGGGTCGAGAAACTTTCCGAGAACGCTCACCACGCCGAGTTTGCGCGCGAGGTAACCGTCGAGGATGTCGGTCAGGGCCGCGAGCGTGAACACGATGCACGCCCAGAACCCGCGGACGGGCGTCGGGACGTCGAGCAACCAAACGAAAAAGGGGATGGCGGCGATGCGCGCCATCGTCAAGAGATTCGGAATGTTGAGCGCGTCTTCGGCCAGCGTTCGGCGGCGGTGCACCGCATCGGGTAGCGGGCTCATGGCGGATCGCCCACAAAGTCGACCCCCTGCGCGAGAAGGCCGGGTAGGCCGCCGGTATGCACGAACAGCACCCGCGACCCCGCCGCGATGTCGCCCCGTTGCACGGCGACGTGCAGTCCGTGCATGGCCTTGCCCGTGTATACCGGATCGAGCACCAGGCCGGCCGATCGGGCGACGCGGCGGATGACGTCGCGCTGCTCGGCCGTGCTCACGCCGTAGGCGGGTCCGCGGCCGGCTTCGTCGACCACGAAAGGGGCCGGGTCGACCAGGCTAGCATCCCACGCGCGAGCCTCGCGGATGATGCGGGCGACCTCCGCATCGAAGTACGCTCGGTCGTTGCAAACGGCCATCGCCCGCACGCTGCCCGCGACACCGAAGCGAGCGGCTCCTAGGGCAAGGCCCGCGGCGGTTCCGCCCGATCCGCACGCGTGGACCACGACGTCGAATGCCGTGTCGCGCCCGGCCAAGCCCAACCGCATTTGATGGGCCGTCTCGCGCATGCACTCGACATACCCGAGCGAGCCCAGACCGTTCGACCCTCCTTCGGGGATCACGTACGGCCGCCGCCCGCCGTCCCGTATCTCGGCAGCGACTTCTTCCATGACGGCGTGCCGTTGTCCGTATTCGGCCGGAGACACGAGGCGCACGTCGGCGCCAGCCAGCCGGTCGATGAAAACGTTGCCGGTGGGCGGCAACGCCTGCATCGGGTCCGCAACGCGAAGGACCAGAATGCACTTGAGGCCGAGGCCGGCGCACGCGAGCGCCGTCGCCCGGGCATGGTTGGATTGCAAACCCCCGCACGTGACGACGGTGTCGGCATGTTGGGCGAGGGCGTCGGCCAGAAGCCATTCGAGTTTGCGGACCTTGTTGCCCGCCTCCGCCCCGCCCGTGGCGTCGTCGCGCTTGATCCAGAGATCGACGCCGATCCACGCGTCGAGCGACCGGCGTTTGACGATCGGTGTCGGCCCATGGACCAGCGAAACGCGCGGCAGCTCGCTCATGGCGGCCCGCTTATACCTCAGCCGAGCGTCACGAGCTTTGCGCTCGCTTCGACCGCGTCGCCTGCCGTGACGTGGACCTCGATGACGACTCCGGCGGCGGATGCACGCACCTCGTTTTCCATCTTCATCGCCTCGACGACGACCAACCCCTGGCCGGGTCGGACGGTCGCTCCCTTGGCCACCAGGACGCGAACGATGCGGCCGGGCATGGGGCTTCGAACGACCGGAGCCCCCGGCGCCGAAGGCGGCGTCACAGCCTTCGAGACGGATCGCGCACGTTCGCTCTCGACCCGGACCTTCGACCGGTGGCCGTTGGCTACCACCCGAAGATCGGGAGGGCTGCCGTCGAGGGTCAACTCGACCACGCGGCCGTCGACGCGCACGCTCAGATGCCCCCCGATGGGCACCGCATCGACCTCCACGGGCCGACCGTTGACCGTGGCCCGTATCGTCCCGTCGGGCTTTTCGATGACGTCGACCTCCATCGGATCGGCGCCGGGCCGAGCGTCGAGGGTCACGGAGTACCGCACGGGTCCGGCCTCCGGGTCCCGGGTCGGTGCCCCGCGTCGCTGGCCCCTGAGATCGATCGTGCGGATGGCGTACGAGGCGGTTTCATCGCCTCACGCCGCCTCTTGGGCATCGACCGCTTCGAGAAGCCGGTCGAGGGCGGTTTGGACGTCGCTCGCCAGCTTGCGCGGTACCGCGCGGGTCTCCGACAGCAGCTCGCGCAGTCGTTTCGCGACGTTTTTGATTCCCGCGGCTTCGCGCGTCCGGCGCTCCCGCTCGTCGATCGGAAACACCACGTCGTTGTAGGCGCGCGCGATGGTCGCCGCGGGAGCCGCGTCGTCGAGAACCCGCCGGCGGATCTCGTCGACCGCTTCTCTGGGCGCGTCCTCGCTCGCCTCGGCCCGACGCAGAAAATCGACGGCTTGATAACTCGGGACCGGCTCGCTCAGTGCGTCGCGGCCGAGCACGCTCGGCGCGCGCCGCTGCAAGAACGCGTACGACCCGGTGAGCTTGTCGACCGTGTCGTGCCGCAACCGAAGCTCCGCTTTGGCGTACGCGTCGAGCGAATCGTAGCCCCAGCCCTTCCAGCGGCCGTTTCGTTTGAGTGCGACGAGCGCCTCGCCGAGTTCGATCCAGCTCGCCTTGAAACGCCTTGCCCGGCGGATGAGCTCGGCCCGCTCCGGGTCGTCCGCGTGCGCCGCCTCCTGTTCCGCGAGGGCCTGTTCGGTCTTGGTTCGGTGCATGGTTCACGACAATGACGGACGAGCCGGCCCGGGCACAAGGGCCCTGCTCCGTACTAACGTGTCCGGCCGTGCGTTCGTCAACGTCCCCGGTCGTGTTCGCCACGGGCTCCCTGATCGCAGTTGCCACGATGGCGTGCGGCTCCGCGACGCCTTCGGCGTCATCGGCCTCCGATGCGCCGGCTGCCGCGCCGGCCGAGGCGCCGGCGCGATCCGCCGTTTCTGCCGGTACATCCACGCCCACCGATGCTCCCGACACGCCTTCCGACGCGCCGTCGGGTTTGCCGAGCGCGTGCGCGGACGCGACGGCCATCGCCTGCATGCCGCCGAGCAGCTTCGTCGACCGGCTGTGCACCAAGCCTCATCAGGACACGGCGCTCGCCCTGTTCGACCGATCGACGCCGTTTACCCGCGGCTATGTGCGCGGCCGCCTCGACGAATTGACGCACGACGAGGAGGTGCTGCTGCTCCGCTTTCACGGCACGCCCAAAGGCGGCATCGTCGTCGGCAGCGGCAAGGGCAGCTACGATTTGCTTCGTTGGGACGGGACATGCTCCATGGCGGTCGAGGCCGAAATGGTCACTCGGACCCGACCCGGCCGGCCGCGGACCGCACGTGTGCAGTGGCATCGAATCGCAACCCGAACGCAGGACGCGCTGGTGGACGCGAGCGCGACTGTGAAGCGCGCGCGCGCCAAGCGGGGCAAGGAATGCAAGGGCGCGATGAGCGGCGACGTCTCGGCCGCGTGCGAGAAGGCGGACGACGCTCTGGTCAGCGCCGTCGTGGACTACGTCCGGTCCGGAGGCACGCTGCCGCCGCCCGACGACCTGCCCTGAGGGGGTCGTGGGTCGGGGCAGCGGTCGAGGTCGGGGTCGAGGTCGGGGTCGGGGCAGCGGTCGAGGTCGGGGCAG
>Ga0187859_10002859_pt1 | contig 10681 bp, 7 predicted proteins | sample June2016WEW_10_1_2_FD_133019 | JGI IMG/M metagenome (GOLD analysis project Ga0187859, IMG submission 133019) | Peatland microbial communities from SPRUCE experiment site at the Marcell Experimental Forest, Minnesota, USA - June2016WEW_10_10 | ecosystem: Environmental > Terrestrial > Soil >... | reverse complement strand
CCTCGGTCCAGCATCAAAGAGACCGATCGAGGACGCTTCGAGGCAGAGGAGAAATATAAAGATGAATCGGCCATTGTTCAAGAGAGTTTTCCCGAGTGTAGTGGCGTGGGTTGGCCTAGTTGCTTTGTGCGGTGCGTATGCGCTGGCGCAGGACGCGGCACAGGACCAACAGAACCAAGCGCCGGCTGCGGGTCAGCGCACAGACGGACAGATTGAAATGGACGTGGTGCACGCCCTGGACGCATCGAAAGCGCTAAAGAACGACCTCATCACGGCGGCAACGATCCAGGGTGAAGTGACGCTTTCGGGCACGGTATCGAGCGCGGCTTCCAGCGAGCTGGCGGAATCGATTGTGGCCCATGTGGCGGGCGTGACCAAGGTTGACAACAACCTGAAGGTTGGCAACCCACAGGATGCTGCGGCGGGCGATCCGAACGCGCAGACGGCAGACAATCAGGATTACGCGCAGGTTCCGCCCCCGCCTCCTCCGCCAGCGCCGGCTGATGGGTCGATGACGGCTCCAGACCAGGGACAGCCGCAGGATCAGGGACAGGCTCCGCCTCCGCCTCCGGCTTATCCTTATCCACCGGCCCGGCCGCAGTATGCGCCCGCACCACCCAGGGTGCAGGCTTATCAGGCTCCCACGGGCCCCGTGACGATTCCGCAGGGTACGCTGCTGCAGTTACGGACCAGCGAACCGGTGAGCAGCAAACGCGCCAAGGACGGCGAGCCGGTGCAATTTACGGTGATCCAGGATGTGGCTTTTGGCGGCGTGCTGGCGATTCCGCGCGGCGCTACGGTTCATGGCGTTGTATCCGAAGTGAAGAAGGTGGGCGCGGGCGACCTGGCTGGCAGCTCTGAACTGGCGCTGAAGCTGACGTCGCTTGACCTGGGCGGGCAGAACTATCCGCTGGATACGGACGCCTTCAAGGTGAAGGGCCCGAATAAGGCTGGACAGACCGTAGGCAACGGCCTGGGTGGCGCGATTGTAGGCGCGATTATTGGCGGCGCAATAGGCCGCGGTGAAGGCGCAGCCATTGGCGCCGGTGCAGGCGCGGCGGCGGGTGTAGGCGCTTCGGCAGCTTCGCGCGGACCGAACGTTTGGATTCCGGCGGAGGCCCTGGTGAGCTTCCATCTGAAGACGCCGCTGACGGTGACTCCGGTGAACGCTCAGGAGGCGGCGCGGCTGGCTCAAGGGCTTTATCCCGGTGGGCCGAACCTTTACCGGCGCGGTTACTATCCGTATGGTTCGCCTTACTACGCGGGATATCCGTACTATGGATATCCTCCGGTGTACTACCGCCCGTACTACATGGTTGGCGGGGCATATTACTGGAGGTAGAAAAGCGGGGGTTAGGGAATAGGGAATAGGGAATAGGGGTTAGGGAATAGGGAATAGGGAATAGGGAATAGGGAATAGGAAATAGGGAATAGGGAATAGAAAAGCAGCGGGCATCCTGAGAGATCGGGATGCCCGCTTTGTTTTGGGCTTGCGTATTTCGGTGGGTGGATGTAGATTGTCTACATCATGATGTAGAGGGTCTACAGCTTATGGCGAAGAAGGATAGCTATCAGAACCGAATCGAGCTTCTGCAAGGGACGCTGGACATGCTGATTTTGAAAACGCTGCAGTGGGGCGAGCAGCATGGGTACGGAATCAGCCAGGCGATTCGAGCCGGCTCGGGCGAGGTTTTGCAGGTGGAGACGGGGTCGCTGTATCCGGCGCTGCACAGGCTTGAGCGGCAGGGCTGGGTGAAGGCCGAGTGGAAACAGAGCGAGAGCAATCAGCGGGCGAAGTTCTACAAGATTACGAAGCTGGGCAAGGAGCAACTGGCCTCAGACTATGAGCGCTGGAGCAGGATGGTGGCTACCATCGAGGGAATCATGACAGCCAAGCGAGGGACTGCATGAGACTGTTTTGGTTCATTCGGCGCAAGACGGAACTAAGGGACGAGATTGAGAGCCATTTGCGGATGGCGACGGCGGACCGGGTGGCTCGCGGGGAGTCGCCGGAGGATGCGAGGAGAGCGGCGATGCGCGAGTTCGGGAATGTTCCCTTGATTGCGGATGTGACGCGGGAGCGGTGGGGCGGTCTGCGGCTGGAGCGGCTGACGCAGGACGTGCGCTTTGCTTTGCGGCAGTTGCGCAGGACGCCGGGATTCACGATTACCGTGCTGCTGACGCTGGCGCTGGGGATTGGGGCGAATGCGGCGATCTTCACGCTGGTGAACGCGATCTTGCTGAGGGATTTACCGGTCGCCGATCCAAAGACGCTGGTGCACCTGGGAAACAATGGGCACGACTGCTGTGTGGGTTTCAACGGCACCAGGAAGGACGGAAACTACTCGATTTTTTCAACCGATACCTACGAGCAGTTGAAGAAGAATGTGCCCGAGTTCGAGGAGTTGGCGGCAATGCAAGCGGGTTGGGGTTATCGGCCGGTGATTGCGCGGCGCGACGGTGCGCAGGCGGCTCGGTCGGTGATGGGCGAGTTTGTGTCGGGGAATTATTTCAGGACATTCGGGTTGCGTCCGGCGGCGGGACGATTGCTGATGGATGCGGACGATGTGCACGGAGCGCCGGCAACGGCGGTGATGAGCTATGCGACCTGGCAGCGTGAGTTCGGCGGCGATGCGGCGGTTGTGGGCAGCACATTCTTTGTGAATACCAAGCCGGTGACCGTGGTGGGGGTTGCGCCTCGCGGATTCTTCGGCGACCGGATGACGTCGTCTCCGCCGGAGTTCTATCTGCCGCTGGAGACGATGGCGGATTTGGCGAATGCTTCGTATGTTCACGAAGCGGCCACCAACTGGCTTTACGTTATTGGCCGCGTCAAGCCGGGAGTTGCACGGGGGCCGCTGCAGCAGAAGGTGAACGCAGTGTTGAGGCAGGCGTTCGCAACGCAACCGTTGTTCTCAACCGAGAATGGCAGGAAAGAGCTGGCCAAGGTGCACACGGTGCTGACGCCGGGCGGTGACGGCATCCAGACACTGCAAGAGGGATACGGGTCTCATCTGCAATTGCTGATGTGGATCTCAGCTCTGGTGCTGCTGATTGCGTGCGCCAACATTGCGAACCTGCTGCTGGTGAGGGGCATGGGCAGACGGACGGAGATGTCCGTGCGGACGGCGCTGGGAGCGATGCGGGGGAGGATACTTCGGCAACTGCTGACGGAAAGCATTTTGCTTGCGAGCCTGGGCGGGCTGCTGGGGCTGGGCGTGGCGTATGCGGGGACGCGGATGCTGCTGTTGCTTGCGTTCCCCGGCGCGCAGAGTATCCCCATTGACGCGAAGCCGTCACCGGAAGTGATTGGGTTTGCATTTGCGCTTTCCTTGTTGACCGGGATCCTGTTTGGCATGGCGCCCGCGTGGATTTCAGCACAGGCCAAACCCGCGGGTGCTTTGCGCAGCGGCGCGCGGACGACTGCCGCGGGGAATACGCTGCTGCAGCGGACTCTGGTGGTGCTGCAGGCCGCGTTGTCTCTGGTGCTGCTGGTGGGGGCGGGATTGTTTTCGCAGAGCCTGAACAAGCTGCAGAATACGGACTTGAAGCTGGACGCGCGGAACCGCTATATCGTGCACATCAATCCGCAGGCAGCGGGTTATTCGCCCATGCAGTTGGAGGCACTTTACCGGACCATGGAAGACCAATTCAGGTCAGTGCCGGGGGTCCTCAAAGTGGGAATTTCAACCTATACGCCGATGGAAGACGACAGTTGGAGTGACTACCTCAGCGTTCAGGGGCATCCTGAAGCGAAGGGCCTTGCCGGGTTTGTGAAAGTGAGCGCGGACTACTTCGACTCGGTGGGGACCAAGGTGGTGATGGGGCGTGGAATCGACGCGCGGGATACACCGACTGCTCCGGTGGTGGCAGTGGTGAACCAGGCTTTTGTAAAAGAGTTTTTTGGTGGGAAGAATCCGATAGGGCAGCGAATCGGGCCGCCTGATTCGCCGGGTGATTTTGAGATTGTGGGCGTGGTGGAGAACACGGTTTATACCGATATTCACTTAAAAGACAACAGCATGTATTTCGTGCCGTTGATGCAGAGGGGCGCAAGCAACAAGGGCCCAATCGAGAAGGACTTGTCTCTTTATGCGGGGGCGATGGTGCTGGAGACCGCGGGGCCCGTGGACGATATGGAGAAGATTGCGCAGAAGACGCTTGCCGGGATCAATCCGAATCTGACGGTGGTGTTGTTTCAGACGTTCGACGAGCAGATTGCAGGCATGTTCACGGAGCAGCGGTTGATTGCGCGTTTGACCATGCTGTTTGGGGCGCTGGCGCTGCTGCTGGCTACGATTGGGCTTTACGGCGTTACGGCGTATACCGTGGAGCGACGGACACCGGAGATTGGCATACGGATGGCGCTGGGGGCGGCACGCACCGGCGTGATTGCGATGGTGATGCGCGGAGCGCTGGTTCAAACGGCGCTGGGGCTGGGGATTGGGATTCCGGTGGCGCTGCTCTCGGTACGATTTGTGAAGGCGCAGCTCTACGAGATCGCGAGCGTGGATACGACCGTTATGGCGGGTGCGATTGTGGTGCTGGCGGTGGCGGCTTGTGTGGCCGGGATGATTCCGGCGCGGCGCGCGGCGTCGATTAACCCGGTGCAGGCGTTGAGGGCGGAGTAAGAGCCAGGGAATAGGGAATAGGGAACAGGGAATAGAAGAGCGGCGGGCATCCTGGAAGAGCGGGATGCCCGTTTTGTTTTGGCGCGCGGCGGAGAATTGTCGGGATCAACCTCGGTCCCCAAGTGCCAGGGGCGAGCAAACCGGCAGTTACTCCTCATTTATTGACGGTTTGCCGACGATGTATGCAGAACGATAATCCACTATTCGGTTAGCAGTGGAATCGGACGAGGGAGCAATTATCGGATTGGTGATTGAACGTCAAGCTTAACGCCGGTCATCGCTTTGCAGTCTTCGAGGGAATAGGCCCATTTCTCGCCAGTTGCTGATTGCGTGACGGTAACGCTACTGGGAAGCTGGACTCCTTGAACACCCTGAAAGGTGTAAGTGAAGTTGGCATCCCATTTGTCCAGGTCATTCGTTCCGGACCCCGTCTTCACTGACTGTAATTGAAAACCATTGGAGCCACTAACGAAGCTCGTTGTGAAATGCAGCGGCTGAGGAAGCTCGCTAATCACGTTGGAAATTCGCATGTCGGGAAGTAACATCAGCGTTGCCGAGACATTGGGGCCGCTCATCACAACTTTGAAGCCTGTATCGACCTTTTGGAAGCTCGATTTTGACGGCTTGAGGGGCAGAATTTCATCCATGGCAAACGGCAGCCATGCGTTGATTCCAGAAGAGACAATGGCCTGAAACGAGGCTTCAAGGTCCGCCCCGTGAGGAGTCCCAGAGAGGTCAGTCGCCCTAGGAACCTCCGATACGACAGCCCCAGAGCGGTCCACAAAAACCCGATGCTCGATGGCTTGTAGGTGTTCGATAGTCGAAGTCGCAGCCGGGGGGACAGCCCCAAGTGTTTCAAGGATGTGTCTTTTCCAATCGAATTGCACGGCACAGTCGAAGGAGACCAGGGGGCCCGTGAATGGCGTGTCGTAGAGGCCGTGAGCCCGTTTCAACAACGCCTCGTCTGATTCCGTTGATTGCGAAAGAGCAGGGAGGCAAATCGACATTGCAACGAGTAGTACGCTTATTTGGCGCATGCCCAATCCTAAATCGAGAGAACTGTGATCGGACCTGTCTTGGCGACTCCAGTCCGATAACCGGCTACCCGGCAACTCCTGGTTGGTAAACAGCGCAGTATTCCCACAAACTGAAGGGGAAACGCCTTGTGGTGCTCGCCAAATCCCTTTCCGGTACTCAGGTGCGAGAGACGGGGGCGTCCAGCCTAAACCGCCTGGGGTTATATGCGAGGCAACGGACTTTGTCGGGACTCCGTCGTCTATAATGACTAGGAATCGCGCCAATGAAGAATTGGGCGAGAATTGCGCATGCGCGAAATAGCCGTCGACCCAGGGTTGGCGGGCAGACCGCGATGGCGCGTAGAGAGCTGAAGGTTCAAGTCCATCCATGATTCGTTTCCTGCAGAATGACAACCGCATTACCAAGGCGATTTTTGTAGTCATCATCGGCGTAGTCTCCGTGGGCATGGTGGTTTACCTGATCCCCGGACTTACCGGCCAGGGCGCAACGTCCGCCGATGCCTATGCCACCGTATATCCCCACTGGTGGAGTTTGTACTTCGGCTCCGGCGACACGGTGAGCCAGCGCAAGGTGGAGATGATGGCGCAGCAGCAGTTGCAGCAACAGCGCTATCCCGCCAACCCGATGATCCTGAACCTGTTTGAGGATCGTGTGGGCAAGCAGATGATCCAGGCGCAGGTGCTGCTGACGGAAGCGGAGAAGCTGGGAATTCATGCCAACGAGGACGACGTGCTCAAGTACCTGCACACCGGCCAGGCCGGGCAGGTGCTTTTCCCCAACGGGAATTTCATTGGCAAGGACGCGTACACCAACATGATTGCGACGCGGTTCAACATGTCGGTGCCGGATTTTGAGGAGGACGTGAGGCACGACATCGTGATTCGGCGGCTGCAGGCGCTGATTACGGCCGGGGTGACGGTGGGCGACCAGGAAGTGAAGGACGAGTACCGCAAGGAGAACGTCAAGATCAAGTTTGACTACGCGGTTCTGACGGGAGACGACCTGGGCAAGACGATCAATCCTTCGGATGCGGAGCTGGAAGCATTCTTCAAGAAGAATGCGGCGCGGTTTGCCACGGCGGTTCCGGAACAGCGCGAGATCAAGTACTTTGCGTTTACGCCGAACCAGATCCCTGGCGGAGTTCCGCAGCCAACGCAACAGGAGATTCAGCAGTACTATAACGCCCACAAGGACGAGTACTCGACCCAGGAGCAGGCAAAGTCGCGGCACATCCTGATCAAGGTGGCTGCGGGCGCGGATGCGAAGACCGACGCGGCGGCGAAGGCCAAGGCGGAAGATATTCTGAAGCAGCTTAAAGCGGGTGGGAGCTGGACGGATTTGGCGAAGAAGAATTCCGATGACCCAGGAAGCAAAGATTCGGGCGGCGAGCTGGGCTTTGCGCAGCGCGGGCGGATGGTGCCGGAGTTCGATAAAGCGATTTTCACTCAGAAGATCGGCGACATCCAGATTGTGAAGAGCCAGTTCGGCTATCACATTGTGCAGGTGGAGGAGCGGCAGCCGGCGCACGCACAACAACTGAACGAAGTGCTGCCGACGATCCAGGCCACGCTGATTCGGCAGAACGAAGCGAAAGCGGAGCAGAACTACGCACAGGCGCTGACTTCGGAAGCGATCAAGAATGGACTGGATAAGACCGCGGCGGCGCACCATTTGGAAGTGGTAACCACGCCGCCAGTGAACCGCCAGGGGACGATTGCGGCACTGCCCGACAGCGGGCAGATATTGAACAAGGCATTCCTGGCCAAGCAGGGCGACCCGCCACAATACGCGGCAACGGGCGAAGGTTTTGCCATTTTCCAGGTGGCGAACGTGACGCCGGCGCACGCGCCGAACTTTGCGGACTGGAAGAGCCATGTGCTGGACGCCTACCGTGATGAGCAGGTACCGGCGCTGCTGAATGCAAAGGGCAACGAACTGGAAGCGAAGGCGAAGAGCGAAGGCGATCTTGCCAAGGCGGCCAAGGAGATGGGCGCACTGTTCAAGACGAGCGACCTGGTGGGGCAATCCGGGCAGGTGCCAAACGTGGGCCAGCTAGGCCAGGTGGCGCCGCAGCTTTTCGACCTGAAGCCGGGCGACCTGAGCTCACCGATCAAGAGTGGCCAAAGCATCGTGGTGGCGAAGATTGTGGACAAGGTTGAGCCGAATCCGGCGGAGATTGCCAGTAACCTTGACCAGCTGCGCGAGCAGATGCTTGATCAGCGCCGTCAGGAGGCGTTCAGCGTTTTCCTGGGCGGAGTGATGGACGACTACAAGAAGCACAACCGGATCCGGATGAGCGCGAAGGCAAAGACGGGACCGCAGATGCCGGATACCATGTAGGCGAATCGGTTGGTGAAAAGGCCCGCTTCCCTTTTTGGGGGCGGGCCTTTTTGTTTGGCGGGATTGCGGACGAGAGTGACGCCACCGGATGCGCGCGTATAGTTGTGGGAGGTTTGGAGGCAGGCATGTACGGAGCCGTCGCGGAGTTCGTTGCTACGCAACAGGGAGATTCGGCGGAGTTCATTGAGAAGGCGCGAGGCATTGCTGTTGGCGTCGTCCGAGACTATGTGCCGGCGCGTCTCTACGTGGTTCGCATCGACAACTGGTTTGGGCCAAGGTGGATGCACTTTGCGGGGACGTTCACTGTTGGAAAAGTTGGAAGATTCCATGCTATTGGCATGGGCGTTCATAAGGCGCGCTTGCACGTGCCGCCCTTTGTTCCGCAACGAGTGGTGGCGGAGAGGGTGCTTGTGGGGCCGGATTATGAGGAGACCGTGTTTGCGGAGCCGCTTCATATCGAGTGCCCGAGCAAAGAAGCTCTTAAGCGGCGGATCTCAGACATCGATAAGGACGCGGCATTCCTGTGGTTCAGCGGGGAGTCGGAAGCGCAGGGGCGCGGGGCGGTGATGGTCTACCTGCCGGATGCTTTCGATGAGGTGGCACCTCGCCGTGGAAGTCTCCGCGATTGTGATGCGTTTTACGCGGGTTTCTCAAAGCGAAATGGGGAATGGGATCCGGCGATGCTGCGAGGGGTTTCGCGGGGCGAAGTAGCTCACCTCGAGGAGAGCGGTCGGGCGGTGATCGGCGACACTCCCGCCCTGGTAAATAAATAAAAGAGTACCCGTGATGGAAGATGAAAGACCCGGGGCGATGGTTTGGCTTTGCGGTTTCCCATCCATCGAGCAACGAACGCTCGATGGATGGCACGGGGCTTTTTGCGTGTTTCAGATTTCATGCCTCTTCGGCGGGGCACGGTTCCTGAGTAGGGACCGGCGGCATGGCGGACTGGTCAGAGTCCACCGCTAGCTTCGGTTGGGTGTGCAGGTTGAGGAGTACGAGTCCTGTGAGAACTACAGCTACACCAGCCAATGCGGTCCAGTGAATCTGCTCTCCGGCGACGAAGCCCCAGAATAGTCCCCAGATGGGAAGCACATATGTGACGGCGACGGTGCGCGTGGGCGAGATGGTGGCCAGCAGCCGGAAGAAGAGCAGGTAGGCGAGACCCGTGCCCAGGACGCCGAGTACAGTGACTGCGGCAACGGACTGCCAGTGGAGCGCGGTGGGACGCGGGCCGAAGAGCGCGATGGGAAGCAGCGCGAGGCCTGCCAGGGACAACTGCAACGTAGCGATGACAACAGGCTGAATGCCTTGCAGCCAGCGTTTGGCGGAGACTGCGCCGGCGCCGTAGCTGATGGTGGCGACGGTGATGAGGAGAGCGCCGAAGAGGAATCCGCCGGAGCCCGATTGCGCCGGGATTCCAGAAGAGTGACCGTAGACCACGCCGAGCACGCCAAGAAAACCGAGGACGACTCCGGCAGCGGTGAGCCGGGTGGCGCGAGCGCCGCCGGTGGCGAGGCCGATGAGCAGTGCCCAGATGGGGGTGGTGCCGTTGAGAATGCCGGCAATGCTGGAAGGGACAGTGCGCTCTCCCCAGGGGAAAAGGCAGAAAGGCAACGAATTGTTGAGGAGCGCGACGATGAAGAGCGGGGCGACAGTGCGGAGAGGAGGCATCTTGTGGCGGCCCGCGGCGAAAACGATCCACATCAGCAAGGAGCCGAAGAGGAGGCGGCCGAGGGCGACCCAGACGGGTGGGAGATCGTCGCCGGAAATGCGGATGAGGATGAACGAGGCTCCCCATACTGCCGAGAGCAGAAACATTTCGAGTATGCTGCGCAGCTTCACCTGGATTGGCCTCCGAAGAACGCGTTGCATGGTTCAGGAAATGATGATGCGGGTGGATTGCGGGGAATGTCTTCCCGGAACTTGAGCGAAACCTGAGTAAACATGCCCTTGCGCCTGGTATGCGAGGTGGCTTTTTCTCGAGGGAAAAAGCCACTTGGCGTCGTGCTTCCGGCGGACAGCTACTCTGGTTTCGCTGTTGTCTTCTCTTCTATTGATACCGCGAATCGAGAATCGGAGCGACAAAAGATAGGGATGGTATCGATCTGTGGGGGAGATGGATTGCGGGGGAATGCGCCCGGTTGGTTTGGAGAATCGCGCATCGAACCGGACAGCAGGGGGATAGATAATAGACTCATGGAGTTTCAACGTTCATCCGGAGTTTTACTGCATGTGAGCTCGCTTGCCTCGTATGGGGGCATTGGCGACCTGGGACCGGCCGCACACGAGTTTTTGGCTTTTTTGACGGCGGCGAAACAGCACGTCTGGCAGGTGCTTCCGCTTTGCCCTACGGGATACGGGAACTCGCCGTATGCGGGCTCGTCGGCGTTTGCGCGTAACCCGTACCTGATCAGCCTGGAGTTTCTTGCGGACTGGGGCTGGATTGAGGGAGCGCGGATAGGCGGTCTGGCGGGGCGCGGCGGCAATGTGGACTTTGGGGAAGTGGAAGCAAGAAAGCTTCCGCTGCTGTATGAAGCGGCGGGGAATTTTCTGGATCGTGGGCCGCAGGAGACGAAACTTGCAGAGCAGTGGGCGGAGTTTGAGGAATTTTGCCGGGCGGAAGCGAGCTGGTTGATCGACTATGCCTTTTATGCGGTGCTGCGGCGGGAGTT
>Ga0187859_10002849_pt1 | contig 10707 bp, 8 predicted proteins | sample June2016WEW_10_1_2_FD_133019 | JGI IMG/M metagenome (GOLD analysis project Ga0187859, IMG submission 133019) | Peatland microbial communities from SPRUCE experiment site at the Marcell Experimental Forest, Minnesota, USA - June2016WEW_10_10 | ecosystem: Environmental > Terrestrial > Soil >... | reverse complement strand
GAAGGCTAAAGTAATAGTTCGTGAAACTGCCGACGTCGACGCGTGGGTCGTCGTGCAACTCCAGCGAACTGATGATTCCTTCCAGATCGTCGTCGTCGACACCGGCATCGTTGCTGCGGCACCGGTAGAGGCAACGGACCTGGACCCGACCGCGGGTGAAAATCCATGCGCGGGCATGGCCGAAATCGGCCAGGTGCTCCTCATCCTCGCTTTCGACCCGGGTAAAGGTCATGTAGGCCTGAGCGGAACCGTTGCGCGAATCGCGTTGAATGAGCGGATCATCGATCTTGGGCCAACTGCGTTTCTCGCATTCGATGAGCGACTGCAGGGCGCGCTCGGGTTGCATCGACTCCGGGGCCGGTTTGTCGAACTGGCAGGCTTCGATCTTCAGGTACCCACCCGTGGTCAAACTGGCAAGGCTGACGTGGGGTGAGCCTTCATGCGTTAGAGGCAGCCACCCCTCGGGGTAACTGATCGAGTAGCATTTCTCGGGATCGCTGTACTCTGGCATGCCAGACCAGTAGAGCAACCCCCTTGCCAAGCAGGCGGCCGAAATGGGGGTGCCATCCCCGTCATCAATGACGGCTGTGCAGACAGAATTGAACACGGCAATTGCTGATATGAGACTCGGATGCTCGATCATCGGGGTTGCCGGGCGGCTTTTGGGGGTTGATTCGATCGGGGGCTTTGCGTAGGCTGACCCACCATGAGCAAGGTGATTCGCGGGAAAGCCTATGTGGTCAGAGACAATATCGATACCGACCAGATTATTCCGGCGCAATATTTGACGCTCGTGCCTACGATACCGGAAGAATACGAAAAGCTCGGCCGCTATGCGATGTGCGGTTTGCCCAAGGACCAATACCCCATCCAGTTCATGGCCGAAGGGCAGGCCAGGACCCAGTACACAATTGTCATCGCGGGACGCAACTTCGGCTGCGGAAGTTCCCGCGAGCATGCACCCATCGCCCTGGGGGCGGCGGGTTGTGAGGCGGTGGTTGCGGAAAGCTTTGCACGGATTTTCTTTCGCAACAGCGTGGCCACGGGAGAACTTTATCCCGTGGAATCCACCGTGCGAATCTGCGAAACCATCCTGACGGGCGACGAAATCGAACTCGATCTGGACGCCAACACGCTCAAGATTCTCAAATCCTCAAGGGTTTTCGCAACCAGGACGCTCGGGGACGCGCGGCCGGTGATTGACGCGGGTGGGCTGTTTGCCTTTGCCCGTCAGAGCGGCATGATCGGTGCCGAAGGCAATCATTCGAGGGCGACCAACGAACTGGCGGCAAAGGAACCGGCGGACGATTAATCGTTTGTTTGGCCGACGCGGATTTTGGTGCTCGTTCGGCGGGGTCGGGGCGAATGGAGAGAGGGTATCGAAAAACCGGCCTGAAGCTTGCCCCGACATCGTCGGGGCGGCGCTCGGCGCCTGCCCTGAGTTGGACCGAAGGGAGCGACGGTCGTCATTTCTCTGGGGAATTTCGGCGGTCGCAGAACGCCGCTACAGTCAGAAACGACTTTTTCAACAGCCTCGAGAGTTCTTGGGCAGCTGGCAAATGGCTGTTGACTCGTTGGCCTGGGTTCGGACAGAGTGGCTAACAAATAGGAGAGGCACACGAAGTTGCAAGGCTACAAGCTTGTTAGTCTGGCTGCTTTTCTAGCCGTCGGTTCCTTGTTTGCGTCCCAAGTGACGCTGAAGGACGGCAGAGTTTTTGATGACGTGGAGGTTCTGCAACGCGACGACAGCGGCATTCTCCTGGCCGTGCCTCACGGCAAGATCAAGCTGCCATTGGACGCGGTTGAAAGCATTAACGGAGTCGCCGTTTCCCCACCGGCCAGGTCGCCGGGGTTCGCCATTCTCGAAAACGAGACACCCCAACCCGCTCCGGCCACGAATTCCCCCTCCGAGCCTGTCGCGCCGCCGTATGTGCATCGTTGGTCGATGGATATTTTCCTGTTGGTGACGGCCCTTGTGGCGATGGCCTGGATTGGATCACTCATTTGGGTGCAGCGGGACGTGAAAGGAATGCCGGAAAAAATCAAACGCACAAATGCCGATGTGCTGCTCCTGCCGGTTCTGGGATTGCTGATGTATCTGGTGGAGCGTCGGCGGCAGCTCCGCCAAAAGGAAGACCCGAAGACCTTGACCGGCCGTGTGGCCGGGTTGTCACCCGGTGAAGTGCCCAAGAAGCGGGGACTGTTCGCCGGGCGAACGAAGATTTTTGCCACCCTGGGCCCCAGGAAGCGCCGTGTGGGCACGGAATTTCTGGACGTGGACGGCAACGAGATCCAGGTCCGCAAAGACATGCCCGAAATGAGCGGGATCGAGGCTGCGCGGGAGGTGCTGGAAGAGGCCATCAGCGAGCGGGCCAGTGACGTTCATGTGGAGCCGGGCGCCGACGGATGCCGGGTCCGATTCCGCGTCGATGGCGCGCTGCAGGAGCGATTGACGTTTACCAAAACGGATGGATTACGGGTGGTCGCCGCGCTCAAGGCGCTGGCCCAGATCGATGTGGCGGAAAAACGCCGGGCCCAGGACGGTCGGTTTCGCGTGCGCACCGATGGGGGTGAGATAGACTTCCGCGTCGCCACGGCCACGGCCATTCACGGGGAGAAAATGGTGTTGCGTATTCTCGACCGCAAGAGCGGGCTGATGGCGTTGGGAGACCTTGGCATGCGCAAGGACATGATGGACCGCTTCGAACGGGTCATTCACTCCCGCCACGGCATTATTCTGGTCGCCGGCCCAACCGGTTCGGGCAAGACCTCTACCTTGTACGCCGCGCTCAGCCGGCTCGACCGCAAGCGGCTGAACATCATGAGCATCGAGGATCCGGTGGAATACGAACTGGAAGGAGCCACTCAGATACCGGTCAATGGGAAAGCCGGTGTCACCTACGAGGCCGGGCTGCGTTCGATTTTGCGGCAGGATCCCGACGTGATTTTTGTGGGGGAAATGCGCGATACCGAGGCCGCCAAAATCGCGATTCGGGCCGCATTGACCGGCCACCTGGTATTTACGTCGCTGCATGCCAAGAACGCCCTGGGCACGATCGTGCGGCTGGGCGAGATGGGAGTGGAGCAGTACCAGATCGCCTCGGCGCTGCTGATCGTTGTGTCCCAACGGCTGGTTCGCCTGCTCTGCAAGGAATGCCGTACGCCCTATGAGGCGACTGGAACGGAATTGAACGAGGTCGGGCTGTCCATCCCTCCCGGCAGACGCCTCTTCCGGGCAGTCGGGTGCGACGCCTGCGACAATATCGGGTACCAGGGACGCACGGGGATTTTTGAATTACTGGTGGTGGACGAAGAACTGCGGAAATCAATCAATGACGGCGCCAGCGAACAGGTGCTGTTCGAAATGGCTGCGCGCAAAGGTCTGCGTTCGTACCGTGAAGACGGGATCGAGAAAGCTTTAATGGGGATCACCTCGGTGGAGGAGGTGATCTCGGCGAGCTGACCCATGGTGGAAGTCATCCTCAGTATTGTGGCGTTGATGCTGATCCTGTCGCTGGCTTGGGGCGGGACAATGTTTGGCGCGTTTTACGAACTGACCAGTTCACTGCTGTTGTTTTTTGCCATGATGGTGACGATGCGCTACTGGTATGAGGCGACGAGTTTGGTGGAGTCCGTGTTGCCGGGGGCGGGCGCATATGGGGCATTTGGCACGTATTGGGCGTTGTTTTTGGTGGGCTGCGTGCCGTTGATCTTGGTGCTCAATCAGGTCACCCAACAGTCCGTTCCCTGTTACCCGCGGATTGTTGATGTCGTGCTGGGCTTTGTGTTCGGCCTGATCTCCTCCACGATTCTGGTCTGCTGCGTTATGACGAGCCTTTCGGTGGTCGTCCCAAAGATCTGGGATTCCTACAATCGTGACGCGTTGACGGTGGCATTCGACCGTTTCCCGGTCGCGGTGTATCAGCGCATTGAGGAACGGTGGCTCGGCATCCAGAAGACCGACCCAGGGCATACGCGTTTCCCCACGTTTGAGAAAGCGGATGCGGACAACTTTCAGAAGTACTGGAAGTGATCGGGGATCACGAGCCGCGAAAGCATTCGCGTAGCCGTTCGGCGAGGGTCTCCCGACCCCGCCGAGAGCCCTGACCCTGCAGTGGCAGGGTCTCCAAGTCAGGAATGGGAGACCTATCGGTCGGCGGTGGTGCGCGGTCTGGCCCCGAAAAGGATTCGGGGTAAAAGACCGGCGCACAGCCGGCCTTGCGGCTACAGAGAAACGCGGCTCACCGAGGCGCGGCTGCACCACCCCATTCAGGAGCGGGTGAACAGATGGGAAACGCCCCAGAGTCCAAGGAGGGCCGCCCCGGCGACCACAATCCAGTTTCGGCCGAACCAGGCACCCATTTCGTCGAGAGTCGATGGCGGAAGAGGCGGCGGCGGTGGTGGCGGTGGAGGCTGGGCAGGGGAATTTGTCTTGGGGGCAGGTGCCGGCGTCTCTTTAACCAACTCGATTGACGGATAAGCCGCAGCGAACAGATCCCTGGCTTGATGGATCTCCCGTAATAGTTGAGTGGTGCTGTCGAGTTGTTGCTGAAGGGAGAATTGGCGGTTCTGCTCCTGGTTGAACTGATCTTCGGCGTGCAGGTAATCCGCGCTGGCTTGAGCGGTAATCGCACTGTCCCCGAGCATGCGGGGACTGGAATTGGGACCGGAACTGAGACTCTTGCCGCGGGCCTGGTCATAGCTGGATTGGGCCCTCGATCGAACCTCGGCAAGACGGGTGACGCGCTGCTTGCTGGCTTCGAGATCCTTGGTGAGATTTTCCTGCGAGGCTTCGAGGCCGCTGATCCACATGCGATACACGTCAGTTTGCAGTCGCCGGCTTTCCGCGGCGAGTTGAGGCGGTTCCGTCGCGTTGTAATAGGGCGCAAGCCGTTCGGTGGCCGACTCGAACTGTCCATGCGCCATCAACACCCTGGCATCCTGAATGACCTGCTTGGCCTGTGCGGTTTGCTCGAGCTTGTCCGCCTCTGCGGGCGTCATCCAGTGCCCCTGGTACTTGACCTGTCCCGAGGCCACCAGATTCCGTTCCGCCTGCCAATCGGCAAGCCGGTTGCTGACGGTGGCAGTCTCCATCACATGCGGGTATTGGCTCAGAAACGGCAGGAAACCCCGGTTGATCGCCGTGTCGTAGTACGGCAGGGAAAACGAACTTTGGGGATCCAGATGATATTTGCCGAGGTCGTGGTAGGCGACCGTCGCCAGGCGCTGGTCGCGCTCGGCAGCACCCAGATGCGACAAGGAAACGATATCGGTTTTGTCGAGCTGGATCTTATGGGTGATCGTGCCGCTGGCGTACTGGGCTTCGATGGTGATTTGCTGATTATCCTCGAGGAGAACCTGTCCTTCCAGCAGCCTGCCGTCTTTGAGCTTGATGGTGACGTAATCGATGGCCGTGGGATCGTTGGTCTGGCTGAGGCCAACAGATACAATGCGCGCGCCAACCAGCACGGAAGCCAGGATTAAAATCCGAACGATGCGCCCGCGTAGAATCAATCTCATAGCATGCGCTCCTCTCCTAAAGGAGCAGCAATGTTACACCCAGCCCGCCGTTCTTTCAACGACAAAAACGGGGTCCGGCTGTAGCGGCGGTCATTGACCGCCGCAGGAACGACGGCGGGGGGAAGGAAACGACAAAGCGCCGACACGTCGGCGCACTCCAAAGCAGGCAGCAAAGCGGCTACAACAGCAAGCGGGTGCGCTTGCCCTACAACGGCCACGGAGCAGAGCGCCCCGCTCTTTCAGTCTTCAGGTGGGCCGCCACACAAAACCGGCAGTCGGAAAGAGCGGGGAGGCTACACCGGAGGGGATGGACGAGGCGATGAAGACCGGCGGTCATCCCGATATAGGAATCGGGACAGGTAGACCGCCGCCGCGCGGCAGCGTGGCCCTACCAACGACGACGGAGCGGACGGACGAGTCGGCGACTCGTTGCTACCAACGGCGAGGCGACGGGCTACCCCCGGATTGCGCGAGATACCAGGAACAGGATTACCATTGCACCGGCGGCCAGGTACATCCAATCGTTCCGCACCAGTGTCGTGATGCCGACCAGGATGTCTGGCGAACTGGTGGTGGTTGGCGGCGGGGAAGGGGCGGCGGCTGGACGAGTGCTTGCGAGGTCGATCCCCCATCGGGCTCCGATGGCCGTCGCCTGGGACTGCATGGCCGCAAGTTTCTGAACCACAACGTTCATCTGGCTCCTGGCTTGGTCGAGGTTGGCCTGTTCAACAGCCAGGGTACTACGCGCCGCGTCAACCGCTTGCTGGTTTTGGACGAAGGACTGCGTGTCATTACCCAGCGCCGGCCGCGGGGAACCGGCCGGTGCAGGTCTTCCAAACGCTGGTCGGCTGTTCATCGACTGGCTCAGCGATGACTCCGCGGCGGTGACCGCATGCTGGGCGCGATCCACCCGCGACTGAGCGGATGAAAGGTCGGCCCCCAATTGTTGGCGCTGGCGATCGAGCACGGCGAACTCCTGCTGGAAGGCGGAAGAGAGCAGGGGCCTGGCTTGAGAAACCAGCTCTGGTAGTGGGGACATGGAGAGAGCCGATTCCAGTTGCCGGATGGCGGTATCGAACCGGCCCTGGGAAATCGACCGCCGGCTTTCCTGCAACAACTGTTGGCCGCGCTCCTGCTGTGCCAGCCGTGCGCCCTCGGCGGCCGACAGCCAGCGGCCGTGAAATCTCATTCTTCCCGTGGCGACCAAATCGCGCTCAGTCACCCAATGGTCAATGCGATCGGTGACGTTTGATTCGTAAATGGAACTCGGATGTTGCGCCAGAAACTCGCGGAAAACGTTGCTGATTACCGTATCGTAATAGTCGAGTCGATAACTTGTGTTCGGGTCCAACCGGTATTTCTCCAGCGCATCATAATCACGCTTGGTCTGCTCGGCCGCCCGCTGCTCGGGTGTCGAGCGGACAATCCGGGCTATGTCCGCCTTGTCGATGCGCCGTGTTTCGGTAATGGTGCCGTGGGCAAATTCGAGGTAAATCGACACCGACGAATCATCTTCCGCGGTAATGTCGCCGTCCAACACGGAACCGTCCTTGAGTGTCAGCGTATCCGCCCAGACGGAAATTGCGGCCAGGGCCAGAGCCGCCACCAACGTGCACCAGAGCACCCACGGGGGCCTATTGGCTGCGGCGGATTTGAACGGAAACATATTTGCTGCGCGGGACACTGAATTTCTTCACTTCGACGGTCACCGCCTCGGCCATCCTGCGGTGCAGAATGATTTTGGCGATGTCCGCGGCGAGGGTTTCGGCGAGTTTGCGCGGTCTCTCGGCGGCCGCTTTACGGATCATGTCGGCGACCACATCGTAGGGAGTGGTCGAATACTCATGGTCCGTCCGGCCGGCTTCGGCTAGGCTGCATTCCAGTTCCACGCTGACGAGCAGTCGTTGCGAGCTGGCGCGCTCGGAGTCGGCCACGCCAATGTGCGACTCCACCTCGAGGTCCATGACGACGATCTTATCCACGCGCGACCTCCTGGGCGGCAAGGAACTGTTGCAGTTCGCCGAGATGATTGCAGATCAGGTCCGGCCTCATCTCCTGCAGTTTGTCGGGAGGATTGTAGCCGGTCAACATCGCGCAAGTATGGATGCCGCCGGCCCGTCCCGCTTCGACGTCGTGTTCCATATCCCCGACGAACATCGTCCCGTCGCGTTCCAAGCGGTTCTCCTCCAGGATCTGGTGGATCTTCGAGGTCTTGTCCTCGATGCCGATGTAGGGCTTGGTGATGAACGGTCCGATGCCAAACCGCATCGTTTGCGTCTGGTACGTGTGCGCATCCACCGAGCTGGCGATATACACGCCCAATTGCTGTTGCCGGCAGAAGCGCAGGAACGGCAGCGTGTGGGGCAGCAGGGTGATCTCGGCGTGATGCTTGGGATACTCCGTCAGAAAGATCTCTTCCAGCTGGGCCTGAGGAACGTGCGGCACGCGGCTCTGGTAAAACTTTTTGATTGGCAGGCAGAATTGCGCGCGGAATTCCGCCAGCGTCATGGCCGGCAACCCGCAGGAGACCAGCACATGATTGGTGACGCTGGCCACCGGCATCAAGTCATCGACCAGTGTGCCGGACCAATCGAGAATCAAATTGCGGATCACCACAACGCAAGGGTATCACAAATTCCGGGGCCGTTGGCACAAGAAAACTTAGGCGGCTTAATTTGGTTTTCGGGACGCGTCGGTAAGGTAGGGCCGCGCTGCTGCGCGGCCATCATGCGGTTCATCCCCAAAACTTTCCGGGGTTCCGAGATCGGGGTTGCGGCCGATGCCGCTACAACGGCAAGCGGAGCGCTTGCCCTACAACGCAACGGCGGCAAACGACAGAGATTTGCCGCCGGGGACGCTACGAGGCGGCGTCTCGCAGACTCGGCTTTCGACTCCGCTGCGCTCCGCTCAGGATGACAGGCGAAGGCGGCGGTCGGGCGGCACGGTCGGGAGACCGGCGCCGAACGGCGAACACGGCTCATAGAGCCGTGGCTACACCGGAGCGGACGGACGAATCGGCCCCGATGTAGGAATCGGGGTAAATTGTTCGTCCCTACCACCGACAAGGCGGCAAAGCGGCAACGACCGGCGGTCATAGACCGCCGCTACAGACGAAGGAGGTTCTAGGGTTTGCGGCGCGGGCCGCGTTCGCGTCGGGCCAGGCGCTCGGTCTTGCGTTTGCGAAGTTGCCGTTCGATCTTGCGGACGGCCATGTCGAGAGCGGTGATCACGTCGTCACGGGATTCCTCGGCGCTGAAGTCGGCGCCTGGATCCTCGATGAGCACGCGCACGGTGAATTGGCGGGCCGAATGATGGGCGGTAGCCTTGCGCAACCGGACACGGGCGCGCACGGCTCGCGGCGCGTATAGCTCGACGTGGCCGACCTTCTCGTCAATGGCGTCCTTGATGGCTTCTGTGAGAGTGACTCCATCGGCGTGGATGAGAATGTCCATGGACTGTCTCCTCGATTAATGACTGAGATGACTCAAATGCAGCTTACCACGGAAAAGCCAATAGACAACCGGTTTAGGGTTCAGGGTTCAGGGTTTGGGGGGAGGGAGCCAAGATCAACGCTCAACGAAGCAGGCTGGGAAACGACAGAGTGCCTGAGTGGCTGAGGAGGGAAGCGGAGAGCGGACGAGGAGCGGAGAGCGTAGGAGCGTAGGAGCGTGGGGAGCGCGGACGGGATTGGTACGGAATGACCGGCGGTCCCTTCGGCTGCGCTCAGGGCAGGCGCCGACCGCCGTCTCCTCTGTAGCGGCGGTCGGCCAGAGAACGGCGCACAACGCTGTACGGAGCGGACGAGTCGGCGACCCGTCCCTACCCACGACGGGAAGGCGGTCAAAGCGGCGACGACCGGCGGTCCCTTCGACTACGCTCAGGGCAGGCTCCGAGCGCCGCTACAGTGCGGAGCGGACGAGTAAACAGCGACCAACACCACCGTGCATTTGATCAGCCAAGATATGGAATTGTGAGTGGCCCTTGAGGCAGCACGGCGACTCGTGCATCGGAGCCAAGTTCATTGAGGTGTTGGCGAACGGTTGCGCTGATGTCGCGACAGGGTGTGAGGAATGCGGCCCTGGCGAGATCATCGGTGAGTGAACCATAGAACAGAACTTTTGCCTTGCGCTGAATCAGTGCATAAATCTGCGCCTGCCACTGTTCCGGGCGAATACATTCCGAGGTGTTGAGCAGGGCAAGGATTTCCTCGGTGCTGGAAACGCCACGCAACAGGCGGTCAAAGCCCGACCCCGGAGGAAGACCTTCGCGGCACTCACAGGCCAGGATCAGCAGGCCACTTTCCTTGACGATTCGCGCTCCGGCACTCATGCCTTTGACTCCCTGGTAGAGGTTCAAGTCCAGCGGATATCCGCTGTTGGTGGTGACCACGATATCAAACGGCGCGGCGACTTTTTGCATCGCGGAGGAACGGACGAATTCGCAGCCGACTTGGTGCGCTTGGATGATGTCTCCGGCAAAGACGCCCGTGATTTGTCGGCGCTCGTTCAAGGTCACATTTAGCAGAAAGCCTGGCCCGGCCCGCAGTGCCAGATCGCGCAATTCCTCCCAGAGCGGATTGCCTTCGGTGACGCCAAACGTGGCTTGGGGATGGCCGATGTTGCGAGGGCCGTGATTGCTCATGACCGTCTTTAGCCCGGCGCAACCGGGGACAATGCCTTTGATTCCGCCGCTAAATCCGGCAAAGAAATGCGGCTCGATGAAGCCGGTGGTGATACGGACATCCGCCTGGGCCAGGTGGCGGTTGATCAAGGCCGGTGTGCCGTCGGAGGTGGTTCCGAATTGAACAAGCTCATCGGGATTCCCCCCTTCGTGGTTGATGATCCGGTAATGTCGCGCCACTGCGGGGGTGAGTAATCTCTCGAGTTCCTCCCTGGTGTTTGGACGATGCGTGCCCAGTTGATTGAGGAGGGTGATCTGCTCGTGTGGCACATAGGCCAGATGCTCCAGGAGCCACGGAATGATTCTCTCGTTTGGCGTCGCGCGCGTGATGTCGGTAAAGGTAATGCAAACACGATTCCCGGGTTTGATCCATTCGCGCAACGGCTTTGCCGCAATTGGGTTTTTCAACGCGCCAATGAGAGCGGCTTTTTCGTCGGGCAACCCGGGGCGATGGGAAGGCTCGATGACCGAGGTGCGGTCGTCAGGCAGGTGGATGGGCAAATAGCG
>Ga0187859_10002848_pt1 | contig 10708 bp, 13 predicted proteins | sample June2016WEW_10_1_2_FD_133019 | JGI IMG/M metagenome (GOLD analysis project Ga0187859, IMG submission 133019) | Peatland microbial communities from SPRUCE experiment site at the Marcell Experimental Forest, Minnesota, USA - June2016WEW_10_10 | ecosystem: Environmental > Terrestrial > Soil >... | reverse complement strand
GACTCCGCCGCTCACTGACGAGATCTGATCGAGCAGTGACTCCGCATCGCGGAAGCTGCCTTCGGCCGCTGCGGCAATGAGCTCGATTGCCGGCTCGTCTATTTTTATTTTTTCTTTTCCGGCAATCGACGTCAGCTTTTCGATGATCGTTGCCTTATTTAATTTTTTAAATACAAATCGTTGCGCGCGCGACGTGATCGTCGGCGGAAGCTTTTCAAACTCCGTTGTGGCCAAAATGATCACCGCGTGCGCCGGCGGCTCTTCCAATGTTTTGAGCAGGGCATTGAACGCCGCGCCGGTCAACATGTGCGCCTCGTCTATAATATAAACTTTGTGCTCGGCGCTCGCGGGGGAAGTGCGGATGTTTTCCTTAAGGTTGCGGATTTCGTCGATACCGCGATTGGACGCCGCGTCGATCTCCACGACGTCGAACGAATTCTGCGCGTCGATCGCGAGACACTCCCGGCATTCGTTGCACGGCTCGCCGAGCTTGGCGAACTCCGGATCCGTGCGCCGCTTTTCGCAATTGAGCAGTTTTGCGATCAGCCGCGCCGTCGTCGTCTTGCCCGTCCCGCGCGCGCCATAAAAAATGTAGGCCTGCCCAAGCCGCCCCGCCTTCGCCGCGTTCTTAAGGATCTCAACGTTCGTCTCCTGGCCGAGGACGTCGTCGAGCTTCTGCGGGCGATATTTGCGGTAGAGAGCCTGTGCCATGTGAAATCATTATAGCTGTAGTTGCTTAAATATCAAATATATGTCATAATTCCATAGAGGAGAATATCATAATGCCGGAAATGAGGACCCACTCTCCGAAGATGAGAAAAATTATATTTTTCTCAATCGTTGTGGGGGTTCCACTTATGTGCTTTTTGCTCATCGCTCACCCCAACTGTTTTCACTAGCCCCGGAAAAGCCCCGCGCTTGCCATTCGCGGGGCTTTTCTTTATTTATATTCAAAATTTTCGTATGATAAACGCAATAGTCATCCATCTATGGAATATGAAACGCGCGTAGGGGAGTTCAGCGGGCCGCTTGAGAAGCTTTTGGAGCTGATTGAGGCCGAGAAGATGGATATCAACGAGGTGAGTCTCGCCAAGGTCACGGACGATTTTTTGCGCTATCTGGAGACGTTTAAAGGCGGGCTTGATGTAAACGCGGAAAGTGCGGCAGACGCGGAAAATAAATTCCGCATCGACCTCCGCGTGCTCGCAGACTTTGTTTCCGTCGCGAGCAAACTGATCTTCCTCAAATCAAAATATTTATTGCCGGGCTTGGCGCTGTCGGAAGAAGAAGAGGCGGACATCAAAGACCTCGAATCGCGCCTGCACATCTATCAACAGCTCAAGCCCGCGATCAAGCTGATCAACAAGCTTTGGGCGACGAGCCACCACTCGTTTAGCCGTCCGTACTTCATTGGCCGCGGCACGGGAAGCGTTCCTGGACAGACAATGTTCTATCCGGGCGAGAACCTCACTATAGAGGCGCTTATCACAGCGATCGGCGGGATTCTCGATACGATCAAAACGTACGATCTCGAAACGGAAACGATCCACGAGAAAATCATTACGCTCGAGGAAAAGATCACGGAGGTGCTCGGACGCATCCAAAAAGGAGGGGATATGCATTTCAATCAGCTGTCCGGCGATAAATCGCGGGGCGAGATGATCGTGGTCTTCCTCGCGATCCTTCACCTCGCGCGCGAACAGCTCGTGCTCCTGGAGCAAATGGATAATTTTTCTGATATAATGGTGAAGAAAAATAATTAACTTTTCATGAAAAACGGACGGGCATCACTTGAGGCGCTGCTATTCATTCACGGAGAACCACTCACGTATAAAAAAATACAGTCCGTTTTGGGGATAGAAAAAGAGGAGCTCGAAGCGATCATCAAAGCGCTCGAAGCCGACCTCGCCGCCGATACGCGCGGACTTCAGCTCGTTTCCGACCGCGAGAAGATCCAGCTTGCCACCAAGCCGGAGTTCAACAGCATCCTTGAAAGCTTTATGAAGGAGGAGATTTCGGAGGATCTTTCGCCTGCGTCACTCGAGGCGCTCTCTATCATTGCGTACCTCGGGCCGATCTCGCGCGCGCGACTGGAATATCTGCGCGGCGTGAACTCGATCGTTATTTTGCGCAGTCTTATGATCAGAGGGCTCGTCGAGCGATTTCCCGACCCGGAGCATCCGGCCGGCTTTCTCTATCGCGGCACGTTTGACCTCATGAAGCATTTGGGAATAAAAGAAAAGGAGGGTCTGCCGGATTACGAGAAGTTCCAGGAACTGCTGAAAGTGTTCGACGCGCCGAAGACGGAGAGCGCGTCCGCCGAGAGCTCCGGAAGCACTACGGATGCGACCGCTCCGACGACGCAGTAGTAGTTCGCAATTATCATGTTAAAAAACCACGAGAAATTCATTTTTTTATTTGTTGTGATCGGTGCGATCTTTTTTGCACGCCTGGTATATCCCAACCTTTCAGGCGTTCCGGCGGTTGCGAAGAATGATCCGCCCCAGACGGCCGATGCGCAGGCATCGACCGAACCGCCGACGCTCGTTCTGCCGCAAACGTCCGTAGGAGACACCGCAACCGGGGCGATGGTCAGCGCCGAGAACGCAGTGACGAGCACCATTACAAACCCCAGCCCGTCGACCACGCTCATCAATTCGGTATTCTCAAAGACCGAGACGACACCATTGCCGATCTTCACCAACGAATCATATATGGTGGCCGACCTTACGACCGGCGCGGTGCTCGCCGGTTCGAACGACGCAAGCCGCTGGCCGACCGCGTCGCTCACCAAGCTCATGACCGCGACGCTCGTGCTCGATCAACTGACACCGACGACCACGATCACGATCACGCCGCAGATGTTCGCGGCAGATCCGACCGAACAGACGCTTGTGATCGGCGGCACGTACACTGTCGAGGATCTTTTACACTTATTGCTCATGCCGTCGAGCAACGTGGCCGCGCAAGCGATGGCGGATTATATCGGCCAGGCGCAATTTATGAACGAGATGAACGCGCGCGCGACAGCATGGGGGATGACGGACACCTATTTTGCCGATCCGTCGGGCATCTCCGCCGCAAATGAATCGACCGCGAACGATCTTTTGATCCTGGCCCAGCACGTCTATGCCGATTACCCGGAAATTCTTGCGCTCACCGACACGCCGGCGACGACCATCACCGAATTAAATTCGGGGAAAAAGATTGCGGTAAAGAGCATCAATGTTTTTGCCGGCGAATCTGCATTCATCGGCGGAAAGACCGGCAACACGCCGCAGGCAGGCGGAAATCTTTTATCAATATTCGATTATGAGGGCCACCCGGTGTTCATCACCATACTCGGCGCGCCGGCACTTCCATTCGAGGATACATCGGCGCTATTCTTATGGTTCAGAACCGACTATAAATAATTCCCGAAAAAATGTTACTTATGCAATCATTGTTGCTCAGCGAAGCGGTGCGCGTCACGATCCTCACCACGCTCTCATTCATCATCGCGCTCCTTGTCACGCCGCTCTGGTATAAATTCATCATTAAATATAAATTTGGGAAACAATTGCGCAGCGGCGGGGGAGCGCCCGTGTTCGCCGAATTGCATAAGAACAAAGCGGGTACGCCGACAAGCGGCGGACTGATCATCTGGACTACGGTGATCGCGATGGCGATCTTCTTCGATATCATGCGCCATCTTTTTGGCGGCAGCTGGACCTATTTTAACTTCGTCGATCGCGCGCAAACCTATCTGCCGATCGCCGCATTCCTCATCGCGGCGCTTCTTGGATTGCTCGACGATTGGCTGAACGTGTTGAAACTTGGCGGCGCGCCCGGCGGGGGATTGAAGATCCGCCAAAAGGCGGTCGGTTATCTGCTCATCGCGCTTATCGGCGCGTGGTGGTTTTATTTCCGCCTCGGCTGGAATGTGCTTGCGATCCCGTTTATCGGCAACGTGACGATCGGGTGGTGGTATATCCCCATTTTTATTTTCATCATCTTTGCAGCGGCGTTCAGCGCGAACGAGACCGATGGCCTGGACGGCCTGCTCGGCGGCGTATCGCTGTTTGCCTTCGTATCGCTCGCCACGGTGGCATTCGTGCTTCATAGCTACGACCTCGCGGCGTTCTGCGGGGTGATCATTGGAGCACTGCTCGCGTTCCTCTGGTTCAATATCTATCCCGCAAAGTTCTTCATGGGCGACACCGGCTCGATGTCGCTCGGCATCACGATCGGCGTCATCGCCATGCTCACGAACACCACGCTCATCCTTCCATTTTTCACCATCATCCTCGTCATTGAATCGCTGTCCGTCATCATCCAGGTGATCTCAAAGAAGCTCCGGCACGGCAAAAAAGTCTTCCGCTCCGCGCCGATCCATCATCACTTCGAGGCGCTCGGCTGGCCCGAGTCGCAGGTGACCATGCGCTTCTGGATCGTGAGCGCCGTCTTCTGTGCACTCGGGTTAGTGATATTCTTCCTATCGCATTAGAGAAAGCCGCTGATAGAAGTTGACATATTAGTATTATAGATGATATAATACTTTCAGCTGAAATTGCCCTTTCGGCGCGGCGTAAATCCTGAACTCAACAATCTTTTCGTAAGAGAAGCTACCCCACGGGGAAATGAGACAGGCGGCCATCATAAGGAGCGGGGCAATGTCAAAAAATTTTTCAGGGAATCTAAAGGCAAGGCTTGCATTGGCATGGACTATTCTTGCTACATGTCTTTTCTTTTTTCTCGCGTGGCACACCAAAACGTTACCCGACCCGAATGGTCTCATCACTTTTACGATAGCGACCTTCGCGATTTCCGCAATTGTGTCGCTGTCCTACTACATAACAACATGGCATGACACGACAGTTGAATCCGTGTCTCCGGTTCCTATCATCCGGGTCTATACGCACAACAGTGTGACCGCGGCCGTTCTTGATTCCGATTATAGGGAGTGGTGGAGGTATGAAGCTGAGTATCACAGGAATCTTGGCACCAGGAGAATTATTCCTGCGCCAGTATTCACTGCATTCTTCACCGACGACCCAGTAAGGCACGGACAACTTGGAAGTCTTTTAACAGGCACAATGGAGGAATACCGTAAGCTGGTAGAGGGGTGCCATATCGAGTTCTGTGAGCTGTATATTCCACGGCTTGCTTATCAGGGGATGCAATTTTCACCCATCTCACTCATACAGGCATACCGGTTATTCTACGGGAAACTGCCCGGAAAGCCCGCTTTGTTCCTTCGCTAATTCAAATCCAACCCTTCGGTTGGTGGCCCACTCTCTTTGAGCGGGCCTTTTTATTTATTGATTTGACTATCCTGCACCATTTGGTATACTTTCTCCTATGCCAGAAGACACAGTAGTATCGATGCAAAACAACCAGACGTCGGGATATCCGGCGGAAGGATCCCGCGAAATGATGGATGCGGGTGTTTTTTATGGACGCAAAAAGAGCAAGACGAACCCGAAGATGCGTCCGTTCGTGTTGGGCAATCGCGGCGGGATCGAGATCATTAACCTCCAGAAAACGGAAGAGATGATGGATGCCGCAGCGGCGTTCATCAAAGAACGGGTGCACAACAACGGCCTGGTACTCCTCGTCGGCACCGAGCCGGCGGCAGAGACGAGCGTTCTCACGCTCGCAAAGAAGCTCAACATCCCGTATGTCACGACCCGCTGGGTCGGGGGTGCGATCACGAACTTCAAGATCATCGCAAAGCGTGTTGAGCGCCTTAAACAGCTTCGCACCGATCTCGCATCCGGCGCGCTCGTCGGAAAGTATACAAAGAAAGAACGTTTGGAAATGGAGCGCGAGATGCGGCGCTTGGAAGAATTGATGGGTGGCCTCGAATTGATGACGAAGGAACCGGATGTCGTGGTCGTTATCGACCCGATCCTGCACCACACGGCAGTGAGCGAAGCAATTACGAAGAAGATCCCCGTGATTGCGCTCGCAAACGTGGATGCAGATCCGGACAAGATCACGTATGTCGTTCCGGGTAACGATAAGGCAAAGAAGAGTATTGAATGGTTTTTGGAGCGCGTCGGAAAAGCCTATGAAGAGGGAGTGAAGATGCGCGCAGTGGCGGCAGAGGCAAAAGCAGCGGAAGCAACCGCGAAAGCTTCCGCTCCGGCACAGGAAAAATAGTCGTGCGGCCGCACGAGGATGCGGGCGGAAAGGTAATGTAGTATAATTTGAAACTATGGAAACCAAAACAACGGTGACGGCGGAGATGGTTCAAAAATTGCGCGATATCACGAGCGCAGGAGTGATGGATTGCCGCAAGGCGCTCATCGAGGCTGACGGCAACATCGACGCCGCAGTCAAGATCATTCACGAGAAAGGACTGGCAAAGGTGGAAAAGCGTGCGGATCGAGAGACCGGCGCGGGCCTGGTGCAGTCATATGTGCACAACGAGCGCATCGGCGTCCTGCTCCGTCTGAGCGCAGAGACGGACTTCGTGGTCCGCTCGGAGCCGTTCAGGGCGTTGGCACATGACCTTGCGATGCATATCGCGGCGGCGGCTCCGAAGGACGTCGAGGAATTGCTTGCGCAGCCGTATGTAAAGGATGAGTCGCGGACAGTGAAGGATGTGGTGGGTGAAGTGATCGCGAAGGTGGGGGAGAACGTCACCGTCGGCGAATTCTATCGCGTCGAAGCGTAACGTACGCGGCGCGCATCCATTTTATGGAAATCATCTTCACTATCATCCTTATGATCTGCCTGGGAACCGTGCTGTACCTGACGGTGCAGGTTCTGCCGCGCATCGAAGAGGTACCGACAGAGGAAAAAGGATTTCTTGAACGCTGGGCGCATTCCGAGATGCCGGAAAAGATCGATGCCGCATTCAATAATTTCCTTTTGAAGTTTCTGCGGCGCATAAAAGTACTCATCTTAAAACTGGACAACACGCTCGCAAAGCATCTTCAAAAGATCAAACCGGAAGAGGACAAGCGCCCGAACATTGATTTTAAAGAGATGAGCGGGCAGAATAAGGAGGGTTCGGAAGAATAGTGTTGGGATAGAAAACATTGCGTCGGTGGCGGAGTGGTCAATCGCAAAAGACTGTAAATCTTTCGCCCTATGGGCTACGCAGGTTCGAATCCTGCCCGGCGCACAAAATCCGTTTAACAGATAAAAAATATTTTTCAATAAGAAAAACCCCAGCCGTAATGGTTGGGGTTTGTGCCAGAAAATCTGGCGGAAGCAAAAAGAGGTTGGACGTCATCGGCGACGCTCCTTAAAAGGGATGTGTTTCAGACAAACGATTGATCCACCCTTCGAGATTGAGATCCTCTTTGTCGCGATAGATGGTGTAATGGGAGTCATGGGCAAATTTGACGACCACGTAGCGAACCACTTCGTATGGGTTGCCGTTCCCCGCGACCTGTTCTGCCCAGAGCGTCTTCCCGTCAGAGTGCGAAGCTTTCACCACCCAGCTGGCCTGACAAAATATTCTGGGTGGATACATCGTTTCTCCGTATATCCAAATTTCGACGCTTTCATCCCTTGCAGGAGAAAGTAGCAACACTTTCAGGTCGCCGAAATTGTTGGTGATCCGCACATTGTCCGATTTATAATCCCAATTGCTCTTAACGGCATAGAGCCACGGGAAATCGGTGAATATTTTCTGCCATTTGCGCCACCGATGTTCTTCTCTCGTGCCTGCGTAATAGAACATTGTTCCTCCTGAGCATCCGCTCTTTGACTCATCCGAGTCTGGAATTAAGTTTCTGCCCATATTTTATCCTTTGAAGGATAATTTGTAAAGTGGAAGTTTGGATCTTAAAGTGAAATATGCTTGACGAAATTCTAAAATAGGAGTACTATATCGGTAGATAATCTTATGAAGATTCCGTTCTGCAGGGGTGCAGAGTGGGGTCAATCGCTGGGCCGCGTTCACGAAAGGCGAACGCAAACCTCTCTCTGTGGTTTAGATTGAGGGAACCGCCCAAAAGTGAGTGGCATTACCACTCAGCCCTTAGCCGTCTTACCCAGACGCACCTCCGCCCTGTAGTTTAGGGCGGCGTCATCATACGAGAGGGGAATAGCTTCGGCTGTTCCCCTCTATATTTCTTAAAAAATAGGTTCGAACCTGGTCCGATACCCCGCACAAATTCCGTTTAACGCATTAAAAGTAATAGCCCATACAATTTGGGCTCCATTTTGCTAAAATATATTTATGATGAAAATAGATTCGCTAGACTCAGATATCAAAGCCCTTAATCGATTGGTCGGTACATGGAAAATATCGGGCGATGCGCAGGGCCAGATCAAATATGAATGGATGGAGGGCGAATTTTTCCTCGTGCAACACGTTGATCTAAACTACGGTGGGAGAAAAATAAAAGGCATCGAAATCATTGGCCATATGAAGCAGCCCAATGAACGACCAAGTAAAGAAATATGGAGTCGCTTTTACAGTTCCCTTGATGGCCTGACGCTCGATTACGTTTATGAACTTACCGACAATATTCTCACGGTCTGGTTTGGTCATAAAGGTTCCGATAATCATATGAAGAGTATTTTCGACCCCAGCGGAAATAGTTTTTCCGCAGCATGGGAATGGCCGGGAGGAGGCTATAAGGTCACGGGAACTAGGTTAGTAGGGTAGCTCATCAAAGCTCATTTTCTGGAAATCAGTTCAAACTGAACGAGCTATAACAGCCAACATCGCATCTTGGTTGACATTATATTCCTGTTTGTTAAATTTAACTCATATGGATATGGAAAGTATAAAGCCGCAAGCGGAGGGAGAAGCTTTAAAACCTCTTTCTCTTGACCAGCAGATGAGGCGCATAGGTTTGAGGGCAGCATTAAAAGCGTATCGGGCTGGAGAAGAATTTAAAGCAGAACACCCTGGCGATGTTTTTGGTCGGGAAACATATGGAAGATTCTATGATGAGGCTGCAGCTGAAGGAAAATTGATAGCAGAAAAAATCATTGGGGATTTGGCTAGCCCCGAGACCAGGGAAGGAGCTGAGCAGGCTATAAAGGAACTGGTTGATGAGAAAATAAGAGACACCATTAATTTTTGGGCCAATCCTAAAACCCCCAATGAGGTGGAAACTCTTGAAGATTTTGGCAGTAGAGAATAGAGGGGTGTTTTATATCGCAAAATTAAAAGACGGAATTGTTGGAAAACTGTATAAAATAGGTTCGAACCTGGTCCGATACCCCGCACAAAATCCGTTTAACGCAAAATATCAACAAGTGATATAATTTTGGAATGAGCAATCATCATAAAGTTTACGTTGCGGCATATCTTGTTTTAAAACGCGACAATCAGATTTTCCTTTTACGTCGCGCGAACACTGGTTATGAAGATGGCAAGTATGGATTGCCCTCTGGTCATGTTGAAAAAGATGAACAACCTTCAATTGCCGCTATCCGTGAAGCGAAAGAGGAAGTGGGTATTGATGCGCTTCCTGAAGATATTTCTTTTGTGCACGCCATGCACCGATTGGACTATGGCGGAACGGATATGGAATACGATGACTTCTTTTTTCTCTGTGAAAAATGGAGTGGTGAACCGAGTAATATGGAACCGGAAAAGTGCGATGAATGTGGCTGGTTTCCGATTGATAATTTGCCTCCCAATACGATGCCTTATACAAAACAGGCGATAGAGGATATTCAGAAGGGGAAGTTTTATAGGGAGAAATAGGTTCGAACCTGATCCGATACCCCGCACCGCAAACAAAATAGGCTTTGTTCGAGCAAGACACCCTTCGGGACGCTCGAACAAAGCCTATTTTGTTTGCCTGTTCTGAAGGGGATTCGAACGGCGGAGGAAAATTTTTCAGCAGAAAAATTTGCCGAGCCGGTGCCCAGAGCTTGCGCGAGCGCAAGACTCGCGGGTGAATCCTCTCCGCGCACAAAATCCTTTTAATACATTAAAACTTTATCTAAAGCTATGCTGCCTTTACGGCGGTAATATCTTTATCTCTCGAACGGCGTTGATAGGGTCGAGGATTAAAAACTATTAACCTAAAAAAATATGAATACCGAAGATTTTGTTAAGGCGTTTACTGAAGCGATGACCCACGAAGGGGTCGAGGACATGATGAAGCTTTGGTCGCCGGACGGGGAGTGGGTGGTCATGGCCACCGGTGAGACGTTTAAAGGACTCGACAAGATTCGGGAGCTCGCAACGCGATCGGTGGCTGCACGGACACATGGCACAGGGGAAGGACTTCTGCCTTTCAATGTCTTCACTGACGCCGAAGGGACGAAGCTTATTTGGGAATATGTGCACAAGGCCGTTGTCACGGACAAATGGCCAGCATCTACCAATAGACCAGCCCCGGGCACGATGGTCAATATTCCAATAGTATTAAGTTGTGATATCAAAGACGGCAAATTCACCAAGATCAGAGAATACTTCGACCTGCTGACGGTCACCGAACCCGGCAATCCCCACTATCTTTATAAATGAAAATATTCATGTGGATCATGATCGGCATTGTCGCAATTTGCGCGATTGTGATTATCGCGCTTCTTATCTTTCCCGGATCATTGGCGGGTCCAACGGCACCTCCATTGCAATTGCCACAACTGAACACGGAGACAACAATCACGACCTCGGCTGACGGCACTTGGTTAGCGACGAGTGGTTCAATTGCCGGCTTTCGAGTGAATGAATCGTTCCTTACGCAGAGCAGCGTGATTGTGGGGCGCACAAGCGCGGTAACCGGCTCGCTTGTCATTG
>Ga0187859_10002845_pt1 | contig 10709 bp, 10 predicted proteins | sample June2016WEW_10_1_2_FD_133019 | JGI IMG/M metagenome (GOLD analysis project Ga0187859, IMG submission 133019) | Peatland microbial communities from SPRUCE experiment site at the Marcell Experimental Forest, Minnesota, USA - June2016WEW_10_10 | ecosystem: Environmental > Terrestrial > Soil >... | reverse complement strand
TTTGACTTGAACAAGACGGTGGTGCAGAAAGCCGAAGGGTTTGGCTTTGATTTCGCATTGTCGATGATCAAGCTGCACGGGTTTGGCGGGCCGTCGGGGTTCTGGGATTACAACCTGGAATCGTTCACGCTGATGGCCGGCCTGGCGTCGGTCACCGAACGCATTCAGCTGTTTGCGACCTGCGCCGTGCTGACGATGCCGCCGCCGATCACGGCGCGTATGGCGACGACAATCGACTCGATTTCCCATGGGCGGTTCGGGGTCAACATCATTTCCGGTTGGCAGCGCCGTGAATATACCCAAATGGGCATCTGGCCCGGCGCCGAGCATTACAAGCGGCGCTACGATTATTGCGCCGAATACGTGACCATTATGCAGGAGTTGTGGCGCAGCGGCCGGTCCGACTTCGAAGGCGATTTTTTCCAGATGGACGATTGCCGTTGCCTGCCGATGCCGGCGAAAGACATTCCCATCATCTGCGCCGCGCAGAGCGACAACGGCACGAAGTTCGCCGCCGAGTACGCCGATTACAATTTCTGCGGCAGTTTTGGCTACAACGCGCCAAAAGCGGTCGAACCCAGTGTGGCACGGCTGGTGAAGGCGAATGAGGCAGCGGGGAGGGATTGTGGCGCACTGATCCTGACCATGGTCATCGCCGATGAAACCGACGCCGCCGCCAATGCAAAATGGGAGCATTACAAGGCCGGGACCGACTACGAAGCATTGGCGTATCGCGACGCACAGGCCGAGGACGACCCCAGCACCGACATCTACGCCCAACCCAATCGCCGCCGCATCCTCGGCACCAACAAGTTGCCGACCAATCAGGGCGTGCTGGTTGGTTCTTATGCCAGCGTCGCTCGAATGTTGGACGAGGTGGCCAGTGTGCCGGGCGTACGCGGCGTCATGCTGACCTTCGACGATTTCGTGATCGGCATGGAACAATTCGGCACCCGCATCATGCCGCTGATGCGCTGCCGAGACACGTTGCAGCAAGCGGCATGAGCGGGCAACGTTCGCTCTCGGTCCCGTTCTTCGGTTCCGGCCTGTGGCCGCGTCTCACCCGACCGCGAGTCCGGCTGTCGCCAGCGTTGATTTCCTGGTTTCAGGTGGGACCACTGGCGCTGGTGTTGATCGCACTGGTGGTGCTGCCGGCGTTCCTGTTCCTGGTAGTCAGCTTCTGGGACTATGACCGCATCGGCATCTATCCGGCGTTTCTGCTGGATAATTATCGAGAATTGTTCACGACGCCGGCGACCTACCGGGTTTATCTGAGTTCGCTGTGGTTGTCGCTAATCGTCTGGGCTATCACGCTGTTTGTGGGGTTCAACATCGCGTGGTTCCTGGTGTTCCATGTACGAACCGCGATGATCCGGACGGTGCTGTTTTTGCTTTGTGCCATCCCGTTCTGGACCTCCGGCATCATCCGCACCATTGCCTGGATTCCCTTCCTTGGCCGCAACGGTGCCTTCAATCAGATCCTGATGGCGCTTGGCGTGATCCATGAACCGTTGTCATTCCTGCTGTTCTCCGACTTCGCCGTGATCGTGACCTATGTCAATTTATTCACTTTGTTGATGGTTGGCCCAATCGCAAACTCGATGGCAAAAATCGATCCCGCGTTGATCGAGGCCGCGGTCGATGCCGGCGCCAGCCGTTGGCGAGTGATGACCGACGTGGTCATCCCGCTGTCGAAAACCGGGATCGCACTTGGCTCGATCCTGGTGTTCACACAGGTGATGGGCGACTATTTCGTAGTGCGGCAAATGAGCGGCGGTCAGAGCGCCTCGGTCGTGTCGATGCTGTCAACCGAGATTCAGGCGATGCAATATCCGCCAGCTGCCGCCAACGCCATGCTGCTGGTGGTATTCGTTGCGGTCATGGTTGCCGGCATGATGCGCATTGTCGATGTCCGCAAGGAACTCGTGAAATGATGGTCGGCGGCCAGTCGCTGCGGCCGATCAGCGCATCGCGCCCCTGGACGTTCTACGTACTGGGTTCGTTGTTCGGCGCCTATTTGCTGTTTTTGTATGGACCGATGTGCGTCATCTACCTGCTGTCGTTCCAAGGGGAGAACGGCGGCGTCACCTTCCCGATGGTCGGCCATTCCACCGTTTGGTTCCAGGAGATAATGAAGCCTGGCCAGATGGCAAACATTCCGGTCGCGTTCGGACGGTCGGTCGGCCTTGCCGCTGTGGTCAGCTGTATCACTGTCGTGTTTGCGGTCGCCGCGGGCCTGGGATTCCGGCGACGTTTCCCCGGCTCCGGCGTGGTGTTCTACATCGCTGTTGCCAGCCTCGTCATGCCTGGGCTTTTGGTTGGATTTGGTATCGGTCTTACGTTTCGTTTCCTCGGGCTAAATACCGGCCTGTTCAGTTCAGCGCTTGGGGCGCAACTGACCTGGACGTTGCCATTCGGCATGTTCGCAATGTTCGCCGTGGTCAACCGGTTCAATCGCGCATGGGAAGAGGCCGCCGCCGATCTTGGCGCCACCTCCTGGCAACGGTTGCGGTATGTCACCCTGCCGATCCTGCTGCCTGGCATCCTCGGCGTCGCGATGGGCGCGTTCACTTTGTCGTATGACGAATATGCGCGGACCACGCTGACAATCGGGCCGGTCAATACCTTGCCGTTGGAACTCTACGCGCTGATTTCGTCAGCGACCTCTCCGACTTTGTTCGCTATCGGCACGTTGACGACGGTAACCTCGTTTACAATCATTGCGTTGACCTTGGTTCTGGTGTTGCGCATGCAACGCCGCCGCTCGCTGGCGAGTTTGAAGGTGGAATGAAATGGATCCAAGGTTCGACGTTGAACTGGTTGCGGTCACCAAACGCTATGGCTCGACGTTGGCGGTCGATAATGTGTCGTTGCGTATCCCGCGTGCTTCATATTGCTGTCTGTTGGGCCCGTCCGGTTGCGGCAAGACGACGACGTTGCGGATGATCGCCGGCCACGAAGCGATCACCGATGGCGACATTTTGATCGGTGGGCAAAACGTCTCTGATCTGCCGCCCGTGGCGCGCGGCACGGCGATGATGTTTCAGAGTTACGCGCTGTTCCCGCATTTGAATTGCCTCGACAACGTGGCGTTCAGCCTGAAGATGCGCGGTGTTGGTAAGGCCGAGCGGCACGGCCGGGCGCGCGAGTTTCTGAAGTTGGTGCATATGTCGGACTTTGCGCTGCGGCTGCCGGCGCAATTGTCCGGTGGCCAGCAGCAACGTGTGGCTCTGGCGCGGGCTTTGATTACGCATCCCAAAGTGCTGCTGCTGGATGAACCGCTGTCGGCACTGGATCCGTTCCTGCGGATCAAGGTGCGCGAGGAACTGAAGCGTCTGCAACGTGAGCTGGAAATCACCTTCATCCATGTCACGCACAGCCAGGATGAGGCGATGGCGATGGCCGATCTGATGGTGGTGATGGAGGACGGGGTCATTCGCCAGTCCGGAGCGCCGCGCGAGGTGTTTGAACGTCCGGTCAATCCATTCATCGCTCGGTTCATCGGCGGGCATAACGTGCTGCCGGGTCCGTCAGGCCCGATCGCGATCCGCGCCGATCGTTGTCGTTTGGGTCTTGCAGGCAATGGGCCGCATGTGTCGGGGCGGGTCTCGGTGGTGGAATATCAGGGGACGATGGTGCGGGTTGCGGTGACCACCGAGCCGGGCGATGAAGTTTCGGCACTGGTGCCGGATGAATTGTTCCATCGCCAGCCGGTGGAACCGGGTGATGCGGCGACTCTGGTGTGGTCCGAGCAGGATGTGCACCACATGGCGCAGGCGTAACGCTGCGACCTGATGGTTCGGAGGCATCGGCGGAGCACGCGGCACTGCCGCATCTGTGTTCATCCCTGCTTATCTGTGTGTATCGGTGTTTTCACTTTACGGGCTGCCGGATCCAAACCTGCCGCGGTCGTTTTGTTTCTGCGCGGGAAGAATTAACACAGATACACACAGATAAGCAGGGATGAACGCAGATCCCTGAGGCACCGTCGGTGCGCATGATCGGCGGACAATTCTGATGCGCGCGCCCGGGGATAATCACCTCCGGCTTGACGCGCGCATCGGTCGCGGCACTGTGTTTGCGGCAGCCCGGGAGAAAGCCCAGACAAGGGCAGGCCGGTTACGGAGGCCACGCGGATGGACGATGAACTACCGGAAGTCAGCGAACTCGAACGCGTCGCGGAATGGCGGCAGCGTAAGGTCGACGCCAAACCCGCTGATGCGCAAAGCGCGAAAGCGGCGCGGCAGTTGCAAAAACTGGCCGACGATCTGCGCGCGTCGCCCAATCCGAAGTTGCTTGAAGAGTATCGTTGCGTCTGCAACTGGCTCAGCGAATCCGACGGCATCTCGGATTTCGTGTTACGGGCGCAGGACTATCGCGAAATGATCGGTTTCGGCGAATGGGCGCAAACGGGCGACGACTACCTTCGTGCACTTATCGGCCTGGCGCAGGAAACCTTCGGGATGGGTTGAGTCTGCTTCTGTCATTGCGAACGCAGCGAAGCAATCTTCATGCCCTCCCCGACGGAGATTGCTTCGCTTCGCTCGCAACAACGACCGGCTCGCAATGTCAGGAACGGGCAGTGGGGTAACCCGACCGGAAACGGCTTTAGCCCGACCGTGCTCCGGCTCGCGCATTCCGAGGCCGCGATGTCGTCCGCTCCGGCGCCGGCCGCCCGAACAGCACAAACGAGGCGCGGATCACTCTGATCTGATACCACTCCGCCAGTTCCGGCGTATGCGAGTGGTAGTAACCCACCGCCTCAACCACATTGCCGTGCGACTCATCCAGATAGATCCGCATGATCGCCCCGGCAGCAACGATGTTGAAGCAGGGATCGTTGATCAGCCGTCCGGCGACCACCCGTGGCGTCATGTGCCACGACCGCGCCAGATACGGCAGCCACCTGGTATTGACCTGCATGACGCCGAGGTCGGCGGTGCCATTGAAATTGCGCGATATCGTGCCGGGATGTCCGGCTTCCACCACCTGAATGGACGGCAGCACCCGCGGCGGCAGGTGATAGAACTGCGACACGGCCAGCATGCAGGCGAGGTAAGGGACTGGCATCAGGCCTGATTGACCTCGATCAGCCCGCGGCGGATTTTGCGGCCGCGTTCCACCTTGTCCTCGATATATGCAGCATCGCCCCAACGCACCGCACGTGCCATCGCCTGCGCGTCCTCCATGAAGCGCGCCAGCATTTCCAGCAATGCCTCGCGGTTGTTGAGAAATATGTCGCGCCACATCACCGGATCGCTGGCCGCGATGCGGGTGAAGTCGCGGAACCCCGAGGCAGCGAAATTGGTGACTTCGCGACGGGTTTCCTCGGCCAGGTCGTCGGCGGTGCCGCAGATGGTGAACGCAAGAAGATGTGGAAGGTGCGAAACGATCGCCAGCACGCGGTCGTGATGCGCCGGTTCCATGCGCTCGATCATGGAGCCGCAGCGGCGCCACAGTTCGGCGACTTTCTCCACCGCGACTTCGTCGGTGCCAGGCGGCGGGGTCAGCAAAGTCCAGCGGCCCTGGAACAGCGTGGTAAAGCCCGAATCAGGACCGGAATATTCCGTGCCGGCCAAAGGATGCGCCGGCACGAAATGCACACCGGCTGGCACGAAAGGCCCGACATCACGAATGACCGACTGCTTGGTGGAGCCGACGTCGGTCAGCACCGCACCCGGTTGCAGGACGCCGCCAATCCGTGCGGCGATATCAGCAAAAGCACCAACCGGGGCGCACAGCATGACTCCGTCCGCGCCCTCGACTGCCCGAGCCGGATCCAGTTCGACACGGTCGGCGAAGCCAAGCTCGACCACTCGGTCCAGGGTCTTTTGCGTGCGTGCATTGACGATGATTTCCGACGCCAGGTCGCCGCGTTCCTTGGCAATCCGTGCAACCGAGGAGCCGATCAGACCAATGCCCAGAAGCGCCAGGCGGCGGAAGACCGGTTCAGCCACGGGCTTGCTTCATGAAATCGGAAAGGCCTTCGAGGATCATGCCGCATTCCTCGGCGGTGCCGACGGTAATGCGCAGGCATTGCGGCAATCCGTAGGCTCCAACGCGGCGCACGATCAACCCACGTTGCCGCAGAAACAGATCCGCCGCGTTGGCGGTTTCGGTGACGCCGAAATCGGCCAGGACGAAATTGCCCTCACCGCGCCAGACCTTGATGCCCAGGGCCTCGATCCCATCTGCCAACCGCGGCCGCCACTCGGCGTTATGCGCGCAGCCCTTCTCAACCCAGCCGTTCTCCTGCAATGCCGCGAGCCCCGCCGCCTGGGCTGCCACCGAAACATTGAATGAGCCACGAATGCGGTTCAGCACATCGATCACACCAGGCGGGCCGTAGCACCAGCCCAGACGGATGCCGCCCAATCCGAAAACTTTGGAGAAGGTGCGGGTCATGACGGTGTTGTCAGTGGCGTCGACCAGCCGCTCGCCGGCGTTGTAGTCGCTTCGAGTCATGTATTCGGCGTAGGCGGAGTCGATGACCAGCAACACCTCGGGCGGCAAGGCGGCACGAAACCGGGTCATTTCGGACTCAGTAATCATTGCCCCGGTCGGATTGTTCGGATTGGCAATGAACACCGCTTTGGTGGAAGGCGAGACTGCGGCCAGCATCGCGTCCAGATCGGGTTGCAGGTTGCGCTCGGGCACCTTGATCACCCGGCTGCCGGCATAAGTTCCGGCGATGAAATAAATGGTAAAACCGTGCTCGGACATGATGATGTCGCGGCCCGGCCCGCCATACGCCAGACAAAGCTGGTACAGCAGATCATCCGACCCCGCGCCGCAAACAATGCGGGCCGGGTCGAGGTTCCAACGTTTGCCGATCGCCTCGCGCAGCCGGTCGGCGCCGCCGTCGGGATAACGAAACACGTCGCCGGCAACCTCACGCAGCGCCTGTTGCGCGAGCGGCGGTACGCCGAACGCGCCCTCATTGGAGGACAATTTATACGAACGGTTGACGCCGGCGACCGATGATTCACCGCCGACATAGGGGCTGATGGTCAGAATTTCCGGGCGCGGGGCCGGGGCTGTCATGCTGGTTCTCCTGCCATCGGAACGGCATAGCCGCCAAGCACGATCGCACCCGCGGGCAAACGCGGCTCGTCGTCGGGCACCATGCCCTCGACCTCGGCAATCATGCCGTGGGTGGCGTGCAGGATCAGGCCGGCATCGGCCAGCAGCGTGCGGTCTGGTGTGGCGATGAAGGACCGGTCGCTGCCGCTGGCATCCGGTGCAGCGACCCCGACCACCAGAGCATCCGCCCCCGGGACGCCAGGCCGACGGCTGCCCCAGAATGGCAGACGGGCAATGATGTGCAGCCGCGGTGTCCCTTCGGTCAGCTCCGTCCACCATGCAGTGGTCGCTGTCGGAAACGGCAGCACGCCGACCGAGGCGGTGCCGGCGCGCACCGCTTGCAACGTTGCCCTGGCTGACGGATGCACGATCGCGGGCGTCAGAAAGCCGAAATGTTCGCGGGCGAGGGCCTGCAACGTACCATCCGGTGCCGGGTCGAACACGGCAACGGTCACCGCGGTCTGCATCGCAGTGGTGCCGGCCAGCAGCTCCCGCCACATCCGCACCAGTGTTTGCGGTGGCAGTTTGCCGGTGTGGCGGGCGAGCAGGCGGCGCAGGATTGCCGCTTCGCGGCCGGGCCGGAACGCCGAGGGTTTGCCCGAGCGTGCGACACCTTCGATCACCTGAGCCCGTTCGATCAGCAAGTCGTGGATTTTGTCGTCCAGTTCATCCAGGCGCGCACGGAGCCTGAGCAGATCGGGCCGCCAACCATCTTCCGGAGGCGGCGCCTTGGCTTTCGGGGTCGGTGTGGTGTCGGGCATGGGACGTGACCTAGCGAGCCGTTACGCCTGGCGCAAGCGTGGCGCCCGGTGTTGCCGGGGCCTGGGCTTCAATCGCGTGCCGGATGGGGCAATACTGCCGGCTGACGCCATCCAGGTGCACGTCAGGTGCCCGACCAAAGGAACGCCCGTTATGTCCAGTGGACCCTTGCCGGTTTGCCAGCCCGAAGACGTTGGCCTGTCGTCTGCCGCTCTGGCTCGGTTGGGAACAGCGTTGCAGGACCGGATCGCGAGCGGGCACCTGCCCGGCGCGGTAGCCCTGGTCGCTCGGCACGGCAAGGTCGCGTGGTTCGAGGCGTTTGGCCGGCAGGATCCCGCCAGCGGCGCGCCGATGCGGACTGACTCCATCTTCCGCATCTATTCGATGACCAAGCCGCTGGTTTCGGTCGGCGTGATGATGCTGTGGGAGGAAGGCCGCCTGCTGCTGAACGATCCGATCGAGAAATATCTGCCGGCATTTGCGCGGCCCAAGGTGGGCGTGGTGGAGGGCGATACGTTGCGGCTGGTTCCGGCCAATCGCTCGATCACCGTGCAAGACCTGCTGCGTCATACCTCGGGCCTGACCTATGAGTTCCGCGGCACGACATTGGTGCACAAGGCGTACATCGATGCTCGGACCTCGCGGCTGCGCCAGACCAACGAGGAACAGGTGGCGACACTTGGCCCGCTGGCGCTGCTGCATCAGCCGGGGACGCAATGGGAATACAGCCGCTCCACCGACGTTTTGGGGCGGTTGATCGAGGTGATCTCCGGGCAAAGCCTGGGCGCATTCCTGGCAGAGCGGATTTGTGGTCCTTTGGGCATGACCGATGCGGGGTTCTCGGTGCCGGAACCGCGGCACGGGCGGATTGCCGAGCCGTTCGCCAAGGATCCGGAAACTGCGGCCGACGTGGCGTTATTGGACGTGAAGCGAACCGCGATATTTGAGTCGGGAGGCGGCGGCATGGTCGCCACGACGATGGATTACGCGCGTTTCTGCGCCATGCTGTTGCATAATGGACGGTTTGGCGATGCGCAGTTTCTTGGCCGCAAGACGCTTGAGTTCATGACATCCGATCATCTCGGTTCGATCCCAGGCAACTCGGAATCGTTGCCGCCCGGTCACGGCTTCGGCCTGGGCTTTGCGGTGCGGACGGCGGTGGGGCTGGCGCCATTCCCTGGCTCGGTTGGGAGTTATTACTGGAGCGGTGCGGCAGGCACGTGGTTCTGGGTCGATCCGGCAGAACGTTTGTTCGCCGTGCTGATGATCCAGGCACCCGGACAGCGGGAACATTACCGGCTGCTGTTCCGCGATCTGGTGTACGCGGCAATCGCCGACTGAAAAGCAACGAGGAGGAGATCGACCATGCTGTTCAGCTGTCTACCTGAGGGGGCACGCATCCCCGGACGCTTTCCGGGTCCCGCGCATGCGCGTGGCAGGTGGTTCACCATCGATATTCATTGCCATGTGAACAGTCAGAAGGCCACTTCGATGGTCGAAGGCAATGAGGCGGTCTCGCGCTGGTTTCTGGAAACCCAGGCGAACCCGGGCAGTCAGGCGATCAATCGGCAGAACGGGGTGCGGACGCGGCAGCAGGGCACCTCGGCGGAGCAACGGATTGCCGACATGGACCTGATGGGGATCGACATTCAGGCGATTTCTCCGTCGCCGCGGCAGACTTATTACGGGGCTGACGCCGATCTGGGGCGGGACGTTTCACGCACCATCAACGACGAGATCGCCGATATCGTTGGAAGGTATCCTGACCGTTTCACCGGGCTGGGGACAATCCCGTTGCAGGCGCCGGAACTGGCGATTGCCGAACTGGAACGGTTGCATAAGTCTCTGGGCATGCGTGGCATCGAAATCATGACGCATGTCGCGGGTGAGGATTTGTCGGCTGATCGATTCCGCCCAGTGTTTAAGCGGATTGAGGAACTGGGGATGCTGGTATTCATGCATCCGGACGGTTTCACCGAGGCACGCCGGTTCAAGGATCATTATTTTGCCAACGTGATCGGCAATCCGTTGGATACGACAGTAGCACTGCATCATTTGATCTTCGGCGGCGTGCTGGAGGACTGTCCCGGACTGAAGCTGGTGGCGGCGCATGGCGGAGGCTATCTGCCGGCTTACTCCGGACGGATCGATCATGCGGCGTCGGCTCGGCCGGATACCGGGGAGAAGTTGAAGGAAATGCCGGGCGTGTACTTGCGGCGGTTGTATTTCGATGCGCTGGTGTACACCCATTCGCAGCTGGAATATCTGGTGAAGGAGTATGGTGCCGATCACATTCTGGTGGGCACCGATTACCCTGCCGACATGGGCGAAATCGACCCGATCGGCTTCATCGAAACGTCTCCTGGGCTTGATGATGCGACACGACGGGCGATTTTGGGGGGCAATGCGGCGCGGCTGCTGGGAATCGAGGTGCCGGCGGGGAAGCGTTAGGGCACCGGCGCATCCTCACGCAATAACCCCTCGTACTTCAACTCCGCCCATAATGCCGCCGGGATCGCGTGGCGGAACGCGGCGATGTTGCGGGTGACGTGCTCGGGCAGCAACGCGCCGGGGATCACCGAGGCAACCGAGGGATGGCCTAACGGGAATTGCAACGCGGCAGCGGCCAGTGGCACATTGTGGCGCTCGCACACGGCCTCGATCCGCTTTACCTTGGCCATAACCTCCGGTGTAGCCTCGGCGTAACGGTAACGTGCACCTTGCACGGCACCGGTTGCCAGGATACCCGACGCAAACGGCGCGCCAACGACAAATCCGGCACCGCGCGCCACGCATAACGGGAATTCGCTGGCCAGCACGTCGGTATCCAGCAAGGTATAGGGCATCGCCACCAGCAAGAAGTCCAG
>Ga0187859_10002838_pt1 | contig 10719 bp, 13 predicted proteins | sample June2016WEW_10_1_2_FD_133019 | JGI IMG/M metagenome (GOLD analysis project Ga0187859, IMG submission 133019) | Peatland microbial communities from SPRUCE experiment site at the Marcell Experimental Forest, Minnesota, USA - June2016WEW_10_10 | ecosystem: Environmental > Terrestrial > Soil >... | reverse complement strand
GGGACGTCAGTGTCTGCGTGTGGAGTTGCAGGCGGCGGCTTGTGCGTATCAGTTGGTTCTTTTACCTCCATCTCCGCTTCATCATCGAATCACGTGGATGCGAATGCCGAGTTTCAGATTTTTCCACGCTCGGTCCGTCGTATAGACCGAAGCTTTCAGAGTCAGGGCGAGCGCCAGACAGGCGCGGTCTCCCAGCGACAAACCAAGGGGACGGGTCACGGCAACGAGATCGCCGGCGATCCTCGCTTGCTGCAAGGTGAAGGGAACGGGATCCTGGGTCGCGCTGAGCGCGTCTTCCCATGCTTCATCGGGAACGCCCCCGCGACTCACCAATTTCGTGTGGACTTCAGCCAGATTGACCGCGCTGGCGGCAGCGTGGGCCAGCATCTCGGGAGTCAGCTTCTCCGAACCTATCTCGCCGTTGAGCAGAGCGAGGACGGCAGACGCGTCCAGTACGATCTTCTTCACAATTCGCGCTCACGTTTTGCGTCCTCGCGCCGTTCCGCGATGAGTTCGTCCGCCAGAGACACTCCCGGTTTCACGTACTGTCGAACGCGCCGTTGCGCGCGCTCAATTTTGCGCTGCATCGTCGTGATGCGCAGCTCGTCGTCTTCCATGCGCAAGATCACTTCGTCGCCAGCCTTGATCCCCAGCGCTTTCCGATAGGAAGCGGGAATGACGACGCGACCGTTTTGGTTGACCCGCATGCGAGTTTCAGCGTTCATGTGTCACGCTCCAACGTATATGACATATCTTACAGATATGTCACTTAACGCACAAGATGACACATGGACTTACGCTCCGGCGCTTGACGTTCTACTTGTCAGACGGGACGCGGATGCACCCGGCGGCCTGTGATAATTCGCAGGGCGCTGCATTGCCTGATGCGACCCGCGGATGCGACAAAATGGCCGACAGCCGCGGGCAGAGGACAACTTGTCCCGAAAAGCAGTCGACGAACCCAGGGGAGTTCCATGCAATCTATGACTTAATGGAAGGCCTGATTGGAGCATCCCGTGCAGCTACGGTGGGTGGAAGGGAGGCGCGCGTGCAAAGCGAGCCTCCAGAGGACTACTGCGAAAGGTTGTGGAGTATGGAGCGGGAAGCTACTGGAAAACAGGCAAATCGGGGAGAACGGCGCCACACGGCGTGGGGCAGGCGGATCGCGACTCTAGCGCTGATTCTGGTTGCGGAGATGGGGTTTGCTCAGGGATGGGACGCGGCCGAATTGCAACAGCGAACGCAGCTATCGCCTCGGATCGCTTCGGAACTTAACAGGGAGCTTTCGCGGGCGCGGCAGGGCTTGGGCGGGAACCAGAACCTCGAAGTGATCGTGCAATACAAACAGGCGCCGAAGAGTGCGGCCCTGGCGCGTGTGCAGAGCAACGGCGGACGGATGGGGGCGAAACTGGACCTGATCAAGGGGGCGGCCTTCTCAGTCCCAGTCAATGCGTTGGCGGCCCTGGAAAACGATCCGGAGGTGCAGTTCGTGAGCGTGGATCATCCGGTAAAAGGGATGGACGATTACACGAACGACGCGATGAACGTCAGCACTGCCTGGAATGCGGGATACAACGGAACCGGGATTGGCGTGGCCGTCATCGACAGCGGCATCAACCCGAACCACGTTGATTGGTGGAACATGGCCGGCACCTTTAACCGAGTGCTCTATCACCAGGATTTTACGGGAGCGAACGAATACAACCCCTCGGGCTCGCTGGTGTATGACACCTACGGCCACGGCACGCACGTGGCAGGAATCATCGGCAGCACAGGCACCATGTCGGGCGGCCAGTTTGCCGGTGTTGCCCGGGACGCAAACCTGATCGATCTGCGCGCGCTGGATGGCACAGGCTCGGGCAAAGACAGCCAGGTGATCGCTGCCATTCAGCAGGCGATTGCGCTGAAGAAAACCTACAACATCAGGGTGATCAACCTGTCGCTGGGGCGCGGAGTGTTCGTTCCCTATGCCAAGGATCCTCTCTGCCAGGCAGTGGAATCGGCCTGGAAGGCGGGCATCGTGGTGGTCGCGGCTGCGGGCAATTATGGCCGCGTGAGTGTAAACGGCAGCAACGGCTACGGAACCATCTCCGCGCCGGGCAACGATCCGTTGGTGCTAACCGTCGGCGCGATGAAAACCATGAACACCGCTTCGCGCACCGACGACCGGATCGCCAGCTACAGTTCAAAAGGGCCCACCACTTATGACCACGTGGTGAAGCCCGACGTCGTCGCTCCAGGCAATATGGTGCCGTCTTTGGCCGACTTGACCAGCACCCTGGCCACGCAGTACCCGGGCAATATGGTCCCGGGCAATTCGAACGATTATTTCATCCTGAGCGGCACCAGCATGGCGACTCCGGCAGCGGCCGGCGCGGTGGCCCTGTTGCTGCAAGCGAACCCGTCGTTGACTCCGGACCAGGTCAAGGCCCGGCTGATGAAGACCGCATATAAGAGCTTTCCAACTTCCAGCGTGGCCGTCGATCCCACGACTGGACAGAGCTACACGTCCTTCTACGACCTGTTCACGGTCGGAGCCGGATACCTGGACGTTGCGGCCGCATTGGCGAACCACGACGTGGCGCCAGCAACGTTGGGAGCGGCGCTATCTCCGTCCGCCTCTTACAACTCCAAAACCAAGACCGTAACTCTGTCCAACGGTAACTCGCAGGTAGCGGGCAGCTCCGTGGTTTGGGGAACGTCGGTGGTTTGGGGAACGTCGGTGGTTTGGGGCACGAATGTAGCGGGCAGTTCCGTGGTTTGGGGTACGTCGGTAGTCTGGGGCACGAGTTCCAACAGCGGGTTCAGCGTCGTCTGGAGCACCGCCAATAGCGTGGTCTGGAGCACGAATACGACGGACGGTGAATCTCTGTCTTTGTCGCTGGCGGGGGAACGGTAAGTCGGTTGCTTAACGAACGCTAAACAGAGGAACCCACTCATTCGCAAAAAGCGCGAATGCGTGGGGCCCCCCTTCTTCTCAAATCAGCTTCATCTGCTTCGGCTCAGCCGTCGTAATCCGCACGCGCTCGACCCGGCGATCGGTCGACTCCAAGACTTCAAACTTCAGCCCTTCGTCTTCGATGACTTCGCCCTTCTTGGGAATGCGTCCCGCGAGTTCGCTCACCAGGCCGGCAATGGTAGACGACTCATGGCCTTCGGGCTTCATGCCGAAGAGTTCATCGAGACGGTCCACGTCCATGTTGCCGGGGACTATATAGGAGTGGTCGCTTTCCTGCACTACCTGCGCTTTTTCGTGCTCATCGCCGATTTCGCCGACGATTTCTTCCACCAGGTCTTCGATCGTTACCAGCCCGGCTACGCCTCCGTATTCGTCGACCACAATCGCCATTCGGACATTACTGCGCTGCATCTCGCGCAGCAGGTCGCTTACTAACTTGCTTTCCGGGACAAAGTAAACATCGGTCCGCATCAAGGTCGCGACCGTCCGCGTGTGCGCCTCGGAGTCGGGTACCTGCAGCACATCCTGCGTGTGAAGAATGCCCTTGATGTGGTGAATCGATCCTTCGTAGACGGGAATGCGCGAGAACGGCTTGCCCTTGAGCAGTTCGACAATCTTCTCGACCGTGCAATCGGAGGGAACCGCGACCATCTCCGGCCGGGGCTTCATCGCCTCGCGCACGGTTTTGCCGCTGAACTCGACCACCGACTGGATCAGCTCGCGGTCGCCTTCCTGAATGATTCCCTCTTCCTGTCCCGCCTCGATCAGCGCGTCGACGGCTTCGGAGGAAGTTTCGGGCAGCGCGTCGGCGTGCTCGCGGGTCAGCGCGGCCACGGACTGGCAGAAACCCAGCACCAGCGTGACCGGCAGAACTGCATAAATCAGAATGCGCAGGAGCAGAACCCAGTCGCCCAGCCAGCGTCCCTTGGATCGCGAGAAAAATACGAAAGGCAGCAGCCGGTTGAAAACGATGATGATCAGGATGAGGCTGAGCGTGGCTTCGAGGACTTCGTAGATACTCCAGGCGCGGTCGCGAAACACGGTGAAGCCGACAATCATGGCGATGGCCGCGGTGACCAGTTGCGTGAGGATCGCCATGGAAAGCGAGGCCCGCTGGCGCGTCACCTTCAGGCGCGGCTCGACAATCTGCTCGAAGGCGTCGATGTTGTCCTGAAATTCGCGGGAAAGAAATTTTCCGATCTCCTGGTAAAGACGGTCGACGTAGGAGACGAGCGTCAGCAGGGCAAACAAGAGCGCGAGAGCGATGCTGGCGCCGATCATCTCCTAGTGCTTCCTCCGCGCCGGGGAAACCGTTACTCTCTCGCCCATCGCCCTTTCGATCAGTCCCAGCGGCAGGTGGAATTGCGCGCGCAACTGTTTTTCGCGGCGAGCCATCTGTCCATTGTCGCACTCGTGATCGTAGCCGCGCAGGTGCAGGAGGCCGTGCAATACCAAAATCTTCACTTCCTCGGCCGGCGAATGGCCGAGCGTGCGGGCGTTCTTGGATGCGATTTCGGCGGAGACGGCGATTTCTCCGGCCAGGCTTTTCGCCGCGGCAGTTTCGACGGGAAACGAGAGCACGTCAGTGGGCTTGTTTTTAGCGCGGAAACGGCGGTTCAGAGATTGCATCTCAGCGCTTGACGTCAGCAACACGTCGACTCTGCCCTTCAGTCCGGCGGCACGCCGGGCGCGCGCCATGAAGCGCCCGAGCGCTAATTCGGTAAGATCGGCGACGCGCTTTTGAAAGATGACCAACGTCCCACCATCGTATCGCTCAATTTCGCAAGCGCGGCTCATCTGGCGACGGCGGCGCGACGGGCTTCGGCTCCAGCAATGACAGCTGCTGCTCCGCCTGCCTGGTCTTGTGCTCGTCGTAGGCGCGGATGATTCTCTGCACCAGGTGATGGCGCACCACGTCGCTTTCGTCGAAGTGTACGAAGGCAATTCCGTTCACGCCCTGAAGAATGTCGCCGGCCTCGATCAGACCGCTGCGCCGCGCCGTCGGCAAGTCGATCTGCGTGACGTCGCCGGTGATCACCGCCTTGGAGCCAAATCCCAGCCGAGTGACAAACATCTTCATCTGCTCTGAGGTCGTGTTCTGCGCCTCATCGAGAATGACGAACGAGTCGTTGAGCGTGCGTCCGCGCATAAAGGCGATAGGCGCGATCTCGATAACATTTTTTTCGAGATAGCGCTCGACGCGCTCGGGGTCGAGCATGTCGAAGAGCGCGTCATACAAAGGTCGCAGATAAGGATCGATCTTCTCCTGCAAAGTACCGGGCAAAAAGCCGAGACGCTCTCCCGCCTCGACTGCGGGGCGCGCCAGAATGATGCGGTTGACTTGCTTATTGAGCAGCGCCGAGATCGCCATGGCCACGGCAAGATAAGTCTTGCCGGTCCCGGCCGGCCCGACGCCAAACACCATGTCGTGCTTTTCGATGGCTTCGAGGTAGCGGCGCTGGTTGGGGCTCTTGGGCTGGACGGTGCGGCGCCCAAACGACCGCTGGCGACCGGCTTCGGCGAGTCCGCGCAGAGTAGCGTTCGGATCGCCAACCACGACGCGCAACATGCTGCTCAGGTCGCCGTTGACGAACTGGTGGCCGGACTTGCGCAAGTACTCGTAGTCCGCAAACAGCTGTTCGGCGCGGGCCACATCGCGCGGCGCGCCTTCCAGTTCGATGCGGTCGGAGCGCAGATCGATATTGATGTTCAGGCCGTCTTCCAGCACGTGGAGATTCTCGTCGCGCGTGCCAAACAGGGTCGAGATATCAGGAGTAAGTGCAATATTTTTTTTCATTCAGGATTGAGTCGCCGCCTCCAGCAGCCGGACTGGGCTCACTGTCTGATGTGGATCACCGGTACGTGGCTTGCCGCCGGATTCGGGCGAACCCGTTCCAGCGCTTTTTGAACGCAAATCGCTAAGGAAAGAAGTGGAGCCAACCGGATTGCGCACCCCGTCCACGGGGCCGTTCCCAACCATTTGAGATCAGCGTATCGCGGGCGGGCGGGGGAGTCAATGGGGAGGGGGACAATCCGCGGCAACCATCGCCCGTAGAAGAGTCCGGCCCGGAGAGGCCTTGCGGAGCACAGCTCAAGTGACTACAATGTAATTACCGAGGTATTCCCGGCATGAAGACGGAACTGGTTCGCATCGGCAACTCTCGTGGCGTCCGCATTCCCAAGCCCTTCATCGAGCAATGCGGATTGGGCGAAACCGTCGACTTGAGAGTCGCCGACGATTGCCTGATCATCTCTCCCGAACGCAAGCCGCGCCACGGCTGGGATGGTGCGTTCCAAGCCTCGAACCACTCCGCGCAAGACGAACTCCTGCTGGAAGCCGCCGAACCCAACGAGTTCGATCATAAGGAATGGCGGTGGTAGGCGGGCCACAGCGAGACGGACCGCAGCGGGAAGAGGTTTGGCTCGTAGCCCTCGATCCCACCGAGGGGGCTGAGATTCAGAAGACCCGTCCTTGCCTGGTCATCTCTCCCGATGAAATGAATCGGCATCTGCGGACCGTCGTCGTTGCTCCCATGACTACCGTAACGCGCCCCTTTCCCACACGGGTCGCCGTGCGATTTCAGGGGAAACGAGGGCAGGTGGCACTGGATCAACTGCGGGCCGTGGACCGGCTGCGATTAGTGAAGATGCTCGGAGCCGTGTCAGCTAAAACTGCGCAGGAGGTTTCGGCTACCCTGCTGGAGATGTTCGCGCGGGTGTGAGGTCAACCAAATTGCAACGCGCAGTAGCGTGGTAACATCTGCCCGTGGCGATTGGCGACACAAGTCCGGCGGCGCAAGCTCTCCAGCTTAAGATTCAGAGCGCCATGTCGGGAGAACAACGCATGCTGCTAGCGCTCGAGATGAGCGAGTTCGCCCGCGAATTAGCCCGCGCGGGAATCCGGCGAGACCATCCGCAATGGACGGAAGCACAGGTCGCGCGCGAACTGTTGAGGCTGGCGTTTCTCCCGGCGCCATTGCCAGCCTGGCTGCCATGAGTATTGCCGAAGTATTCCGAAGAATCACGACAGCGTTTGAGCAGGCAGGCATCCGCTACATGCTCACCGGATCGTTCGCGGGCGCTCATTACGGCGTTCCGCGGTCTACACAAGACATCGATTTTGTCGTCGAGGCAACACCCGCGCAGTTGCAAGCGTTCATCGAGTCGTTACCCGCCACAGAGTATTATTCCGACCTCGACACTGCTTTGAATGCCCTCAAGCGGCAATCGATGTTCAACGTCATTGACCACGCAACCGGCTGGAAAGTCGATCTGATCATTCGAAAATCGCGACCCTTCAGTATCGAGGAGTTCGGACGGCGCCAAAGCGTCAACCTGCACGGCGTCGCTCTCTTTATCGCAAGTGCCGAGGATGTAGTCATCTCCAAGCTCGAATGGGCGAAGCTGGCGCAGTCCCGGCGGCAGGTTGAGGACGCAGCGGCAATCTTGAGAGTGCGATGGGACGCGCTGGATCACGGCTATTTGGAGAAGTGGATCGGCGATTTGGGACTGGAGAGGGACTGGAGAGACGCAAAGAGTGCGGCCAAAATGTCGGACTGATATAGAGCGTTACCGGCCGATGGTGCGCGCTTAAGATGGAACGGGGCTCAGTTGCGACGTGAGAGCCAGCGGACAAACCAGTAGAAAACCCTGATGATTCCGGTCAACGTATAAAAGGCGACAGCGAAAAACGGAACCGTGGAACAGCCGTATTCCGACCAGCAGAAGACAGTGGCGACAGCAGTACATCCAAAGATCCACGCGCCTTCGCGCAGGGCCTTCTTTGCGAACTTGGTGCTTGACGTCCATGACATAGCGGCTCTTTATCCTCAGGCTAGCTTATTCGTCATGATCGCTCGCTCTTGCCTCGTGCGCGCTAGCCCACACCGCCCGATCCTTAGCCCACCCCCGCAACTCCGCGATCTCTTCAGCCCGCGTAACCGACAGCGGCACGGTAGACGACAACGCGGTGAGCAGGTCTTCGTTGCTCAGTTCCTGCTTCCGCGCAAACGCGGCGTAGAGCGCCGTCTGCACAGCAGATTCAATCTCCGCCCCAGAAAAGCCCTTGGCCGCCTCCGCTACCCGATCCAGATCGTAGTCGCCGGGACTGCGTTTGCGCTTCGCCAACTGAATCGCGAATACCTGCCTGCGCTCGGCTGCACTTGGCAAATCCACGAAGAAAAGTTCATCGAAGCGCCCTTTGCGGATCAACTCCGGCGGCAGCACGGTCACGTTATTGCACGTCGCTGCCACAAACACCGCGGGCTTGCGCTCCTGCATCCAGGAGAGAAACGACGCCAGCAGACGCGACGAAACGCCTGCGTCGGCGGAGGCGGAATCGGGGCCGCTTCCGGCGAAGACTTTTTCCAGTTCGTCGATCCACAACACGCACGGAGCCAGCCCCTCGGCTACGCGAAACACTTTCTGAATTCTCTTTTCCGTTTCGCCGATGAATTTGTCGTAAACGGCGGCCGTATCGAACTTCACCAGCGGCAGCTTCCATTCTCCGGCAACGGCTCGCGCGCAAAGGCTCTTGCCGCAGCCTTGCACACCCAGAATGATGACGCCCTTCGGCGGATCGAGGCCGAATTCGCGGGCGTGTTCGTCCCATGCGCCTCGGCGCTGCTCCAGCCAGTGCTTCAGGTTATCCAGGCCACCGACGCTCGACATGTTGTCGGTCGAGTCGACGAACTCCAGCATTTCAGAGCGCTTCAGCAGAGCTTTCTTGGCGTCGAGCACGTCGGTGATGCAATCGAGCGAAAGCGCCAGGCGTCCGACCACCGTCTGCGAGATGGCGCGCTCGGCGGCCTCTTCGGTCAGGCCGCGGAGATTGTCGGCCATCGCGTCCACCCCATTGGCGTCGAGCTGCAGCTTCAGCGCGTGCGTCCCGGCCATGCGCGTATAGGTTTCGCGGATGATTTCGCGCAGCCGGTCGTGGTCGGGCAGCGGCAGATCGAGAAACTCGACTAGACCGGCCACTTCGGGCGGCATTTCGATCGCGGGCGCGGTCAGGACGAGCGTGCGGCGATTAGCGGAAAATTTCTGACCCACGTCCCGCAGGCGTCGCACCACGACCGGGTTGTCCATGTGACGGTGAAAATCCTTCAGCACAAAGACAGCCTCGATGGTCATGGTCTCCAGGTTCGCCAGCGCCTGCACCGGGTCGGCCGTGTTGTACATGGCTTGTTTCGGACCGGCGCCAGCATCGGACCCGCCCGACGACAGCACGGCTCGCGCCAACCGATCGGCTTCGCTGTTGCCTTGCGGGATTGGCATTCGGAACTCCGACCGCGCCGCCGCAGGCTGCGCAACGGGGACGCCGCTGCCGGACCGCACCAGCCCGTCCGCGATGGTCCATTCGAAAACCGCCATGCTCAAATCCGAGCACGCGGCGCGCACCAGCATCAGCGCGCGGACTTCCTCCACCGTCTCCATGACGACAATGGGCGTCGAAGAATTGATGAGAACCTTCAGCCGGTCGAGCGGGCTGGGGGATGGGCTTGGGGGCGAATTCATAGGTATTTGACCCAATGCGACTTGCTCCCGTAGAATAAACCTTCGGTTCCAACCGGAATATCCTCCTGGCGCAATCTAGGACAACAAAGGTAACCAGCAACATGGCAAATCATTTTTCGGCGCTCAAGCGCGCCCGTCAGACCACGAAGCGAACCGCCCGCAACCGGGCCAACTCCTCGCAACTGCGCACCTCTTTGCGGGATATGCGCGAGAGCCTCGAAAAAGGCGACAAGGCCGCCGCCAGCCAGACCTACCGCGAAACGGTGTCGGCGCTCGACAAGGCAATCCAGAAGGGCGTTTTGCACGAGAATACAGCCTCGCGCTATAAGTCGCGCCTGTCGAAGCGCCTGACCGCTATTAAGTAGCTTCGGATCAATGCTTTACAGCGGGTGCTGGGAGGGTAACCCCGCCCGCAGATTCTTCTTGACCTTCCCCAGAGCCTTGTTATACTTAGGCGTTCTCAGGACATAAGAGCAGGTTCTGCCCGTCCCGACGAACCTCCGCCCGGCGTTGTGGAACTCCTTAAGAATTGAGCAACTTTCGGGATAGGCGGGGCATCTACTTGAGTAATTCTGGCAAGTCTCTTTAAACCTAGCCCGAAATGCGCGGCTGGGCTGACCGAAATCGACGATCAATCTCTGGCCAGAGGACGGGACTAAAGCGTAAGTTATTATTTTTTAAGGAGATACACCGACCATGCGTTCCGATCGAGTTTTTGACGCGCTCCACACTTTGCGAAACCGGTACATGCTGTGCCAGCTTGCTTCGAAGGCAACTCGCAAGTTTCACCGGCCGAACACCCGCATCCAGGAAACCATGAACGATGTTTTTGACAAAATCGCCGATGCGGAACGTCATGACATTTTGAGCGAACCCGAGAACTTTGCCGAAGCACAACGGCGAGCTGCTTAGCAGCTCCGCCGTGTGCCCGCACGGCGGCAAAGCAAACCCACCCCCCAGCCGGGGAACGAGAATCCTTTCCGAAGAAAACAATCCACGTAGGTACCTATGACCATCGCAGAACTGAAAGAAAAAAACATTACCGAGCTGACCAAGATCGCCCGATCATTGGAGCTGCCCGGCGCCAGCGGCCTCCGCAAACAGGACCTCATCTTCAAGATCCTGCAGGCGCAAAGTGAAAAAGAAGGACACATCTTCGCCGAAGGTGTTTTGGAGATCCTCCCTGACGGCTACGGCTTCCTCCGCTCGCCCGACTACAACTACCTGCCCGGCCCCGACGACAT